>Ga0302252_1002044_pt1 | contig 10155 bp, 9 predicted proteins | sample AAG_RA_Leu_MG_FD_193511 | JGI IMG/M metagenome (GOLD analysis project Ga0302252, IMG submission 193511) | Enriched activated sludge microbial communities from anaerobic digester in WTTP, New Holstein, Wisconsin, United States - AAG_RA_Leu | ecosystem: Engineered > Bioreactor > Anaerobic >...
TCCATGATGGTAATGATGGAAAAGGTATAAACCTCTTTCCTGTAATCGACTTTGTAGCTTCAAACCAAGGGCGGTTTTACACTGAGACCGGGCTGGCGTGTCAGCTGCCGGGCCGTTATGCGAGAGAGAGAAATGAGTGAATCAAAACGAATGATACAGCCAGGAAGCCCGCCCAATGACACTGAAGTAGCTGCATGGATCGGCGACCACGCCTTTGAATACTGGAAGCAGATTACTAGCTTGATCGACGGGAAGTACCCGGGTGTTTTCGTTCCTGAGTGGCTGTTCGGAGGCAAGAAGCACGGTTGGTCCCTCAGATACAAGAAAACCAAATCCTTCTGCACGCTTATTCCCGAGAAAGACCATCTTGCCGTACTGATCGTTTTCGGTGGAGAAGAGCGCCAAAAGGTAGAAACCGTCAAAGATCAACTCTCGGTGGAAACCCGGGAAGAATATGAGAAAGCCACAACATATCAAGACGGCAAATGGGTCCTTCTCACGGTTGATTCCGACACAGTCGAAGAAGATCTGCAATTGCTTCTCGGGGTCAAACGGAGACCCAAGTATGAAAAGAGTGCAGAACAGCGGGGTGGACTCAGGCAAGGCGAAGAAACGATGAAAGAAGCAATAATTACACGTGACACGGCAAACCAAGTTGCATCGAGAAGCGAGGAACTGTTCAGGAAGGGTCTTTTCTGTGCAGAGAGCGTCCTACAGGCTGTGGCAGAATCTCAAAACATTACAAACGAACTAATTCCAAGCATTGCAACAGGTCTTTGTAGCGGAATTGCTAGAACAGGCGGTTTATGTGGTGCAGTTGGCGGAGCAATTCTCGCAATCAACATGCTATGTGGTCGTGATGATGCAACAAGGACAGTGGAAAGTAATTATGAAGCAGTAAGAGACTTTTTAAGAAGGTATGAAGCTACATTCGGTAACACTAACTGTTACGAGCTGATAGGTTGCCGGCTTGACACTCCGGAAGGACAAGTATTTTTTAAAGAGAACAACCTTTGGGATAAGTGTCTTATTTTTACCCGTGAGGCAGGACGGCTTGCTATCCTGTCACTTGGAGCTGTAGCTGACGCGGAAGCGACCCAGGCCGTGGAGCGGTGAAGAACCCTATCACCGGCCAGCCGTTATGCGTAAAGGAGATATCAATGAAACCGCGTGTCAATATGATTACGCTCGGAGTTGCAGATTTAAAAAAGTCAGCTGAGTTCTACGAGAGAGGGCTCGGTTTTCCACGAATGCCATTTGAAGGAGGGGCCACCTTCTTCATATTAAACGGGTCATGGTTGTCATTGTACCCGTGGAATGAACTTGCTGAAGATGCTACTGTCAATGGAAATGGAACTGGCTTTCGAGGCATTACACTAGCTCATGCGGTATCAAGCAAAGAGGAAGTCCGGGAGGTTCTGAGCCAAGCTGTTCAGAGTGGTGGAACGCTTATCAAACCGGCTCAGGATGTTTTTTGGGGTGGCTACTCTGGATATTTTGCCGACCCTGATGGCAATTTGTGGGAGGTGGCCTGGAATCCTCATTTCTGGCCTGGCCCAAAGGACGATAACAAAGCATAACCTTCGGGTGATGCACTGAACCCGCACACCCTCAGCCCCGTTGGTCAAGAGGAATGACGAATGGATAGTATAGGTATTTGCGGTGATAATTGTTCTTTTTGTCCCAGGTATCTTGCCACTCAAAGCGGAGAAACCGAAGAATTGGAGAAAGTAAAAGAATTGTGGGTGCGCCTTGGGTTACGTGATTCAGACTTTCCACCTCAATACATGGCTTGTTATGGGTGCAGACCGGGAAACGACTGTGCTTATTCGGAAGTCCGTGCATGTGCTTATGGGAAAGGACTTGAAAACTGCGGTTTGTGCCAAGTCTATCCATGCGAACTGCTTCACGCAGTTTTTGAAAAATCTGAAAAACTACGTTCTCATGCCGGACATGTCTGCACACCTGAAGAAATGGATTCGTTATATAAAGCTTTTTTGTGTAAGCAGCAGAACTTGGATCGGATTCATTTTGATAGAGATAAAGCCGATAAAAAAAGAAAAACTGCCAACATGCCACTCAAGCCGCCTCGCTGAAGCTCGCGGCTCAGCGGCGACACCGGTCTGCGATGGAGTCGGATCGCCCGGAGGAGGCTGTCCTTGAAAGTGGAAAAACAGAAATTGATTCCCAACGAGACCAGTATGGACGCCGGCCGGGCGAAAAAAAGGTGTACATACCCTAAGCAATGATTCGGATTTATCTTTTCACCACAAGTTTCACTTCTGAAAACAGCACGACTTGGTAAAGGTTGACAATGAATTCAGGAACCCTACGTTCGCCGGAAGATACGTATTATCGAGCACTTTTCGAGAGCAGTATGGATGCTGTTTTCCTTACGGTTCCCGACGGCACGATTGTCGCCGCAAACCCGGCTGCATGCAAAATGTTCGGCATGAGCGAAAAGGAAATCTGCGCCGCCGGTCGGGAAGGCCTCATCGACCCTGCAGACCCGAACCACCAAAAGTTTTTCGATGAACGGAATTCGACGGGCAAGGCCCACGGAGAGCTTTTATGCCGGAGGAAAGACGGCAGCTCGTTTATTGGTGATGCAACCTCGGTCATTGTCGATGGCGGCGCCAGTGCTTTTGTCATCGTCCGTGATATAACTCAGAAAAAAGAGGCGGAAAAAGCACTGCGATTTACCCAGTTCGCCATCGACCATGCCTTTGTCGAGGTCTTTTTGCTGACCGAGAACATGCGCATTATTTACACCAACGACGCGGCCTGCCGCGCACTGGGGTATACACGCGAGGAGTTGACGCACATGTCGGTCAGCGATATTGACCCGTGGTTTCCATCACCGAACGATCCTGAACACTCCGTGAGTTGGAAGGAGTTTCGAGAGGCAAAGCATGTCAGATTCGAGACGTTTCACCTCACCAGAGACGGCCGGGTCTATCCGGTGGAGATTCAGTCAAACTACCTGGAATTCGAGGGGAAGGAGTACAGCTGCGCCTTTTCACTAGACATCACCGAACGGAAACGGGCAGAGGAAGCAATTCGTCAAAGCGAAGAGAAGTTCCGGGTGCTGGCCGAAACTTCTCCGGCGGCCATTGTTCTCCACCAGGGAGAAAAGTTTGTGTATGCAAATCCGGCAACGACGAGAATTTCCGGATACAGCGAGGCGGAACTGCTGGGGATGAATTTCTGGGACTGGTCCAATGAGGAGTTCCTGGATACGGTTCGTGAACGCGGGCAGGCCCGCCTGCGTGGCGAATCGGTGCCGCTGCAGTATGAATACAAATTGACCACAAAAAGCGGTGTGGAAAAATGGGTGATTATCTCTGCCGGCAATATCCAGTATCAGGGAAAACCGGCCGTTATCTCCACGCTCCTAGATATCACTGAGGCCAAGCGCGCCGAAGAGAGAATCAGCGCTGCTCTTGCGGAAAAAGAGGTCCTGCTGAAAGAGGTCCATCACCGCGTCAAGAACAACCTGCAGATCATCTGCTCGCTGCTCTATCTTCAGTCCGATTCCATCCCTGATGAACAGTCGAGAAGCTATTTCCGGGAAAATCAGGACCGCATCCTGTCCATGGCCCTGGTCCATGAAAGACTCTACAAGTCAAACGATTTTACCTCTGTTGGCTTCGAGGAATACATACGAGACTTGTGCACGCACCTGTTCGACTCCTACCTGGCAGATCCCGGACTCATCACCCTGAAAGTAGATGCCGGAGGGCTCTCCATAGCTGTCGACAGGGCGATCCCCTGGGGGCTGATCATCAACGAGCTTGTATCAAATGCGCTGAAGCATGCGTTTCCGGATAGCCGCGCCGGCGAGATTTCAATACGCTTTCATGAAGACGAAGATGACGGGCTTATCCTGACGGTAGCCGACACCGGGGTTGGCATGCCGCCGGGTCTGGATTTCAAAAACACCGGGACGCTGGGTCTGCAGCTGGTAAACATGCTTGCCCGTCAATTGAACGGTCAGATATCAATGGAAGGCACGACGGGCACGGGGTTCACCATCCGTGCCCGGAGAAGTTGCCCCGGGAAAACCTGAGATGACGCACATAAACAATTTGTCTATTCAAGTAAGTCGGAAAAGAATAGGAAAGTGGAAAACCTAAATTTGCCCGCGGAAGCGGACGCGGCTAGTCTGGAGGTGAAACCTCTTCCCAATGAACCGTCAGAACACGATGCCGTCCTCTCCCAAGGTAAACGTTACGCCCTCCATATCGGAATCCACCAGGAACGACTTTTCTCCGATACGGATCCTGGCCCCGCAGTAAACCTGGCGTTCCGCCTTGATGCAGGCGTTGTCGGGCAGTTCAAACCTCTTTTTCAGCCGTTATAACCCAGATTTTCCATTAGCAGTTTTGGTTGTTTATGCTGATAGAGCTGGTGGTCCTGTGGCATTTGCCCACAGCCCTGCAAAACCATGCCCGTTTTCGTCTCGGAACTGATAGCAGAAGACGATCATTACCTGGACCGCCGCACCATCTGCCACCAGTTGCCAGCACCAGTCCGTTCAGTGTTGAAAGTGTATGCTGAATCCGACTTTTCATGGCTGACTGACGAAACAGATTCATCAGATTGTACGCGAGCTTGGCGACTGCCAGTGCAGCTTCAGTGGCCCAGAAGTCTCCCATGTTGAAGGCGTCGAGCCCGAAATCGGCTTTGAGTTCCTTGATCCGGTTTTCAGCATCGCCTCTGCCGCAATACAGACGCGGTCGTTGGAACCAAGCTGATTTCCACGAAATATGATGGCACGATTGCGCCATATACGCAATTCAGATAGCTGATACAGTTGATCTGGACATTGACTACATTCTGAAATGTGTTCTGGAGGAAGGAACTAAGTCATACAATTTCCGGGTTGCCCCTGCAACTTTACGCTTCCATGATGCCCGCAATTTAAAAATAAACAATTAGTTGGATTTTGTGAACGGACTGGAAATTGCGGGGGGTACTTCGCAACCAGCGTAACTACAAATTGCCATTATCCCGTTTTCTGTGGCTTCTTTCACGGGGGGAGTGCTCGCCCCGTTGGACGCCACAATTGAGGACCGTGTGATCTTATGCTAAAGTTTGTTCGATCCTTGTTATCGTACTCGGGCCGCTCGCTGGAGTACGAACATGCACGCAATACAGACCATCCACCCACTATACTCGAGGTTAACGGGGAAAATCACTACCCCTTGGCAGACAACCTGCTTGTAGAGCATGGTCTTCCCGTTCCTGACTGGGAATCCATTATGACGTGGATTGAGGGAATCAACAACGCGTCCTCTCAAGCGGCTGCTTGGGCAAAGGCAGAGCTTGGCTGGCTTGAGCACCTGCGCGCAGCCTTAGGTTCGCAATACCACCTGACCCAGTCTGGCAGTGCGGTTCTTCTTTCAAGCTTGGAACCAAGATTGGCACGAACAACGCTTGAGTTCATGACTAAGACCGTTGCCAGTATCTGTAAGGTGCTCGAAGGCTTGGTGCAGATCCCCGAGTGGGGGCATGATATCCTTATCGTCTTCGATGACGATGACACCTACTATCGGTACGTCTCACGCTACTACCCCGAGCCGGGAGAGTTCTCTGGCAGCAGCGGCATGCATATCGGGTTCGGCTGTAGCCATTTCGTCACCATGAAATCCGACCTAGGTGCAGTTGAGCCGGTAATTGTGCACGAAATGACCCATGGTTTCCTAAGTCACCTCCCACTCCCGGCTTGGTTGAATGAGGGGTTGGCCGTGAATACAGAATTGCGCCTATGTCCCGCGCCTCCGCAACTATTCACTCCTCAAGAGATGCACTACAAGCACTTGCATTTTTGGGGCACCCAAGAAATCCAAGAGTTTTGGTCGGGCAAGTCATTTCATAGGGCGGACGATGGAAACATGCTTTCCTATGATCTCGCAAGAATCCTTGTGTCGCAATACGGCATCGACTGGGAGTGCTTCAGGGAGTTTGCCTGTGAAGCGAGCGCAGAAGACGGGGGTCAGGCCTCGGCACTTGAGCACCTTCGTGTAGACCTAGGCTCAGCTGTATGCGCGATTCTTGAGCGATCTTCAGGTACTGACTGGGCACCTCATCCGGAAGCATGGAGCTAGCCACCGAAACGCGGCGCGTTCAGCCAATAGCGCCCAACTCCATAGTCGAGCGGATCTGCGGGAAAAGCCGCGCAGGCCACTCACTTTCACGTTATACAAAAAGAGAAAGACATAAAGTACAACTTTGATGACAAGTTATTCATCTCCATTGCCAATACTGAGAACGGCGAAGTAGGTGAGGATACCCTGTTTCACTACCACCAAGATGGCGACATTGTTACAGCTGAGTATGAAGGGGGCTCAATTGTCAAGGGACATTTGATTGCATAGATGCTAAGTGACGGCAAGCTCGATATGAGCCCTACGGGGACACTCTTAAATAATTTATCAACGATTCAGTGTTGGGATGATATGGCATTTACTTGATTAGCAAACAACGTCCCCGGAGCCACACTAATCAAGCCAGTCGAACTTGTGTCGATATTGCGTGCGAAAAACAGCAAAGAATTCAGCCGTTACACTACCGCTCCTCGATCTCCACGCTCACCACATCCACGTCGGGGCGCTCCTCCACCAGCCTCTCTTCAAGCTTCTCCAGGGTCTTCCTCGCCTCGACGCGGCTGCAGTTGACCGTGACGAACCCCAGGAGAGCCTCGCCGTGCACATCGTGCAGGTCCACCTCGGCGGCGGACACGTTGAAATTGTTGCGGGCGCGGGCAAGAATGCTCTTGACGATGCCGCGCTTCCCCTTGAGGGAGCGGCTCAGGAGACGGAGATGGACTACCGCAGCGAATACATGCATGGTCGCAACCCTCCATACCGGATCTTAATAAAATCAATATTTTCAGACGCCAAAACCTCAGACCCGACATTATTGAAAACCTGGCGGGTGTTTCTGGCTTCGGGTATACTCAGCTGTGCCTTAACCCTTTATCCAGGAGACAACCGGACCATGTGCCTGATCTTGTTCGCCTTTCGCCATCATCCCCGCTATCCGCTGATCGTGGCCGCAAACCGGGACGAATTCCTTGAACGGCCCACCGCCGCGGCATCCTTCTGGGATACCGATCCACCCATCCTCGCGGGACGGGATCTTCTGTGCGGCGGCACGTGGTTCGGCGTTTCCAGGCAAGGCAGATTCGCCGCCGTGGTGAATTACCGAGATCCCGACTCCCGCAAAGACGACGCCCCCTCCAGGGGAACGCTCGTCCCGGAGTTTCTCCTGGGGAGCGCCCCGTGCGAGGTCTTCCTGGACAACCTGCGGACGAAGGGGAACCTTTACAGCGGGTTCTCCCTTCTCTTCGGGGATGCCGGGAAACTTTTCTGTTTTTCCAACCAGGGTGAGACGCCGTCCCTGGTTCAGCCGGGCATCCACGGCCTGAGCAATCACCTGCTGGACACCCCATGGCCCAAGGTGGTACGGGGGAAAGACCGGCTGAAGCGACTCCTTTCCGATGACAGGGAACCTGACGTGGAAGAACTGCTGGACATTCTCACCGACCGCTGGCTTCCAGAAGACCATCTCCTCCCGGACACCGGCATAGGGCTGGAGAAAGAACGGTTGCTCGCCCCGCTCTTCATCTCCGGCAAAGGATACGGAACCCTGTCCTCCACCGTCCTCATAATGGGCCCGGACGGAACGATAAGCTTCACGGAACGCGCCTGGCACGGGACTCCCGACCACGGAACAACGGTTTCCCATCGTTTTCGTATCGGAGAGTGAAGCGTCACACCTTGTCCCGGTTGGCGATCCCTATCTCCGTCAGCCCCTCTCGCAGCTCCAGATAGGCCGCGTCCACAAGCTGTACCCGCTCATCCTCCTCGCCGCCGGTCACTGTCAGGGTGATGTCCAGTTCCGGGGTTTCACCGAGGGTCCTGGCCAGGGACTTGATGTATACCCGAGGATGCCTGGGAACCACGCGGCTCAGGACCGGTTCCAGGATTGATTCGTCGTTGCAGCGCACCGTAATGGCCCGCGTGATGGACCCGCCGTCGCCAAGGGTTTCATCGAGGAAAGTTTGCAGCGATGAGGTGATGATCCCTTTCAGCTCGGAAGGGACGCCGGGGAGGCAGATAATGGCGGTCTTTCCGGCATGGAACAGGACGCCGGGCGCTGTGCCCACCGGGTTATGCAGCGGCTCGGCCCCCACCGGTAGCCAGGCCATCTTCTCCCGCGCCGGATTGAGCCCCCCTTCCGCCATGATCCCCCGCGCATGGAAATCATCATAGCTGTCCTTTACCATCCGGCGCGCCCTTTCATCCAGCCTCAGCTCCACGCCCGCGCCTTCGGCCACGGCGGCCACGGTCAGGTCGTCCGCCGTGGGGCCGAGCCCCCCCGAGGTGAACAGAAGATCCACCCCACGCTCGATGGCAGCCCGGGTCGCGGCGGAGATCTCCTCCGGGATGTCACGCAGCATGGTGGCCCGGGAGACGTATCCGCCCCGGCTGTTGATCAGTTTGCATATCCAGTTGGTGTTGGTGTCCTGGATATCGCCTATGAGAATTTCATTCCCCACAACCAGAATCTCAACTGTGACGTGTTTCGACATGGAACCTCCTTGATGAAATGAAGGGAGAGAACGGGATTTTGATTGAGGGATCAGTGTACCACAAAAGAGGAGAATTAGATTAATGAAGGAAAAAGGAGGGGTAAAAGGGGAAAGGTCGCCGGGACCATTACCCCGTGCTGCTCTTGGTGATGAGGATGACCCCGATGCAGACCAGCGCCGTCCCTGCCCAGCGCAGAGGAGTCACCACCTCGCCAAGGAAATACTGGGAAAGGAAGGCCACCAGCACATAGTTGAGGGCCTGCATGGGCAGGGCGACCGACAGGTCTTCCCAGGAAAGGACCGCCAGCCAGAGAAAGAAAAACACGGCCAGCATGGCCGTGCCGAACACCAGCTTGGGGCTGGTGAGCGCCTGGTAGGCGGCGGACATCATTCCGCGCAGGTTCATGGCCGAAATGTCACCCAGCTCTTTCATGCCCTTGGTCAGCAGGATATCGCCCACCGTGCCCGCGGAAACGGCCAGCAGCATAACAATAACGGTCTTAAACATCTCTTTTTTCCTCTCCTCTGTAATTTTGCATGGTTATTCCGAGCGTCCCGATCCTGTCCTTCACCCTGTCGCTGGTCAGGGCCGCGAGTTCCTCTTCGTGGAGGTAGCCGGGCATCCATGCAGCCAGTTCGGGGTCCGGTTTGCAGCCGGGGTGGAAGTAAATCTCCGTCAAGCCGTCTTCCAGCCCCTCCAGCGCCCGCAGCAGGTATTCCTCGGTCATCCTCCCGGAATTGAGGAGTCCCTTTACCTCGTCGCTGTGGGAGACGCCGAGTCTTTTCAGTATCGGCAGGCACCGTTTCGCCAGGCGGCCGAATATGAAGGCATCGAGCGCCCTCCCCACTCTTCTCTCTCCATGGGCGGCCGGATCCCGCGCCAGGTTCTCCCTGGTCAGGCGGAAGCTTGTGATGCCGTGCCCAGGCAGCAGGTCGGCCAGGATATCGAATACGGTGGGATGCATGTGGATATTGAGATGGCCGTCGATGTGCGACAAGGGAAGCCCGGTTTCCCGGAAACGGATAATCTGCGCCTCAATCTCTCGCCGCAGTTCCTTCTTCAGTGAAGCGCTGAAAAAGAAGCGCATCCCGGCCCACACAGGGTCCCGCGGGAAATTTCCTTCCGCGTCCACAAGACCGGGGATATCCCGCGGCGGCAGCACGGCCCGCCCCTGAACCAGGGTCAGGTGGAGGCCGACCTGGAGCCCCGGGTTCTCCCTGGCCATACCGACAGCCTCCGGGAAAGCATTACCTCCAACCATCAGCGACGCACTGGTGAGGATTCCCTCCCTGAAGGCAGTGATGACGGCCCGGTTGGCCCCGGTGGAGAGGCCGAAATCATCGGCGTTCATAATGAGCTTTTTCATTGTCTGACGGAAAGAAGCGGACTCGTTTCAGGAGCAGCTCTTGCACTCCTTACGCTTCTTCATGTAGGCCAGGTACTGGGCGCCTTCTTTGAGGAGCTTCTTCCGGTCCTCGCTGCTGGTTATCATCTTCAGTACACTTCGGGCTATGTATTTGGGACGGAAGTAGAACTTGTTGTAGATGGCCTCAAC
>Ga0302252_1002045_pt1 | contig 10151 bp, 10 predicted proteins | sample AAG_RA_Leu_MG_FD_193511 | JGI IMG/M metagenome (GOLD analysis project Ga0302252, IMG submission 193511) | Enriched activated sludge microbial communities from anaerobic digester in WTTP, New Holstein, Wisconsin, United States - AAG_RA_Leu | ecosystem: Engineered > Bioreactor > Anaerobic >...
TCGCTTTTTATGAAAAATATGGCTCAAAACCTGTTCAATACAGACTCGATTCGATTCAGGATCTTGGTGTCACTCCCATACTGGCTGATTTAGCTGAATCCGGAGAGCAACTGATCCGCCATTCACCTGAAAAAGTCAAACAAGCTGTGATTGACCTGGTAAATCGTGCTAAACTCATTCGCGGAAAGAAGATACGATTATAACCTATTCTTGGCAAACCCAACCATTTTCAACGCTTTTTCTGTTAAAAGCTTATTTCGAAAACAATGCGATACCTTCAAAATGGATTTCGTTTTTTCAGGAACGTTTTCATTCCCTGTTCACACCTGATATGGAAAGAGGTTCAAACTGGTGGTTACAGCGGAAACTGCTTGGCTGGGCTTTGGTTGATTATGCTTTGATAAAAGCAACCGGTCTTCGCTTGTTGGATTGCCAAATTGTCAAGAATCCTCACGGAAAGCCGGAGATAATGAATTACCGGGATCTACATTACAACCTTTCCCATACAGGCCTCTATTTTATTGTAGGTATTAGTCGGTATCCAATAGGCGTCGATATTGAAACGGACAGAAAGATTTCATCCAAACTTGCTAAGAAGGTGTTTACAGAGAAGGAGAACCAAAGTCTTCCTGACCAGGAAAACTCTCAGTATGTGAGCTCTTTTCTTCGTATCTGGACCCAAAAAGAAAGCTATACCAAGGCGTTAGGAATTGGATATCAAGGTCAATGGGATAGCATAGAGACATCTGATTCGATTGCTCCTTGGAGATGGAAAACAATTACACATCGTGATTTTATTTGTAGCGCTTGTTACCAACAAACCGATGTTCTTGAAATTCATCCTCTTATCACCCTGAAAGACCTGATTCTGTTTTATCAGGACTAAGTGTCATCAGAAAGTCATTTCTAGTATACTATTACAAAAAAGGAGTGATGAGGTGAGATATAGGATCAGAAAGTGTATAGGGCTGATAACCATGTTATTTCTGATAGGAAGTGGTGTGGTTCGCTTTCCAATCGCTGATGCTGCTACGATGCTATCTCCTTCCTTAGAAACGCTGATTCGCTCCACCAAACCGATACCCATTCTCGTTGAATTCAAAGGTTTCGATTATCATGAACGGCAAAACAGAAACGGATCTACACAAGCATCGAACGGGCTCCATCTTTTTCAACAAAGAAAGCGAGAAATCCAACGCCGTTTTCTTTCTGATATCACCAATTTTGGTTTTCAGGTTGGCAGTGTATCTTCTCTGCAATGCTTGATGAATGTGATACAGGTAACGGTGCCCGGATATGCTCTACCCTTTATTGTCCACCATCCTTCTGTCCGCAAAATTTATCCGGCTCAATTGTCATGGAAACCTTCCAGAACGCTTGTCAGAAAAGCTTGGTTCAATGAAGCTTCCATTCCACCTGATCCTTCCTATCCCTATACTGGGAAAGGAGTGCTGGTTGGCGTGATTGATACCGGATTGGATATCGGGGAGGAGTTTCGAGGGAGAGATATTCAAGGAAAGAATTTTGCCAATCCCGACGAGGGTTGGTTTGATACTAATTACCATGGTACAGCTGTTGCAGGCATCATAGGTGGTAACGGTCCGGCATGGTATCAAAGGGGTGTTGCTCCCGACGTATCGCTGCGGGTGTATAAAGTATTTACCAAAGAGGATTACAGGCCATTGGGGGTATTGCAAGCCATTGAGCAGGCTGTCATCGATCAATGTGATATTCTGAATTTATCTCTGAACGGGATGGATAGTCCAGAATTTCTAGAAGGGAATGAACTAATCCAACAAGCGATCACCGAAGCAAAAAAAAGCGGAATCCTTGTGGTGGTTTCTTCCGGAAATCTTTCCAATATTACCGCTCCGGGTACTTTTCGGGATACGTTGACAGTCGGTTCGGCAGATGATCGTTCATTTATGATGATGCAGTTGAAATCAAATGAGCTGACTTATACTGTGAAAGCGTATATGGGCTACATGAGTATGCCTTTCACGAAAGATTTGAATCAATTACCATTCGTCTATGCGGGATATGGCAGTGTGAATGATTTTGATGGGCAGGATGTGAAAGATAAAATTGTTTTAATCGACAGGGGACCAATAAAAGACCCAATCACTTTTTATGAAAAAATCTCTCGGGCTACCGAACAAGGCGCAAAAGCAGTCATCTTGGTGAGCAATGACTACCCTTTTCATCCGAACATCAATCTGGAATTCCGTAATTATCCATCTTATGATACGTTTTTGATAGAGAATCCGTATGATGCCGTATCGGAACGACAACGATTTAAGTCATTTATAGAGCTAGTTCCCACTGCGATGATTTCACAGGAAGACGGGAGATGGATCAAAAACCATCTTTCGGAACTACAAGTCGGCTTTTTAGAGGAAGATGCCTATTCTTTCGGGCAGTATCTTTCTAAAGGCATAGCAGATTCCCATCAGGTAAAACCGGATTTATTAGCCCCTGCTGAAATGATACTTGCTCCCTATCAAAAACAATCAATTGAACAAGATCCTATTTATGTGGCGATGTTCGGTAGTTCAACCGCAGCAGCTTTCGTTACAGGTGCCGCCGCTTTGCTGAAAGAGGCACACCCTCAATGGAACCATCAGCAGATGATTACCGTTTTACAGAATAGTGCCTCTTTGCTGCGTAATCCTTATTCTCAATTACCATTCGATATGCTTTTCCAGGGAGCGGGAGTGGTCCAGCCGGATAAAGCCATTTTTACAAAGATTATGATAGAGCCAGCTGTTTCAGTGTACAAACCGGTTGCTGGTGAGACCTGTCAATGGACTGTGAGTAATCTGACCGATCAGGCATTGAGTTTACCGGTTTCGGTAGAGAGTTCCTGTGGAGAAAATGAGTGGATCGACTTGATTCGGAATCAACTTCCTGTAAGTGTAACTTTAACCCCCCATGAAAAAAAGCAGCTCAACCTGACGCTTCCCGACATACTTGATATAGAAACGGACATTTGGATACAGCTTGGTGAGGTTCATTGCGGCATACGGTTACTGAAAAATAAAACAAAAGAGCCAATACGACCAATCACTGATTTTTCTATTAGTGAAACAAAGATAACGAGTCCATTGCAGTCCCCCCTGCTGTTTCATTTTACCCTTCACGAAGGTTCTTTGCTGGGAAATGCGGTCAGCACACAACATCTTTCCGAGGGAGTGATATCTTTGCGTCTTCTCAACCAGTACAAACACGTTATCACCGAAATAAGTGTGCAAAGAAGGGCTTGGTTAGGAAAAAATGAAATTTTATGGGATGGCATCCTCTCAGAAACTCCTTTACATATCAGCAAAGGAACTTATTACTTTGAGTTAACCTTATACAGGTTTCAGATCACTCCTCAGCAAACTACACAAACAATCATTTCTGACCAAGCTTTGGTTGAGGTTCATGTTACCCGGTCAGAAGGCACTTCTCGGTGTCTCTGCATTGCTACTGACAAGAAAACGGCTTTTGAAGATACTTTTCCGGTTACCCTCAACTTTACAGAGCCGATGCAGCTAAGGCAGCTGGAATTGGAATTATCATTTACTACGCCGTTATTAGCTTTTCAGGAAGCTGTATTACTTCCTCTCTGGGCAAACAACCCATCCATACTTTATGAGATTACTGGTAGTAATGCCAAGGGTTTTTTAAAAGTCAGCGTCATGGCTAAAGCGGGGAAAAGTTTCTCAATACCTGCCTTTACTCCCTTCTTACGGATCAACATGTTGCCAGACCAAATCGGGATGGGACAATTTATTATTAGCCATTTACAATTGACGGATTTTGATAATCGTTCAGTGCCAATTGTTGCGATCCCGTCACAAACAGAAATCACCGACCAGCTTTTTTTGTTAACTGACTTCAACTTTGATAACCAGGTGGATTTGGCAGATAAAGACCATTTATGGAGCGTATTTGGGATGAGTATCGGACAACCCGGGTATGATTACAATACTGATATAAATCAAAATGGCAGAATAGGACCGGAAGAAGTCATCAGGATGGGAAAAGAGTGGGAACAGAACCTACTTCCCTAAAACACTCGGTGTATGAGGTGTGGAATTCCCAGGAAATGGAGTACTTGGGTGCCTTATTTGCCAGTGCTCTGGAGGGGAACGAGCTGATATTAATGACTGGTCCTTTGGGAGCAGGCAAGAGTACTTTTACCAAAGGCATCGGAGCAGCTCTTTCTATTCAGGAAACCATACTGAGTCCTACTTTTGTACTAGTCAGAGAGTATGGGAATCCTCTCTCGCTGATTCATGTCGATTTATACAGGGTGGAGACACCTGAAGAGTTACAAGACCTTGGTATCCAGGATATTCTGAACCGTGATGTCATTCGGGTGATTGAATGGGCAGACAAGTTTCCCGCTTTGGATAAATGGGCACATTATCAAATCAGGTTTTCACTGGTATCCGAATCAATACGAAAAGTAAAGATCGATGGCTGATCCTTTCAATCTCCTGATCCAAACAGTGCTAGACGAGACTCAAATCGCTCTGTTCCATGGTCAGAACCGTATATCAGAAGTCATCAAAAAAGCAGATTTTAAAAGTGATAACACATTTGTCAGAGATATAGTCGATTGCATGAAAAATGCACATATTATTGATGAAGAAATTCAGTCAGTGACTATATTAACCGGCCCTGGCTATTTTACGGGGATTCGTGCAGGGATTGTCATTGCCAAAGCATGGATGGATGTGAAATCTATTCCGGTACGATTGGTGAGCAGCTTTGATTATATTCGAGAGTGTATACCAGCAGAAGATCATCCTGTGATTCTGATCAAAGCATCGAAAACTGAGGCTTATGCAGGTTACTATAACTTTCAATCCCTCACAAAACAGGTGTGTATCAGGATGGATACTCCTCTTAGTCAAGAATGGAGTTGGTATACCTCTTCTGTATCGTTTCGTATGATCCCTAATGTCCATTACATTCATCCTTTACCTCATCTGCCTATGCTTTACAACGAAGTGACACGCTCCGATCAAATCTTTCCACAGTATGGCAGAAGTCTGGATGAGTTGTTTCAATCGTTATGAGTACTCTATCCAAAATTCGACCGATGCACCTGCGGGATTTATACTGGGTACTGCAGATTGAGAGTGCCTGTTTTGCTAGCCCGTGGCCAAAAGACGAATTTATTACAGAACTCACGAATAACCGCTTTGCGAAGTATTTTGTAGCTATTAGCGATAAAAGGATCATTGGTTTTCTCGGATTATGGTTTATTTTTGAGGAAGCGCACATTACAACAATTGCAGTTCTACCTGCTTATCAAAACATGGGTATCGGAAAATCATTGCTTTGTTTTGGAGAAAAGCTAGCTAAAGAAGCAAAATGCAAGAAGATCATTCTTGAAGTAAGAGTGTCGAATCATACTGCTCATGAATTCTATTTGAATGCTGGATTTCACGATAACCGAATCAAGAAAAACTACTATACGCATCTCCCTGAAGACGGAATTGAAATGATAAAGGAAATATAAGATGCAACGCATTCTGGGAATTGAAACCTCCTGTGACGATACAGCGGTTGCTGTGATCACCAGTACGGGAAAAATTCTTTCTAACATCCTTTCATCACAGGATGATTTTCACGCAAAATATGGCGGAATTGTTCCAGAAGTAGCGTCACGAAAGCATCTTGAGCTGATTTCTGTTGTATTGCAAGAAGCATTAACAAGTGCTGAAACGACACTATCCGAAATTGACTTGATAGCCGTGACACACGGTCCCGGTTTGGTCGGTTCTCTGCTAATCGGGGTGGATTATGCGAAAACACTTTCGTCGTTATTGGGAAAACCGATTATCGGAGTCAATCATCTGGAGGGGCATTTATTATCCCCCGCTTTATTGCATCCTGAAATCTGTTTCCCGTTTCTTGGTGTTATCGTATCCGGAGGTCATACCCAATGTATTTTGGTGGAAGGTATTGGGCAATATACCATTCTGGCAGAAACATTAGACGACGCTTGCGGAGAAGCGTTGGATAAATTCGGTAAAATGCTAAGCATACCTTATCCTGCTGGTCCAAAAATCGAAAAAATCGCTCTAGCTGGTGATCCGAATGTTTTTTCGTTTCCATTGCCAAAGATTCGTGAGAAAAGGTTTGCACTTAGTTTTTCAGGCATTAAAACTGCAGCTTCCTTGATAATACAAGGAATGACTCCCGAGGAAAGAGAAAATCGTAAGGAAGACTTATGTGCCTCTTTTCAAGAGGCGGTGATGAAACAAATCATTCATCGAATTCAACAACTCATCCCGCTCTATTCTTTTTCTGGCATTGCTTTTTCAGGAGGTGTATCTGCCAACCAGCGATTAAGGGATCTTGCTCTTCAGCATGTCCAGAAGCCGGTCTATTTCCCTTCAAGAATTTTGAGCACGGATAATGCCGCAATGATTGCTCATGCAGGATACCAGCGATACCTTATTAATGGTCCGATGGCGTTGGATTTTCCGGTGATATCGAGATTAGAGCTATCTCAATAGGAATGAATGCTTTGTATTTGATTTCTTTTTCTGCTTATTGCCATCAAAAGCTCATATAGACTATACTTTTAGAGATCTTCTTGAAGTTTCATAGGAATCCTTGTAGAATAATAGGCGTTGATTGCCCGATGGTGTAACTGGCAACACGCCTGACTCTGGATCAGGAAAGTTAAGGTTCGACTCCTTATCGGGCAGTTTGGTATGGCGCCATAGAACAGTGGTTAGTTCGGGGGGCTCTCAATCCCCAGACAGGGGTTCAATTCCCCTTGGCGCTACCATAGGAAAATTTTGAAGCTTCCAATACTGTTGGAGCTCAATACATAAGGGTAAATGCGGTGTTCTAAAATTTAAACCGTCAAATTGGACGCCTGAAGGAAAAAGGAAGCTTTGAAGTTTCTTTTTTCCCTGTAGATCAGATATTTTCCAAGTGTTCAAAAGATTTTCCAGGATACGAAAACTTTTATTGATGATATCTTCCACATTGATATAAGATTCCAGGTTATTCTTTTTTTCGATCTGTAGAAGGTTGACCTGTCGCTCATTCTCGGAAAGGAGTTCTTTGGCGTCTTTATCGGGGAGAATATTGTCGATTGACTTCTGAATGATCTGTTTTCGCTTTTTCTTCAGCTCCTCTATTCTCGTATCGATAGAAATCTGGTTCTGCAGAGAGAATTTGTTGCGGTTTTCCATTTCCAGCTGGATAATCTTTTTTAACAGAGCTGAAAATTTTCGATCGAAACTCAGACCGGAAAAGAACTCATAAAACTTGCTCTCCAGTGTTTCTCTGGGAATGCTGCCATTTCTGCATTTACATCGGTAATACGCGTATTTATGGCGTTTCCCTTTCGACCAACCGCCGGTAAACTTATGTCCACACACCTCACAGATTACCAGTCCGCGAATTATAAAGTCAGCATTGACTTTTTTATAGATGGAAACTTTGTTTGCCCTTCCTTCGATCCTATCAAGTACTCGGAAGAAAAGTTCTTTCTCGATGATCGGTTCGTAGGTTCCCTGAACAGACAATCACGTTCCCTTCGGCAGTACCGGCAGGCGATCGCACCTTGGCTTATTACTACGCATAAGGAGAAAAGTATGGATGTAAGAATCGGAAAAGAAAAAGTATGTTTGTGTTGTGGATCAAAAAAAATGGGAATCATGAAAGGCGACGAGTTCGGTTTCAGACCGAATGATTCGATCACCCGGGAAGAGACCGCTCAAGCAATCGCCAATGTGTTGAAATACTTGGGAAAATAGGAGGAAGAAAAATTATGGATCCGAAAATGTTGTTGATCTCTTTGTTGACGATACTGGCCAAGGCTTTGTTAGCCGGAACGATATCGCCGTTTGTCATTCAGTTTTTCAAGCAGCACGTGTTTGTGAAGGTAAAGCACTGGTTCTGGAAATGGCTGATGTCACTGACCGTTTCGCTGTTAGCAGGCATAATCATCTCATGGAATCAGGGGATCTTTGCGAACTGGCAGGCGACGATTGCCGATTATTCGCAATTTATCGTAGCCCTAAGCGCCACGTGGGGTTTCTGCCAGTGGTTCTGGAAGACCACGTTCGAACAGTATTTCTCGGGGAAAACAATACAGACAGGTTAGAAAAGAGAAGGATTCTTTCCTGATTCATCCCACCCTATGCTAACAGAAAACGTAAGAAACGAAACTTTTGAGCATACAACATTACATGACCTTCAAGAACAATCTCTATCTGGCTTTGGGAGAGATGCAACTCCCCTGTTGTAAATAATCGAAATCCAACTTACTTATATGCAGTGATCTCTCTGGTTTCATTGTTCCATTCTACCGTGTAGCCAAAAGTTTCAAAGATTAATCTGATGGGAAGGATAAAATGGCTTGCCATCATCATTTGATCAGTCATTGTTGGTTGGTATGGTACAACATCCATCATTATCTCTTCATCATTGAAATAGGCTTTTGCGGTATTTTTCGCATAATTTACTGCAATTACTAATGAATTCTCTTGATCATCGGAAAAATAATATGTAACCTCTTTTTGAGATCCATCGAAATTTGCATCAAAAGAACCATTAAAAAAGTCGGTTTTTAAAAATAGATATGCTTCAACTAAAGATCTGTTGTTCTTTATGATCACTGGATAGTTTACTTCAATTGTTTTTTCTTCATTGTTTTCGAAAATACTAATATTATTAGAGTCAACCTTGAAAAGAATTTTTATTTTTTGATAGCTAAAAGTGCTAAATATTGGTAAAAATGCTGATAAAATCAAAAATAAAATAATTAAAATACTAATCTTTTTTTGCATATCTTATACCATCCTTATCTTTATGGCCATGCATTGGTAATACTAATAACAAAACAAATTCTACCAGGATTTTTGGGATCCATGTATATTATTATTGTTGCTCCTAATTTAACATCAAAATTATAAGGTTGATTATTAGAGAATTTTACAAAAGAAAAAAAAGAGCCTTGTTTTCTCCCTACAAACCAAGCACCTATTGGATTGGGATCATCACCATGTGGAATGTAACCATGATCAGCCATCCATTGCTGTGTCACTCTATTTGCTCCATCTAAATCCCATTTTCCAGTTCCCTCATTATATCCTATCTTTATTCCTGAATAGGTACCGTTTTTATTTTTTCTCCAAATAATCGCATCAGTTTTAATATCATCAGATGTATCATCCGGAGTACCATTATCATCCCATGCTTCTCCTTCGTATTCACCTAATCCATTCTCTAAATCGCCCGTTACTTCATCCATTATTTCTTCTATCTTGTCAGGATCAGTTTCTTCTGTCCATTCATCATCATCAATTTTGCCATTGCCATTATTGTCTTTCCCAGTATATACATGAGGACCTGTGCCATCACCTTTGTCTTCAATTTTAATTTTCTTACCTTTTGATGTAGTACCTTCGAGTTTAAATCGAATTCGATGATTTGAAAAACTGTTTGAAGTACTTGCGAATATACTCTCCGAATTGTTTCCTTGAGTGTTTATTCTATCCCACTCTTCTTCAAGAGAGTCGGAAACATATTTGTAACCTGTATACGTCAGTTCACCGACAAACAAAATTGAAAAATCTCCAATGACTGAATTCACATCAAATGGATCATCCAATTCATGGTGTTCAAACAATCTATAATCAGAACCACCATCATAGCATAACTGTAAAACCATTTTCCAGTTTGAACAGTTTCCATAATAAATCTGAAAGGAAAATTCTTGGTTTGATTGGATTGTAAGTGCATTTGTAATCAAAGCTCCTGCAAGGCATCCAATATTTTCTTCAAACAATTCATCTCCCGGAACAAATGCTACCTGCTCCTCGCCATCATATACTGGATTTCCATTACTATCAAACTTGTAAAAATTAACAATATCCTGACTATAATTTATCTCTAGAATTTTTACTGTTTCTTCGTCGATCTCAGTTTCAATAACGATGTCATAAGTTTGAGCTATTATCTTGTTAACTGGAATGCTAACAGAAAACAACACAAAAAATGACAAGAACAAACAAATGCTTTTAAAGATTAACTTGCTGGTAAGATTCTTCGTTTTCATTTTATCTCTCCGCCAATTAATTTATTTTTGAAGCAAAAAGCAAATTTGAAACTTATCGGTGGATATATTT
>Ga0302252_1002047_pt1 | contig 10150 bp, 18 predicted proteins | sample AAG_RA_Leu_MG_FD_193511 | JGI IMG/M metagenome (GOLD analysis project Ga0302252, IMG submission 193511) | Enriched activated sludge microbial communities from anaerobic digester in WTTP, New Holstein, Wisconsin, United States - AAG_RA_Leu | ecosystem: Engineered > Bioreactor > Anaerobic >...
AAGGACAGGGTTGCTTTGGTTGGTTGCATGTTGGTTTCTCCTTAGAACAGTCCGGCCTGGACGGATGGTTTTTGCACCTCCGGCAGATCTCCGGTCTGTGTGTGGGATTCGATAACTGAACCCGGGAAGGCGGCGGATACTTCCGGAAGCAGGCTGATAACTTCGGAAAGCAGGCCGGGTTTCTTTGCTCGCAGTATTTCGATGGCCTGGGCAAATGTGACGGCTCTGCCTTTTTTTCCCATTCTGTTCATCCAGTAGGCGGTTCCGCAGAAGTAACAGGGCTTGTCTTCGATGATGAATTCGGCGACTATTTCGCGGCCTTCGGATTCGGTGAAGAATTGTTCCAGAGTTTTGCCCGCTATGGCGGAGAGCCTGAGATTGTCCCAGTTTTCGCCTTTTTTTTCTTTCATGGACCAGGTGATTTCCATTTGTCCCTCAGTACGGATCGTTTTCCGCCGGGGCCTGCGTGTACCTCCCGCGGATTCGGGATTGCTTTCCTTCCGTATATTTGGCGGCTACGGAGTCATATGGGGTGAACCCTTTGAACTGGAGAAACGCCGGGTTCATGTCTGCGGTGAATTTGAGTCCGGCTTCTCCGTTGGTGTTTTTAAGGACGGAACAGATGATGTTTTTGTCTTTGTCGCGCCAGAGACCGATCATGAAACGGGCATACTGCTCGATGGCCCCGGATCCTTTGCCCGCTTCCATGGTCATTTCAGCGCCTTGCTGAAGCCCGGCCTGGGGCCTTTTGGTGTGAGCCAGGACGATGACCGGCACATCAAGGCGTTTGGCCATGTTCATGATGGCCGGGGCGTTGGTTTCGATGAGCTCGAACAGGCCGGACGCTCCGGGCGCAGTGGTGAGCCCCAGAAGATCTATGCCGATGGCGCCGATTTCCCCGTATTTGCGGCGGGCAAGCCGGGTGTAGTGCTCGATCTGGTCGATTGTGAGCCCGCCATGGTCGCAGATGAGCAGCCGATCTACCCCTTTGGATGAGAGGGCGGAGAGTACGTTTTCGCGGTAGCCCTGATGGTGATGAAAGCCGCTCTCGATGTTGTAGGTGAAATGGCCCATGCCAATTTGCACGGTGCGCTCGAACATGCGGATGTCGGACATTTCGAGGGAGAAGTAGGGATACCATTTGTCTGTCCGGCCGCAGGCGCCGATGAAGATGTTTTGCAGCAGGGCGCTTTTGAAGAGGCCGGGGCCGCCGAGAATGTACATGACTTCCTTCGGGCCAACCCCTCTGATGACGCTGTCGATTTCCGGAAAGCCGGTGGTGAAGCGCAGTTTTTCGATGGTGCGGACGTAGTGCTGGTACTTGTCCGCCAGGGCGTTGATGGTCTGGAACGGGTCGGTGGAGACATGGCCGGAGGTGACGTTTTCGAGCCGGTTGATTCCGCTGGAGATGATTTCGTCCAGGTCAGCGTTTTCGTCACAGGCGGCTGTGGCGATTGCCCGAGCCGCTTCTATGGTGTTGCGGGCCAGTGATGATTTGCGTACCCGGCCGCTGTAATAGGCGATGTTTGCGGAGGTGGGAACGTAGTCAATCAGTTCCGCCAGGTACTGAGCTCCTCCGGCTCTGGAAAGGGAGCCGTCCGCCTTGAGCTGTCCGGTAACCGTGATGAGGTCTACCGGGCGGTCGGTGGCGCGTAACAGCCGGACGGCGTCGAATATCAGGCGGTGGCGCTCTTCGAAGAAATCCCCGGCGGTTAGCTGTTCCGAGGCGGTGTCACAGGCTTCAGGGTCCAGGAGAATCGCGCCGATGACGGCCATTTCGGAGTCTATGTCTTGGGGTTGCTTTCTCATCCGGTCCTCAGAATGGGCATTTGCCGTCGCTTGACGGGGCTTCGCCGTCAAGCAGGGCTATGGCCTGCCGGCGTATTTCGGATTTCAGGGCTTCATCGGTTATGTTGACGTGTTTTTTCCAGGCATCATTGCCGTCGCGGCCGGTGAATTTTTCGGCCGGTTCGCTGATCCAGGTTTCGCCGTTGTCTTTGCGGCACAGCGTAATACCGCGGACGATGAGCGGCTGGAATTGAACGTCGAAGGCGGCAACCAGAATTCCCGCTGTTTCAATTTTGCGAAAGTTTACGATTTTCATCAGTCCTCCAAGGGGTGAAGTCTCTCAATCTCTGGCCGTAGTCGGGTAGTATGCCGAGGTCGTAACAGGTGTCTTCGATGGCGGTGTTGCATTTGCCGCCAAAATCGTTGATGCAGCGGACAAGGCCTTCGATGGTGGGTGATCCGCGAGGGAACCGGCGTTCGTCGGGTATGGTGAGGTAGACACAGGCTCTGGAGATGAGCTCTTCGAGGTCGATGTTTTTGAGGAGCTTGGCGATCATGGCATAGTGCCGGTCCAAGGCCACGAATGCGGACTTTGTTATCCGGCCATAGGCGTGCTGCCACCAAGCGACGAAGTATTGATGGTCGGAGGGCGCGCTTTTTGGTGGCGCGCTCCCTTTAGGGATATTGGTTCTTTTGGGTTCAAGGGGTGACATTTTGTCATTAATTGATGACATTTTGTCATTAATCGGTGTGTCTGGGCCGGGAATTAATGACATTTTGTCATGATTTTTTGACGGCTCCGGCTGAATTAATGACATTTTGTCATTAATTTTTAGCTGATATATGTTGGATCGATAGGATCCGTTTTCCCTGGTCCGCGGTTTGTTTACCAGAAAACCCCTCTGTTCCAGTTTTACTATGCCCCGGATTACGGTTCTGACGCTATCGCCGCACTTCTTCGCAAGCACTTCCCTGCTGGGCCAGCATACGCCTTCGTCATTGGCGCTATCTGCCAGAGCCAGCAACAGCATTTTTTCCGATTTTGGAAGGTCCATCATCCAGACGATAGACATCAGTTTGATGCTCATTATTTCCTCATGGTTCCGGCCCCGGATTACGCGATAAAAAATCTGATGCGCAGGCGGGGAATTACACCCCGCCTGAATCATTGCCGGATTACGCCAGAATTACACTTCCTTCGGGCAGTTTTTCTCTCAGCCAATCCCGGATCCGCTTGATGGCCTCAAGTTTCCAGTTGCCACCATCAGCCTCGATGAGCGCGCACGCTATGCCGGAGTCGGTCTGCTTCATCCGGTAAACGAACCTGGACGCAGGCTGATCTATCTCGAGGAACGTGCGGAACGGGGCCAGGGTTACGGGGTTGGGCACGGGGACATTGCCGACGAAGGATATGCCGCGCTTGGCTGTGACCTTCTGGGTGACGCCATCGTCGTTGTAGTTGCTGACACTGTCGCCGGTGATGTTGCCGGCCAGGGCAAGCAGCGCCGCGGTGGTTTCATCCTGGACGAACTTCGCCTGGAGCGCGATGATGAAGGATTCCAGGTCCAGGTATCTGTCAAATGGGAATTGGTCTAGTTTCGCGGTGGCTGCCAGGTATGCGGACCTCTGGAGAAATGGACCGTGAAGAGGGGAATAGACGGACACATTTTCATGGCTGGCGATGTGGACAATGAAGGGATGTTCCGGCGCGTCCGGGTTTTCATTGATGTATTCAGCCAGGCCTGTCAATGTGGATACTGACATTGTGCCCGGAGTAGGCTCTGTGATAGGCGAGAGTTTTTTGCTGGAGTAGTTGCGGCCGTCAACGGTGATGATTTCCGTTTTGGCAAGCTCTTCGATTTTTTGAATGAAGGAGGCGTCAATCATTGTGCGTCACCTCCCATGGCTCTGTCGCTGACAAGCTGCGGTTTGCCGGGTTGTAAATCCATCTGGAGTTGATGCGGGTTGTGTTCAACAGCTACGGCCCTGCCTGCCCCTTGGGCGATAAAGACTTCGGTTGTGAACGGTTTGACCGCGGCCAGCGTGGAGCTGCAATCGACAGAAACCGATCCTGATGTGCGCTGTTCGTTGGGCTTCAGTTTCACTTTCAACGTGATTGTCCGGACACCTCCAGACGTGTTCGGGTCGAGACAATTTGCTACTGCGCGTTGGAATTCATAGTCGAACCGCTCAATGGCAGCGCCGTGTCCCAGGTTCAACAGGGACACAAAATCATTTTCGTCATACATCAGATTTTCCCCTTTCTTGTGATTGCCCCATCGGGGGCTGGCTCTGATACCACTTCCGCCAATTTCTGACCGTCTCAGCCGAAAGCCCTAGTTTTGCCGCTATCGCCCGATTGTTTTCACTGAGGTCGAGCAAATATTGGCACAACAAATAAAACTGTGTGCAGGATAGCGTAGACCTGGACAGGACCGTCCCGGACCTCCAGTGCCCGGTCCAGTCACAACCGGGACAATGGACCCGGCGGCCTGCTCGCCACGTCGCGGCAACCTTGGCCGACATTTCCCGCCCACACCGGGGGCAGGTGTCACCAACCCCCAGAGCCCGCATGACCAGTGGGCGGTAGGCATCTTCTAAACCATTGGAAACGTTATCAAATTCCATTTTTCCACCATTAAACAAAAAATTAAATGGACTCATTTACCGGGGCTGCAATTACCCGCGTAGCTTGACCCCCCGGAAGGACCCGCTCCGGGCTCATCGGAACATCCTTTTGATGGCATATGCGACTTCCTTGTCCATCAGCTTGAAGAAATTGTCGTTGATGAGCTTGTCCGCGACTTCGAAGAATGGAAAGCGAGGCCGGTAGCTTGGCGCTTTCTTTACGAATACCATTACCGGGATTGCCCCTCTTGCCCTGATTACTGAATGAAACTTGCCGACAGTCTTGCCTGCCTGGAATGCGCCAACTGCCATTTTTCTTGAAGTACGCGGTAATCCGGTCGAGGTAAAACCGCCTCTCTTTTCCGTGCGCATGTAGACTCCAGGCTTGAGCCCACCCCTGCGGTTCGTGACCATGAAGTATTCGAGGGCTTTCGTTTTGCTGCTTTTTCGGCTCTCGCTTCTGGTAGTACGGTTCATGTCGTACCCGGCAACATCGCCAAACCGGCGAAGATATGACAGGATTTGCGTAATCTGGCCGCCTTGCATATTCCCGTAAGGGTCAATCTTGGCCCCCATGCCAGGCACATAAAAGCGGCCCAGTCTTTGCTCGGACCGTTTCATCTGCCGTCTACCACCCTCGATCTGTGGAAGGATATACTGATCGTATTTCTTGCCGTATATCTGGTCGAACCAGAATGTTGCTTCAAGGTTTTCCTTGGTAGCCTTGCGAACAAAGAAGTTCTTGACCGTTTGAGGTTTCGGTCTATCGAAAACACTGCTCACCGTCTCCATCTGCTTCTTGCGCACCATAAACGCCATATCATTTATGGCATTGCGCGCAGCGGTATTAAGTTCTTTCCCAAGGAAATCAAACCTAGAAACAATCTCCTTCACACCTTTCACCTGCATCCCTAATTTAATCATCTGGATTGCTCCTCAGAGCCAGGGGGAACGGGGGGCGCGTAGTAGCCCCTGTCGCCGTTCTTCAAGGCCACCCTGGTATAGGCGTCGTAGGAATCGGCCCCATGCTTCTGCATCAGGATGAACAGCCCGGTATCGGCCGACTGCTGGACGTCGACCAGCTCATCGGCCGCGGCCTCGTAATCCCCGCGCTCTACTGCCTCCCTCACCTCCTCAACCTCTGACCGGATGTGGTCAAGCTGGTCAAGGATGGTGTTGCGGTCAACGAATATGGTCTTCGGGAAAAGCATCTATTCTTGTCCTCCTATGCAACCAGCCGCACGCGGCCATGCTTGCAGGCTTCAAGCAACTCGATAATCGTGCCCGGTATATCGTCCGGGCAAACTTCCTGTAACCATGCATCCAGGTCGGGGTACTGCTGTAGGTTCAGGTAATATCCCGTAGCGGGCGGTTCGGGGGGTGGCAACAGAGCGGACAGCCGCCCGGCCTTGGCAGGCGGGGACGTGACCGGCCGTCGCTTCTTCGCCGGGGTCTCTGGCGCTCCCTTGGCCGCCTGGGACTGCCGGTAGTGCGCTGTGCACATGCCATCCTTTACCCGGAGTTTGTCGCAGCCGGGGACCTTGCACAGCAAATGGCGGCCCCTGCGTTCCGCCCCTTCCTCGCTCTTATGCATAACCATCTCCTCATCTTGACTACGAGCCGTACCCACCATCTCATCAAGATTCACTCCCTGGACGTCCTCCAGGCCATTGCAGCCCAGACAGGAATAGCAGTCCTTATCCCTGTTGATCTGGCATTGCCTGGGCGAGATCTTCGCCGACATCGGCCGGCAATAACCGAGTTCAGTCATCGGACAAACTCCAGGAAACCCCTTGGATGAGATACCCTTGCCATCGCGTGATTTTCAGGTATCTGCTCTATCTGCGTAATCCGCCCAGCCTGCATCAGCTCCTCCACTTCCTCGGGAGAGAGAACTCTAACCGGCGTAGCTGCACAATCTGACCGACATTCGCGCATCTGTCTTCTCACTGCCTCATCTCCCATCTGAGCAACCGGGTGCAATACTCGTCACATCCATAGCGATACCTGGAGCAACCCCGGCAAGGATGCTGCACCAGCTCGTCCAGCTCCCGGTCAACCGCATCCAGGCGGCGGGAAGTAATCTCATCCGCCACGATATGACCCTTCAGCCAGCGACCGAAACGCTCCAGGCCTTGCCACACATGACCAGCGGCCACATTTAGCAGGGCCATCAGCAACAACGGCAACAGGTATGGATGTCGGCGTAGAATCTGCCAGGTAGTCGGAAGCATCACGGCATTACCTCTCTGATGCCTCATCGAGCCCCCGCCCCTTGCAAAAACGGCGGCTCGATGAGGCATTGCGAACGTAGGGGATAGACGCTCGCAAAAGAAAAAAAGGGCGGGTTCGGGACGGCTGGCTGAGACCGCCCCACGGCGTAGGAGGGGACGCCGCCCCGCATCCGCCAACTCTCACCATCTGGCGACAATCTCGGCCCGTTGCGCCGGGGCCAGCTCGTAACGCTCCTGGTCCTCATCAATGGCCTGCACGCAGGCGTGGCCACAGGCAATCGAAAGACCGGCAAACACCAGCCACATCAGGAGATTACCCAGCCGCCCTTTCACCGCCCACTCTCCACATAAAGAGTGCCTGGCGTAACCTCGGAAAATTCGGCGCGAACACCGGCAAGAACCAAGTCCTCGGCCTTCTCGCGCAAAAGTTCTTTGGACACCACAATGGATATGTATCGATTCTTTCCATCGAGCCCGATACGGCATTCATCGGCCTCATCAATCATCTTCAGGAACTCTTTCAGAGTCATTGTGGCGCCTCCTTTTCTGCCAGGCGAAGTTTCGCCTTAATCTTCGCATCGCGGATACAGCGAAAAATCTGGTCAACCCGCACCTTCTCAGCCTCTGTTAGTTGGTCCCATGTGGGACCGGGTCGTTTGCGCGCCATTGTTAATCCTCCGACACTTGCCACCCTAAAATAGTTTTAATCCCTTCCCCGCCCTGCTATAGTTACGTCGCCAAACAAAACCAAATCAGAGGAGGAAGGGAAAATGGGAATCATCACTGACATCATTAAAGCCTTGCCTATTACCGCCATTCAGAAAGAGAAGCTCTTGGAACAAGAAAAAAGGCTTGAAGCTCTGGAAACAGAAAACCTGCTTCTAAAGGAAAAACTCCGTCGGTTTGAAACCGGCAACCTGGCCAGATGTCCAAAATGCAGCGCCGTAGCCTATACGCTATCAGGCAAAGAAGATTCGTCTTGGGCTGCCGTCGGCTGTTCAGATTTCGTATTTGCGTGCAACCAGTGCGGCTTTTCTGAGACGGTGCTGGCGTCATCAACTGGTGACGCATGGCGGCAAGTGAGGGAGCGCGGCGTATAGCTGGGAATCCCGCCCCAAAGGATTTCAAGAATCTTGATGCCGAATACGCGCACCATAATTACGTTTCTTGATATTGTCGCTCGCCCTTCCATCCTCCCTCCCTTTTCAGCCCCAGCCAACCGCCGGGGCTTTTATTTGCTTCCCCTCACCTCTTTAGATGACTTAACAAAAAGTCTTTCTAAAGGCTTCAAGATTGAGATTTAAAGTCTTCTGTGCCAGGCCAATAAGATTTACTGTCTCAGACAGCCTTCCTACCATCTCATCTAAAACTTCCTGGCTGCGCTTATCAAAATTCACGGTAACCGCAGCCGCATCTCCACCTTGTGTCTCCTGGACGCTTTCCAGCACAGGGCGAACCACGTCGGCGTGTGAGAGCCCGACATTCCAATCCAGAATCGGGCGGACGAAGAAGATCGCGCCACAGGCGTAACATTCAGCGGAAATGATTTCGCCGCCAACCAACAGCCTTATTGAATCCTCTCCCAAGTCCATGACGCTTACAGCGTCAAGTATCGCCTGGCACTTCGGACACTTAATTACTCTTGCCATCTCCAACCTCCTTTGCCACTGCCAACCTATACCGCCCTATGCATCTGTCCATAGCCTCGTGCGACTTCATATTTCCTCCTACATGGTGGAAAATCATATTCATGCAGCCCGATCCGTTTCGTCCTGAGACTCAACCAGATAACCTTCCTGCCTCAAAGCATTAATAATATTCGCGTACTTCTCCCCGGTTGAACGAGCCGGATATCTGCCCTGGAGAACCCGCAATAACGTCGGTGGAGCAAACCCCCTCAACTTGCCCCATCTGGTCAAATTGAGGCTCGCATTCACCATGTTTTGCTTAGTTGCCTGAAAATCAATTTTCATTTGTCACCTTTCCTGTTATAGTTTGCCGATAAACATGGACATGCCAGAGATGCAAGAAAAAATATTCAACTCAATTCATGAAATCATGGAACTATTCGAGAATACTTTCCCCAGTGGCAACAAGTCGCAGAGGAAAGTTGCTTTTCAGCCTATTGCCAACCGAATCAATAATCTTGAATTCATCCTCAGTGACGAGTTCCCTCACCTTCTTGGCAAAGTTGGAGAACTGAGGAGTCACCTCGGAGCCGCATTCGGAATTGAAATTACCAACGGACATAGCTATGAACAGCATTTGCTTTGGGCAAACAGCGCCATCAAAATAATCAAGAGAGAGGCGCGCAAACTTTAAAACATCCACTATCTGTTTAAATCTTTCGCCATTTCTCACATCAGAAGAACCATCAAGCAAGCGGACTTTGCCAACTGGCTGAATTTCAATATAATATTGGAGTTCTAATGCTGCATCTAATAGCTGGTTTACAGTGATTTTCATTTCTATCCCCCTTCCTCTTGCCATCTTTTACCCCTCCGTCCCGGTCCTCTGCTGCTCCGGGATGTGGTGACCGTTTGCCTCGCACTTTGCCTGCTGCTCCGCGTAAATCTGGCGAAGGCCGGACTGATTGATGATGTGGGAGGCAATCAGTTGCGTCTCCAGGATTTCCACACACCGCTTGACATCTACAACCTGCTGAAAAAGGACTCTGAATTTCTCGTCAAAACCCGGGATTCTACGGGGATCGACATTCGTGAATATCTCAGCAAGCTCAAGCGCCGCTTCTCTGCCCTCTTCCATCTCTCGAGCCGTTTTGTTGAATATAACGGCGGGTTCGGTGCGGATATTGTTGAGGTCGGGGAAAACCTTGGGGATGATCGCCTTGTACACCGGGTTGTCCTCGATGTACTTGTAGAGGATAGCCTCGCAATCCAGCGCTTCAGCAATGCGGATAACAGTCTGAGGGTCAGGGAACTTCTTGTGTCCATCGTTTTCGAGGATGCACAGGTTACTGCGACTCATCCCGATGCGCTCGCTGAGCTCGTCGAGGTTCCAACCATTACCCTTCCTGGCTTTGGCTATCATTTCTCCCAGTGTCATATAAATCTCTTCCTTAAAATGGTTTTAATCCCTTCCTCGTACTCAGTTTCAAGTTTGATGGATATATACATCCACTATTCTTGAATGTCAACAATTATAATTTCTTTTTCGGGGATATGCTGCATTTATAATTGCGTTACATCCACTTATATTGTCAAAAATTCCAAGCGGTTACATTAATATTGAATACGTTTGACAAATTTGGAAAAATGTTTATAAAGTTGAAATATGAGCGAGATAGCCACTGAAATTGGGAAAAGAATCCGAAGTATTCGGGGAGACCAAAGCCTAATTGACTTCGGTAAAATTATCGGAGTTAGCAGGACAATGGTTTCGCAATACGAAAAAGGAGTCGTCGCGCCACGAGGTGACACTCTTTTGAAAATTTCTCAATTTGGTGGAGTGACCCTTGAATGGCTCATCACCGGCGAAGG
>Ga0302252_1002048_pt1 | contig 10149 bp, 4 predicted proteins | sample AAG_RA_Leu_MG_FD_193511 | JGI IMG/M metagenome (GOLD analysis project Ga0302252, IMG submission 193511) | Enriched activated sludge microbial communities from anaerobic digester in WTTP, New Holstein, Wisconsin, United States - AAG_RA_Leu | ecosystem: Engineered > Bioreactor > Anaerobic >...
TTGCAGACTTCATCGGCTCCGGGGTGAACCAGGGGATTCGTGTCGTCGCAGTCGCTGTTGGTCGCTACATATCCGGTCGGAGGCTCGCAAGCCTCCACGGTATCCGTAGCGGTACCGTAGGTATCACCGTCCGCGTCACGGTAGAAGGTCAACTTGACCTCTTCGTCGATCTCCGCGTCGCAGTCGTCGTCGATGCCGTTGCAGACTTCATCGGCTCCGGGGTGAACCAGGGTATTCGTGTCGTCGCAGTCGCTGTTGTCCAGCACATATCCCGTCGGCGGCGTGGTGGCGTCGATGGAAACCATCGGATCTCCATATGTATCGCCATCCGCGTCCCGGTAGTATGTGCGAGACGCCAATCCTTCATCGATCTCGTTATCACAGTCATCGTCGATACCGTTAAGAACCTCCTCAGCACCCGGGTTTATCAACGGATTCGTGTCGTCGCAGTCGCTGTTGGTCGCTACATATCCGGTCGGAGGCTCGCAAGCCTCCATGGTATCCGTAGCGGTACCGTAGGTATCACCGTCGGCGTCCCGGTAGTAGGTCGACTTGACGCCTTCATCTATCTCCGCGTCGCAGTCGTCATCGATGCCGTTGCAGACTTCATCGGCTCCGGGGTGTACCAGAGGATTCGTGTCGTCGCAGTCAGTGTTGTCCGCCACATAACCGGTCGGAGGCTCGCAAGCCTCCACTGTATCCGTAGCGGTACCGTAGGTATCACCGTCGGCGTCCCGGTAGTAGGTCAACTTGACGCCTTCATCGATCTCCGCGTCGCAGTCGTCATCGATGCCGTTGCAGACTTCATCGGCTCCGGGGTGAACCAGGGGATTCGTGTCGTCGCAGTCGCTGTTGGTCGCTACATAACCGCTTGGCGCCGCGCAAGCCAGGATCGTTAGAATCGGATTTCCGTAAGAATCCCCGTCCGCGTCACGGTAGAAGGTCAACTTGACCTCTTCGTCTATCTCCGCGTCGCAGTCGTCATCGATGCCGTTGCAGACTTCATCGGCTCCGGGGTGAACCAGGGGATTCGTGTCGTCGCAGTCGCTGTTGGTCGCTACATATCCGGTCGGAGGCTCGCAAGCCTCCACGGTATCCGTAGCGGTGCCGTAGGTATCACCGTCGGCGTCACGGTAGAAGGTCAACTTGACCTCTTCGTCTATCTCCGCGTCGCAGTCGTCATCGATGCCGTTGCAAACTTCGTCAGCGTTTGGGTGAACCAGGGGATTCGTGTCGTCACAGTCAGTGCTGTCCGCCACATAACCCTCGGGTTGAGTCGGTGCGGCGACGGAGTTCATCGGATCTCCATACGAGTCCGAATCCGCATCCCGGTAGAAGTTCAAAAGCTGGGCATCCTCGTGCATCCTCAGAAGAAAACCGTCGAAGTTGCCTGCCTTGGTGTTCTGCAACGGTTCCGCGGTTCTGAAGTTGGAGGAGAATGTTTGTCCGGTAACGTAAACCCGTCCCGTCGTATCCACGTCCACCGACTGACCTTCGTCCGTGCTGGATCCGCCTATATAGGTACTGAATGAAAGTGCACTGCCAGTCGAGAAATACTTGACCAGAAAAACATCGGCTCCGCCGTTGTTGGTCAACTGAATCGGATTGAGTGTCGGAAAATTAGAGGACTCCGTACTTCCCGTAACCAGAACGTTTCCGTCCGGGTCCGTCGCCGCGCCGTAAGCGATGTCCTTGCCGGAGCCGCCCAGAAAAGTGCTGAAGACCAGTGATTGGCCTGAAGGCGCGAACTTCGCGACAAACACATCGCCGTTACCACCCGGCGTTCCTTGTATCGGATCATACACAGGAAAGTCCGCAGACAATGTATGCCCTGCAAGAACCGCCTGATTGCTGTGCAAGGCGATTCCCAGCGCAAAATCATCATATGCTCCACCAAGATAGGTACTGTATTCCAACGCGCTTCCCGCGCTTGTGAACCGGGAAACAAAGCAGTCGTATGAACCTGCCCGAGAGGACTGAAAGGCGTTCAGGACGGGATAGTCCGTGGAATCCGTGTATCCCGTTATGTACGGTCGCAGATTGGCGTCGACAGCGACGCCAGTGGCGAAATCGTCACCGTCGCCACCGATGAAAGTGCTGAAATCGTATGCCGATCCGGCCGGATTAATCTTCGTAAGAAACGCATCGTAACCTGCGGCTTTTACCGAACTATATGGTCCCGAAGTCGGAAAATCCGTTGAGCCGGTATATCCGACAACGCAGGTGGCGCCGAACGTATCTACAGCAATATCGGCCGCGTAGTCATCACGTCCGCCACCAAGGCATGTCGAGTATATCAGCGTTGATCCGGAAGCGCTGATTCCTGTCACGAAAGCGTCGGCGTCGCCCGCGTTGCCGTTTCCAAGCGTTCCCGCAACCGGGAAATCGGTCGAGTAGGTATACCCCGCGACGAAGGCATCACCAGACGAATTGAGGGCGATTCCTTCCGCCAGATCATGATCGGATCCACCGATGTATGTGCTGTACAGACGGGTGGTACCATCTGCGCTGATCTTCGTGACGAAGATATCCGTCAAACCTGCATTGCCGTTTTGAACAGGAGTGGTTGTCGGAAAATCAAGCGAAGCGGTTGTTCCGGTCACGTAAGCCGTTCCATCAGGCATAACGGCAACGCTCGTGCCACAATCGTCGTCCACCCCGCCAAGATATGTCGAATAATCCAGAATCGGATCGACGACGAGCGAATGGCTTTTGTCATAGGGGCCAATCCGGAACATGAGCGATTTATCAGACTTGATTATATATGAGGCTTCGACGGGTTTACGCTCACCGCTTATCTGCTGGTACACCGTCGGTTTCTTCCATCTTATAGAACTCGCCGTTGTGCGGATGACCAGATCACCTCCAGCGTCTATTGAAGGTTCTCCACCAACAACATTCAGGCGGATGGAATCGGGCTCGGCGCCGGGATTGACGATGAAGTCATACTCGATGGAGGACTGACTGCCGTAGTAGACAAGGTCGATTCCTTTGTATATCCCACGACACTTGACAGCACGATAGTTCGGGATATTTAACAGATACCGGGACGGATCATTGCCCTTGAAGTAGTGACTTCGGGATTCGAGTTGATGGTCTCCTTCCAGAACCGCGTTTTCGTTCGCGTCCAGGAGTTCAATTCGCACCGAGTCCGTGACCGGTTTGCCTGGCTTGCCCAATCTATGAACGGGTGGCGACTTACTGGCCTTATCCTGTTTCTTCAGGGTCATCACTATGGCGTCGCGGGACAGGTACATCGCGTACCCGGCGCCTCTGGCAATGAACATCGCGCGCTCGTCCGTTTGTCCTCGGTTCGGCTCGAAGTGAATCGGCAGACTGGTCAGGCTTGCCGAAGGTTCAGACGCGGGAGTGACGGCTGTTCTCGCAAGCGCCTGCTTCAGCGGGACGCAAAGAGCAAGAACCGTCATGACTACTGAAAGAACCTTCGGACGCCAGAGGGAAGACGAACGGGTGTCTCCCGGGCGGACCGGGCTCTCAAAAGCGGGAGCAACGCAAGACTTCAACGTCGCGCTCCTTATCCGTATGTATCGTGCGAATTAGGAATGTGCCGTAAAGGCAATTCAGCGAGAGGAAACCCGTGATGACGCCAGACGCGCAACATCGACAGGAATCCCCCACGCTTGTTAGGTTAGGTTTCGTCCGTTGGTAGCGCCTGCCGGGAGCGCGCTATCAATTTCAATTATAAATACGCCGGATTTGCTCCGCAATCCCCAATTTACGGACTCCCAAGCCTGGGATGCCTCTTTTGACTCCATCGTCGCCACGCAACCTCGCCTGTTCGCGCCCGGCGCTCAAGTGAACATAATGATCGTAAGGATTGACTACAGCACGAAAAAAAGAACGGAGATTCGAACACATGAGCACGGCAGGCCAGTCCATCCGCGACATCTTCAACGCCGAGACGGGCACGGACATCACCACCAGGGGTTGGGTCAAGACGAGGCGCGACAGCAAAGGCGTAACCTTCGTTCAGTTAAACGACGGATCCTGTTTCCGCGATCTGCAGGTCGTCGTTGACGCCGGAACCATCCCGGACGATGTCCTGGCTTCCGTCACCACGGGTGCGTGCATCATGGTGCACGGACTGCTGGTGGATTCACCCGCCGCAGGTCAGCCGGTTGAGGTCAAGGCGCAATCCATCACCGTGTACGGAGACGCGGATCCCCTCACCTACCCGCTCCAGAAGAAGGGGCACACGATGGAGTTCCTGCGCGAGATCGCTCACTTGCGCCCGCGCTCCAACACGTTTGGCGCCGTGTTCCGTGTCCGCAACGTTCTGTCCCACGCTATACACACGTTCTTCCAGGACCGGGGCTTCCTGTACGTGCACACCCCCATCATCACCACCAGCGACTGTGAAGGCGCCGGGGCGATGTTCGGCGTAACCACGCTGGACCTGATGAACCTTCCGCGCGAACCGCGAGGCGGCATCGATTACACAAAGGACTTTTTTGGCAAGCCGGCCTACCTCACGGTCAGCGGCCAGTTGGAGGCTGAAGTGTTCGCCCTGGCGTTTTCGAACGTTTACACGTTCGGGCCGACGTTCCGCGCTGAAAACTCGAACACGCCGCGCCACCTGGCCGAGTTCTGGATGATTGAGCCTGAAATGGCGTTCTGCGATCTGGACGGAGACCGCGCATTGGCCGAGGACTTCCTGAAGTTCATCATCAACTCCGTGCTGGACAAGTGCGCAGATGATATCGAGTTCTTCAACAAGCGCATCGACAACACCGTGCTGGAAACGCTGGAGCACGTAACCAAAAGCGCCTTTGAACACGTAACTTACACGGAGGCGGTCCGTCTTCTTGAGAAAGCGGACCGCTCGTTCGAGTTCCCGGTAACGTGGGGTTGCGATCTGCAGAGCGAGCACGAACGTTACCTGACAGAGGATGTATTCAAGAAGCCGGTTATCGTTACCGACTATCCGAAGGAGATCAAGGCATTCTACATGCGGATGAATGACGACGGACGGACCGTTCGCGCAATGGACGTTCTGGCGCCCCGAATCGGGGAGATTATCGGCGGAAGCCAGCGCGAGGAACGGCTGGACGTGCTGAAGGAACGCATCAAGGCGCAAGGCCTTCCTGAAGAGCCGTACTCCTGGTACATGGATCTGCGGCGGTACGGCACGGTCCCCCACGCCGGATTCGGGCTCGGACTCGAACGCATGATGATGTATGTAACAGGAATGAAGAACATCCGGGATGTCACCCCCTTCCCGCGTACGCCGGGAAGCGCGGAGTTCTGAGAGCCTCACGGAGGCAGGCATGAAAGACCATTACACCGAAGAGGAAGTCAACGCCATACTGCGTCGAGCCGTCGAACGCCAGCCACTGCCGGGAGACACCTCGCGCGAGCAATTGCTGGCCCTGGCGAATGAGTTAAAGATTCCCATCGACGCCATTGAACGGGCCGAACGCGAGGTGGTTGGACAACTTGACACCGTGCAACTGCGGACGGAGTTTGACATCGAACGACGCCGGGAGTTTTTCAGCCACCTGGCATCATACATCGGCGTCTGCGGATTCCTGATCCTGTTGAATGCGTTCGTCACGCGAGGAATCTGGTGGTCTGTCTTTCCTGTTCTTGGCTGGGGATTGGGAATATACTTCGATGCCGTGAAGACTTACTGCAGGGCAGGCAAGGATTACGAAAACGAGTTCAGGAACTGGCTCGCCAATCGCGAGGCTCAACGCAAACTCCCACCCATGACCTGAACGGCAGAGGGAGCGTAAACCCGGTTTTCGGTGTCCTTAGATAATGAACTACGCTTCCGGAGATAATCGGATACCATGACCTCTATGCCTGAATTCCTGGGTCCCAACGCCGGCTATGTACTGCATCTGTACGAGCGCTACCGCGCCAATCCCGACTCGGTGGACTCCGAATCCCGCGAGGTTTTCGAGGAATGGGATAGGATAGGTGTCCCTGTGCCGGGCGTCAAACCGTCGCACTCGGCTAAACAGATCGATGGATGCGACCTTGAAAAGATCATACGGGCGGCGCGTGTTGTCCGTCTGACCCGCGAACTGGGACACCTGGACGCCCGCATCGATCCGCTTGGCTCCGATCCGCCCGGCGATCCCGATCTGGAACTGGAAACCCACGGCCTTTCGCGCGAGGTTTTGCAGTCCATGCCTGCCGAGGTTGTCAGCGGTCCCGCATCGGAAGGCGCGCGCAATGCCTGGGAAGCGCTCCAGCGGCTGAGGGAAGTATACTGCGGCGCGGTCGGATACGAAACGTCGCATATCGTCATCTCGGCCGAACGCCAATGGCTCTGGGAAGCCATTGAAAGCCGGCGGTATTTCCACGGAATCGGCGCTCAGGAGAAGAGGGAAGTCCTGGAGAGGTTGACGGCCGCCGAGTCGCTGGAACGATACCTGCAACAAGTGTTTCCCGGCCAGAAACGTTTCTCGCTGGAAGGCCTGGACATCCTCATTCCCGTCCTTGACAGTCTGATCGCCGGATCGATCCGCAATGGAGTCCGCGAAATCGTGATGGGAATGGCGCATCGCGGTAGGCTCAACGTGCTGGCGCACATACTCGGCAAGCCGTACGAAGCCATCCTCGCGGAGTTCCGGCTTGCTCACGAAGCCGAACAGAACGCCGTTTCCGGCGGCGGAACCTCCGGCTGGACCGGGGACGTAAAGTACCACCTCGGCGCCCGAAGAAACTACCAGGACGCCGAACTGCGCAACGTGCCCATCACTCTGGCGCCGAATCCCAGCCACCTCGAGTTTGTGAATCCTGTCATCCTCGGACGAGCCCGCGCCGCCCAGGAGCAACGCGACCGGCAGGGACCGCCTGTTCAGGACGAAAAGGCCAGCCTTGCCGTTCTGATTCACGGCGACGCGGCGTTTCCCGGCCAGGGCATCGTCGCGGAAACCCTCAACCTGGCGCAGTTAAAGGGCTACCGCACCGGTGGTACGATTCACATCATCACGAACAACCAGATCGGCTTTACCACGTCGCCCGGGGACGCCCGCTCCACGCTGTACGCCAGCGACCTCGCGAAAGGTTTCGAAATACCGATCGTGCATGTCAACGCCGATGATCCGGTGGCATGCCTTGCCGTGGCGCGACTGGCCGTGGCCTACCACCAGCGGTTCAGGAAGGACTTTCTCATTGATCTCATCGGTTACCGCCGCTGGGGTCACAACGAGGGCGACGAACCGGCGTTCACACACCCGCGCATCTATGAAGTCATCTCGAAGCACCCGACCGTAAAGCAGATCTGGGCGAACACCCTGGAGCGAGAGGGAACGCTGACACGGGATGAGATAACGGATATCAGCCGCCGCGTGATGGAGCAGTTGGAATCGGCTCGCACGCTTTCGGCCGGTCCGGAACCCGTTCGTCTTCAAACAGCCCCGGCGCCGGAGCTTCCACCCGATGATGTGGCCACGGCGCTCCCCGCCGACCGTCTGACTGCTCTCAACACGGCCTTGCTCACCTGGCCGCCGGGTTTCACCGTCAACGCCAAACTCGAGCGCATCTTTCAGAAACGGAGAACCGCTCTGGAGACCCAGAATGGCATAGACTGGGGGCATGCGGAAATTCTGGCCTTCGGTTCCATCCTGGAAGACGGCACGCCAATCCGGCTGACCGGCCAGGACACCGAACGCGGCACGTTCAGCCACCGCCACCTGATGTTGCACGATCCGGTGGGTGGAGGGCACCTGGTACCCTTGCAGGCCCTACCCACGGCAAGGGCGTCTTTCGCGGTGCACAACAGCCCACTTTCGGAGAATGCCGCACTGGGGTTCGAGTACGGCTACAGCATGCACGCGCAGGGAGCCCTGGTACTGTGGGAAGCGCAGTTCGGCGACTTCGGCAATTCGGCGCAGGTCATTATCGATCAGTTCCTGGTGGCCGGCAACGCGAAGTGGTCGCAAACACCGTCGCTGGTCCTTCTGCTTCCTCACGGTTACGAGGGACAGGGACCGGAGCATTCCAGCGCCCGGCTGGAGCGTTTCCTGCAACTCGCCGCCAACGACAATATCCAGGTCGTCAACTGCACCACCGCCGCTCAGTTCTTCCATTTGTTGCGCCGACAGGCCGCGCGCCTGAAGACACATCCGCGTCCGCTGGTCGTGATGACACCGAAAAGCCTTTTGCGTCATCCTCGCGCGGGCTCGTCGCTTGTCGACCTTACAACCGGCGGTTTTCAGACTGTGATAGACGATACCGAGGCCGATGTCGGCAAGGTGACACGCCTCGTCCTCTGCAGTGGCAAGGTGTATGTCGACCTGGTCGGATCGGAACTGCGCGAAAAAGCGAACCGGATCGCAATCGGCAGGATTGAGCAACTCTACCCGTTCCCGTATGAGCGATTGACCCAGGTAATCCAACGCTACCCGAGACTGCGTGAAATCGTGTGGGCGCAGGAAGAACCGCGCAATATGGGCGCGTGGTGGTCTATCCGCACCAAGATCGCCGAGTCTGCCGGAGATGGCATTCCCGTGCGCTATGTAGGCCGCCCGGAATCGGCCAGTCCCGCCGAGGGCATGGTTGGCGCGCACGCGGTGGAACAGGCCCGAATCGTTTCGGAGGCGCTGACTGACGCTCCCCCACCCGGTTCGTCAAGGAGAAAGTAAACGATGGCTATCGAAATCACCGTTCCCCAGATGGGCGAATCCGTACTCGAAGGCACCGTCGGTCGCTGGCTGAAGCAACCCGGCGACGCCGTTGCCGAGGGCGAGCCGATCGTGTCGCTGGAGACCGACAAGGTCGATCTGGACGTGCAATCAAGCGTGTCGGGTATCCTGACGAGTATCCTGAAATCGGAAGGCGAGACCGTAACCATCGGCGAAGCGCTGGCTGTGATTGATGAGTCCGCCACTCCCGAGGTAACGGATGAGCAACCGGTGGTAAAGGAAGGTCCTCGCGGAACGCCGTCGCCCGAATCCGGGGCCTCTCCCCTCGCCCGCAAAATGGCGGAGGAGCACGCGTTGGACCTGCGCATGGTCAAGGGAAGCGGCCCGCACGGAAGGATCATGAAGGGCGACGTGGCCGATGTTCTGGAACGCATCGACGACGCGCCTGCCACGGCAACCGCACTTGCCGCGCAGAAGGCCGAACGTCAGCCGCCGGTCGTCCCTTCGGAAACACCCTCTGTGACCGAACCGTCCGGACGCCGTCCCGAGGAACGCGTGCGCATGTCGCGCCGCCGCCAGACCATCGCGGCCCGCCTGGTGGAAGCGCAGAAGACTGCCGCTATGCTGACGACGTTCAATGAGGCCGATATGTCCGCGGTGATGGCCCTGCGCGCTCGGCACAAGAAGGCGTTTGAGGAACGCCACGGCGTCGGCCTCGGCTTCATGTCGTTCTTCACCAAGGCGGCAATCGCCGCATTGAAGGAATTTCCGGTCCTGAACGCCGAGATCGAAGGCGACGAGATCGTGTACAAGAAATACTACGACATCGGCATCGCCGTCGCCGCCGATGAAGGCCTGGTTGTACCCGTCATCCGCGACGCCGACCGGAAGTCTTTCGCTGAACTGGAACGGGAAATCGCCGACCTCGCCAAACGCGCCCGCGACGGAGAGTTGACACTGGCCGAGATCCGGGGAGGCACGTTCACCATCACCAACGGCGGCGTGTTCGGCTCGATGATGTCCACACCTATCCTCAACACCCCGCAGGTGGGAATCCTGGGCATGCACCGCATCATGGACCGCCCCATCGCCGTCGACGGGGAAGTGGTCATCCGCCCAATGATGTACCTGGCGCTCTCGTACGACCACCGCATCGTGGAAGGCAGTGACGCCGTGCGGTTCCTGGTCCGCGTCAAGCAGATGATCGAGGAACCGGAGAGGATGATGCTGGAGTAGATTCCAGGGGACAGGATTCAGGAACGTTGCAGGGGCACGGCATGCTGCATCCGTACCAACTATTTCTTGTTGATGAGCGTAAAACGACGTCATTTCGAGCGTAGCGAGAAATGACAGGATTTACGCTCAGTTAGTCGATTTAGTTGGTACAGATGAGCATGCTCATTCGCACCAACTATTTCAAGGGTTGAGCGTCCCAGTCTGTCATTCTTGTATGTTGTGGAGTGTAGGTCCAGGCCGAGTAGTCGGCTAAGTGTAATAGGCCGAATCGATCGGCCTGGACCCGTGGCGTGGC
>Ga0302252_1002050_pt1 | contig 10142 bp, 20 predicted proteins | sample AAG_RA_Leu_MG_FD_193511 | JGI IMG/M metagenome (GOLD analysis project Ga0302252, IMG submission 193511) | Enriched activated sludge microbial communities from anaerobic digester in WTTP, New Holstein, Wisconsin, United States - AAG_RA_Leu | ecosystem: Engineered > Bioreactor > Anaerobic >...
AGCTCGACATATGTCCCGTCCACAGTAGCGCATAGCCACAGAGAGCCGGACATTCCACTTTCTGCATTAGTCATTTCTATACCTCGAAGTATGTTTTTATTCCGCAAATTGCGGTCTATAATAAACTACGAAAACTATTATTAGAAAAAATAGGACTGCCATAAAAATTAAGCGCCTTTCATGATCTCAAAGTTCTGATAGAATATCGTTCTGTTCCTACCATCCGTCTCAAGCTTGCAGGGGACACCCCTCGCCTTGATGAGGAGATACTTGTGAGCGCTCCACGTCTGGTCATGCTGGGCATGAAGAGCCGCGTCTATGGCCTCTGCCTTCGACTGTGCTGCTGCATAGGTGGCTGCCCGGACTTCTACATGGAGGTCTGGATATTGGATATCGCAAAAGACCTCTTTCGCCCTGCCAGGCCTGGCATAGAGTGCTATGCAGGCGTCCGGGCTGTCAGGCATCTCTGCTATGTAGACGGTCCTGGTGGCAGCAGTGCCCGGATAGACTCCCACGCCAGCAGTGTTGAGCTGGGTGGCGATGTCCTCAAGGAAGCTCATGTGCTCAACACCACCGCTTGCTCGATCGCCACTACAATCGCCTCGTATGCCTCGATCATGAATGCCCCGGTGCCATTCGGGCACATCACATAAGCATAGGTATTATCGAATGCTACCAGCTGCCCATCGACCAGCGTCTCGCCATTATGCATCATGAGGATATTCTTGCCGATGGCCGCCTTGAGCATCCTCTTCAGGTGTGGCTTCATCATGAGCCTCCTATTGATTACCATGTAGGGCATTCTTCTTGCCTGGAATTCTACTTAAAATTGGTCAGGATAAGAGATCCTAGCGCTATGGCCACAATGAACCATTCTCGCAACGTGAGAAATGCAAGCTTCTCGCCTTCTCCCTTAACTGCGCAGTTCGTCAGGTTCTCTACCTTAGAGCTGATGGACTCCAGGCTTTTCTGGATCTGGGGAAGCGAGGCGGCACAGATCTCTAGAGCGGATACTCGGCCCCAGATTTGACTGATATCCGTCTCATGCCGCTTTGAATCGTTCTCCAGGACCGCCACCCTGGCATGGAGATCATTCCCTTCAGCCATAGCACCTCACTTCGATGTCTGGCCTCTGGTCTGGATCCAGGCTTGCACCACCTGAGGGAGGCCAAAAAGCCCGGCGAGCACCCCTAGAGCGATGAATAGCTCCTTCAGTGTGGCCACGTCGGTCTTCCCTGTGGCCACCATGCCGATGGCGGCCAGAGCCATCAAGACGAAGCCCGCAATCATGAGGATGGCAATCTTAAATCCTTCTCCGGGCATTAGTCCACCACCTCGATGATACCTTTTGCCAGCCATCTCTCTATCTGCTCATCGGAGTATTCCCATATCAGATACCACGGGCCCTTTTCTCGGGTGCCTTCCAGGAAGTGCACTTGAACAGCCCGCTCGCGTCCTTGACCTGGTAGCCGCCAGGCTTCTTACAGAAGAATTTGCTCACTTTGAGTCCTCCAGAGTCACATCATCCGGGATAGGACCATGCCCCATCTCGGTGAACCACACAATTGGATCCACTTCTCGGCCTTCGACCAAGCTCCAGGCTTTGAACTCCTCTCTGGTGAGCTGCAGATTTGTGGTTGTGGTATAGCGCCTTTCCTGGCCGGCGAGCTTGATTGTGCCTTGTGGGATTATCCGGTGGCCCAGATCCTGCTCTAGGCATTCACAGGCCTGCTCGCCCGTGACCTCATTGCAGCAATCGAATTCCTTCACTCTTTTGCCCCCTCACCTTCTTCTTCCTCGATGACTGACCAAACTCTCTTCACGTTCTGACCGGATGCGTTGAGCTTGAATTGAGCGGTCACATTCTGGCCCGAGATGGTAATGTCCGAGATCTTCCACCACCGACCTTTGCCTGGATAGGCTCCTATGAGCTGATTGCGGAATGTGCCGTTACCGCTTGCGGTTATGTCAGATTGGGCCTGGTCCTTGCGGGTGGTGACTTCCTCCCATATGTCCTCATGAGTCTCCTCATCAGTATATTCCCGCTCAACGACAGTTGTCTCCGAGCTGTAGGCCCCTGATGCCTCCACCAGGATCCCAGTACCATTGCCCCGGAAATCCTGGATAGGAGACCTCCATCGGACCGCAGCCTCTCCAGGCGCATCCAGACCCATGAAGACCTTAGACTCCTTGTCCTCGATATGCTGAGTTAAGCCGAAACTGACCGGGCCGTCTGCTCGGGCCTCATTGCGGATCAGATAGCTGTCTCCCTCCAGGTGGAGGCCTCCGTCTTGAGACTGCCCCTGTGCCCGATAGTCAATCAGGCCAGATGAGGAAGGTATAAGCAGGACTATAATGAGCCACCAGGTGGTGACTGGATTAATTAGTTTCATAAAATCACTTTATAATAAATTGAAATGGGGGTTAATCGTCCCCCAGCGGGATTGCCGGCGGGAGCTGATATGCTTTGTCGACCCCGCCCATTTCAAGCTGATCGGCGTCCACAGACATCTCTTTTGCGTTCTTGATATCATCGATCATTGTCTGGATCTTGCTGTCCAAGCTGGCCTTCAGGCTCTCCAGGTTGCGGATGGTCTTGGCGTCTTCTCCGAATGCCAGGGTTGCACCGGCCCCAGCGCTCTGGCCCTCGATGATTGCGCTCTGGATCTGCCGTGCCTGCTGGTTAGCTATTTTCATCAGCACATCGAGGCCATCATAAATGATGAGGCCGGTTACGTTTTTAAGATCTTTTAGAGTTTTTGGCATAAAATCACCGTGCAAAATTTGCACTATTATTTTTTCCTAATAATTGTTATCCGTCTATACGGTGCCTGATCCAACTCAGCCAGCCAGGCAGTAATGAGCGACTGCAAAAATAAGAGGGAGGATCGATCCCAGTCCGGCACCCGAATGATTTTCGCCCAGTCCAGATCAGTAGGTCTCATCCCCAAATCGCCTTCAGAGCATCGGCTATGTCCTTGTGATATTGCCCCTCGGCATCCAGGAGAGGCTGGCGCAAGTAATTTGGGCCAGTCCCAGGGGTCTTTGGGGTATAGTTCTGGCTCTCATGGAGCCAGGCGGCTTGCGGCGTGTTGAAGGATATCTCCGCGCCCTTGGGGATCTCTGTGACCGTGCCTGATTGCCGTGTCTGGCTGGTCTCGATCGGACAGAGATCAACCGCCGCGCCCTTTACCGTCTCGGCAGTCATCCGGGCGACCTCTATGCAGGCGTCTTCTGCCAGCTTTGCCAGGGCGTCTCCCTTCCAGTCGACTTTCGGCATCTCAGTCTATCCCCACGACCTTCAGATACGCTCCATAGCCTTGTGTGGTCTCCACCGGCCCCACCGGCCAGGTCACGCCGCCCCTGGTAACTGCATCGCCCTCTGCAATGATGGTATCCTCCGTCAGGAGATAGGCATTGCAGATCTTATCTTCTCGGTCCTGCTGCCGGATGACTTTCTTGGAGTCGAACCATACCACTACTATATTACTATCGGTATACTCAGGATCATTGTACTCGTTTTGTCCGGTCTTATGCCGGAGCACAATGGTCTCTCCGAGGCCGGGCGGGAGGATACTCATCTTACCTCAGCGCCAATGTAGCGCCTCATGTATCGCTTTGCAGTGGCGCTCAGAAGGCCGGAGTTGCCCGCTCCAGCGATGAAGGTGTATGACAGCTTGCCGCCAATGGACATCGATGAGACGCCCTGCTCCTGGAGATCCTTGAGGCTGCCGGACCCTGCGGCTAGGATGGCCATAGCCTCCTCCAGGCAGGCCCACTTGACGGCATCGGGGACTATCGGGAGCTGGGTCCCGGCGTCCCAGTCGCAGACCACGCCGTCTGTGTACCGGGGGAACTCCAGGGTCTGCGTGAGGCCGTCGCTGTTGGTGTCCTTCTGAGTGCCGTTCTTGATGTACTTGTCCTCATAGCGCTTTCCTCGGAGTGGCAGGCTGTCGATCCGCCTGGTGGCTTCTTCCAGAGCGGCCAGCTTCTGGGCTGCCGTTGCTGCTGCCCAGTTGGTGTTGGTTGGCCGGGAGGCTGCCAGGGTGTCCGCTGAGGCAGCATCGAGATAGGAGGATGCGGTAGGAGCAGTCTCAGTATAGACCGGCCCCAACTCGAAATCAATATCTGACGAGTTAGCGTCGTCAGTGTCTATGAGGGCGTAGCGCTTGACCATGAGTTCATCACCTCAGGGATAGACGATAGACGGCCAGGGATCTGTCTTGGCTTTGATTGCGGTTACTATGCCGTCGATGTCCGCATAAAGATCTGTGGCAAATAGGGGAACGTGCATAGGGGTGGGCACCACCCCCCCGCCAGTGACCATGATAACCAGATCTCTCGCGCTGGCTACCGACAGCCGGGCGTCAGCAAGCTGGATCTCATAGACGCCGGGCATATTGGTGCTGTCCACTTCCTTGAATCGGCATTTCCCGGAGGAGGGCGCAGCAAAGGTGCCCAAGGTGCTGATATCCTCGATATTGCCATCTGCTTGTTTGTAGGTGGTGGCAGAGGCCTCGTTATCGGCTCTGGTGGCTATGATCAGGCCGGGGGTTTCATATGTGAGGCCAGTTTTGCCGCTACCATCCGTCTTGGTATTGTCGCCCAAAAAGACCATGATGCAATTTGAGTTTCGATCAAAAGTAATTACGTAGCTCATGCTAGACCTCCAGCCATGCTTTTCAGGCCACCGCTCATGAATTGCCGGACCACGGCGCCACTTGGCGGCTCTGGTTCCGATCCAGATTGATAGTCGCTCCAAATGCCGTCCGTGTGCCAGTAATTCAGGCTCGCAGTCTCGGAATGCCAGACAACCGGGCCATCTACATGCCATCGATCCAAGCCGCCGTCAGTCGAGGTCTTGGTTGGCCTGCCTTCGGCTGTGATATAATCGCTCCAGATGCCATCGGTATGCCAGTAGTCCAGACCGGCGTTCTCTGAGTGCCAGACTATCGGCCCGTCGCTGCCCCACAGATCCAAGCCGCCGTCAGTCGCCATCTATCCTCAAGAATAAGTTAGAGTGTCGGCATATACTGCGCCAGCCGTCCCATAGACCTTGACTTTCAGAACCAGGACACCATCAGCATCGATATCCCCAGCTGCTGCCGTCATCTCCTGGGCGACGTAGCTAGTGGTCATCGTCTTTGCGGTCGGGCCGACGATCAGGACACCCTTATACCATAGTTCCAGTTCGACTGTGCCGTCGAAAGACGCGTCGTCCTTCATCTTGATTGAGACTGTCCGAGCTACGCCGGAGGTCACAGGCACATTGAAATCCTGTTCGATCCAGTAGGATGCGTTTTTGGGGTTGAACTGCAAACATTTTCCGGTCCCGCCATCGGCCTCGGCGGTGTTATCCTGGGTATAGCCGCCATAGAAATATACCCGGTTCCTCGCAGCACCGCCAGACACGGACTCGCCTATGGAAACGATCTTCTGCTTGTTTCCTGTCCAATCATAGATTTTTCCGGCGTAACCCCATGTGGATTCGTCGTGTGCATAGCCCCAGCAGACGCAAGACGATCCGGCGGTGAGAAAGATGCCGTAGTGGTTGCTATTGCAAGTAGCCGAGGTTATCGTGTTGTTGCTGCTGGTGTTGAGAGAGATGCCGCAGTAGCTGTTGCTGTTGCATGTAGCCGAGGTTATCGTGTTGTTGTTGCTGTAGCTGAGATTGATGCCGGTGCTGTTGCCGTCACAGGTAGGCGTCGTGATGGTGTTGTTGTTGCTGCTGTTGATATAGATGCCGGTGCTGTTCCCGTTACATGTCGGAGTCGTGATGGTGTTGTTGTTACTGCTATAGAGATTGATGCCGTAGCTGCTGTTTCCGTTGCATGTCGGAGTCTTGATGGTGTTGTTGTTACTGCTGTTGAGATAGATGCCGCTGCTGTTCCCGTTGCATGTAGCCGAGGTTATCGTGTTGTTGCTGCTGCTGCTGAGATCGATTGCACGATTATATCTCAGAAATCCTACTCTGCCAAAATCGAGATCTATATAGCTCTTGGATGATAATTGCAGCGCGTAGCCATATTTGTTTACACCACTCTGGAAAAACCATGTGTAGCCGTCTTGCGTCGGTGTTCCAGCAAGATTCCAGCCGCCGGTAACTTTGAGGAGATGCCCGCTCGAACCAGAAGCAGATACTTCCTGGATGACTGTAGAAGATGAGGCAGCCGCGCCGGTGTCGGTCACACCGGCCTTGTAACTTGCGACAGTCGCAGTAGTGCCCCGATAGGCAACAACCAGCGTTATAGCACTGCTTGTGAGTGAAGCGATCTCCCACCAGGTCTCTCCTTCTGAGTTTTTTCCAACAAAATCTTTTGCGGCCAACACACCCGTAAGATCCTCGCTGGTGTTTACTGTCGCCGATCCATCCACCCATGCCAATGTGCCGGATAGTGCGGTATGCGCAGGACTCTTGGCTACTCGGACCTCATCATCTCCAGAAAGACCGGTAGAGGCTTTGTTGATTGTCTTGTAGGGATTACCCGCGCTGCCGTCGCCGGCGCTATCGCTCCCCGCTGCATAATCGCAATATACTACAGTTACCATTCACAACGCCTCTTGATCTTAATTTGGTTATTCTACAACAAAGACGGCATCAGAAGGAAGCCCGTAACGTGAACCTCGATCTTGCCGGTGGTTCCGGGACCCAAGACAAGCAGGATGGGTTTGCCTGCGTCGAGCATGATCGACTTACCTGTTGATTTCTTGCCAACAGTCTTGACAAAATCCGCATTGGCTATGATCCTGCCAGGAGCGACATCAGTTCCAAGATTGATTGTGCCATCGAACGCCTCTGTGATCCGATAGAAGGCATTCGTGACGATAAAATCATAAGGCAGAGCGTCTATGAGAACATAGGTTGCATCCTTGGTTATAGCCGCTATCCGGTAGTCTTGAAGTCTGGCGGTTTCGTTCGACTGCTCTTCATCTTCCCGAAGGATGCCTTCAAAAGTTACTTGTTTTTCGATCATCTATTTATTCACTCCTAAAAATGTTTAAGCCTCCAGGATTGCTTCCCAGGTGTAATCTTTGCCAGATGTCACAGTTACATAGAAATTGGTGGCATCGGCAGGAGTGGCATTCCAGGCAATGGCCGTCCCTGCCGGATCTTCTGTAGGGTAGACCTTGACCACAGTTGGCTTTGCGCTCAGGCCGTGGGCGATGGTCTGCTCGCTGCCAGTGCCGGTGGATGTGCCCCGGTTGTAATCGGCATATGCAGGGACTTTATAGACGGCCATCTCATCCTCAGATCGTTATCTCTACGCACTTGGTGGTAGCATTCCAGTTGACCGCCCGATGATTAGCGGCAGCATAGCCGGACAGACTGTCGTGGGCGATGTTAGCTGCATCAGCCGCCAGGGTGATATCATCGGTGTTATTGGTTACAGTTACACCAGTGCCCGCCTTGATGGTTTTGAGCCGGAAATCGACACCAGACTTCTCTTTGTAGATCTGGCCCGCGCCAGTGCCCACGTTTGAACAGGTATTGGTCTCACCTGAGGCGCTATCGGCAGTCCATGCAGACCCATTGTAGAACATCCTGGCATTGCTGTCTATGTCATAGACATACCAGCCTTCTGCCGGTGTGGCATAATCCCAGCCAGTGCCGTTGTAGGTGGCGATCTTGCCCGCATTGCCCGCCCATGCCCCGGTCGGAGATGTATCGAGAAGATACCTATCTCCTTCGGATGGTGCACCGGGCGGATCATTGAGGATATCCAGAACAGGCTGCTGCCAGCCCTGGTAATCACGGAGGACTACTGGATATAGAGCCATCTATACCTCCTATTTGTGCTTTTCCAGCTTCGTTGACTGCTCGCCGTTGCCTGCATTCACCGGATCAGTCACAGGTACTTTGGGCAACTTGGGCCGGGCGTCCGGATTCTGACAGGTATATATCTGAGGATTCGCATGCATCTTCCTGTCCGCTCTGGACCCGGCCTCTACTGCGGTGGGGTGCTCCGCTCCCTTGCGGAGATAGACGATCATCACGGGGTTGCCAGGCATATGACCTTCCCCCTTGTGGAATTGAGATCGATGTAGATCTTGCCATCTGACTGCTTGAAACGGGATGTCTCGAAAGGCCCCAGGATGTATGTCTTGTTGGTGTCGAGGCTATAAGAGAGATCCCCAAGAGCGCCCTGGCTGCCAAAGTCGGAGTTATTCAGCACGAATAAAGTATCATAAGCACTGGCAGTGGTAGAGGTGTTCACCAAGAAATACTGCTGGTCTCCGGCACTCCAGACATACATGCCATTGGTGCTGTCGAATGTGGTCCAGATATTCCTCCCACCGTTGTCTGGATCGGCCCACGTCTGGTTGTACTGGCCTATGGCGGTCCTTGCACCCAGTCCAGGTACGACCAGGAGGCATAGCGCCAAAATAATTGGAAGAATCTTATTCATATCATCACCTCAGGTTGTGTAGCAGCTCAGCACGCCCAGGCATGCAGGCCTGACGACCTTGGCCCCATAGACCTGGATGCCCTTTACGGCATCAGAGAAGCTGTCTTCGGGCTCGTAAGGTACGACCTTGTTGATCTGGCTCGCAAAGGTGATAGCCTGGCTGGTGCCGAACATGACCTTGTAAACATCGTGGCTTCCGTCTCCGTCCTCGATGTACTCAACGTTGTTCGATTCGAGGACGGTGAATCCCGCAATGTTTCCGACCTGGCCGTTTCTCAGGCCCATTGTGGTCCCAGATGCGTCGGCCTTCGAGAAGCGGTCATCATTGAGCATGATGGTGTACAGCTCCGGCTGGACTATCATCCACCATCCACCACTTGGGGCATTTGCCTTCACGAGAGCCTGCCGGCAGAGAGTGACCAGCTTGAAGACGTTCTGAGCATCCCCCGCAGTGTTGTTGGGCAGCTTCGGGCTGGCAGTAGATCCAATCAGATTCGCAGCAGCCGCCCCGGTGTACATCCCGGCGAGGAACTGGTCAATGGTATCTCGCATCTTGTAGGCGGAGTTCGCCATGGCTGCCTGCATAAGCTTCGGCTTCTGCTGAGCGGCATCCACGTTGTCCACCTCGAAGTTGAAGTAGTCCATCTCCGTGATCTGCATGACCTGCTGAGCGCCATTAAGAGTTTCAGGAGCGTCTATGCTGCCGTTCTTGGTGTAGGGCTTAACGGTTATGTCTCCGATCTCGTTAATCCGGACTGTATCGCCCGCCTGGGCAATATCTCCTTCGTAATCTCTATTGATGATACCGAGCTGCCCGAATACCAGGGACTTCTCCAGAGCCCTGAGATATTCGGCAGCCCAAATTTCAGGAATGAAATTGTCAATTGCCATCTAATTACCTCAATTCAGATAGTCTCTTGAGCACGGCGTCTCTGTTGGCATTATACCAAACGGGATCTTTGCATTTGGCTGCAAGATCTGCCTTGGTCATGGTGGCTATGGCACTCTGACCCGGCACGCCGTTGTTCCCCGCCCCCTGGGCTGCCTGTGGCGGCCCTGGTGGCTGTTGTTGCTGAGTCCCCGGCGCTGGGGCCGGTGGCGCTATGGAGAGCAGCTTAGCATCGATGAGCTGCTGGATGCTGCCCTGGATTTCCTCTCTGGTCTTGCCAGAGATGTTGAAATGCTGAAGTATGACTGGGATCTGCTGCGAAGGTACCCCTGCAATCATGAGGGCTTCCATCTTCGCAATCTTCAGATCCGCCCCGGATAGCGTCTCTCCGGTGAGAGGTTTGGGCTTGGCCTGCTCAAGATGAGTCTTGACATCCTTGAGAGGCATGCCGAAGTCTCTTTCCAGTGCGGCAATCTTCTCAGCCCATCGCTTGTTGAACTGTTCCTGGCTGAGGATGAACTCGCCTTGTGCTGGCGGCGTCCCCGGCTGTGGTGCCGGTGTCTGTGCTGGTGGCTGGTTATTCCCGCCTGCTGCTGGATCTGCCGGAGGCGTGGCCGGTGGTGCTGGTAGATCATTGCCTGTTGTCATACGAGATATCTCCCCTGATTAGGCATCAGGTGGCCATTTGTGATTGTGAAAAGATGATTATGCGTTTCGGATTGCAGCGGCCCGTTCTGCCAGGCTCGCTATGTAGCGCTCCTTCTCCTCTGGAGCCAGGGAGAGCACATGGAGACAGCCCACATGGAGCAGCCCCGCGCCCTGGGCTTCGGCCAGAGAGGGATAAT
>Ga0302252_1002051_pt1 | contig 10142 bp, 13 predicted proteins | sample AAG_RA_Leu_MG_FD_193511 | JGI IMG/M metagenome (GOLD analysis project Ga0302252, IMG submission 193511) | Enriched activated sludge microbial communities from anaerobic digester in WTTP, New Holstein, Wisconsin, United States - AAG_RA_Leu | ecosystem: Engineered > Bioreactor > Anaerobic >...
CAAGCGTCCTTATCCTTTTCTGTAGCTCCTCATTAGTCATATGCTTTTGAAGAGGAATCTGCTCAGGTCGAGGCATGAAACAATATTACCGACTAATAAGTTATAAATGTTTGGTTTTAAACTATAAAGGACTGGGAACGATACCAGCGGTATTCCCTGGAAGACCTGCGCAAGGATAGGGATAAAAGGAATATGGTTCTTCATGCCATGCTGATCAGCATTCAGGCAGCCATAGACATTTCATCCCATTTGATATCGAAGAATCAACTGAAGAGGCCGACAACTTATAGAGAGACCTTCGAGCTTCTTGGCCAGGCAGGCATAATTTCAGAAGAACTGGCCGGGGAGCTGTCCGACCTGGCGGGACTCCGAAATGTTCTGGTTCATATTTATGGGCAGCTTGATTTGGATGAGATCTACAGCGTACTGCAAAATGATCTCAAGATACTGAGATCTTTTAGAGATGAGATCAAAGAGCTGTTTAAGAAGGGATAGGGAGGATGCCTTGCTGATCTGCATCCTGGAGGACGAGTTGAGAAGGCTGCTGGCGCTGGACGGGATGCCGGTGGCGGTGGAGCCTGGGGCGGGCACGATGCTGGGCGGGCGAGAGGCGGCTTGGCGGGAGTTTTTGCGACAGCGGAACGACGGGCCAGCTAAAGCAGGAGATGGATTTCGGATCGAGTTTCCGGAGGTGGGGGCATGGATGGGGGCGGTGGAGGCTGAGATCCATTTTGGTATGGGGGATGTGAGGCAGCGGATATAGAATGAATCAAATCAATATGGGTAGGAAAAAACATACAACCTTATAGGAGGGGCTATGACGCGAATCATTTCTGAATTTCCAAAAGAAGAACTGGAAGTATCGGATTTTCATCCGGGTTCTGAGGCTGAAGAATTTCCAATTCAAATAATCACTCCAATTTTTGGAGGAGGCACTGAGCCGGGCGAAAACGACCTTGAGATGCTAATTCGGCCATCGAGCATACGGGGCCATCTTCGCTTCTGGTGGAGGGCGACCAGAGGCGCGAAGTTTGAGAATGCTTCGCAGCTATTCGATAGAGAGGGCGAGGTTTGGGGAACGCCGGATAATCCGAGTCCTGTAACAATCCAAGTATCTCAGCCAAGCCCTAGCTCGCTCAAGCAGAGAAAAGCATCTGATGATTATGGCTTTTGGAGCAGGTATGGCCCAGAGAGCTATGTTCTATTTCCGGCAAGGGAAAAAGCATCTTCACTCTGCAAAGAGGGAATCTCGTTCCTTTTAAAGGTCTATTGGCCGAAGCATGAGAAGCTCCAGTATCTTCGAGATAAAGAAAATGAGAAGCTTCGGAGGGATAGGAAGAAAACAAAGTCAGAGAAGATCGAGGATATTGGTCCTGATATAAAAACAGCGATCTGGGCTTGGACGAACTTTGGTGGAATAGGATCACGAACCAGAAGGGGCTGCGGGGCACTGTACTGCAAAAAAACTGCTCCTCAAGATATTGAAAGTATCGAAAAGTGGTACAGTGGTCGCTTAAATTCAGGCGGTTTTGGCAAACAGCCGCAACGGGCATGGCCAACGCTTCCCGCCAAGATCTTAATTGGCTCAAGCAAAGGCAAGCCAATGGATGAATGGGCAAATGTGATCGATATCATGAAACGATTCAGGCAGGGTGCTGGCATTGGACGAAATCCAGGCAATTCAAGCAATCCGAAAATGCCGGGTCGTTCATTTTGGCCTGAGCCTGAAACAATTCGCAAGATCACACGAAATAGGTTGCGAAAGCATCAACCAATAAACTTTGACCTCAATGACGCTTTCCCAAGAGCTGAGTTTGGACTGCCTATTGTATTTCATTTCAAGAATGGCCGTGAAGAGGATGATTCCAAAACTGCCGATCGAGATCCACCTGAAAGTGAACTATGCCCGACAGGGTATAAGAGAATGTCAAGTCCCATTATTCTCAGGCCAATTGCCTTTGGAGATGGTAGCAGAGCGGCCCCACTCATAATCCGGCTTAACACTGAGCCTTTGAGACAGGTTGAATTGAAGGTTGGAGGATCGACGAAAGGTCCCTTTGGTCCATCTGTCATTTGTAATCCAAAGTTTGCAGCTTACCGGAATTCTCCATTGTCTGGATTAACGAAATCAGGCTCAGCTCTTGAGGCATTTGTGGCCTTAGCAGGGAAGAATGGATTCAAGGAGGTGGGCATTTGACCAAGCATCTCTTTGTCATTTCTGTAGGATCTGTGCAGGACTTCATATCCGCAGCTCGACGGACTCGCGACCTGTGGTTTGGCTCTCATCTGCTCTCGGAGATCAGCAAGGCCGCTGCTAATGCCATTGCCGAAAATCATGGAGAACTGATCTTTCCTGCGCTGAAGGCAGGAAGCTATGACCTAAGACCATCAGATGATGAGACTGCATTCAATGTGGCAAATATTATTGTAGCTGAACTTCCTGAAAGCATAAAAGATCCCCTGGAAATCAACAGAAAAGCCCGAATCGCTGCCAAGAAGATTTGGCTGGACTATGCAGCCAAGACCAGGGATGAAGTTGAGAGACTGGATGGCGGTGCCATTGAACCTGATATCTGGGATGAACAGGTCAATGATGTGGATGAAGAGACTTCAGATGTAATACCAATTTATTCAGCATGGGTAACCCGCAGTCCTGACTATCAAAAAGATCGCAAGCGTTTGATGCGCCTTCTTTCAGGAAGGAAGTCAATTCGTGATTTCAATCCACCAGCAGGACACCGCAAACTCAAACCCAAGTCGTCTCTCGATGGTGCCAGAGAGAGCGTTCTGACTAAAAACAAGGATATCAGGAAGAAGCTGTCCCTTCGCCTCAGGCTGGGAAATGGAGAACAGCTCTGCGCCGTCGGCCTGACAAAACGTCTTGGCGGGGGAAAGGTGCCTTTCCCATCGGTTGTTCGAGTCGCTGCAGATCCGTGGATTCGTGGCGTCATCAGCTACGGAAAGGGGGCAAAGGATGTTCTCGATGAGATAGGATATAATTGCAGTGGTGAGAATGGATTTTCATCTGGAACCGGAAGACTTTACAAAGAAGATTTTGGCTATGATGGCCAGATTTTCTATCGGTCGCGTTTAAATAAATTATTGAGGCTGAATCCTGATTCGGATTCATCCGATGATAATCTTACTGATACGGATAGGGCCAAGTTGGTTGAGATCAAGAAGAAAGTGGATCTTCTCCAAACGAGCGGCAAAGACTGTTTTGATCTTGGTGAGCCTGATCCGTATCTTTCCATCTTAATGGCGGATGGCGACCACATGGGGAGGGCTATCTCTCTGATCAATCGTCTTGAAGACCACTAAGAGTTTTCCAGCAATCTATCAACCTTCGCCAACACGGCCAGAAATATTGTTGAGTCAAACAATGGAGTTCTCATCTATTCTGGAGGCGACGATGTCTTGGCGTTCCTTCCTGTTGACAAATGCCTCTTAGCGGCAAGAGAGCTGCATGATGAATTTGGGGCCATCGAGCTACTAAAGGATAAAACTGCGAATATGAAAGACGGCCTCACTCTCTCAGTCGGCATTGCCATAGCTCATGCCTTTGAGCCAATGGAGGATCTTTTGGAATATGGAAGAAAGGCAGAAAAGGCCGCAAAAGAGCCTGACAAGAATGGCAAAGGGGATAGGAATGGTCTTGCAATCCAGTTGCATAAAAGAGGGGGAGGAGATCCAATTTGCCTTCGTGAACAATGGACAAACGATGGTCGAAGCCTTGACAGGAGGCTCGACAAGTGGGCAAGGATGCACAGTAAGAATGAGCTTCCTGATAAAGCAGCTTACGACATGCGAGAGCTTGCAGAGGTTTACAGGAATTGGAAAGGAACTTCAAAGGAGAAGCTTGCAAGCCTCATAAGAGCTGATACAAAAAGGATGCTCAAACGCAAGAGGACGGGAGGTGGTGGTCAAATAATCGTCTCTAAGGATATCGATTCATTGCTAGATGGGATTGACTGCTATGAAAAGGTCCGACATCTTGCGGAAGAGCTGATTCTCGCAAGGAAGCTTTCCGAAGTTATGAAAAAAGCAGATCGAAGTGAAAAAGCTAAAGAGGTGATTTCATGAGCATAGAGTATCTTGCCATTTCGCCACATGATCCGATAATTGCACGAGACGGCAGACCGTTTGGGAAAAATCAGGGCATTCGGATGAGATCTCTTGATTGGCCGTATCCATCAGTCTTGGCAGGCTCGCTTCGAACGATGCTCGGAAAAATGAACGGCGGATTTATCAATGAAACGGTGAAGAAACTGTTAGATATCGATGTCGCAGGCCCCCTCCCCATGAAAGGTATGCAATTGTATCTCCCTGTTCCAAAAGATATCTTGGTAAAGAAAGCCGACGGGAAACGGATTGCGATTCCTTTGCGCCCTGCAAAGATGGCGGATGGAGACGGATGTGATCTTCCAGTGGACAGTCTCTTGCCAGCGATGATTCCTAATTCAGTTGACGAGGATTTTAAGCCGGAAAAGCTTCCCGCATTCTGGTCAATGAATAAAATGACTGCATGGCTGGCCAATCCGAATGGTTCTGATTTCCCAATCAGTCCAGAGCTCACAGCCAAGGGTGATGAAGGAAACGAGGATGAAGAGAATTGCGAGAAGGATGATCTGGATTTCTTAAACTCTCCACAAAAGGATGAGCGCGTCCATACAGGAATCAAGCCAGAGACGGGAGCTGCAGAGGATGGACTTCTATTCATGAGCGTAGGCCTTGACCTTGGAACGCGCTGCCAAGGAAACGAAGTTCGTATGGCTGCAAGGGCGGATGTGACCGGAGTCTTTGAGAAGGAGATCGTCGAACTTGATGAGATTCATCCCTTTGGTGGAGAAAGAAGGCTTGCTCATTGGGCCCGGGTTGATGAACCTGATGGTTGGAGGTGCCCTGACGATTTATTAAAAAAGCTAGAATCCTCTGATTCAAAGAAGATCAGAATGGTCCTGGCTACACCTGCAATCTTTTCGAAAGGCTGGCTGCCTGGGTGGTTGAATCTCAAGAAGCTATCAGATGGTAATGAAGTTTTTGAAGGGACTCCGCCTAATGCATTAGATAATCCTAAACTCAGGCTAGTTTCGGCCTGTGTCGATCGCTGGAAGCCGATATCCGGTTGGAGCGCAGAGAAAACTAGTCGAGGGCCAAAAGAGATTCGCCGACTGGTTCCGGCGGGCTCAGTCTATTTCTTTGAAGCAAAGAATGCGAAAGATGCAAGTGTCCTGGCAAAGAGTCACTGGCTCCGGTCGGTTTGCGATGACCCGCAGGTCCGCAAAGACGGTTTTGGCCTGGCGGTATGGGGCATTTGGGAAGAAGCAAAAGATGAAGACATCAAGAACAAATGGTAGGAGGTGCAAGATTATGGTTAACGAGAGAATGTATTGGATTCAAGCGATCACACCACTTCACGTTGGCTCAGGCCGCGGAGTTGGTTTTATTGATTTGCCAATAATGAGAGAGAAAGTGACGAACTGGCCGCTCGTACCGGGATCGGCAGTCAAAGGTGTCATGCGAGAGCATTTCGTCAGGAAGAATACCAATGAAGATCTGATAGCAACTACTTTTGGAAAAGGTGGCGATGACATGGGCAATGCCGGATCTCTTGTCCTATCTGACGCTCGGATTGTATGCCTCCCTGTTCGCAGTTTGTATGGGACATTTGCTTTTGCCACCTGTCCTCTGGTTCTTCAGCGGTTAAATAGGGATCTCAACACTTGTAGACATGGGAGCGAATCCGTCGAGATGTCTTTTGAAGACGATGAAATCGTTGTCACAACTGGGTCCAAGGTTGAGAGAAACGGGAACGTCCTCCTCGAAGATCTTGACTTTGCGATTATTACCGATAACGGAGAGACTAATAGGTGGGCTGGACTGTTGGCCGGATTTCTCTTTCCGGGTGATGCATCATGGCAAGGGATCTTTAAAGAACGATTTGCCATAATGTCCAACAATTGCTTCAGCTTCCTCTCGGAAACCGGGACAGAAGTCAATGCCAGAATTAAGATCGACCAGGATAAAAAGATCGTAGCAAGTGGAGCTTTGTGGTATGAAGAATCCTTGCCGTCCGAGACAATACTTGCCGGTCTTGCATGGTGCGATCGGGATTACACTCAGAAAGGCATAACTGAGGAAAATATCCTCAGCAAATTTTGCCCTATCGAGGCTCTAGATTTGCAGATAGGAGGAAAAGCAACTGTGGGCAAAGGCAGAGTTAGATGCATTTTCACTAGCGTGAGGGGCGAATAGAAATGCGCCGCACGACAAAGCAGCAGATTCGGGCCAGGAAAGCTTATCAATGCTTCTTGCCTGACAAGGATATCAGTGACGATTATCGTCAATTTGCCAAGAGATTTCCTGCGCTCGTGCATTCATGCGGTCTGGCTCAAGCAGTTGCTTTTGCACAAGCCAAAGAGAAGACTATCTACTTAGACGATCTTGCCAGCGTGATGGGCGTCACTGATAATCAGGTACTGGGAAACATATCTCGGACTGTCGATATGGTTGAATATCAACAGATGACTATAGACGCAATTGAATGTGCTACCTGGATCAAGCGATATGCAGAGGCGATAGAAGAAATTGAAGAAGGGCCCCAAGAGCTACCTGTGAAGGAATAAAAGATGCCACAATCATGCAGGAATGCTATCCGGAAAATCTGGGAGGATAAAAGCATATCATATGGTGCAAATGCCGGCCTTCTCAGGGACCGATATTTAGAACGGTCCGTCAAAGATGATGAATATGAGGAAGCCAGCAGGAGGCTTCGGGAGTCGATCTGTAAGGCTATCACCCAAGTGAATGCTTTATATAAATTGGCTTATGCAAAAGAACTGGAATATGTGCAAAAGCCTGCGAAAGATGGGATCTTTGAAACCCTTGGCCGCATGGTGATCGGCCTCGGCAGCGAAAATGTTCTTGAGACTGGTCTTTCGCTTCAGCATACTTATGGAACGCCATTGATTCCAGGTTCAGCACTGAAAGGCCTTGCTGCTCACTATTGCGATCAGGTATGGGGCGTAATTGATGATGAAATCGGTCCAGATTTCAAGCTAGATGGGACATATCACAAAACAATATTTGGGACAAGCGAGGATTCAGGTCATATAATCTTTCATGACGCATGGATTACTCCGGAGAGCCTTGTAGGTTCCCTAAAGCCGGATGTGATGACCCCCCATCATAGCAATTATTATTCAAATAAAAATGGGGCAGCTCCTACTGATTACGATGATCCAAAGCCAATAATATTTCTCTCAATTGCGGGGAGCTTTCACGTTGCGGTTTCATGCGATGTAGATAGCGATGACGGGAAAAAATGGACAGATCTTGCTTTCAAGATATTGACTGAGGCCCTCTGCGAATGGGGCATTGGAGGCAAGACCAATACAGGCTATGGACGGCTTGTCCCTGAAGGAACAGTCGATCCTGACCCCAATAAAGTGAAGCCGCCAGTACCGCCCGGCCCTGTTCCACCCTGGCCCGCTAAGAAGACGCTGAAGCACCAGAGAGGAGATATCGTAGATGTGACCCGGGTTCCAGATCCCAAAGAGAAGAGAGGCGCTGCCTACTTCATATCCGATGATGATGGCATTGGCGGGCCTGTCGTCCAGGGGACACCACCATTAGTTGAAGTTGGCCAGAAGGCCCGCCTGGTTATAGTTGATGTCATGGAAAATGATGGCCGGTACAATTTTGCTGCAATCGGCGCGAAAAAGGAGCCTGTCCATCAGAGCGAGGGCAAGAGAGGGAGTAGATGAAGCTCATGGTTTGCCTCATCAGCGGCCAGCACGTCCCAAATCTCCTCTCCATCCGCTCTGAAAGCCCCGTGCCTGACCGGCTTGTCCTAATAGTAACCCCATTGATGAAGGCTCGGGACAAGCATAACCAGCTCCTGAATGCTCTCGCAGCCGGAGGGCTGGATTATCGAACAAGGCATGACATCAAAGATCTCGCTAAGGAGGATTCTATTGCTGAGATCTACGACCTGCTCAAGACTATCCGCAAAGAGCACCTGAATGATGAGCTGGTTGTCAACCTAACAGGTGGGACAAAGCCCATGTGCATTGGTGCCTACGAGTTCTCAAAGGAGAAGAACTTGAGGACTCTCTACGTCCCGGAGGGCAAGCAGCATGAGGCTATAGATCTTCTGAGAGGATCAACCGTGGACTTGAAGCACAGGCTCTCTACTGCTGAGTTTCTGGAGGGCTACGGATTCAGCGTCCTGAATCCGGACGATCTGAACCGATCCAGAGAGCGAGCGGAGGACATCTTCGACCTGGCTGCCTTGCTGACTGCTAACAGCGAGGATCGTGGCTTGCGAGGAATGCTTGGGAAGATCCACAATCTTATGGAAGAGAAGAAGAAGTGCGATCGGAAGGGATGGAACAGAGACGGGCTGATCCTCACCGAAGACTCGGACGTCCACCTTGATAGCGAGGCTCTCAGGTCGAAGATAGCTGCGAAACTGGGTCTGGAGAGCAATGATTCGATCCTTTTAGGCAAGCTGGAGAAGCACAAGGTGGAGTTTCTGGCCGGAAAGTGGTTGGAGGTCTTTGTCTGGGGGATGCTGAAGTCATTTGTCGAAGACAAACGGATCTGGGATCTGAACCAGGGTGTCAGGGTCGGTGTAGCTCACACCGCAGACAGAAGGATCTTTCCTGGTGAGGACAACGATCTGGATGTTGCCTTCATGATGAACCAGTCTCTATGCACCGTGGAGTGCAAGACAGGAAGCCAGGAGCACGACCCAGCCGGAAAGGATGTGCTCTACAAGATCGAGGCGATAAAATCAGGCCTTCGGGCATTGAGGGTCAAGACCTATCTGGCAACGACCTCTGATAACGTGATCGATCCGCAAACAGAAGGCATCAAAGAGCCGCTCTTCAGAAGGGCTGAGATTTATGAATGCAAGATCATCCCTGGCTGGAAGCTCAGGGAGATGGCCGAGCTATATTTTCTGAAGAGCCCCAAGTTAGCGGAGAGTGTAGCTGAGGGGTTCGAAATCCGCAAGGTGGCTATGAAATGAACTGCGCCCATGTCATCTATTCCATCACCGTCTCCTCCCCCATCACCCCCACCGAGCCCCTGCCTCCCCTGCCAGCCATCCCCCGCGGCTCGCTCGTAGTAGTGGCGGGCCGCGCCCCCATCTGGCGCTACGGCATGGCGTTGCATCTGCTGCACGGCTCGCCCGCAGCAGCAGTCGCCTTCTACGATCCGCGCCTGGGAGCGGTGGTGGTGGCGACGCATAGCCGGGAGTGGCAGGTGGGGCAGGTGGTGGATATGACGGTGACTGCGGAGCGGTAAGCTGGAGGTCGTCGGATTTTGGGCCCGATCAACGATGAGCAAATCATGGTCCTATGGGCGAATATCAAAGAATTTATAAAATTAGGCAGGCAGGTTAGCCCTTTTGCAGCACAAGCTATTTCTTTTCATATTTCTTAGTAGTCTTTTCATGTTCGCCGAATATATCAGAGCCGCATTAGAGCGAGCCCAATACAAGGTAATTGATGATCCTGAGCCGATTTTTGGCGAAGTTCCTGAGCTTGAAGGTGTCTGGGCAACTGGAAAGACTGTGGAAGAATGCCGGAGAGAGCTTATTTCGGTCATTGAGGGCTGGATTGCCCTTCGGCTTCGAATGGGGGATTCTATTCCTCCCATCGGCAGTGTGGGCATCAACGTATCCACGGAGCCGATAGCAGTTGTCTAAGCTCATTCCTGTATCAAGGCGAGAGCTTATTCGACGATTGAATAAGCTTGGATTTGAGGGACCTTTTCCAGGCTCGGGCCACTCGTATATGGTCCGAGAACATCTTTACGCTAAAATACCAAATCCGCATCGCGGAGAAGAAATAGGAGCATGCCTGCTGGCAGAGATTTTAAGAAGGGCTAAGATCAGCCGCGAGGAATGGCTTTCTTCCAAGTAGATCGAGAGGCTGCTGCTTCCGTCATCTACTCCATCGCCATCTCTTCGCCCATCACCCCCACCGAGCCCCTGCCTCCCCTGCCCTCCATCCCCCGCGGCTCGCTGGTGATTGTGGAGGGCCGGGCCCCCATCTGGCGCTACGGCATGGCCCTGCACCTACTGCACGCCTCGCCAGCCGCAGCTATCGCCTTCTACGATCCCCGCCTGGGTG
>Ga0302252_1002053_pt1 | contig 10137 bp, 7 predicted proteins | sample AAG_RA_Leu_MG_FD_193511 | JGI IMG/M metagenome (GOLD analysis project Ga0302252, IMG submission 193511) | Enriched activated sludge microbial communities from anaerobic digester in WTTP, New Holstein, Wisconsin, United States - AAG_RA_Leu | ecosystem: Engineered > Bioreactor > Anaerobic >...
CAGCTCAAAGAAATATATGAGCTGCTGTCCGTGATGATGAAGGTTTTTTCGGAAATGCAACACATAAAAAACCGGCGCTGACCGCATCGAACGACCGGGTGTGGCGCGGTCGACGGATGGCGGGAGTTGGTCTATCAGAATTCCGCGGCCTGCAATTCACAGATTTTCGTCAGTGGACTGCCTGGGTTTTTCAGCTGCCGCTCGAAACGAACGCGGAACAACTCCGTGTCACCGACACGGGAGGTGTTATCCAACCATGCACAGGATCGTGTGTCTTGATGTATACTCATGGTTAATGCTCAGCGCCAGTAAAAGATTGGTGGGATTGCACTTCCCACAGACGAGCCAGAGTGAGCGGAGTCGGGGGCAAAAACCTGAATACGGAGGGAGTTCTAATTTTTGTCGGAAGGCCGCGAAGGAGCTAACCGCAGAGCCGTCAGGCTGGATCGATTGATTCGAATTCCTGGGCGACAACCGCCAGAACCTCCGGTAAATTTCGGCGTCCCAAACCCACTCGGAAATGCTCACCGGGCCAGTCGAACAGCCGGCCGGGGACGGCCAGCACGCTCCGGTGACGGAGCAGGCGCTCGCAGAATTCATCCACCTGCAGCGGCGGCCGCAGGCGGGGGAACGCCGTGGAGCCGCCGTCCGGCTCCAGCCAGTCCACCCGGGAGGAATGCTCCCGACAGAACGCCCGACAGGCTTCGAGATTCACGCCGATGATCTGTCGGTTTGCCGAAACGATCGCTTCCTTGCGGCGCAGGGCCATGATCGCCAGGATCTCCGCCGGCGCCGCGCTGCAGATGGTGGTGTAGTCCTTGAAAGCGGCGCAGCGGTCCAGCAATCGGCGGTCACGGGTGGCCAGCCAGCCGACGCGCAGGCCCGGCAAGCCAAACGCCTTGGAGAGTCCGCCCAGGGCAACCACCCGCTCGTGGGCGCCAAGCAGGGAATCCGGCCGGCATTCCGGGCGGTGCTCCAGGAACCGGTACATCTCGTCGGAAAATACGTAGATGCCCCGGGATGCGGTCAGCTCCACCAGGCGGGAGATCACGTCGACGGACGGTATGTGACCTGTGGGATTGTGGGGAAAATTGACAATCACCATTCGGGTTCGGGGCGTCAATCCCGCAATCAGATCATCCGGGTCCAAGGTCCAGCAGTTCCCCTCGGTACGGACTTTCCACCGATCCACGGTACAGCCCAGCATCGCCGGCAGTTCGGCCAGCGATTGATAACACGGGGCCGTCACCACCACCCGGTCTCCGGGCTGGAGCAGGACGTGCATCGCGATGAAGATACCTTCCTCCGGCGCGCACACCAGGACATCATCGGGACTCGCCCCTGGGTACAACCGGGCGATCTCCGCACGAAGGTCGGGATGGCCGGCTGACTGCGAGTAACCCAGTCGCAGCTGTCGCCACTGTTCCAGACTGTCGGCATCCGCAAGTGCCAGCAGTTCCTCCAGCGACAGGCTCTCACAGTCTGACGGACTGAGCAAAAATCGCGCCTCGAACTCGTGAGCGGCAAAAAACCGCTCCAGCTGGAAATCACGGATGTCCATCGCGAAACCTCGTCGGGCAGGAGCTGGTTGCCAGCACGGATCCGGGCCGTAACCTGCAGTGAAGGCATAGCCTGATCCGGAACTCCACGATGATACCTCCGTTGCCGGTTGGGCGCAATCCGCCGACCGCCCGCGCCGCAACAAGATAGAATCACCGGTGTCACCGAGTGCATCAGAGCCCACTGGAAGTCAGACCATCAGCCGTTGCACCCGGTTGAATCCCGATATCTGGAGGACAACATGAAACCCCTCATCAGCCGTTCCCGTTTTTACGGTGTCGTCCTGATCCTGCTGACGCTCGGCCTGCCTGTCTGGGCTCAGGAGCCGGCCGCGGCCAAGGACGATCCGATGCAGGCCATGATGGCCGCCTACGCCCGCTACGGGGAGATTGGTAAAGAGCATCGACTGCTCCACCAGCGGGCCGGCACCTGGGACGTCACCGTTCGAATGTGGGCGACTCCCGACTCCCCTGCGGAGGAATCGAAGGGGACCAGTGACTGCAGCCAAATCATGGGCGGCCGCTTTATCCTGGAGAAGTTTGAGAGCATGGTCATGGGCCAGCCGTTCAGCGGGCTCGGGCTGATCGGCTTCGACAATATCAAGAAGAAGTATGTCGCCATCTGGATTGACAGCATGAGCACGGGCATCATGGCCTCCGAGGGCGCACCGGCCGCGGACGGGAAGTCCATCGAGTATGTCGGCGATCTTCCGGACCCGGTCGCCAACAAGTACCGCCAGCAACGGGCGGTCGAATATGAGGAAGACGCGGATCACCGCCGGATGGAAGCCTTCGATGTTGGTCCCGATGGCAAGCCGTTCCGGTCGATGGAGATGGTGTATATCCGGCGAAAGTGAGACGCGCTGACGACCATGAGGTGCCCGGGTGGTTTCCGTCGGGCTGGATGCTTCTAATCGCCTCCTACCTGTGGTAGATTGGGGCGCATGAAATCCATCGGCAAATACGAGGTGGTGGGCACGATCGGGGCCGGTGCCATGGGCACGGTCTACAAGGGTTTCGACCGCCGGCTGGCCCGTTTTGTCGCCATCAAGGCGCTCTTTCCCCAGTTTATCGACGACGCGGAAAAGGCGGCCCGTTTTCTGAAGGAAGCCAGAGCACTGGCCCAGATCCCGCATCCCAACATCGTCCAGGTTCACGACCTGTACGAGGAAGGCGGGGTGCCATATATCGTCATGGAGTATCTGGACGGCCGGAACCTGAAGCAGCTCCGGGATGCCGGAGTGCGATTTTCTCTGGCCCAAACACTGAACATCTTGTCCCAGGTGGCTCACGGCCTGGATTATGCCCACCAGAACGGAGTGATCCACCGGGATGTCAAGCCGGCCAATCTGATCATCACCCGGAGCGGCGCGGTTAAGATCGTCGACTTCGGCATCGCCCGGCTGGCCGAGTCCACCATCCACACCCGCGAAGGAATCACCGTGGGCACGCTGGCGTACATGAGTCCCGAACAGGCGCGGGGCGAACCGGTGGATGCTCGTGCGGACCAATACTCCCTCGGGGTCATTGCCTACGAGCTGCTGCAGGGCGGCAATCCTTTCCAGGCCGAGAATGCCACCGGGGTGCTGTACAGAATTCTCACCCACAATCCGCCTCTGCTGAGCAGCACGCTGCCCGGATGTCCGCCGGTGCTGAGTGAGGCCGTGGCGCGCATGCTCGACAAAGAGCGCGGCAACCGTTTGACTAATCTGTCGGATTTCGCCGCATTATGCGAGGATGTCCGGCGGCGGGAGGGCCTGGCCGACGGCGGGCTGGAAGCGCTCTTTGACTCCATCGCTCCCGACGAGAACGCCGAACCGTCGGGAATTCCGCAACCGGATGACACCGCGAGGCGGCACGCCGCCGGCGACACGTCTACCCTGGACGAGGAGACCACCGGCCGGGTGCGCGCCGCCGGCTTTGGGCCGCCGGCGCGGGCTGCCTGGTGGCAGGCGCTGACGCGACGGCCGCTCTATGTGGCGCTGGGGTTGCTGACGCTGGTGCTGGTCGCTCTGACCGTGTATCCCGGTTGGGCCGCCATCGGTTCCAAGCTGGGTCTGGCGTCAACAGCGCCCCGGCATGTGGTTCCGCCGGGCGTATACGGCGGCATCGAAGTGGGCGCGTCCGGAATCCGGGCGGTCATCGCTCGCTTCAGCGAAGACGAGGCGGGCTTAGGCGACTATCAGGAACTGGATCGCCGCCATATCACCTCGTCGATGATAACCTACAGTCCGGACGCCGTGACCGAATCCGTTCGAGACATCGCGGAACTCCATCGCTGGGTCAGGGATGGGCACCATTTGCCCGGAGACCGGATCGTGATCGCCGGCAGCAGCGGGGTGGTGAACGCCGCGGAACTCAAGGGGCCGTGGGCGGTGGCCCGCCTCGAGACGCTCAAGCGGGAGGTTTTGCAGACCACCGGTTGTTCCATGCAGCTCATCACCGCTGAGCAGGAAGCTGAATTGGGCGCGCTGGGTATCCTCCCACCGCGGGCGATCTACACCGCGCTGGCGCTGGATCTGGGCAGCGGCAACACGAAGGGCGGATATCTGGAGAAGAGCGTGGGCGGCGACCGGTTCGTGCCCATGGATATTCCGATCGGTTCCAAGTCTCTGTCGCTGGAAATCGACCGGGAATGCGGTTCCGTGGACCACGATCCGGCCTGCATCGACCGCACCATCCGGCTGCACATTCTGCCGATCCTCCAGGAAAAGATCGAGCGCAAGCCCGGCTTGCTCAACCGGCGGGAAGTCTATCTCAGCGGCGGAATCGTGTGGGCGCTGGTGACGCTGACATATCCCGAGCGACGGGATCCCACCGTGATGTTCACCGCCGAGGATATCCGGGCTTTCTACACCCGAATCGTCAAGGATCCCGCCGCAGTGGTCGGTCCGGATCTTTCCAAGATCCAAGACGAGGCGGTGCAGCAGGAGGCCTTGCAGGAAATCCTCAACATCCGCGATATTTTTCATATCAAACAACTCGTCGCCGGAGGCGCCCTGATGGTCCTGTTGGCCGACCAGCTCGAATTCGACCGGAAGCAGCTCTACTTCATCCGATACGCCAATCAGGGCTGGTTCAAGGGATACCTGACCCGGTACGCCTCGCGACAGCGCGCGCAGGCTGCAGCCCGCTAACACGAGGCCGGCCGCCTTCGAGTAAACCGCGTGATACCAACCGCCGATCACTGGTTCAAGATCCAGCAACTCCACCCGCGCCTGATGTGGATCACCGAACCATTCTACTGGCAGTGGAATCGGGCGAACATATGGCTCATCCGCGGTCGGGATCGAGACGTGCTTCTGGATGCGGGCACCGGTGTCGCCGATCTGCGTGCGGCACTGGCGGGACGGCTGGACAAGCCGCTGTTGGCCGTGGCATCCCATGTCCATTTTGATCATGCGGGTGGCTTGGCGGTGTTTGACGACGTGGCGGTTCACGCGGCGGAAGCGGCTGCGCTGGCAAGCGCCGATCCCGTGATGACCCTGAGCGATCCGGCCATGGGCTGGATTCTGGACGATCACTTCACCCGACTGCCGGTCAAGGGATTCCGGGCTGCCGATTACCGTTTTCGGGCCGTGACCCCCGGCCGCCTGCTGGCGGAGGGGGACCAGTTGGAATTGGGCGATCGGAGACTGGCAGTGATCCACCTGCCGGGTCACTCACCGGGAAGCATCGCCCTGTACGAACCCGCCAGCCAGGAACTCTATTCCGGTGATGTCGTGTACGACGGTGAACTGTTGGACACACTACCCGGCAGCGACCGCGAGGCATATGCCGCTTCCGCCCACCGCCTGTTGCACGTGCCCGTCCGGACCGTTTATCCCGGCCACTACAAACCGTTCGATGGCGACTATCTGCGCGAGCTCCTCGCCGGCTATCTTTCCCGCCGTGTCCAATGAAAGACTTCGATCTGCGAACCTGGCGCGTCGCACCGCAGCGCGTCCGCATCACCACCACAGACGTCAATTCAAGCGGCCAGGGAATTCAGCTTGTGGGGGAACCGGCGCCGGGCAGGGTTTTCGATAACTCGGCTCAATCGGTTGGGGCGTCGTTATCGGCGGGGGCGGTCGGCGATTGTCCCCGGAAAAACTGCTCCAGGCGGGCGGCCAGCACTTCCTGTTGGCGCCAATGCCCACAATGCCGTCCGGTGCCGGCCAGCTCCAGGGCCAGCTGGCGGGTTTCGAAATCCACCCGTCCCGGCTTGGCGTGATTGAGCGGCGTACCCGGCAGGGGCAAAAATGTGTGGCCGTGGACGATCGCGCCCAGATCCGAAACACGCCGCATCAGCGAACGGGTCAACCTCCGGTCATCTTCGTGCTCACCGGGCAGGGCGAAGATGAAATCAACGTACACGCGGAAGTCGATCGCACGCAGGATCTCCACAGCTCGAACCACCTGGGCCACACTGTGGCCGCGGCGCAGGCGCTCCAGCATGCGGTCGCTGCCGGACTGGGCGCCGATCACAACGTTGTCGTTGCCGGCCAGCCGGCGGACCATTGCGGCGAGCTCGGGCGTGACGGAATCGGGTCGGACTTCGGAGGGAAAGGATCCGAAGTAGATGCGGCCTTTGTCAAAGATGCCACCCAGGGCCTTCAGCAGGGCTTCAATTCCCGCCGGATTGGGCGTGTGTCCGTCGGCTGATCCCCAGGCGAACGCATTGGTCGATACAAAACGCAGGTCGGCCAGTCCGTGGCGGCGCATGACCGCGGCATGATGGACCACTGCGTCGAAACTCCGGTGGCGCATCTGCCGGCCGAGCAGCGCAGGCGTCTGACAAAATCCGCAGTGACAAGGACAACCGCGGCTGATCTCGATGGGTGCGAACAGGCCGTGACGGGCGGCGAACGGAGGATGAAGATCCAGGTTGACGGGGCGGGGGCGCCGATTCTGACGGTACGCGCCGTTATCCAACCAGGCGAGCCCCGGTGTTCCCCGGAGATCGCCGCCGACGGTTAGCGCCGCCAGAAAATGCGGCAGACTGGCTTCCGCCTCGCCGCGCAGCACGTAGTCGAAGCCCAGCCGCAACGTCCCGGCTGGATCGCCCGAAGGATGCGCGCCACCGGCGAGCGCGAGCAACGGCCAGCGATTCGCCGCCGCCCGTTGACGAATGTCCCGCAAGGCCGGAGCTACCGACAGGATGTCGGGTGTGTGGAACGACCAGGCCAGAACCACCTGGCGGTGAATTGCGGCCGCCTGGCTCAGGCGCTCGGTCACCTGGCGCGGGCGGGCGAACCAGACCGTCAATCCGAGACGGTCTTCGACCGACTCCAACGCGCCCACCAGCGCGGCCACGCTATGCTTGTTGTTCCGCTGCTGCAGAAACACAATGGCGAGGGGTTTCATGACGCGGCTCCAACCGCGTGGGGGAAGTCGATGGTCTGGCCGAATACGCCAAACACCCAGATCAGGTAATCCTTGACGGACGCCTGGTCAGTACCGGCGCCGGCGATCAACAGACCGGCCAACTGCCGGGCTTCCGGCACATCACCCAGTCGAAGCCGGAAGTAAATACGAAACGGGAGATAGACAGACGGCGCAAACGGTTGCGCGTTTGCCAACCAAAAATCAGCCTGGGACAGGTCCCCATCCGTCAGCGCCAGCAGGGCCATCGTATTGAAGACCCCCTCATCAAACGGACCCTTTCCCCGATTAGCCGCGACGATGGCCCGGGCGTCGTGGGCATCGCTCTTGAGCATCCAAAAAATCGCGTTGACCACATCCGGGTCATCGAGATGTTGGTGCAGATACGGCACCAGGTTCAAGGTGTATGTGTTTGCGAGAATCGCATTGATGGCGGTCTGGCGGGGAAACTGCTTCAAGGCGGCCTGCCGGTGAGGCTCAGAAAAGAAATGCCGGATCATTGTGCTGTGGCTGAAATCTTCCGCCGACGAGGGACTGTTCATGAAGGCGACGTAGAGCGGAAAATCTGGCCGGGTGTCGGTTTCACGGGAAGCCAGCCGTTTGGGACGGTCGTCGGTGAGGGGTGGCGCCGCGCCGATCCAATCGCGCAGGCGGGTGCCGTCGGTGATGAAAGTGGCTCCAAGCCGAGCGGGACCGGATAAAAGCAGTGCGTCGAGCTTGGTTTTCATGGCCGGATCCGCCCACAGCCTGTCAATAGCCGTTGTGGAATTTGTGTGGAGAGGCGGTTTGATTCCGACCAGCATCCAGTCGAGGCCGGCGCCGGTCCACAACGAGGCTTCGGGGAAGGCGTCCAGGAAGCCGGCCGAAATGGCCCGGGCTTCCAGATCGGTCAGTTGGTACACCGGCAGCCAGTACGAGACGATTCCTCCATCGGCCAAACGGTCGCGCACCAGATGAAAATATTCCCGGGAATACAGACTGGCGACCCCGGCAAACTTCGGCGGCGGCGGTTCGGCCGTGATGATATCGTAGCGGTTCGGGGTGGTCTGCAGGAAGAACCGTCCGTCCTCGACCACCGTTCGGACGCGCCGATCCAACAGCGGGTTGGTTCCGGGATTCGGAAACGGAACGGCGCCCAGCTCCAGCACATCGCGGGAGATGTCCACGATGTCGAGGGATCGCAAGCCCGGCACGGCGGTCAACGCGCTGGCGGTCGTGCCCACTCCATAACAGATCAGCAAGGCGCGCCGCGGGGCCGGGTGCATGGCACCCGGGAGCCAGGCAAACAAACTCATGTACCGGCGGCTGCGGACATCGGTGGCCGACATGGAATGGTTGTTGGTCACCATTCGGTAGTAGTAAGGCGCACCCAGCAGATCCCGCCGCAGGTATTGGATGGTTTCGGTCAAACCTTCCCGGATGACGACGGGGCGCTCACCGGCGGCTTCGAAACCGGCCCTGGTGTCGCGCAGGTAAACATCCGTCAAGCGGCCGAAAGGAAACACGCTCAGAGCGATCACAAACGCTGCGGCCGAGACCCATCCGGCCAGCCGCAAGGACAATGGCGGGCGAGGCAGGGCGATTGCCACCAGGAGAGCGACGCCGCCGTACGCTGCGGACAGGCCAAACAACGATCGTTCTATGCCTAAAACCGGGACGAGGAAAAAAGCCCCGACCAAGGAGCCGACCATCGCACCGCCGGTGTTGGCCAGGGTGGTGACCGCCGCGGCCCGCCCGCCAATGACCAACTCGGATTGGATGGCCCGTCCCAACAGTGTGAACAACATGCCCGAGGCGACAGCCACAGGAAACATGAGCCAAACAGCTCCCGGCAGTATGGCCAGATCCGGCGGCCAGGCAGGGTTGGCTTTTAGAATCGGTCCGGCCGAGTAATAGCTGCCGGCTACCAGCGCTCCGGCGATCCAGGCCACCGTCCCTGCGAGGCGGTGGGCATCAGCCAGACGTTTGAATAATCGGACCGCAATCAATCCGCCGCAACCGATCCCGGCCAGAACGACGGCCAGCATCAGGCTAAAATTCCAGCTGAAGGCGTTGTGGAATATGAGCAACTGCCGAAACCAGACCACCTCCAATGCAAGGAAAACAGCTCCGCTGAGAGCGGCTGCGGCGGCCAGTACCCAGACGGCCGCCGAGTGGGATCCCGGCGTTTTGGGGAGGGGGTCCGCTTCCCGTGGTTCCTTCAGGGTTTGTTGGCGGACCAAACGGTAGGCCAGCAGGGCGGCCAGAACATTCAAGGTGCCGGCTACTGCAGCCGCACCCCGGATGCCCGTGCCGGCAATCAGGCCCAGTTCTCCAATCAGTGCGCCGACCATCGCCCCCAGCGTATTCCAACCGTACAGATTGCCAAGTGCCCCCCCGAAGTCTGATCCGTGGCGTTGGATCGCCCGGACCAGCAGCGGCAAAGTAAGACCCATGGCGGTAGTGGGAACCAGCATTAGAGTAAAAGATATGGCCAGACGGATCCCGTTGAGCAGCGTGGGGTAATCCGCAATCTGACCCAGCCACGGCGCCAACATGGGCGACAAAACCGGCAAGAGCCAAACCAAGGTATAACCGGAGATGCCCACAGCGACCTCAAGGATCGCGTAGACAAGAAGCGGACGCTGCCAGCGGTCGGCGTATCGAATTGCGGCAGCGTTTCCGATGCCCAAGCCGCCCATGAAACCGGCCAGCACCAAAGCGGAGGCCCAGACGCTGTTGCCGAAGGCCAAGCTGGTCTGGACAAACCACAGCGATTCGAACAGAAGGGCGGCGACACCGGACAGGAAGAAGAGTAAACAGATGGCGCCCGTCATGGCGCTCATTGTAGCAGAGTGGTTCTGGTGATGATTTACTTTATCTGTCGAATACCGTCTAATAGGGGACAATGGTGGCAATTTCAAAGCGGGCGGAGGCATGCGATGAAGGACAGCCGGTCGCTCCAATTCACTCAAGGCATGGTAAGACCTTGGGTCTGCCTGACCGAAGGTTGGGCAATCGTCCGGGGTCGTTACTGGTTGTTTGTGGGTATCACCGCCTGCGGCATGCTCCTCGGTTCGGTGGTACCCGTCATCTTGTTCGGCGCCATGATGTGCGGCATCTACTTATGTTATTTGGAGCAGTTAAAAGGGAATCCGGTTGAATTCCGCCGCCTGTTCGATGGATTTCAGTATTTCGAGTCCGGTCTTGTGGCAACCGCGCTGCTGATGGTGGT
>Ga0302252_1002055_pt1 | contig 10133 bp, 9 predicted proteins | sample AAG_RA_Leu_MG_FD_193511 | JGI IMG/M metagenome (GOLD analysis project Ga0302252, IMG submission 193511) | Enriched activated sludge microbial communities from anaerobic digester in WTTP, New Holstein, Wisconsin, United States - AAG_RA_Leu | ecosystem: Engineered > Bioreactor > Anaerobic >...
GCAGTTCCTTTACTTGGGCGTTCGAACTCAAAACCCCGCTCTAGGAAGTAATTTTTTGCGTCTTTTACCGTCGCATGCTTGCCCGCATATTCCGAGATAAATACCGGCAACCCTTTCTGCAGCTCCCCTGGATATATGTCCCAAACCCATACCGCCGACCGGCAGCCCCCCTCCGCCTCTACGATCATCAGAAAATAAAATTCCCCATTTTTCTTCATGAGCATAAGTTTTTGTTCTTTGCCGGCGCAACTCCCCCTGCCTACCTTGTTACCCCGTTGTGATCTATTGCGGTCACCTTATTTAATTTAAAACAATAAAACACCCCCCGTCTCCGTATTGATTTTTTTTACATCCGAAAAAGTTTATAAGATTCGCATCTTGTCTTTAAAAAGAAAGACGCCCATTCTATATGTATTGATAGCGGGGTAGGGTAGCCAGGTTATCCCGCGGGGCTCATATGCCCCGTGAGGGCTGGGAAACCCCGAGATCGGTGGTTCAAATCCACCCCCCGCTACCATCTATTTACATTTAACCGGAACAGTCATCTTTTTTATATGGCGATATGATGTGACTGTGTTTGTTATGATCATCCTGCTTTCTGGCGAAAAGAAATATTCCGTTGAAGGCGAAGCCCTTGATAAGGTGAATTCGATGGGGCGGGAGATCTTTGAAGCGCTGGAGCGGAACGACATCGCAACAATGTGCACTCAACTTAAAGCCCTTCACTCCTATGTTAAAGAAAACGGCACCCGCGCCGACCCTTACAAGAACGCTGACGTAGTCATACCGCCGGCAGACTGCGATGCAAACGAACTCAGAGACTTCTTTAACCTTCAAAAGACGCCATAGAAAACCACGGGCGGTCCGGACCAACCAGACTTTTCATGACCATAGCGTTTCAGCGGCTTAGTGAGGTGCCTCATCGCCTTTGGTGGCGGCATGTAATTCCCAACGCATATTTTTCTTTCACCATCTAACATATTGGCCGGTTCCTTCCTTCCGCATCGCCTGCACTGATACCCTTTTCCCTTTCCCTCCGATTTCATGCTCTTACCACAACCCGGGCAGCGGGGGTTCCTTCCCTTGACCCTGACCAAATCTAAGACTTCCATCCTCTCAAGATTCAATGTAATCCCGTCCTGTCCGTGCACCTTCACACCGCCATATGCCCTCACCGCGTCTCCTTGGACAAGTGCGGCGAGCGCGTTCCTGAAGCTAGCCGAAGGCTCGTAAGCCGCAACATCAATCTCGCCCGACCCATCGCTCAGCCTGGAGATGACGTGCCCTCCATGTATTCTCATGGGCTCCTTGCATACGGTGCCCTCCACCACGGCCGCCATGTATGGCTTGAGGCTCCCTATTCTCCTCCGTTGCGACAGGTGCGCATCGGTTCCTTGGTTAGAGCGATAAATTACCCATCTCTCCCCGCCTGCGAACTTTACAATATCTAATGCCCTCATAAGCAGGGGCGGACTTTCGCCTCTGATCCCAAACAAGACCGGATCCGGGCCATGAGGGGTCACGAGCAATCTCTTGGATTCGGGATCTATGTTGTTGAAGCTACCGTCGCCCACTTCACTGTCATAACGCCTGACGCTCTCAAAATCGACCTCTCGTTTCTTACCCCAGAGCACCTTCCCCCTATAGACTGCCAGCTCAAACGTATGGTCTCCTTCGAGGGTGTTACCGATCGCGGCCAACGCGCCCACGATGCCTCGCCCACCCCTGATCGTTTGATATTTTACGTTATAGTTTCCGATCGCATTTAACGCCTCTTCGATGGGAACCACTTCGCTCAAAGCCTTCTTGCCAAGGGTTTTGAGCCCTACCGGCACGGTGTCCGATTGACAAATCGCTATTCCCGGCTGGTTCTTTGGATCCTCACGGTCCCGGTACTTCTCCACATACTCCGTTGCCATTCCGAGGAGCTCTTCTGCATCGCAGTCGGATTCAAATCTTAGACAGACTGCTGCATTACCCCTTGACTTCCATGGAATGTTTGGATTCAACCTGATTAGGTTCGGATAATCGATGAAGCTCGACGTCTTAAGCAGCCTCTCGATAAGAAGCGCAGCTATGTATGTCGTACATCCCATCTTAAGCGAATCCGTGTCATCTAGCCCTAGATGGTAGATTGGCATAGATCAGACCGTTTTTAGATATCGGCGACGATTAGCGTCATCGTCGACTGGACCTCGTTCATCCTTCTGATATGCCAGGTCACGTCTTCCTTGAGCTTCTCTGTTGCACTGTCGATCTTGATCTTTGCGACTATATCGTATGTTCCGTATACCGTGTGGACTTCTTCAACCCCTTCCATTTTGCTCAACTTTTCAACTACCTTCGCCTCGGCGCCCGCTGCGGTATTTATCAAAATGAAAGCCGTTGGCATACAACTCTCCAAGGAATCAATAATATATGCCCCTTAAGTAGATTTTCTTTGAGGGTTAAAAACGGCTAGCAACCTGAAACCTGGCATCTTCATATACCACAAGAAGGAGTGCGACCCGAAGAAGTGCACCGCCACAAAAATGGGGCGTTTGGGGCTAGCAAAAATAGTCTTCAACTTGAGGGCCCTGCCCTTTGGTTCGATCCTTCTTTACCCATTCAGCAACAATCTGCTCTCCCCTACCGACAGCGATGCCATTATGCACTGCGGCATTTCCGCCGTTGACTGTTCATGGAACCGAATCGCACCGGAAGACCTTTCGAAGCACTCGAAGCCCCGCATTTTGCCTTTTCTGTTGGCCGCTAACCCGACCAATTATGCTGTGCCTTTCAAACTGAGCACCTTAGAGGCGATCTCCGCCTCCCTTCTGATCTGCGGATTCGAGGACTTTGCGCTTGAACTGCTTTCAAAGGTCAAATGGGGCGAGGCGTTCCTTGCGCTTAATCGAGAGCCGCTGTCACTATATCGTAGCGCCAAAGACGAGGCTGAAATCAGGGCCGTCTCTGATGACTATAGAAAACTCTATGATGTCTAACCCGCCGCGACTCTGTAATTCACTTAGGTAGAATGGCTTTCATCCTTAAGTGCGAAGTATTCATTAATCCCTCCGCATATTATATTTTGTAAACCGTCTTTCTGGTCTCCCTACACTATCCTTAGAGGAGATTAATGCCAGAGACGCAAAATTCAATGGCTTGAGAGGGGCTATGGCATGAAGATTGAAAATCGCAAGATGAATGGCGACTTCAAGGTATCCGAAGAATTGACGCTTAATGGGACTGTTGGAGGCAGCACCATCGTCGCTGATAAGGGGTTTTTAGTGCTGAACGGGGTGATCTCCCAGGACCTTATCCTTGAGAAAGGCTCGAAGGCAGAGATATGCGGGGCAGTGAATGGAAATGTATACAACAAGGGCGGTGAGCTGCGTATCAAGGGGGTCGTAAACGGCTCGATCTATAAGGACGCCGGGCTGATCATCATAGAGGCCGATGCCAAGCTCAACGGGAAGATCTACTGAGGATCGGCACCCGATCAGAAGCACGGCAGGGCGCCGGGCGCTCACGCCCTTCCAACAAAAAGTTTCGCTATCAAACGACATATTTTTATAAGATAAAATAAACGGTCAGCTATGAAACACTCTGCCGTTTCCCTGTTTCAATAACTAAAGAGGCAGCTGCAATGGATATCAGGTCGCTATTAAGAGGCGCATTTGCCCCCGTGAGCAACAAGGAGCTCGCCGTTCTATTGGTCTTTTCCGTCGTATATGGAGCGATCTTCGTAAACTATATCGAATACTACATCTTCTCTACTGCCCTAATCAATGCCTCCGTGCCTCCGGCCTATCACATCTGGCTTGAGATCTTTTACACGGTTCCATTCCTGACGCTGCTGCTCTTCAGGAAGCCGCTGTCAATCGTGCTCGTGTACGTCCTAGGCCGGATAGCGAGCCTTGCCAACGATTTCGCCTACCCTATATACGCCAAATATGTCTTCCACGATTACGATGGGGGGCTCGTTGAATGGTGGGCATGGCTCTTCGGGTTCGGACCGGAGGAGAAGTTCTCATGGATCGTCAAGATGGGTTTTGTTGAGTATCAGATGACTTCTACCATCATGGCTATAAACTTGGTCGTAAGGCTGGTCATAATTGCAGGATTCTTCTTGGGATATTTCTATATGAAACGGATGAACTTGCTCTATTAATGAATAAGCTTTTATTTGTTTAAACATATAACGAAGGAGGCGATCAACGTGACCGACCTCCTATCGTCCGTCATGGGCATACTCGTGTTGCTCGGCACAGCTTCGTTTATGATTGTTATCACTCTGATCATGGGTCTCTCTGAATTCATGAGGCAGAAACGGACGGTCCAAAGGATACTTATCGGCATCGTCTTGGGATCGCTTGCCATATATGGAACCCTGATGGGCACCCAACTGGCTGATGGGACCATCATCAACGTCAGGGAACTGGCGGCGATGATGGCGGGATTGACGGGTGGCCCGGTCGCTGGGCTTCTCGCGGGCATAATCGGCGGGGTTCACCGCTATACGGTGGGCGGTGCCACTGCTTTGCCGTGCACCATCTCGACCATACTTATCGGCATCATCGCCGGCCTTGTCACATTACACTCGTCAGGAAAGCTGAATTTGGCAAAGGTAGCGGTTCTCGGTTTAGTTTTAGAATCCGGTGCGATGGGGGCGATCTTACTGCTGGTACAACCATTGGATGCGGCAGTGAACATCGTATCGCAGATTGCGTTTCCAATGATTGCGGCGAATACCATCGGGCTGGCTCTGTGGGCGTACCTCTTCAACAAACTCGACTCCAGATGTCCTGTGCGCTCTCCAAGCAAAACCGATGTCGCCTAAGCCACAGCCCATCAAACCTATTCCGCCTATCCAATTGCATGGTGAAGGGTATGAGCCCACACCCCTCTTTCCTCCATCGGATGGCATTACTCCTTAAGGATGTTTTTGGACTGACCTCTGAGCGGGTGGAAGGGCACATTTATCTCTTAGCAGCTCAGGATGTTACTGGGCGAGTTGGTGAGCGGCTCACGGGTCCTTGGTGAGCGCCTTGGATCTGAGGAAACTCCATCCTCCATGTAGGACCGCGATGCCATGAGGCATAGGGGGAGACCCCTGCTCTTGGATCAGAAACGGGACGCCCGCCAGCGTATGTCGATGGCGCGAGGGCAACTCGCAGAGTATACTGGCGGTATCGTTGAAACGGCCAAACCGCGGGGAGAAAGGGCGAATAGGGGCTGATGACGCCTACAGCAAGCCCGGGTAGCCCGCATAGTCAAATGCTGCTTAAAACAGAAGGTGGGTTACGGCCAAGACGCCCATTATTTAAAACGACAGCCTAAAGGCTGGCGCCGTCATACCGAAGTATGGATGTTGCGTTCACATTTGCTTTGCTTAAAAAACTCCTGCATAATGATTCTTTGGCGGCATCAGAGGGAAAGCGGTTATACTACAGAACTATTGATCTGTTGCTGAAGGGCGGTTGGAGCTCAACCGCGAGGTGCTAATCAGGTTGTTCATGGTCAAGGACGCGGAGGGCATAGACGCATTCCGGAGGAAGCGCATGCCTGTTTTAAGGAAAATAGGTGGCAACTCCCAATCCGTTGGAAAACTATTATTGCGTCCCGGGCGCAGTATTACGTATGAAAATTCAAAGGTTGCTGATTGGGGAAGGCATACTGCTCTTCGCCTCGGTGTTAGTATTCAGGAGCGTTTGGACCCTTTTGGATAGATGCTTTGGTTACAATTACCTGCTGGAGATGCTGCTGGTGGGGGCTGCCTTGACGACTGTCGGCTTGGTGTTATTAAATGAGGAAGTTGAGTGCGAGCTGAAGGAAATGCGGAAGTGAACCTGAACCGAGCCGCAAATAGGGGGGCGGCGATGGAAAGATTAGCTCCTATCAATGGACCCGTTTGGGCATCGCTTTGACTGGGGGTGTTTTTTCTACAAATTTTTGGTATCCGAGCGGCGCACATCTTCCGTTTTCACGCACGCCTCCTCTGCCCTCCTAAGAATAGCGCTATCCAGTATACGAGCCCGGCAATGCCCAGCCATATGCACGCATCGTAAACCGTTGGTGCGCTCGCCGGCGAATAGAGCGGGTTCGCTACCAGCGGGAAGAATGGTCTGATATCCGCATATAGCGGCGCATCGAATAAGACATGCATCAGGCACCCTAACACCCCTGCCGTTAGGAACGCCTTGGTACTTGTGACCTTGCCGCATTCTGGCCCCTCTAACTTCATCGCCCGAAACAAACCCCCAAGCCTCCCCTCGAGCAGCCTCATTATTAATCCGCAAACCGCACCCACACATGCTGCCACAAGGAATGTATGGAATATTCCGTGCAGGGCGCCTCCCCATCCAAGGGATATTGCTAGAAACGGCTCTATATCGAGCACAACATTGGCTACTATGAACGTTGGCGCGTGGAACCGCCCCCTCAGAACCAGCCCAAGCGCAAGGGCCGGCCCAATATGGTATGGCGTGAACGGCATTCTAGATCTTCTATTTACACTGGCGTGAACGGGCTAATTTGCCTAGCGTCCGCTGCACTATTCGACTTAACTTTCATATAACAAACTCATTCCGTCTTGATTCATTAGAAATGAAAGCAAGCCATGCCAGGTTTCAGTTTTCTGATTTCACCCAGGTTTAGTAGGCCTTGGTCTGCACCTCAAGCGATTGGTGACGGCGGGCTGAACACCTCGGCCGAAGCCTTGGTGCTTACACCCCCGTTCCATCAACCCTGTGTTCTACAGGAGCCTTCGTCCGCTATAAGCGGAATGGCTGCTTAGTCTCGGGGTGGGTTTCCCACTTAGATGCTTTCAGCGGTTACCCCTTACTGCGTGGCTGCCCGGCAGTGCCCTACCGGACAACCGGTAAACTAGAGGCAGCGGCACAGCGTTCCTCTCGTACTAGCCGCACCTTCCCCTCAAGCAGCCAGCGCTTCCAACAGGGAGAGTCCGACCTGTCTCACGACGGTCTAAACCCAACTCATGTTCCCTTTTAATGGGCGGGCAGCCCCACCCTTGGGAGCTGCTGCACTCCCAGGATAGGAAAAGCCGACATCTGGGTAGCAAACCGCGGGGTCGATGGGAGCTCTCACCCGCGACGGCTCTGTTATCCCCGGGGTAACTTTTCTGTCATGCCCGGCCCCCACAGAGGGGGGCACGAGCGGTCGCTAGGCCAGTCTTTCGACCCTGGATCCCTCGCTTTTCAGGATCCAGTCAAGCCAGCTTTTGGCCTTGCCCTCTACGGCGGAGTTCTGACCCGCCTGAGCTGACTTTTGGGCGCCCTTGATACTTTTTCAAGGGCGTGCCGCCCCAGCCGAACTGCCCACCTGCCGATGTTCCGAAGCTTGCGCTTCGGTAAGAAGTATAGCCATGAGGGGGTGGTGTTACATTGTTGTCTCCCCCAGTCCCCTGAGGAACTGGGATATAGCGACTCCCACCTACGCTCTGCAATCATGACCCTACCCCAACGACAGGATGCAGTAAAGCTCCACGGGGTCTTCTCCCCACGTTGGAAGTTCTTGGCCTTTTCACCAAGAGGTAGGTTCACCGGGCCCCAGGTCGGGACAGCGGGGTCCTCGTTGTTCCATTCATGCACGCCGGAACTTACCCGGCAAGGCATTTGGCTACCTTAAGAGAGTCAGAGTTACTCCCGGCCTTCAGCGGCGCTTCGCCCGGTTGTACCCGGTTTTCACGGACCGCTAGTGGCCAGGATTCAACCCCCGTTCACACCCTTACGGGCTTGCGGGGATCTATGTTTTTATTAAACAGTCGGGACCCCCTTGTAACTGCGACCTAGACCCCCAAGCATTCGCTTAGGGACCCAGGCACCCCTTATACCGAAGGTACGGGGCTAATTTGCCGAGTTCCCTGACCTAGGGTGTTCCCGACACGCCTGAGACTACTCATCTAGGGCACCTGTGTCGGTTCTCGGTACGGACTTGGAGACTCCTTCCTAATACCCTTTTCAAGGGCTCCACGAATCAGCCGAACCAGCCTTAAGGCCAGCTCATCCTCCTTTCACCCGGTTCTCACCATTACGGTTCTCCCCAGGTTTACTGAAGTTAAACAGAATGGTCATTCTGCTCGGCCTATCACGAAGCGCAAGTATCAGGCTCAAACGTATCCCCAAGGTACTGGAATATTAACCAGTTTCCCATTCGACAGCTACAGGTTATGTGCTGCCTTAGGACCGACTGACCCTCGGTCGACGACGCGTTGCCGAGGAAACCTGGCCCTTACGGCGGAAAGGATTTTCACCTTTCTACGCTGTTACTTCCCCCAGGATTCGCACTTGTGATCGGTCCACTGGATCTCTCGACCCAGCTTCTACCCAACCACAACGCCTCCCTACCAACACTCGAGAATCCAAGAGTGATCTTAGGTATCGGCAGCTGATTTAGCCCCGAAAATCTTCAGGGCCCTTGATCTCGGCTGGTGAGCTGTTACGCACTCTTTAAAGGGTAACTGCTTCTAAGCCTACCTCCCAGCTGTCTTCGATCAAAGACGCCTTTTTCGTTAACACTTAACCAGCATTTTGGGGCCTTAACCTAAGTCTGGGTTGTTCCCCTCTCGTCCCATGAGCTTTTCCCATGGAAACCGTATCCGCCCTTCTACGGAGCGAGCAGGTTCGGAGTTCAAAGAGAAAGCCAAACCTTTCGGTTTGTGTCTTCCTGATTGGTCGCTCTACCCTACCCGCAACCTCCAGGCAGTCTGGGCTTGGACCCACTTCGGGAGGAACCAGCTACCACCGAGCTTGATTGGTCTTTTGCCCCTAGGCCCAAATCAGAGGAACGAATTGCACGTCAGAACCCCTGCGGACCTCCACCAGGCTTTCGCCCGGCTTCATCCTGCTCAGGCCTAGATCGCTCGGTACCGGGTTCTCATCGAGGTGACTATACAGGCCCTCATCGGACCTTGCTCCTCGCTACAGAGTAGTTGCGAGCTATTGGTTTCCCTTCGCTTACGAGGTTAACCCTCTTAGGCTCGCCACCTCAATGAACTCCCTGGGCCGTGCTCCGAAACGGAAGACATGATATTAGTCCCCTCTTCTCGTACTACTCCTCACGAAGGTTCCTTCGAAGAAGATCTTTCCTTCCATACCATGTCGCTAGTTGCCAGCTGGTTTCAGACTCTTTTCACCCCCCTCTCGGGGTTCTTTTCAGCTTTCCCTCGCGGTACTAGTGCCCTATCGGACTCTGGACATATTTAGCCTTGGAAGTCTGTGACTCCCATATTCCCACGTCAGGACCAAGACGTAGTACTCAGGAACTCCTCCACAACTCAACCCCGTCTACGCTTACGGGACTATCACCCTCTACGATGCGCCTTTCCAGACGACCTCGGCTTCTCGAGGTAAGAGGAGGAGGGTCCATGACCCCACATCTCCTTAAGCTTTCGCTCAGGATTCGGTTTGGGCTGTTCCCCTTTCGGTCGCCCCTACTAAGGGAATACCTATTGGTATCTTTTCCATCCCTTACTTGGATGTTTCCGTTCAGGGAGTTCCCGTTCCTTACGGAACGTCAAAGGCTGTTAACCTCTGACGGGATGTCCTATTCGGGTATCTCCGGATCTAAGACTGCGTGCGTCTCCCCGGAGCATATCGCTGCTTGCCGCGCCCTTCTTCAGTGCCAGAGCCTAGCCATCCACCAACTGGCGTTGGCGTGTCAGACCCGGTTTCTACTAAACCTAGTCTGGTGTCAGAAACACTGAAACCTGTGCATGGCGTTTATCGCAAGTAAGGCCCGGTCAGACCAACCTGCTACGCCCTTCACTGAGGAGTTTCCTCCACAGTTGCATCACTTCTCATGAATTGGACTCGACATCTCATCCTTCACGTGTGGTTGGGGCTTAGCGGGTCAAACATAGGAGGTGATCCGGCCGCAGGTTCCCCTGCGGCCACCTTGTTACGACTTCTCCCCCCTTGCCAAACGTGGGTTCGATACAGACAATGGTCCGAACCTCGCCCAAGCTTGACTCGGGTGGAGCGACGGGCGGTGTGTGCAAGGAGCAGGGACGTATTCACCGCACGATGGTGACGTGCGGTTACTAGGGATTCCATGTTCATGAGGGCGGGTTACAGCCCTCAATCCCAACTACGGCGAGGTTTAAGGGATTGCCTACCCCTTTCGAGGTCGGA
>Ga0302252_1002057_pt1 | contig 10129 bp, 11 predicted proteins | sample AAG_RA_Leu_MG_FD_193511 | JGI IMG/M metagenome (GOLD analysis project Ga0302252, IMG submission 193511) | Enriched activated sludge microbial communities from anaerobic digester in WTTP, New Holstein, Wisconsin, United States - AAG_RA_Leu | ecosystem: Engineered > Bioreactor > Anaerobic >...
GATGCCGGACCTGTTGTCTGCTCTCTAATGGGCTTTGTGCCGCGTTCTGGAGCAGTTGCGAGGATCCAGTTACCGCCGATTATGGCTTGCTACGCCGGTCAAGGCGTGCATATCTCAGATCCCTTTAGTCTATTTCGGCATGTTCTGGCTTGGAGCCGAGGTGCTGCTCGAGGCAGCATCTCTCAGGCCAATGAGCACTCGTGGCGCATCTACGGTGGGATCCGCCCATCGAATTCTCTTCTGTCCTGGGAGATTGTCGGAAATCCTCTCCTCGTTCTTGCTGCGCAAAATGCGGCAAACTACATATAATATCATTATAGATACTTATAGCTGGCGGTTGGATCCGCAAGGTCCTCTTCTCTGAAGATACGGAAAGCTTTATCTCTTTTTATCCAGCATTACTCTAGTTCAACTTCACGGAGCTTTATTGATGGGCGCAGAGAATGGCTGGGATAAGTTGGCTGCTATTGATGTTGCTGAGCTGCTCTTGACTGCAGACATATATAACCGCAAAGAAAATCTGACCGAGGACGACCTGCCACCCAATATCCGCAAGCATTACTTCGATGCCGATACAAGAGGCGTAAAAAGGCCGATCTATGTGACCAGTTCCGATGTGGAGAAGATCTACAGAATCGGCAATGTCAAATCGCTTATAAAGGATCTCACCTTCGTGGCCTTCGAGGAGTTCGGCTCCCAGCTCCGGCTCACCGTATTCGATGTGGCCGCCAGATGGTTTGCCAATCAGAACGACCTGGACCGGATCAGATCCAATCCGACCCTTGCTTACTTTTTCGAGAACTACGACTCGATAAATGTCAGCTATGCCCAGGCCCGAGAAAATAATAAGCCCCTCTCAGCTGATCGGGAGTGGATCGATGCCCGGATTAAGGAGCTGTGCAAGGATGAGAAGGAAGCTGACGACCTTCTCAAGCTGGCCTATATCAAGGCCCCGGAGGATGTGAGAGACAGCATATCCGGCCTGGTGTTAAATGAGGAGCAGAAAGCGGAGATTGAGAAGATGGCAAAAGCCCTCAAGAACCGCAAGTACCTGGAGGAGATCGGCCTGTATGAGATAGGAAAGCTGCTCTTCGTAGGACCCCCTGGCACAGGAAAGACATCCACCGCCAGGGCCCTGTCCAGGCGCTTCTCTCTGCCCATAGTTGAGGTTCGGCTGTCCATGATCACCAGCCAGTACCTGGGAGAGACATCCAAGAACATCGATAAGGTCTTTGATCTGGCCAAGAGGCTTGCTCCCTGCATCCTGCTCATAGACGAGTTCGACTTTGTGGCCAAGACCAGGACATCTGACGAGCATGGAGCCATGAAGAGAGCAGTAAACTCCCTGCTCAAGGCCATAGATGAGATCAGCCTGGTGGAGCATGGGGTCTTGCTCCTGGCTGCCACAAACCACCCTCAGCTTCTGGACTATGCCGCCTGGAGAAGATTTGACAAGGTATTGACCTTCCCCCTACCGGATTTGGCCATGAGGCGGATGATCCTGGATAAAGTCCTCTCTCCCATCGACGTCCAGGCGGACGCGCTTAAGCTGGCGGAGATGACCGAGGGCTACTCCGGCTCAGACCTGCGCCTGGTGATCCGGGAAGCGGTGCTCAATGCACTGCTGGAGGATAGGAAGAACCTTAACCAGGAAGATCTGGAGAGGTCGGTGGGGGAGTTCCGGCGCCGCATATCCGATTACAGAAGAAGTGTTGCTGCTTAGCAGAAGAGCACAATTGAGATGTTGGAGTCGCTGGCGCAGCAAAATCATGCGGAGGCAATGAGGATCAGATGAAGGTCACTCTGCTGGGGACGGGAGATGCCATAGGCACCCCCAAGATCGGATGCAAATGTCCCGCCTGCATGGATGCACTGCGGGGAGGGCGCAGCCGTAGGATGAGGTTCTCTGTTCTGGTGGAGTCGGACGAAGAAGACGGCAGGGTTCTTGTAGACAGCAGTCCTGACCTGCGTTGGCAGCTCCTGAAAAAGGATATCGCCAAGGTGGACGGGGTGATCTGGACCCATGCCCATTATGATCACTATGCCGGATTTGGGGACTTTCACCGGGTGCAGAGCCACGTCGATGTCTATGCCCTTAAGGAGACCATGGAATATATCCTCAACTATCTTTATTTCCTCTCCCCGGTCCGTCATGATGTTGAGGCTTATCAGCCCTTTGAGATCGCAGGAATACAGTTTACTCTCCTGCCGGTAAACCATCCCCCTCTGGAGACGGTAGGGGTCAGGATAGATGACGGCAAGAAGGTGGTTGTCATAACCAGCGACACCAAGATGGAGATTCCCGAGAAGAGCCTGGAGCTGATGAAAGACGCCGATATGATGCTGGCAGATGCCATAACCCCGCCGGGCTACACCATAAGCAAGCACATGACCGCTGATGAGGCCATGATGCTGGGAGAGAGGCTGAAGGCCAAGAGGATTATTCTGACCCATTGCAGCCACCTCTATCCCCCCCACGAGATCGCCCTGAAGAGGTGGCCCCTGGGGCACGACATGATGGAGATTGTGCTCTAGAAAGTGGAGGTGAGGCTGTGATTGAGGTCAGGTCTGCTTTTGCGAAAACGGTATTTTTCATCTCTCTTTTCATCATCTTTTCTTCTCTGCTCTCGGCAGATGGCCAGGATGATCAATCCACCTCTGCTGCCCTGGATGGCTCTGGTGCTGTTCCAAATTACAGCTATGATCAAAATTATAACTACGATAAGATCGACTCTCACGCTCTGGCAGCGCCAGCCTCGGCGGAGCAGTCGGCAGAGAGCCTGGCCGCCTATCTGATAAAGCCGGCGGGAAACGATAGAGAGAAGGCCAGGGCCGTATTCCGATGGATCTGCGAGAATATCGATTATGATCTAGAGTCTTATTTTGCAGGAAGCATATCTTCGAGCAGCTCCGCCGATGTTCTGAAGAGCCGCAGCTCGGTCTGCTCCGGCTACTCCGATCTCTTCTCCGCCCTGGCCGGGGAGGCGGGGCTGGAGGCGGTCGAGATCCGAGGCTATGGAAAAGGCTACAGCTACCGCCCGGGGCAGGAGTTCTCTGGCCCCGCCAACCACGCCTGGAATGCAGTCAAGATAAACGGCTCCTGGCATCTGATGGACCCCACCTGGGGGGCGGGATACCTGGGGCGAGATGGGAAGTACCATCGCTGGTTTGATGATCACTACTTCATGACGCCGCCAGACCAGTTCATATTCGACCACCTGCCGGAGGAAGAGAGCTGGCAGCTGCTTGACCGGCCCCTTTCCCAGGCACAGTTCGAGGATCTGGTTTACGTGGAGTCGGATCTTTTCAACCTGGGCTTGAAGGTGATAGAGCGGAATGGGAGCATCTCCGCAGAAGGAGAGGTCAACCTCTCGGTTTATGCTCCGGATGATGTGGTGATGATGGCCGGGCTGGAGTCGGAGGGCAGGGTGCTGGAGGGCCGGACGCTCTGTCAGAGGGATGGAGAGAATTACGAGATCCGTGCCCGACTTCCCCAGGCGGGAAGCTATGCTCTCCGGGCTTATGCCAAAAAGAAAGATGATCCCGGCGTGTACAAGTCGGTGATGCAGTACAACATCAATGCCTCATCCGGATTGGAGAGCGGCTATCCCCAGACCTTCGGCAGGTTCGGGGAGGTTGGGGCGCATCTTTACAGCCCTCTGGAAGGAAGGCTCCAGGCCGGAGAGAGCTACCACTTCAAGATCAGGGTGCCGGGCGCGACTGAGGTGGCGGTGGTGTGCGGAAAGGAGTGGAGCAGGCTGGAGGCAGAGGGGGATCTGTTTGAGGGGAATGTGACTGTCGCGAAGGGTGAGGCGGGGATCTTCGCGAATTTTGGGGGGGAGAAGTGGGAGGGGATGGTAAGATATGAGATATAGGTTGAGTATTCCTAAATTGTGCCAAAATACCCCTATCTCTGAGGATGATTTCGTCATCGGATTTGACAGATCTTTTGGAAAAATCATTCATCTGGCCGGGCCTTGGGAAAAAGAGTTTTAAATCTCGAATCTCTCTCCCCTCTCCGGGATGGTCACATTCTCTATTCCCATCCTCACCAGGCCGGCAGCCATGGCCGCTGTAGCATCCGGCTCGCCGTGAACCACAAAAACATGCCCCGGCTTGTCCGGTATGGCGGAGATGAATTCGAGCAGCTCCCCTTCGTCGGCATGAGCGCTGTATCCATCTATTGCCTCCATTCTGGCCCTGACCTGGTGCTCCTCTCCATATATGCGGGCCGTCTTGTCTCCCCGCAGTAGCTTTCGGCCCAGTGTATTCTCAGCCTGGAATCCCACGAATAGGACGGTGGTATTGGGATCGCCGATATTGCGGCGCAGATGATGCAGCACTCTCCCCCCCTCGCACATACCCGAGGCGCTGATGATAATCGCCGGCCGCCTTATGCTATTCAGCTTTTTCGACTCCTCTGTGCTGCGGGTGTACCTGAGCATATAAAAGCCGAATGGATCATCGCCACCGTCTTGCATCAGCAGCTGCTCCGTCTCCTCATCATAGCATTCCGGATGGGCCCGGAAGATATCAGTTATATTGGTAGCCAGGGGGCTATCCACATAAACCGGCATCTGGGGGATCTCCTTTGCCTGCATCAATTCATGCAGATGATAGACCACATCCTGAGTCCTTCCCACGGCAAAGGCCGGAATGATCAGCAGTCCGCCGGCGCTGGCCGTCTCCTTCACAACCCGGGCCAGATTCTCTTGGGCCTCATTCATGGGGCCGTGATCTCTGCCGCCATAGGTCGACTCGGTGATTAGGACATCAGCCCGCTCGAATATGTCCGGGTCCCGCACCACCGCAGCGCCCTTTCGGCCCAGATCGCCGGTAAAGGCGAGGGTGGTAGACCTCTTTTTGTTTCCACTACCCTCGGCGATCTCAAGTGCCACCGATGCCGAGCCCAGGATGTGTCCCGCATTCCTGAAGGTCATCTTGATCTCCGGCAAGATCTCAATGGTCCGCCCGAACTCCACAGTCTGAAAGAGCCGCATGGTCCGGGCAACATCATGAATAGTGTAGAGCGGCTTGATGAAAGGAAGTCCTTGCTTTTCGTTCTGCCTGTTGACATACTTTGCATCCATCTCCTGAAGGGATGCAGAGTCGGCAAGCATGGCGCTGCACAGGTCCCTGGTGGCTGATGTGGAGAAGATGCTGCCGGAAAATCCGTTCTTGACCAGCATGGGCAGCTTGCCGCTGTGGTCCAGATGGGCATGAGAGAGCACCACGGCATCGATCTTCTCGGCTTTGAAGGGAAGTTCTGAATTCAGCCGGTTGGCTTCCTGTCTTCTGCCCTGTGCCATTCCGCAGTCCAGAAGCAGCCTGTGCCCATTGGCCTCAACCAGATGCATCGAGCCGGTCACAGTCTGGGCTGCGCCCCAGAATTGAAGTATCAATCTAATCCCACTCCGTTCTCCAGATTTGCTGTTATCTAAATTTGCCCCGGTTGAGATAAATAGACTGTGGATGATTTTAAAGACGCTATTACATTCGCCCCGCGCATTCCTCGACCTTATACCCTGCCGGAAGCATTCTGTTTCTCATGGACATCGAGCTGCATCCTTCCATCACCCTCCAGGACAGGGCCTGGCATATACTGGTGGCGCCTCTGCCCATGCTCACCGCAGCCCTGAACCGGCACCTGGATTTGCAGAGGTTTGAGGTCCTATTTGTCTGCGGCAACTACTCCCGGATCCTGAGCAACCTGGACCGCAAATTCACCTCCCTGCAGATCCGCCGGGCCTTCACCGTCTTCCAGCTCATGACCGTGCTGGAGGAGAGCTGCCACAGCTTGCTGATCATAGAGCACGATCCGCTTCTGTATCAGGATGCAGAGGAGATGACTGAGTACCTATCCCAGGCCATGAAAGCGGCGGCCAGGGAGAGCACAGTTCTACTATACTCCCCCGCATCCGACCCGTTTCTGGAGATGATGACCGACTATGCCGATAGAGTATTCTACTTTGGACGAGGTCCGGACGGCTCGCCGAAGCCTTCTGCTAAGAGCTGCAGAAAGGCGCAGGCGCAGAGCAACCAGAAGATCCTGGAGGCCTTCTGATGGGGCGCAGCTTTGAGAGCGTTCGCATGGGTGCGGCAGAGGTATCCGCCCGCTGGGCCAGAGCCGGCCGGGCCATGAAAAAGGAGGACCAGGGTTATGCAAAGGAGCTGGCAGCAATGGCCAAGAAGCACTCCAGCGAGGCCTTTTATGCCCTGGATGATCCCCTGGAGGCGGCGGTCTTCTCCGCTCTGATCGAGCTGCTGAAAAAGGTTGAGGAGCAGAGCGCGGGCAGGAAAGATCCCGATCCCGGAGGAAGTTAATACAATGCCCGGAGAGTCTATTTCAATTCAATCCCGACCCGCCGTGGCCCCGGCATCCCTTCCATCTCCGGACCGGAATCATGCGCCGCACCTCCTTTTTATAAGCCGCATACTCCTCACCGAACTGAGCCAGAAGCCTGCTCTCCCAGTGTAGTGAGCCCAGGAATAGATAGACTGTGGCCAGGAGGTAGACCGGAAGCATATTCTCGGTCATAAACGGCGTCAGCCAGAGGAGAAGAAATCCGGAGAGGAGAAAGGGGTCCCGGATCCAGCAGTAGATCCCTTTTATCCCCAAAGCAAATGACTGCGAACTGCCCGGCCCGGCCAGCTGGGCCCGGATCAGGAACCGGTGCGGCGCATCCAGAAAGGCCCTCAGGGAAGTGAGGCCTATGAGGAGCTGCAGGGCGAAGAAGAGCCAGATCCAGGGGCTGGGCAGGATGTAAAGCAGCGGCCCCGGCCGGCAAATGATCAGGGCGACCAGGGGAAGAAGGGTTATGGCGGCTGTGGCGGAGAAGAACACGGGATACCAGGGGTCCACCCGGGAGCCGAAGCGCCTGCGAGCCATGTTCTTGACTGGCAGGCTGGCCAGAAGGCTGTGCAGGGCGGCAAATCCGACCAGATAAAGAGAAGCATAAACTGTGAAGCTATCCATGAGCAGGCCCTCCTACACCATGAGGATCTATTCCTCTATTACAGTTCCGCTATGACCGCTTCATTATCTATCCCTCGTTTATGACATCTGCCGGCGTTTCTGATAATGCTCTGAGCCTTCATGGCGCTGATGTTCTTGTCCTTTATCTCCAGCATCAGATCATAGTCCAGTTTGGCGGTCTCCCGGATGAAATCCCTGAACTGCTCTTCATTGATGGATGGAGCATGCTTTCCCGGTCTTTCTCCCGGCGCCTGGCTGCTGTAGTCTACCATTGGCAGGCCGTCGGCTGGCTCCCAGGTCCTGCCGGCTGAATCGAGAGCCAGGGAAAAGCTCTCTTCGTTATTGAGGCACTGATGGTGCAGGCTGTCAAAGACCACCGGAATCCGGATATTTTGGCTTATATCCAGGCAGTGCTTGAGGCTGAAGAGCCGGTCGTCGTTTTCTATCACCAGCCTCTGCCGGATGGATCGGGAGAGTTCATCATATCTCTCCATGAACCTCAGAGCAGCTTTTTTCTTATCTCCATAGGCTCCTCCCACATGAATCTGTATCTTCGCCTCGGGCGAGAGACGCATAGCATCGAGCAGACGGCAGTGATAGTCGATCTCGGCAATGCTTCTTGCTGTCACATTCGGGTGGGGGGAGTTGAGAACAATGAACTGATCCGGATGCATGGAGATCCTGAATTGATGCTCCGACAGAAAGCCGCCTATTCTTCTCAGCCGCTCGGCAAATAGCTCCTCCCAGTCCAGATTGCATATGGGATGGGAAGCGAAGGGCACCGTCTCCGAGCTGATGCGAAAGAACAGCAGATCATGCTTCAGATTGTAGGCCAGAATCCTCTCCAGGCAGTCCAGATTCCGGGCAACTGTCTTCTTTAGACGCTCATCAGAGTAGGAGGCCAGGCGGAAGGTGTGGCTGGGGGTGCAGCCCAGCCCTAGGGCAATTGTGGGATAGCCTATCTTCATTGCCGGCCCGAGAAAAGCTCCTCTCCCGCCCACTCGCATTGAGAGTCCTGACACAGCTCAACCAACTCCTCCGGAAAGGGCTGGAAGATGCTCTGATTGATGAGATACTCCTGGCCATAGCCCTCCGCCCAGGACTGGAGCATGACCAGAAGGGCCCGGGAGGGGATCTTCTTGCTCTTGTATCTCTGGATGTTCTCTAAAAACAGCTCCTTCTGCCGGGCCGTAAGATTCTGCTTGAAATAGCCCATAGCATGCATGAAGACATTGGCCTTGGATGAGGCTCTAGGTGGCCTGGACAGGGCTCTCGCCAGATGATCAAGATATTGATCTGAGATATCGGCTAGGTTCAGCCCACTCCGGTTGGCCAGGATATTTCCCATCATCTTGGTCTCCTTCTGGTTGTGGGATGAGAGCAGGAGCTTATTGGCCTCGTGAAAGCGGAGCAGAGATGATAGCTCACCCTCGCTTCTGGCCTCCTGGAAGGAGGCTAAAGCATAAAGCTTGGTCAGGAAGTGCTCACGGATATTGTAGTTTCGCAGCCGCCCCTCGTCCTCCACGGCAAGATGGGAAAAAGATCCAACAACTGCTCCCCCAAAAAAGCCCGGGGCCTTGGACACAGCACTGGATTTGGCTGCCCCGGAGTAGACCCGGATATCCTTCATCCCGCAGGAGGGAGAGCGGAACTTGAGTATGAATCCGTCCAACTCCGGCAGGGAGGATAGAAAGCCATTGACAAAGCGGTTCATCCTCTCTGTCAGATCCAGGCCGGTGGCGGGCTGCATCAGCCGGATAGAGCCGTCAACGGATACCAGCCTCAATGTCTCTCTGGGAGCACCTAGACCTATCTCCATCTCTGGGCAGACGGGAATATAGTCTACATAGGGCTTGAGGGCCTTGACGAAATCGCTGGGAATCATGCTGCCGTCATAGCGGCAGTGGTCGAATTCGATGCATCTGCTGATGACGACCTTGGGCCTGGAAAACGGTCTCATGAAAATCCCTCTTTTGTGGGACGGAGTATTTACGTCTGGCGATGACAGTGGCTGCTGTCTGGCGAAAAAGGTTTTTATAGAAGCGACAAGAGCAGCGAGAACGAGAAAAGCTGATATAAACCGCATGATATCGGCTATTGATGAAAAATCCCTATGTTCACGGCTACCACTCCCGGGAGAGCACAAGGCTGCAGGATCAGGCATCCACCCTGGAGGGGCTGCTGCACTGGGATACCAGCTTTGCCCCAGGCTCTCTTATTCTTGAAGCAGGCTGCGGGGTGGGAGCCCAGACCGTCCCTCTGGCAAAAAATAGTCCGCAGGCTCTGATCATAGCTCTCGATATCTCCAGAGCCTCCACCAGAGAGGCCTGGGGCAGGGTGGCGGAGGAGGCTCTGGCCAATGTCAGGCTCCTCCAGGCGGATATATTCCATCTGCCCTTCCGGGAGGCGTCATTCGATCACCTCTTCGTCTGCTTCGTCCTGGAGCATCTGCACTGTCCGGTAGAGGCGCTGATAACTCTAAAGAAATTCATCAAGCCGGGGGGAAGCATCACTGTGATAGAGGGCGATCACGGCTCGGCCTACTTCCACCCGGACAGCGCTGCCGCCAGGAGGGCCATAAACTGCCAGGTACAGCTGCAGAGGAGAGCGGGTGGCAATGCCATGATCGGCAGAGAGATGTACCCTCTTCTCAGGGCGGCGGGCTTCTCGGCCGTCTCCGTCTCCCCCCGCATGGTTTATGTGGACTCCAGCCGGCCGGAGTTGGTAGAGGGCTTCACCAAAAAGACATTTACGGCCATGATCGAGGGCGTGGGGCCGGCGGCAGTAGGTGCAGGGATAATTGATAAGGAGGATTTTGAAGCAGGGGTGCGGGATCTGTACCGGACGGCAGAGGATGGCGGCGTCTTTTGCTACACCTTCTTTAAGGGCAGGGGGAGAAAGGATGCACAGGATGAGGGCCCCTGAACTGCCGAAATCCCGCTGTTTCGGCCATAAGCAGCAGGAGAGAGCCTATTTTAAATCGGGCGAGAGAAGGGAAAAATAGAAAAAAATCAAAAATATTTTAAAAAAATCAAACTGCGCGCGGCCACCCCACCCTAAAGGGATGGGGTATGCTTCGGGCCGCGCGCACGCCCGGTTAGCTGGAGACTAGAAATCATCGAGTCTTCTTTGCCCAGATTCCTTTGATCTGCA
>Ga0302252_1002059_pt1 | contig 10128 bp, 11 predicted proteins | sample AAG_RA_Leu_MG_FD_193511 | JGI IMG/M metagenome (GOLD analysis project Ga0302252, IMG submission 193511) | Enriched activated sludge microbial communities from anaerobic digester in WTTP, New Holstein, Wisconsin, United States - AAG_RA_Leu | ecosystem: Engineered > Bioreactor > Anaerobic >...
GGAACTCTGAGCGAATTGCAAAATTATTGTTTAAATGGTAAGGTGGGGATATGAAATATTTATTGTTTCGTCTATATGGCCCTATGTGTTCATGGGGAGATATAGCGGTGGGTGAAATCCGGCCCAGTTTTATACATCCAAGTAAGTCGGCAATATTAGGTTTTGTTGCCGGCGCTTTAGGTATCCGGAGAAATGAGGAGAAAAAGCATTGTCAGCTTGCTGAAGTATTAGGATTTGCGGTTTTGGTGGAAAGTATTGGAGCATTGTTACCGGATTATCATACCGCGCAGGTTCCATCTGGTAATGTGCGGCGTTGTACACGCAAGGATGAGTTGTTAGGAGATAGAAGTGAATTTAACACAATCTTATCAACGCGGGAGTATCGTGTTGATGGGGTTTATACTATTGCGTTATGGGAACAAGGGCAAAGTGAAGGGGGTTTAGATGGTATTGTTAACGCTTTGATCCATCCGGTATTTGTGCCGTATTTGGGCAGGAAATCTTGTCCCCCAGCTTTACCATTTGAACCGCAGGTCATCGAAGCTGTTTCCTTAAAAGAGGCATTGGGAAGAGGGCATTTTTTAGATTCTGAACATTTGGGCCTCAAACCATGTGGATCGAGAATGTTGTTTTGGGATGAATGCGATCACGCAGGGATTGAACATCAACATATTTTTGAACGAAGAGATATACCATTATCACGTAACCGCTGGCAGTTTGATGTCCGCAAAGAACGGCATGCTGCGTTGACATGAATGGGGGAAATATGTATATCAGCAAAATAGTATTGAATGAAAATTCACTATTTAAAGAGGTTTTTGCCAGCGGCTACTCGCTTCATCAGGCGGTATGGGATTTGTTTGCCGATAGTCCGGATAGAGACAGAGATTTTTTGTATCGGCTTGATGTTGTCGGAAAAATGCCTCTCGTGTATGCCGTATCTGAAAGAAAGCCTCAGGATTCAAAAGGTATCTGGAGTATTGAAATCAAAGAATATAGTCCGCGGATAAAGGCTGGAATACGTCTGGGGTTTACCGTGCGCGTTAATCCAATCCGCAAGAAAAATGGCAAACGGCATGATGTTGTGATGGATGCGAAATATAAAATGCGCGCGAAGAATTCGGGACAGATAGAAAGGAAATTACAGCAAGAGATTATTACAGAAGCTTGTAGCAAGTGGTTTGAAGAAAGAGCGGTAAATAACGGCTTCAAATTAATAAGGAATGATATTCCGATATTTCGTGTAGACGGGTATCAGCAAATACAATTTTGTAAAAATAGAGGAGGAGAGACCGTAAAATATAGCACTGTTGATATCACAGGGATGCTTGAAGTGTTGGAGGAGAGTTCTTTTACTGATGTTTTGTTTAACGGGATTGGGCCAGCAAAAGGGTTTGGTTGCGGCCTTATACTGGTACGTAAATTATGAGTACAGGTAATAATCCGCTACTTCCGAAACTGTCGCCTATAACAATTAAAGAGAGAATTTCTTTGGTGTATGTAGAGAAGGGAAATCTTGATGTTCTGGATGGTGCTTTTGTTGTTGTAGACGTAAATGGCGTTAGGACACATATCCCTGTCGGCGGAGTATCGTGTTTAATGCTGGAACCGGGCACGCGAATATCCCATGCGGCAGTAGCTTTGGCGGCACGCGTGGGTTGTTTGATTTGTTGGATAGGTGAAGCCGGAGTTAGATTATATTCTGCCGGCCAGCCCGGAGGAGCCCGTTCGGATCGACTACTCTATCAGGCGCGATTGGCTTTGGATGACAATGCCCGGTTGAAAGTCGTTCGCAAAATGTATGCGATGAGGTTTAACGATGAGCCTCCGGCTAAAAGAAGCATTCAACAGTTGAGAGGTATAGAGGGGGCGCGAGTAAGAAAGATATATTCGCTTTTGGCTAAGCGTTTCGGTGTTCAGTGGAAAGAGCGTAATTACGATATAGATGATTGGGATAAGGGCGATATTGCCAATAGGTGTTTAAGCTCTGCTACAGCTGCTTTGTATGGGATTACGGAAGCCTCGGTGTTGGCAGCAGGATATGCACCTGCGATAGGTTTTTTGCATACTGGTAAGCCGTTGTCTTTTGTTTACGATATCGCCGATTTGTTTAAATTTGAAACGGTGGTGCCTGCAGCATTTCAGACAGCGGCAAAAAATCCGAATAATCCGGAACAAGCTGTGCGCTATGTCTGTAGAGAATATTTTCGTAGTACAAAGTTATTGACACGCATAATTCCAGCTATTGAAGAAGTATTGGCTGCAGGAGGTTTATCTATGCCGGTTTCACCGGAAGATGTTTTGCCACCTGCCATACCGGAAAAAGAGGGATTGGGTGATGCTGGTCATCGTAGTTGAAAATGCTCCTGCGCGGTTACGGGGAAGGCTTGCAGTATGGTTGTTGGAAGCCAGGACTGGAGTATATGTTGGTGAATATTCTGTAAAAGTCAGGGATATGATTTGGGAGCATGTGCAGAAGGGGCTGGAAGATGGTAACGCGGTTATGATCTGGGATGCGCCTACAGAATCAGGTTTTGATTTTCTTACAGCAGGAAAGAATAGACGTATTCCCATTGAGCAAGATGGGATAAAACTTGTTTCTTTTTTGCCCGAAGATGCAAAGGATGTTGTTTCTGGGGAAATAAAGGAAGAGCGTGAGGTGGATTAATCTGGCGCAGTTGGTAGATGCGTTTTTGAGTTACCAAAAGGTTTTTTAAAAGAAAATCGATTGGAGGGCTTCTTAAGCAAATAGAGAAGTATGTTCCCCACACACGTGGGGATGAACCGCTATCCGATGGGACAATTGATACAGCCATTGAATGTTCCCCACACACGTGGGGATGAACCGATTGTCAACGAGAAATTGTTGATGAGTTGACAATGTTCCCCACACACGTGGGGATGAACCGTTTACGGAAAAACAGAAAATCGAATCTACAGTATGTTCCCCACACACGTGGGGATGAACCGTTGATGTGGATACGTCGTATGCAGGAGATAATATGTTCCCCACACACGTGGGGATGAACCGGATTCGGGGCGATATTGTCTGATTTTCTCTGGATGTTCCCCACACACGTGGGGATGAACCGACGTGGACGTGCGAGTGTATGAGCCAACCGGCATGTTCCCCACACACGTGGGGATGAACCGGCGTCCTATTTTTCTTCGGCTCATATTATTGTATGTTCCCCACACACGTGGGGATGAACCGATAATTATACAATATATTGTAAATATATTGACATGTTCCCCACACACGTGGGGATGAACCGTCCGGGGGAGGTTGGTTTATTCCCTAATGAGTATGTTCCCCACACACGTGGGGATGAACCGTGGCGATGCGCATAATAATATACAACCGTCAAATGTTCCCCACACACGTGGGGATGAACCGGATGAAACAGGACGCAGGCTCTGCCCGAGCCTATGTTCCCCACACACGTGGGGATGAACCGAGTGCCCGGAGTGCGGGGGATGGGGGAGGGAAATGTTCCCCACACACGTGGGGATGAACCGAGTACTAAGATTAAGCGACAAACATTTATCGTATGTTCCCCACACACGTGGGGATGAACCTGATTTTTTAACAGTAGCATCCCGCGTAGGTATTGGCGTGATCTTAAAAAAAGCTTATGGATGAGGGATATGCTGAGTTGTACGAAAAAATCGTACAACTGGAACTTCCCGTGTCTGACGGTAAGCTTTATATGATTGATTGCACTGATACTGAAACCGTGTTTCGCATCGTTCAATCCATTCCTTTGTCTAAAACAAAACTTTTCGATTACTGACAAAAGGAGGCTATAAATGCGTTCAAAAAATTGAGAATCAGTGACTTTCCCTAAAGGGTTGCATTACTTTATAAATTTAAAGGTTACAGTGATGATTGGATTGAGAAACTTAAAAACATCAATTAGGACAAAAGTCTTGAAAAAACGCGGGAGATTGGTATAATAATATTTAGTTTAAAAACGAAAGATGCGGGAAGTAAATGTATCGTAACGTATTGTAAAATTTGGGGTTTTTTGTGTAAAAAATAAAAAGCCTTCGGCATAAATAACTCCGAAGGCTTTTGTCGTAGAGACGCATACGTGCTATTCCATTTAAGCACGGTATTGTCGTATACATGGTATACATGTTTCTTCCCTTAATCAATGTGTGATCGTAAAAGCGATGTGGATTTTAGAGGTGGTTTATGGCGGGACTAAAAGGTATAGTTTTGGCAGGCGGCAAGGCAACGCGGTTGTATCCGGTGACTAAAGGTGTTTGTAAGCAGTTATTACCCATTTATGACAAGCCGATGGTTTATTATCCTTTGTCGGTTTTGATGCTGTCAGGCATTCGTGAAATCCTTTTGATTTCAACTCCTCAGGCGCTTCCGCAATTTAAGGAGTTATTAGGTGATGGCAGCCAGTTGGGGATTTCAATTAAATATGCGAAACAGGATGAGCCTCGCGGTTTGGCGGAAGCTTTCCTTGTCGGGGAAAAATTTATCGGATCGGACCGGGTAAGTTTAGTTCTTGGGGATAACGTATTTTTCGGCCAGGGGCTGTCGGAATTATTGGCGGAAGCTGCCGCTTCTGAAACGGGAGCCACAGTTTTTGGTTATTACGTTAAGGACCCTCAGAGGTACGGGGTGATCGAATTCGATACACAGTGTAATGTTATTTCGATAGAAGAAAAGCCTAAAAAACCGAAATCAAACTGGGCGGTTACGGGATTATACTATTATGATAATGATGTCGTGAAAATAGCGAAAAAAATCAAACCGTCTCCCCGCGGTGAACTTGAAATTACCGATGTGAATAATGAATACCTGAAAAGGCGGTCTTTAAAAGTTAAACTTCTGGGACGCGGGCACGCCTGGCTTGATACCGGGACATATGATTCTTTGATCGACGCGTCCATGTTTATTAAAACTATTGAAGACAGGCAGGGGCTGAAAATCGGGTGTATTGAAGAGATCGCCTATAGAAAAGGGTTTATTACTGTTCGCCAGCTTGCAAAATTAGCGGACGGCATACAGACCAGTTACGGGATGTATTTAAAGGATATTATAGATGAAAAATAAAATTTTGATTTTCGGAAACGGTTTTATCGGAGAGCGCCTTCAGAAAGAATGGCAATGCGATATCACGTCCCGCAGGATAGGATCATGTACCGATGCGGAAGAGGAAATAAAAAAATTCAAGCCCCGCGTAGTTATTAATTGTATCGGGTTTACAGGCGGAAAAAATGTGGACGGATGCGAATTAGAGAAAGATAAAACATTGAACGCAAATACATTTGTCCCTCTTATTCTTGCTGAAGTATGCCTGAGGAATAAAATTAAATTCGTGCATATCAGCAGCGGGTGTATTTATCATTACGATTATGCGAAACAAAAACCGATCAGCGAGAACAATCTCCCTGATTTTTTTGATTTGTTTTATTCCCGGTCTAAGATTTATTCGGAACGCGCGCTTGATATCCTTTCGGAAAAATACGGTGTTTTGACTGTCCGTATCCGGATCCCCATGGATGACCGTCCAAACCCCAAAAATATAATTGATAAGCTTGTCCGGTACGGCAAAGTTATCGACGTGCCAAACTCAATAACATATATCCCCGATTTTGTCAAAGCGTTGCGTCATTTAATTTCTCGGGACGCCCGGGGAATATATAACGTGGTGAATAAAGGCGGTTTGCGTTATCCGGAACTTATGAAAATATATAAACAGTATGTTCCCGGTTTCAGGTATGAAGTCATTCCTTATAAAAAATTGAAATTGGTCCGGACGAATCTTATTATGTCTGTGTCCAAATTGGAAAAAACAGGTTTTAAAGTCCGTCGCATTCAGGATGTGTTGGAAGAATGTATAAAAAACTATACAGCATATACGGCATAAATACGAAGGGTTTTTTATGAAAAAAATATTGGTAACAGGGGGGGCTGGATTTATAGGTAGTGAGTTTATTCGTAAATCGGTGAATAAAGGCTGGGATATTGCGGTCATAGATGATTTGGCATACGCAGGCGACCGGGAGCGCCTGAGAGAAATAGGCGATAAATTCACATTTTTTAAAAAAAATATATGCGATAAAAAAGCTGTCGCGCGTATTTTTAAAAATGAGAAACCGGATATTGTCGTGCATTTTGCGGCTGAAAGCCATGTTGACCGCAGTATTCAAAGCAGTGAACCGTTTATTAAAGCGAATGTCGAAGGTACTCAGGTTATGCTTGATTCCGCCCGCGCGGCCGGCGTGGAAAAATTTGTGCATATTTCTACGGATGAAGTATACGGAGATATAGAAAAAGGACAATTCTTCGAACATACGGCGTTTAATCCCAGTTCTCCCTATTCTGCGAGCAAAGCTGCGGCAGATTTACTGGTTAGGTCGTATGTCCGCACGTTTAAGTTTCCCGCGGTTATTCTCCGTCCGTCTAATAATTACGGGCCGTGGCAATACCCGGAAAAATTTATCCCGGTAATCATCTATAAAGCGCTTAATAATGAAAAAATCCCGGTTTACGGTAAAGGTCTTAATGTCAGGGAGTGGATGCATGTTTCCGATTGTGTTAACGCGGTGTTTAAAGTAATAAGTAAAGGCAAAACAGGTGAAGCCTATAATATCGGATCAGGAAATGAAAAAAAGAACATCGAGGTGGCTGAGCGAATACTTGATATTCTTGATAAACCCCGGACTTTAATAGAATTTGTCGCTGACAGACCCGGACATGATATCAGGTATAGCCTTAATGCCGAGAAAGTACAGAGGGAAACAGGCTGGAAACCGGTAATCAGTTTTGATCGCGGCATTGAGCAGACAGTCTCCTGGTATAAAGAACATGCGTACTGGTTGAATAAAAAGATTGTTTTCCTTCGCGCGTACTGGAAAAAGGTTTATAAAAAACCTAACCGTAATTAAACACACATGATGTACAACTAAAGGAGGTTGTTGTGGACAAGAAATTACATAAGGCAATGGATGAACAGATTAAAAATGAGTTGTATTCAGCGTATCTTTATTTATCAATGGCGGCTTATTGTGAATCTGAGAATTTACCGGGTTTCTCTCATTGGCTTAAAGTCCAGGCCAAAGAAGAAACAACACATGCCATGAAGATTTTTGAATTTTTAAACGACAGAGGGGCTCGTGTTACGTTGCAGGCAATTCCTCAGCCCCCGATTGATTTTTCTTCTCCAAAGGATATTTTTGAAAAAGCCCTTGACCATGAAAAAAAGGTGACCGCAATGATTAATAACCTGTACGCTGTCGCAGCCGATGTAAAAGATACCGCAACGGGAGTGTTCTTGCATTGGTTTATAAATGAACAGGTCGAAGAAGAAAAACAAGCGGCTTTAATTTTAGAAACAATTAAGATGGTCCATGGTGATTCCGGCGCAGCTTTAATAATGCTTGACCGTGAGCTCGCCAAGCGAGAATAAGTACCGGATTTTTGCCACCCGCTGTAGGTATAACTTTAACGTACAGCGGGTGGTTAGTCCTTCCTGTGAGTTTTTAGTCACGCCTTAAATCAAGCTCAAAAACGCTTGAATTCCCAAATGTTTCGTGGTAATCTATATTTTCAATATAACTCAAAAAAGTTCTTTAATGTGTATATAAATTTTGCGCCTGTGGCCCAATGGATAGGGCACCAGCCTCCGGAGCTGGTTGTACAGGTTCGACTCCTGTCAGGCGCATAATTCTTCTGTATTCATATGTCCATCAGGATTAACGCCTTGAAGTTTGTGTGCTTAGTAATGCAGGATTAATTTCGCCGAATAGCTTGTGCCGGAAATTCTACAAGTTGTAGCAATTCTTTTTAATTAAAATGCGTGAAAAAATCGTTGGAGTTATTGGCGGTAGGGTGTGTAATGATGAGGTGGAGTGTTTAGCCCATAATTTAGGTAAAAAATTAACAAAAGTGGTTGATTATTTAGTTTGTGGCGGTTTAGGTGGAGTGATGATGGCAATTTGTAAGGGGTTTAAAGCTGGAAAAGGTAAAACAATAGGAATTTTGCCAAGTTATATTAAAAATGATGCCAATCCGTATGTTGATATTGCTATTCCTACGGGTATGGGGTTGGCAAGAAATGTGTTAGTTGTCAAAACAGCGGATGTTGTTATTGCTTTACCCGGATCATGCGGAACTTTATCGGAAATTGCGTATTGTTTACAATTCGGGATCCCGGTGATAAGTTTGCAATCATGGGATATTGAGGGTGTGATCAAGGTTAAAAATATTGATGAGGCGGTGCAAACAGTAAAAAAATTACTAAAGTGAGTCCGGAGGCTGGTGTGTTGAACAATATAGATTCAAAAAAAGTCATAATTTTAGGCGGTGGACCAAACAGGATCGGACAAGGCATTGAATTTGATTATTGCTGTTGCCATGCGGCATATGCTTTAAAAGAAGAAGGTTTTAAAAGTATTATGGTGAACTGCAATCCGGAGACCGTCTCTACCGATTATGATACTTCGGACAGTCTTTATTTTGAGCCGCTCACAATAGAAGACATTTTTAATATTATTGAGGCTGAAAAACCCGAGGGAGTTATTGTTCAATTCGGAGGGCAAACTCCCTTGAATCTGGCAATACGCCTGCGTCAACGCGGAGTAAATATTTTGGGCACGAGCGCTGATAGTATTGATATTGCCGAAGACAGGAAACGTTTTCAACAGATGCTGAAAACGCTGAATCTTCTTCAGCCGGAAAACGGCACTGCGTTTACCTTCGAAGAAGCACGCGATGTTGCCAGGCGCGTCGGATATCCTGTTCTGGTTCGTCCTTCATATGTGCTTGGAGGGCGCGCCATGGAAATCGTGTATGAAGAGAAGACCCTTGAGAAATTTATTATTGAAGCGGCGAAAGTTTCCGGTGAGCATCCGGTATTAATTGATAAATTCCTTGAAGACGCGCTTGAGGTTGATGTTGATTTAGTCGGTGACGGTACAACGTTTGTTATCGGAGGGATCCTTGAACATATTGAAGAAGCAGGGATTCATTCCGGTGATTCGGCAATGGTTTTGCCGACATACACATTGACCGCGGGAATGCTTAAGAAAATCCGTGAAGCAACGTATAAAATGGCGGAGAAGCTTCATGTGATAGGATTAATGAATGTTCAGTACGCGATCAAAGATGATAAATTATATGTTCTGGAAGTTAATCCCCGTGCGTCCCGTACCGTGCCCTTTGTTTCCAAGGCGATCGGTGTCCCCTTGGCTAACCTTGCCACAAAAGTAATGCTTGGCAGAACATTAAAAGAATTGCAATTTACCTCAGAAATAATTCCTTCTCATGTCGCGGTTAAAGAGTCCGTATTTCCGTTCAGCCGTTTCTCCGGAGTAGATGTTATTTTAGGCCCGGAGATGAAATCTACCGGTGAAGTAATGGGGATTGATAAAGATTTTGGCAGGGCGTTTTTAAAAAGTCAGATCGCGGCCGGACAGAAACTTCCTAAAAAAGGGAATGTTTTTATTTCCGTCTGTGATAAGGATAAGCATGCTGTTGTTTCAACCGCCAAGAAAATTGTGGAGATGGGGTTTACCATTTATGCCACTTCTGGTACTGCTGCGGTATTGCAGAAAAACAGTATTAATGTTAAAGTCCTGCCGAAAATAGCAGAAGGCAGGCCGAATATTCTTGATTTGATGAAAGACGGTAAAATCCAACTGGTGATCAATACTCCGTCCGGAAGAATCCCCCGCCAGGATGAAACCCAAATCCGTTCTCAGGTTGTTACGTATGCGATTCCCTATACCACGACAATTTCCGGCGCTCACGCCACGGTGAACGGTATAGAGATCCTGATGAAAAAAAAGCTGGAGGTATGTTCTCTTCAGGAGTATCAGGAAAATTCAAAAAGTAAAAAGAAAAAATGATCCTGACGTATGCCTGAACTGCCGGAAGTCGAAACGATAAAACGCGAATTAGAGTCCGCTCTCATTGGTAAAAAAATTGTTGATGTTCTTTTGAATGATTCCCGTATTATCAGGGGGATTTCTCCCGGAGTGTTAAAACACGGAGTTAAAGGTGCGGTAATCCGTACGATTATCCGTAAGGCAAAGTCTTTAATCCTGGAATTATCCAACGGTCGTGCGTTGTTTATCCATTTAAAAATGACCGGGCAGCTGGTA
>Ga0302252_1002063_pt1 | contig 10112 bp, 8 predicted proteins | sample AAG_RA_Leu_MG_FD_193511 | JGI IMG/M metagenome (GOLD analysis project Ga0302252, IMG submission 193511) | Enriched activated sludge microbial communities from anaerobic digester in WTTP, New Holstein, Wisconsin, United States - AAG_RA_Leu | ecosystem: Engineered > Bioreactor > Anaerobic >...
GTTTCGGCCGGATGCTTTGAAGGTATGCGCAAACGTGTTAAGCTCCGGTTGGCAGCGACAGGGGAGTCCTCCTGTCCAATCGTATGGTGAGGAATGGTGATTCAGGCATGAGCGACGATAGGAGCCACCCCTCTTCGGAGGTGGCGGGAGAGCCCGACGAATTGCTAGCGCTGGCATCGATGCGGATGCCGTTCGGCAAGTACCGGGGGCGGTTGCTGATCGATCTGCCGGAGCCGTACGTAGTGTGGTTTGCCCGGCACGGCTTTCCCAAGGGGAAGCTGGGCAGGATGTTGCAGACTGTCTACGAGATCAAGGTGAACGGGCTGGAATACCTGTTCGCGCCGCTACGCCGATGAACCCGGTCACGGTTCCGGTTCAGCCAGCAGCAGCTGGTTCTTGGGCGTTATCTCCCCGGGAATCCGGTGGGTCGTGACCCGGTACCCCCGGCAGCGCAGGCGCGCAGCCCGGGCTACATCCATTGCCAGCAGACCGCGGACCGTCCAGCCACCCCTGCAGCCCCCCCAGGTCGGTGCCGGCAATGACTTAAGGGGACGTTGCTTGCTGTCTTTCTATTTTAATATGTTACGGCTTCGCTGATCCGCGGAAACAACTGAGATAAAAAGCCGGAAACGTCAACCCTCGGCAAACTATCCTTGCGCGCCTCTTTAGGCTTGTTTAGTATTGGAAACAAGACTCATCCAATATCAGGGACTCTGGACAAACGTCTATCAGCTTCTTCCGAGTCCCTTAAACCCAAGGGGCCAGTTCATGATCAGTCAATTTCAATCAGCGGCTGAGGCCGTCGGCGCCCGTGTCCAACGATTTGACTCCCTAGCGGAGGCCGCCGCCTGTGTCCGGAATATTTCAGGCGGCTCCGTAGCCGCATCCCACCTCCCCGACTCGATCCGCGTATCATTGGAAGGGGTTGACTTCATCGAGCCGGAAGACTTCCCGGAAGCAAAGGTCGGCCTGAGTTTCGCCCTGGCTGGAATCGCCTCGACGGGCACCCTCCTTCTGGAACTATCCGACACGGCTGGACGCGCCGCAACCGCCCTCCCGCTGATACACATGGTCTATCTGCGGGCTTCCAGTATTGTTCCGGAGATGAATTCCCTGGCCGGCGCCATTGATGACCTGCTGTCGTCCCGGCCCCACGCCTACCTGTCGCTCACCACCGGCCCCAGCCGCACCGCCGACATCGAGAGGGTGCTTACCATTGGCGTCCACGGACCTGAAGAATTGCACATCCTGATCCTGGAAGGAGAATAGTTCATGTCGAAAAAGATCATCAGCCTGAAGATCAACGACTCCTTTCTGCGAACGGCCCTGAGGAACTTCGCGGCCCAGTATCCGTCGGCGCGCGCAAGGGCCTTTGAGGGGGATGATCTGGAATCTCTGCGAGACCGCGTCTCCGCCATCCGGGACAATGCCCTTGACCAAGTGTCCGGACTGGTGGAGAAGTTCCGGGAGAAAGCGGAGGAGACAGGCGCGACGGTGCACCTGTGCCGGAGCACGGGAGAGGCCCTCCGGACGATTCTGGCGATCATCCGGGAAAAAGGCGCACAGGCAGTTGTAAAATCCAAATCAATGACCTCCGAAGAGATCCGCCTGAACCCATATCTGGAGAAGGAGGGCATCCTCTCCCTGGAAACCGACCTGGGCGAATGGATCATACAACTGGCGGGGGAACGCCCCTCCCACATGGTGCTTCCGGCAATCCACAAGAACCGGGAGGAGGTTGCCGGGCTCTTCAGCAGGGAGACCGGCCGGGACTGCCTACCCCACATCCCGTCCCTGGTGAGGACCGCTCGTGAGACCCTTAGGCACGCCTTTCTCTCATCGAGGGTGGGGATTTCCGGGGCCAACATAGCCATAGCCGACAGCGGGACCATCTGCCTGGCGACCAACGAGGGAAACGCCCGACTTGTTACAACGATCCCGGAAACCCACATCGCCCTTGCTGGTATCGAGAAGATAGTTCCTTCCCTTTCCGATGCCATGGAAATTCTCTCCATTCTGCCCAAGAACGCCACCGGACAGAAGATTACTTCTTATGTATCCCTGATCCGGGGCCCATCGGAAGGCCATGAACTGCATATCGTGCTGATTGACAACGGCCGGAGTGAACTGGCGGCCGACCCGCGTTTCCGGGAGGCACTGAAATGCGTCAAATGCGGGGCCTGCGCCAATGTATGCCCGGTGTACGAGATTGTCGGCGGCCATGTCTTCGGGCATATCTACGTGGGGGGCATCGGCCTGATCCTCACCCCGTTCTTCCATGGAATGGAGAAAGCCAGGGATATACTGGGCCTGTGCATCGGTTGTCGCCGCTGCAACGAGGTTTGCGCCGCGAGGATCGACATCGAAGGGCTGATCCTGGACCTGAGGGAACAAGGGAACAAGTTCCCGGGCCAGAAGGCCCTGCTGGGCACGCTCATGAGAAACCGTTCCCTGTTCCACGGGGCGCTGCGGGCGGCGTATCTGGCGCAGAAACCCTTCCAGGGGCGGGACGGCCGTATCCGCCACCTTCCACTGGTCCTTGGGGAAAAAGCCGGCAACCGCTCGCTCCCCCCCATAGCGGAACGACCGTTCCGCGACCTGGCTCGGGATCGGGGAAAATCCGCGCCGGAAGACCAGGGGGGACGCGAACGGGTCCTTTTCTTTTCCGGCTGTCTGGCCGACTTCGTCTTCCCGGAGATGTGCCAGGACACGGTGGAGAGCCTGGAATGCCTCGGCTACTCGGTCCATTTCCCCCGGGAGCAGCTCTGTTGCGGGATTCCCGCCCGCTACTCCGGCGAAGTCGAGATCGCGCGGGACATGGCCCGGCTCAACACCGAAATCCTCATGAAGGAGCAGGCTGACTTCGTGGTCACCATCTGCCCCACATGCGCCACATCCCTGAAGCAAGACTTCCCACTCCTCCTGGCGGATGAACCCGAACATCATTCCATGGCCCTCCAACTGGCGGCCAAGGTCTTCAACTTCGCCGAACTGGCGGCGCGGAAGGCCAAGAAAACGGTCACATCCGCGGATGTCGAGCCCGTTACCTACCATGACTCCTGCCATCTGCGTCGCGGATGTGGAGTCTTCCGGGAGCCCCGCGTCGTACTGGAGGAGATAGCAGGACGAAGGATAGTCGAAATGGAAGAACCGGACACCTGCTGCGGTTTCGGCGGCTCCTATGCCTTCAAGTATCCGGAGATATCCCGCGAGATCCTGAAGAAAAAACTGGAGGCCATCGACGCCACCGGCGCCAGCGCCGTTGCCGTGGACTGCCCTGGATGCAAGATGCAGATTGAAGGAGGCCTGGATAGTATGAAAAGCCGGGTCAGGGTGGAGCATACCGCGACACTCGTGGCGGAGAGGCTGCGGGGGATATAATTTCGGCACAAGGTAGCGACTATGTTTCTCAGGAAACCTCCGCGCCTCCTGTCAATCCCGTCGTCCAGGAGCTGCATTCCTCCGGAAGGGAGAAATCCCTTGAAAATGGGGTAAAATCAATTTTCTCTGTCGTATAGACAAGAACCATTGGAGGGCGAAACCGGATCCGGCGCCACATCTAAAATAACGTGGGAGCAGAATCGCAAGTCTCACAACTATGAGTATCGCCAAGGAGGGTAAGTCCCTGTTTCTGAAGAGTCAAAGGGACTCCCGCGCACCTGAAGGAGGGCGTATGACAAGGGAAGAACTGGTGAATTCGGCGCGACTGCTTGTTCCGCCTTCGCGCCAGGCAGCCGATGAGTATTATCTGAAAAGCGAGATGTTTTCCGAGGAAATAAACCGTATCATGGGCGCCCGGCCGGACGTCGGATACATGACCGGCGGCAATATCGCCATGATGCAGGACAATCACCGCCATCACGCGCGCTTCGTCGCATCACTTTTGTCGGCATATTCCCCCTCCGTGCTCGTGGACACAGTCCTGTGGGTATTCCGCGCCTACCGTTCCCACGGCTTCCAGTTGACCTACTGGCCCGCCCAGCTGGACACCTGGGTTGAGGTGCTGCGAAACGGGCTTTCTCCCGCTGCATTCTCCGAGATATATCCCTTGTACAACTGGATGATCGTGAACCAGCCCGTCTTTGCCCAATTGAGCGACGGATTTGTCCCTGCTGAAAGGAACTATGTCCTACCATGATCCCGAAACCCGAGCAAACGTCACTTCAGGATGCGCTATCCTCTTCACTGTCCATGGTCAGCGCGTTTCTGACCTCCTCAGGGGTTACCCGAATTGCGCTTCTAGACCGTAACGGCGGCATCATAACGGCAAACCATGCCCTGGCGGAGACACTCCATTGTGAGGGTATCGAACTTGCCGGCCGGAGCTTTCATAATTATCTCACCGACCCTGACAGCCTGCTGCTCACCCGATGGCTGTCGGGAAAGGACGCCATCCCGGAAGATGAATTCCTGCTGAACGTGGTGGATGCCGATCAGGCCCCCCGTTCCCTGCGATGCCGGCTTGCTCCCGTTGACGGCGGCCTCCTGCTCCTGGCTGAAGAACCGGACAAGGATAACAAATTGCTACAGGAAGAATTGCTGCAGATTAACAACCAATTGTCCGTCCTCTCCCGCGAGAATATCCGCAAGAGCCGGGAACTGGCCAAGGCCCTGACGGAACTGAAGCAGACCCAGTCCATGCTGGTGCACCGGGAAAAGATGGCTTCCCTTGGTCTTATGACCGCGGGCATTGCCCATGAGATCAACAATCCACTCGCCTTTGTGCTGAGCAACGAGCAGGTTCTGCGGCGCGATTTCGATGACCTGCTTGACTTCATCAATGTACTGGGTGATTTCCTGCCGGAAATAGCCTCCCTGTCGCCCGGCATTCACGGGAAGATACTTGACAAGGCCCGGGAAACAGCGCTCGAATACCTGTCCGAGGCGATACCTCGAAAGATATCAGCCAACATCGAAGGACTGGAGCGGGTAAAAAACATCGTCCTGGATCTGAGGAATTTTTCGCGGCTCGATGAAGCGGAGCGGAAATTCTGTCACCTTTCAGAAGGTATCGAATCTGCTCTGCTCTTTCTGACGCCACTGCTGAAGGAGCACGGAGTAACCGTGGAAACCCGGTTCTCTCCCATGCCTCAGGCGCTATGCTCACCGGGCCCCCTCAACCAGGCAATCAGCAACATCCTGGTTAATGCCGTACAGGCAAGCAGAAGCGGCCAGTCGGTACAGGTAGCAACCCGGGAGCAGGGAGAATGGTTCTGCATTGAGGTCACGGATCACGGCGCCGGAATCCCGGCCGAACATCTTCCCAGGGTGTTTGACCCGTTTTTCACCACCAAGCCTGTTGGAGAGGGAACCGGCCTCGGCCTGAGCATTGCCCACCAGATCGTGGCAGCCCACAGCGGACGCATAGAAATCGACAGCGCGCCCGGTACCGGAACGACGGTCCGCATCCTGATTCCCCGGGAGGAAAACTCGCCGGAATTCAACAGTGTGGCAAGAAATGACACGGGCTCACCGTAGACGAATCCGTCTGCAATCTTCACGCGGTCGCGGAATACATGGCGCATATTCTGATCAACGATGTTAATCTTCAAGGCGCAGCTTGCATTCAACAGTTTCCGCCTGAAGATTATCTTGAATCACTATATATACGAGGTACTGAACAATGGCTCTCAGCAAAGGCTTCTCGGCGACACCGCAGGATGTCACTACCCCGGACAAAAACCAGCTTTCCCCTCCCCTTCTGCTGGTGGTGGATGACGAACGGGAAATAACCGCATCCCTTGCCGACCAGTTTCGTCGCAGCTTCCGCGTCCTTACCGCATCCTGCGCAGAAGAGGCCTTGGCCGTCCTAAAGGGGCAGGAAGTTTCCATTATCATCTCCGACCAGCGCATGCCCGGCAAAACCGGATCGGAACTGCTGGCGGAAGCCTGCCGGATTGATCCGGACACCACGCGCATTCTCCTTACCGGCTATTCGGATATTGAAGCGGTGATACAGGCGGTGAACGAAGGAAAAATATTCTTCTACCTCACAAAGCCATGGAGGAACGATGAACTGGAGGCGGTCATTACCCGGGCACTGGAACACCATCGTTTGCTGAAGGAAAAGCGCCAACTTATCAATGAGTTGCGCAGGATGAACGCGGAACTGGAAGAGAGGGTGAAAGAACGCACCGCGCAACTGGAACAGCGCGCCGCTGAGCTGGAGGAAGCGAACCGGAAGATATCCGAAATGGCGTACCGCGACCCCTTGACCGGCGTGGCCAACCGTCGCTGCCTGGAAGAGACCCTGCTCCATGAGGCAAGCCGCGGCGCCCGCATGGGACTGCCCCTGACTGTAATCATGGTGGACGTCGACCATTTCAAGTCGGTAAACGATACCTATGGCCACGCCATGGGTGACAAGGTCCTGCAGGCCATCGCCCATACCCTTACGGTCCAGTCCCGCCCCTATGATCTGGTTGCGCGCTATGGGGGTGAGGAGTTCCTGGTGATGCTGCCGGCCATAACGCTGGAAAATGGCAGAGACGCCGCGGAACGCCTCCGGGCCGCCATTGAAGTCTCGACTATCGAGGGCTTTCCCCGAAAAGTGACCGCCAGCTTCGGTGTAGCGACAATGGAACCCGGGCAACCGGCTGATACCCTGTTTGAGCGTGCCGACAATGCGCTCTACCGGGCAAAGCAGAACGGCAGAAACCGTGTAGAATTGGACGGGAATACCTCAACAAACGACGTAGACTCCCCGTAGGTGATTCTGCCTCAGGGCTTCTCGAACAGGATGGCGGAGCCTTGGGATTGGTGCGCAAATGAGAAGTTGGAAACAAGTTCCGGCCATGAATACGCAAACCACATTGACGATCCTTCGCATCGTCCTGCCCTACATCGTGTTCGCCGGTTTATGGATATTCCTGTCCGATACACTGCTGGATATTCTGTCGCTTGATGCAGCCACGCACACGCAATGGTCTATTTACAAGGGGTGGGCTTTTGTGCTGGTCACGGCGCTCCTGCTGTGGGGGCTACTTACCGCCGAACTGGGAGCTCTCGAGAGAGCCCAGGCCGCACAGCGCAACAGCGAGGAACAACTGCGACTGCTGGGAGACAACCTGCCTGACAGCTACGTGTACCAATACACTCTGGACACAGACGGTACCCCTCGTTTTCTCTATCTCAGTTCCGGAGTAGAGAAGCTGCACGGTGTCACGGTGGAAGATGCGCTGCGCGACGCCGCCGTGCTGAACAGCCAGATAGCGCCGGGACAGGCGCCTTTGCTGGAAACGGCTGTGGAGGACAGTCTCCGGAACATGACCGACTTCACCATGGAACTGCGCATATGTCGTTGTGACGGCCAATGGCGCTGGATGCGAATGTGCTCCCGGCCCAGGCGTGAACCCGACGGGCGCGTCCTGTGGGACGGCGTGGCTACGGATATCACCGAGCGCAAGCAGTCCGAGTCGGAAAGACGCCGGCTTTCCGACATCATTGAAAAAAGTCTGAACGAGCTCTATATTTTCGATTCGCAGACACTCTCCTTTCTTCACGCCAACCAGGGGGCATTGAAAAATCTTCACTACACCCTGGAAGAACTCAAAACGTTGACGCCGCTGGACCTGAAGCCCGAACTTTCCGAGGAAGATTTTCGAGGCATGATCCGGCCTTTACTGGAAAATGAGCTGGAGACAATTACTTTCGAGACCGTTCATCACCGGGCCGATGGAAGTCTGTATCCCGTTGATGTTCACCTGCAATTGGTGGACGCGGATAACGACCGCGTATTCCTGGCCGTCATCTTTGATATCACCGAGCGCAAACGGGCGGAGGAGGAGCAGCGGAGGCTCCAGGCCCAGCTGATGCAGGCCCAGAAGATGGAGTCGGTGGGCAGACTGGCGGGCGGGATTGCCCATGACTTCAATAATATGCTCAGTGTCATTGTTGGTCGTGTGGAGATGGCCCTCATGAAAATCGACACGGATCATCACCTTGCTACCGACCTGCGGGAAATTCTGAAGGCGGCTCATCGCTCCGAGGAACTGACACGGCAGTTGCTAGCCTTTGCACGCAAACAGCCCAACGAGCCCAAGGTACTCGACATGAACGTCACCGTAGGGGAGATGATCAAAATGCTTCGGAGACTAATGGGCGAGGATATCGAGCTCTGCTGGAAACCGGGAGGCAGCGGCTGCCTGGTGAAGGCCGATCCATCCCAACTCACCCAGATTCTGGTCAATCTGTGCGTGAATGCGCGGGACGCTATTGACGGCGTGGGCAGGGTAATTATCGAAACGGCGACCATGGCTTTCGATGACAACTACTGCTCCACTCACAGCGGTTTAAGCCCCGGGGAATTCGTTCAACTGACGGTGAGTGACAGCGGATGCGGCATGGATAAGGAGACCGTTGACAGGATATTCGAGCCGTTTTTCACCACCAAGGAGATAGGCAAGGGTACCGGGCTCGGCCTGGCTACGGTCTACGGCATCGTCAGCCAGAACAACGGTTTCATAAGCGTTCACAGTACACCGGAGCAGGGAACGACATTCAGTATTTACCTTCCCAGGGAAAAATCCGGGGAAAGCGCTCCGAATGATGGGTCGTCCGGAGCGCCCGAAGGAGGGAACGAAACGATTCTGCTCGTGGAGGATGAACCGGCGGTCCTGGAAATCGGAAGGGTGCTACTGGAGAGTCTCGGGTTCCGGGTGATATCAACGGGCGATCCCCTTGAAGCGATTCGGCTTACCAAAGAGAGCCGGGAACAGATCGATCTTCTGATCACCGATGTAATCATGCCGAAGATGAAAGGCAGTGAACTGGCCCGCAACCTTCAGAGCCTTCATCCGCACCTTGCCTGCCTGTTCATGTCCGGCTACCCCGCCGACGTAATCGGCAGTCGTGGTGTGCTGGAAGAAGGGGTTCATTTCATCCAGAAGCCCTTCTCCCTGAGGGGTTTTACCGCCAAAGTCCGTGAAGTGCTGGACCAGGGTCGCGTGACGAAGACTGTCAAATGATTGAACCTGAAAACGGCAGTTGGAGTTGTCCGAAGAGAACGACTTCGGCCTGATTCGTTGCTGCTCTTGGCGAAATGGACAAGGCATCATGGATGGATGTGGTGCAATATCTGAAGAACAACGAGCTGTTTCTCAGCCATGGCTACTGCCCTGAGTGTGTGGAAAAGATGATTCGCCAATGGTTCGGACAGGAAAAGAAGGAGGAGGATCCGGCATGAAAGACGTGGAAACAGGCGCAATCACCTCTCAACATGGAGCGGTTCCAGCCGTTCAATTGAAACAGGATTACCTGAAAGTGATCCTGGCCGGGAAACGAAAGACCGCGCTGGAGATGATCATGGACGCGTACCGTGGCGGCTATTCTATTCCCGCCATCTACACCGATGTTTTCCAGGAAACGCTCTACGAGATCGGCAGGCTCTGGGAGAGTAACCGGATAACCGTCGCGGACGAGCATATGGGCACTGCCATTACCCAGTATGTGATGTCCAACCTCTACCAGCACCTTGAACCAAGCGATACGACCCGAGGAAAGGTCGTGATTACCGGAGTACAGGGAGAACTGCACCAGGTAGGGGCAAACATGGTTGCCGACATCCTCGAGTCCGAAGGCTGGGATGTGATGTTTCTGGGAACGAATGTGCCTCCGGAAGGCGTCATTCAAGCAATCCGCAATAACGGAGCAAACCTCTTCGGCATATCGTCAACGATGTTCTTCAATCTTCCCAAAGTGATACACCTTGTGGAAGCGGTCAGGAAAGAGTTCGGCGAGCAAGCCCCCCGCATAATGCTTGGCGGCGGCGCATTCAGGATGCTCCAGCAACTTCCGGTGGAACTTGAAGGCTGCCAGGTAGCCCTCAACCTGCGGGATACGCTTGACCTGACGCGGCGCATTATAACGCCTGACCCGACAGCAAGCCATCGTAATTGATCCTTTTCTCCGCTAAGATAGCGTGTCATAACATCATTCCCGCTTGTCCTTTATCCTGCATGAAACCTTTTGCCGATGTTGACGCATGGGCAAAGGGTTGGTATGTTTGACAGAAGTCAGCTGCGACAATCCGTGTAAATGAGAAAATGGAGGGAAAGAGCATGAGAATCATGCAAAAGTATGCCATCCTGGCGGGACTTTTCACCTTTGCCATG
>Ga0302252_1002064_pt1 | contig 10110 bp, 12 predicted proteins | sample AAG_RA_Leu_MG_FD_193511 | JGI IMG/M metagenome (GOLD analysis project Ga0302252, IMG submission 193511) | Enriched activated sludge microbial communities from anaerobic digester in WTTP, New Holstein, Wisconsin, United States - AAG_RA_Leu | ecosystem: Engineered > Bioreactor > Anaerobic >...
GACCGGTCTGGAGATCGGCGCCTCCAAGGGGAGGGAGCTTGCGCAGCTGCATGCCCGCGAGGACTGGTTCATGCTTCTCATGAAAGGGCTCGACGCCCTGCAGAGCAGCGGCTGGGGCAAGTACCAACTGCTCAAGACCGGCACACTCCCGCACAACATCGAGGTGCGCATCTTCGAGAACCTTGAGTGCAAGGCGGCGATGTCTGTCCACCCGTTCGAGAACTCTTTCACCCGCGGCTACATCACTGGGCTGCTCAGGTCCCTCTTGAGCGACAACATCATGGTGAGGGAGGAGCGGTGCATAAGGAAAGGCGACGACTATTGCAGCTACGTCATAGAATGATCGGCACTGCCTGCTAGTGATGGTTGGTAATCAAGATGAACAGCATAGTCATCGTGAGGAGCGGCGGGGAGATCGGCATCAAGAGCCGGCCCGTGAGGCGGGAGTACGAGATCCTGCTGCTAAAGTTGATCCGGGGCGCGCTTCGCGACGAGGAGATACCCTTCAGCAGAATCTGGCGGGACGCGGGCAGGGTCTTCATCCTGACCCCCGATGCCCAAAGGGCGGCGCGTCTGGCATCGAGGATATTCGGCGTCGCATCGACGTCGCCCGGGGCCGTGACTGATGCCTCAATGGGTGCAATAATCGATGCCGGGAAGAGGCTCGCAGCAGGAATGGTGCAGGGCACGTTTGCAGTGAGGTGCCGGCGGACAGGAAACCACCCTTACTCGAGCCAGGACGTAGCCGCCAGGCTGGGCGAGGCGATACTTGGGCTCGGCGCGCCCCTTAAGGTGGACCTCACCAATCCGGATCAAGAGGTCTCCGTCGAGATCCGGAGCGATCTTGCCATGGTCTATTCTGAGGTCTACGCAGGCCCTGATGGATACCCTATCGGCACTCAGGACTCTGCCTTGGGGGTTGTCGACGAGACCGCGGACTCGCTTATCGCCTCTTGGTGCATAATGAAGCGGGGGTCGCCGGTCACCGCGCTATCCGTTGAGCAGGAGGGGCGGGATATGGGTCCTGTTGTGGACAATCTAGTTACCCTTTCAAAATGGCTCCCAAGCCGCGGGCTCAATTGCCTGCAGGCCACCGCGCCCGCGGGTCTTCGGGAGGACGAATTCCGGACATTCAGCCTTAAGGTTGCCGACGCGGCCGCCGCCACGCTAGGGCTGGGCATGACCGTTTCAGGCATGGTTCCAGCCGACCTCGACGCGTTGGGCTCAATGTCAAGGGACGCAGAGACCTCCCTCCTCTTCCCGCTCATAGCCATGGATAGTGCCTGTATGCGCAAGTGGGCGTCGCTCATCGGATTGGACCTGAACCGCTCGGCCAGGTACGGCTCAAGGCTGAATGATGGCAGCATCGCCGCCTCTGCCGTCAGCGCATCGCTGAAAGGCATCAGGCGGTTTACGGTTTCGCGCGGCAGGATCAGCCCAAAGACCTGAGTGCTTCTTCGATAAGCCTCTCGATAGGCATCTTCGCCTCTTCCTTTAGGGCTTCCTCTGGGCGCGCCCTCGTCCTCGCCTTTATTGCCTGCGCCGTGCACTCCTGCGCCTTCGATGTGGAGATCTCAAACGTCCCTATCTTTCTGGCTATCGCCTCCACCTCCCTCTTGTTCATGCCGATCAAGGGCCTGACGATTGGCATACCGACGACAACGCTGTCCACAACGAGGTTGTGCAGGGTCTGGCTCGCCTGCTCCCCCAGTATCTCGCCCGTCACTATTGCGCTGCAGGAATACCTCCGCGCTATCCTCTCCGCCTTCCTATACATCATCCTCTTGCATAGCACACAGGAGAAGTTCCTGCGGCACTTCAGTATCTCTTCAAGGTCCCTTCCGTGAGGGACGACCAGCGTCGTGCCTTTCTTCCCGCACGCCTCCTCGACCCGCCTTATCGTTCTCAACGCCCTTTCCATTGTATCATCGCCGGCGAAGGGCCTATTGTCGAAGTAAACGAAGATCGGCTCCCAGCCTGCCTTGATTCCTAGGTATGCCGCCGGAGGCGAGTCTATTCCGCCTGACATCATAAAGACCGCTCTTTCCGTTGCCGATCCCTCACACTCGAATTGCTTTAATGCAATATAACTATGCCTCCTACAAAACAGCAATTGAAAAATATAGGGTGCACAAATTAATCCCAAGTGACCCGAGATGACATCCAGCAGTGCGGCTCTTTTATGCGGCTCATTTAAGGAGGGCTTTGGGAAGGAGGTTTCTCCATACAGGCGCGTGCTTGCAGCCATCGACAACTCCTACATGTCAGCGAAGGTCTTTGAAAGGGCCCTCCTCCTTTCTCAGCGGTCCTGCAGCGTCCTGTACGCGGTTAACGTGATCCAGACAAAGCTGCCATATGCGAACAGCAGCCCTGTGGCAGTTGATCCTGCCTATCACGACCTGATGCGTAGCAACTCGAAGGACCTCTTCGAGGTGGTGCTTAGGAAGGCGAAGGAAGCGGGCGTGAATGTGACGCCAGTCCAGCTTGATGGCGATCCGGCCGAGGAGATCCTGAAGTTTGCTCTGGACAATGACGTGGAGCTGATCGTCGTTGGAAGCAAGGATAAGCTCGGATCGATAAAGAACCTCGGCAGCGTGAGCTCAAGGATAGCTATCGAGGCTAAGTGCGCCGTCTTGATTGAGCGGTGAGTTGTCCTCCCTAATCTCGTCGCAAGGTAAAATCGTATCCTCGAAACTTTTTTTAACTACTTGATTAAAGAGTTTAACCGCAGGTGTATCTGTTAATGAGCAATTTCGCTAAAAACTGGGAAGCTCCGGAGAGGAAGGGTAGCGTTCCCAGCGGTCCGCTGAAGCCCCATATTGAAAGTACGATTAAGTTGATAGGAACGCAGGTTCAGAGGCTAGATATAGCTAACAACAGGCTTGTAGAGAAGGACGCACAAATTTTCAACAAGGTTGTTGATGCTTACTCGAAGCACGACCGGGCAAAGGCAACAATATACGCCAACGAGTTGGTAGAGGTCCGGAAGATCATAAAGCGCGTAACTCAGGTCAAGCTCGCGCTTGAGAGCATATCCCTAAGGCTTACCACCGTCAAGGATTATGGAGACTTCGTTGGCACAGTGACTCCCGCCATCTCCATCATCAAGGGCGTGCAGGGCGGCGTGCTCCAGGTTGTCCCTGAGGCGGAGAAGGGGTTCGCCAGTTTGAGCGACTCGCTCTCTGCAATAGTGACCGACGCGGGCACATCCTCCAACCTCAATGTATCGTTCGGCGCAGCCAACGAGGATGCCGAGAAGATTCTTGGCGAAGCTGCAACGGTGGCCGAACAGAGGATCAAGGACAAGTTCCCCGAGTTGCCTGCCGACGTCAGCCGTGAAGGCATTCAGCTTTAAGGGCGCCGTGAGCACAGCCGGTGCTCATCTATCCTTTTTTTATAAATTGCTCTCTTTCCCGTCCCGTTCCCGTTCATATGCCTATTATCGTATGCTTCAGTGCTTTGACTCCTCGGCACGCCGTTAGGCTGCCGATGAGCGTCTTGAGCTTGTCGACGCCGCCCCGTACTGCGATTATCTCGAGGCAGTTCTTCTCGTCGATGTGGATGTGCAGCACTGAATTTATGACCGACCTCGAATGATGTTGGATATCCGTGAGCTCCTCCCCAACCTCGTGAACGTCGTGGTCATAGATGAGCACGATCGCCCCTGCGCACTCCCCGCTCCCGCGGGCCCAGTTGTGCTCCGAAAGGAAGAGTCGCATCGCCTGCTGAATCGCCTTGGACCTGTCTTGGTTGAGGCTCCCGATCGTACCGTCGAATTCCTTCACTAGCTCCGGCGGAGCCGATATGCTGAACCTTTCGACACCAGTCTTCGAGCCCATATTGATCGCTTACCCCTATGTCGCTTGGTTTTTATAACATTTCTTCGTACGCCGGAATCTGCAATAATTGTTCCGATAGATTTAAAATTGTTTTGCTGATATTCAAACGAAGTCTGGTGTTCGCGAATGGGAATGACGTTGGCTGAGAAGATCATATTCAGGAAGACAGGCAAACGGCCTACTCCTGGTGACATTGTCGTATTACCTATCGATGCCGCCATGGCCCACGACGGAACCGCTCCATTGATGATAAAGAGCTTTGAAGCGATGGGCGCAAAGCGGGTATGGGCAAAGGAGAAAGCGGCATTTGTAATTGACCACATCTCTCCGAGCTCGAACGAGGGCACGTCTGCCCTGCACAAGATGATGAGGGACTTCGCGGCTGCATACGGCGTCACGCTCTACGATGTGGGCGAGGGCATATGCCACCAGATACTGCCTGAGAAGGGGTACGTATTCCCTGGCGGGGTCGTCGTAGGCGCGGACTCGCACACGTGCACCCACGGCGCATTCGCAGCCTTCTCGACAGGTATAGGCTCAACCGATATGGCTGCTGTCTTCGCCTCTGGCAAGCTCTGGTTTAAGGTACCCGAGACCCTCAGGATCAACATCACCGGCACGCTGCCGTCGAACGTCATGTCAAAGGACGCTATCATCTATGCAATCGGCAAGGTCGGCGCAGACGGCGCCACATACAAGGCGGTCGAGTTCACCGGCGACGCCGTGAAGAGGATGACCATGGACAGCAGGATGACCATGTGCAACATGGCAATCGAGATGGGCGGGAAGACCGGCCTGATCGCATCCGACTCGGTTACCCGGCAGTTCCTCGAGGGCAGGATCCGTGTCCCCTTCGTGGAGCTGGCTGCGGACCGCGATGCGTCCTACTCCGATGTGCTCGAGATAGAGGCCGAGAAGCTTGAGCCTCAGCTCTCCTGCCCGCATCAGGTCGACAACGTCAAGCCCGTCTCTGCGCTCGAAGGCATGCACGTCGATCAGGTCTTCATCGGATCCTGCACCAACGGCAGGCTCGAGGACCTGCGGGTGGCGGTCAAGGTGCTCCGCGGCAAAAGAGTGAAGGCAAGGACGATAGTGATGCCTGCATCGAGGGAGATCATGCTTGGCGCGATCAGAGAAGGGCTGATCGAAGAGCTGGTGAAGGCGGGCTGCGCGGTTGGCGTGCCAGGATGCGGCCCCTGCGTGGGCGGCCATCACGGCGTCCCGTCGCAGTCAGAGGCCGTGATTTCGACTACGAACAGGAACTTCAAGGGGAGGATGGGGTGCGCAGACGCAGACATCTATCTGGCGTCTCCGCTCACAGCTGCCTATGCCGCACTCTATGGCAAGCTGGCAATTCCTATGGGGGTCTAAGCATGCAGGTCATAAAGGGGAAAGTATGGAAATTTGGTGACGACATATCAACAGACTTGATCATTCCCGGAAAGTACAAATTCAAGACAATAGACTTCAACGAGCTCGCAAGGCACGCAATGGAAGGCGCGGACCCTCAGTTCTCATCGAAGGTCTCGAAGGGCGACATAATCGTCGCCGGCGAGAACTTCGGCTGCGGCTCGAGCAGGGAGCAGGCCCCCGTCGTCATCAAGCACGCGGGTGTCAGCGCGGTGGTTGCGAAATCGTTCGCCAGGATCTTCTACAGAAACTCCTTCAACATCGGTCTGCCCGTAGTCGAGTGCCCTGACTTGGACGACAGCATAAAGACAGGCGACACCGTCGAGCTGAGGCTGGCCGAGGGGCAGGTGCTGGCCGGCACGAGGACCTACTCCTTCAAGCCCATACCGCCATTCCTCATGACAATTCTGCAGGACGGCGGGCTGGTCGAGCATTTCAAGAAGCGCGGCGGGTTCATCTGGGAAAAACAGGGCTGAACCCATCCCCTGCCTTTTTTATTGCGGGGCCTGCCCTTGGGCGGCTTTGGGGCGCCCTGCCGGGCGCATCGCCAAAATTACCGGTCGCCGGGCGGCCGCCCTATTTCTTCCTTCCTTTTCTTTACCTCAGGTCGCGGCCAGCTTTGATGCTATCTCCTCTATGCCCCGAGAGAATTGGTGATCGAGGTGCTTCAGATAGAATATCTCCTTGCTGCCGTTCTCGGTAAGATCGTCAGACTGAAGTAGTACCCCTGCGACCGTGCATCCATACACCCTCTCCATGTCCGCGCGGAGCCTCACGAAGTCGTATGTTTGTAGCACCTTGTTGACGACAAGCAGGAGGTTGCTAACCCCTAGCCTCTTGCAGACCTCAAGCGTTACCCTCGTGCCTTGGAAGTCCTGCTCGTCCGGGCGCAGTATCACTATGGTCGCGTCCGATATCGCCAGCGAGAGGAGCGTCTCCTCGCCTATCCCCGGGTGGGTGTCGATGAAGAGGTAATCCAGATCTAGCTTGTTTATGAGATTCGTAAGCCCTTCGTTGAGGAGAGAGACCTCGTACCCCTCCTTAAGTATCTTCGTTATCTCGCCAAGGTTCATGCTCGATGGGATCAGATAGACCTTGCCGCCCGCCTCTTCGACGCCCTGCAGTCCTTTTGTTACGTCGTAGGCCGCATCGTTGATGTCGCACTTACCCCAGAGGTAGTCGTTGAGCGAGTGCTTTATCGACTCCGGCTCAAATCCAAACAACACGTGTATCCCCGGGGACTGGATGTCCGTGTCGACAATCCCTACCTTCTTCCCCTTCTTCGCCATGCATGCTGCGGTATTGCCAACCAAGTTTGTCTTTCCGGTTCCACCCCTAAACGAATGCACAACAATGATCTTGCCCATCCATTATTCCAGCCATTTTTTTCTTTTCTGTCATTTATTGCATCTGGCAATATTTAAGCAGTGAAAACTGCTTCACGCTACCTCGACTTCCTGATATCCTCTGCCTCCTTCTTAAGCCATTTGAAGTAATCCGTGTTTGTGATCTCCGAAACTGCCTTCTTGGCGCGCTTCTCATCGATCTTGATCTCCAGCGTCTTGACCTTGATCTCCAACTCCTTCGAGTATTTCTTCAGCTTGTCGATCTCAAGCTCCCTGATCCTGATCTCCTTCTCGATCAGCTCCTTCTGGTACTTGTCCCGCTCCTCTCTCGTCTTCCTCTCCTTGATAAGGTTCGATACGAAGATCGCGAAGATGAACATGCCCGACGCGTTGGCAAACACCATAGGTACCACGACAGACTCGACAACCGTAAGCGCAGCCGAGAATGGCGTGCTTATCAGGAGTGTGATACCCATGTGCAGCAGTTCCATAAGCGCAGAGAATAGGACCGCATACAGAATGCCCACGAACTTGCCCTTGTTCAGCTTGTAAATCGCGCCTCCGATTATCCCTGCGCACAGCGTCGCTATGGAGCAAGGAACTCCTGTGAAGCCGCCCAACGAGATTCTGTGCAGTGCTCCGATTATCCCTGCTCCGATCCCGACGAATGGTCCGCAGGCAAGGCCGCCGATCATGGGTCCCAAGTCCCTAACGTTTGCAATTGCCCCGAAGATCTCGATGCCGCTGTATGTGCCGAATATCGAGAAGCAGCCGAAGATAGCTATGAGTATCGCCTGGTTCTTCCAGGTGAACTTCTTCTCGAGAACTTCCGTGAACGGCTTTGTCCGTGTTATGAGGTATGCGATGACGACTATCACGCATATGTTCTTGAGGAGGGGGACGACTAGCGCTACCGCATCTTCAATCATTACTTAAGCCTCAGTCAAGCTTCCTCTCAAGAGGTCCCCAAACGTCGAACTGCACCTTGGAAGAGCCCTTTCTTGCGAGCGAGACCTCGTAGCTCTTCTCCACTCCATCCTGCTCTGCCTTCAGGTATCCCTTTGAGACGAGTGCCTTAGCCGTCTCTTCCGCCTCCGCGTCCGTGATGCCAAGCCGTTCGGCGATCTTACTCCGGGTCAATCTGCCGCCCTTGATGAGCTCGAGGACCAGCCTCCTCTCCGGAGGCGTAAGATCGATGATCTCGCTCATTGAGACCCCTCTGTTGGGTGTCGATTTATCGATCTCGGACTGGATTATGAGCTCGATGTTTACGAGCCTCTTCTTCACGTTTCTGATCTCTTCAAGTAGAATCCTGTATGTCTCCATATCCTTCATTATGCCCGCCCCTCGATCTCTAGCGCCTCTCTGCAGGGCTGGCACACGCTGTTGGCGCCCGTGCCGCCCGTCAGATCTTTAGTCGCCGTTTGAATGCCCTCTGCCTCCGTCCCCTCATATCTTTCATGATGACCATATTTAAGTCTGTGTTATGGCGACGTCCCCATGTTATCGTAGCTTTTATAGGGCATTTCACCCATAACCTATCAGGTGTCTTTCACTATGAAAATACTGCTTCCTCTGGACAGCTCAAAATATGCCGATGCGAACGTTGCGTATATCAAGGATATCGCCAAAAAAACCAATGCAGAGCTGCTTCTGCTGCACATAGTGGCCCTCCCGACCTCCGCCAAAGGCGTGATGGACTTCTCCTCATTGGAGGCGAAGGGAAAGGAATTCCTCGACGGGCACAAAAAGAGGCTCGATGCCGACGGAGTCAACGCATCTGCTAAGGTAGTCGTGGGCTTCGGAAGTCCCGGGGCAATCATAAACGAAGAGGCCAAGGCCTCCAAAGCAGACTTGGTTGCACTCGGCGCCAAGGGAAAGAGCCTTACAAGGAACCTCTTGATGGGAAGCGTAGCCGACGATGTAAGCAGGAACGCGCCCTGCTCCGTGCTCATCATACGCTGACATCTGCCGATCCGGTCATAGCCTGATGGAGGGAACGCAACTTTCTGAAAATAAAGTGCATCTCTCACTCTGAAGACGTGGACGGCCTTGTCTGCGCATCGCTTGTCAAGATGGCAAGGAACGCCGAGATAATACTTGCGGACTACTCGACCTTGACCTCAGAGCTGGACAAGATCGACCGGAATAACACCGATCAGCTATATCTGTGCGATATGAGCCTGGGCGACTATCTCATACCCTCCCTGAACCGGGTCGGCCGGGAGATCGCCCTCGTCTACATCGACCATCACCCGATGAAAGACAGCATGCGCTATATCTTGGAGGACCTCAATTGCACGATAGTCCACTCTACAGAAAAGTGCGCGGGCATACTCACGCTGCAGTATCTGAAGGAGTATCTCCCGGAGAGTTGTGCCATCCTGGCTGCATACGCGTCCGTCTCTGACTACCCCCATTCGAGCCCAGAGGTCTCGAAGTTCGTAGACTCCTTCGACACGAAGCTGCTCGCATTCGAGACCTCGCTGCTGTACTACTCCGTCGCGCACGCCTACAACGACAACGCCTTCAAGCTCAGGCTCGTCGACTGCCTTTCAAAGGGCCAGTATCCTCACCAGATCGAGGGCGTGATGGATTACACCCAGAAGCAGGTCGATTACACGCTAGACCTCATAAACAACGCCGATTCCCGCATGTTGTACGGAAAGCATACCTCCCACGTCGAGGTGCATGGCAGCATTGCCATACTTGCCAATTCACTCGTACAGATCGCAAGGAATCCGACCACGATATGCTACTGCAAGACCGCAAACGGCGCCGGATACAACCTATCGATCAGGTCGCGGGAGCGGCATAACTTGGGCGAGATGGCAGACCATGTCGCCCGCCTCGTTGGCGGCACCGGCGGCGGCCATCCGATGGCGGCCGGCGCACAGCTGCCCGCTGGCAAGCTGGCGCTCTTCCTTCAATACTTCGACGAGGAGCTGGATAAGGCGTAACCGCCTTCTTGTGGCTACACCCTTGCTATCCTCTTCCCGGCCATGTATACCGTGATCGGACCGTCGTCCGAGACCACGAACGAAATTGCATCCGCGCAGGCTGAGATCTCGCACGCGCTGCGGTGCCTCCCGCCGTCCGAGGGTGTAACGTCAATGTGGACATTGTCCGGCACGCGGGCGAGGAACCTCACAGATGCCCCCACAAGGTCCCCCTCCTTCCCGATCACCAAGCCGAACTCCTGCGTTGCAAGGTTGTAGAGGTGCCTCTCCTGCGGGCCCATCAGTTTCAGTATGTTCGCTCCTTTAAGTTTAAGCCTCGGCGGCTCGGACTGCCTTAGCACCGCCTCGCTGTCGCCGATGACCATCGTTCCCCCTTTGCGATGATTGGACATGTTTATGGCGACCCCTAGCATCTTGTGCAGCAGCGCCTTCTTGATTCCCTTGGCCGCCGATGCCTCGTCCAGCACTCTCGACAGCTCCGCTATGGACCTATACGTCCAGTCTCCTGTCTTGCCTGAGAAGTAGACTTCGGACCTGACGCTACCCTCAACCATG
>Ga0302252_1002065_pt1 | contig 10108 bp, 13 predicted proteins | sample AAG_RA_Leu_MG_FD_193511 | JGI IMG/M metagenome (GOLD analysis project Ga0302252, IMG submission 193511) | Enriched activated sludge microbial communities from anaerobic digester in WTTP, New Holstein, Wisconsin, United States - AAG_RA_Leu | ecosystem: Engineered > Bioreactor > Anaerobic >...
ATGCGCCGCAGCTCTGACGCCTCGCTGCACCTCTGGTTCTTGATCCAGCCTTCCCTGGTGAAAAAGTAAGCTCCGCCTCCTTTGGCCCGGTAGGGCTCATAGAGGGAGGAGAAATCTCTGGCCACAAAGTTGGCCATCTTGAGGGTCTTGTTGGATCGATTTATGGTCACATGGCCGTAACCTGGGGGCACCAGGACCTTGTCTCCCGCCGAGGCATGGACTACAGCCACATCGCTGTGATCCTCGCTCTGCAGAAGATATAGAGCCTCGCCCTCCAGCACCTCATACAGCTCGGGATAGGTTACTGCTCCACCGGGAACCAAAGGATGGTAGTGTCCGGCGGTCTTGATGTATTCTTTCCCAAGCATTGCGGGAGGAATAATGGTGATATCATAGCGCAGTCCCTGGGCTAAAAGCTTCTCCTTATCCGCCCGACTGAGGTAGAGATCGCGAAACATGAAATAGAGATCGAAGTCCTCCGCTCCCGCCAGCCAGGGCTGATCGAAGATCACATCAGTCATGTCAAAGAGATGGCGAATATCCGGGTCCTGCAATCTGCTGCCGAATTGTAATTGCATCTTCTGCCCACCGATCCTTTAGGTGTCCTTCCTGGATTATATAGGATCTCATCCAGATTTTTCTCTTTCTATGCTCGGGTTCCTGGATAGTCTCCAGCAGAGCTAGGCATAGAGGCTTATCTTCAGCTGCATCTCTCGGAAAGATTATATGGCCTTCAGCAGGCCAGAGGGCTATTGATGGTGAAATACTCCGTGAGCACCTTTCTGTAGTCTACGATCACATCAACCCTCCAGGTTCCCGGCAGGCGGGCCACATCAGTGCCTCTGATGGGAAGGCAGCTCCAGACCGGCGCAGCCCACATCCCCGTGAATCCATCGATGGGGGGAATGGTGCTGAAGGAACGGGCATAGGTCCTGCCCTCCGGCCAGTACCATCTCCACTCCACGCTGTGAACTCGGGCGTCCCTCCAGATGAGAAGCCAAGAGGCTACCTGCTCGTCATCAGTAGTGAAGGTATAGGTCCTGTAAAGCGGCATTCCATTCGGGCTGATCTCTCTGGCTATGGTATGCTCGGAGAGAGGAAAGAAGGTGGGATGGGACGCTCCCCCCAATCCGCTCATGAGCAAGACGGTTAAGGCCAATAAAGTTAGAATTCTTTTCATCATTGCTGCTCACCATTACTCCGTAAGTTTATTGCAACCCCAATAGTATAATAATTATCTGCTGCATAAAAAGATGACGATTGAGGGCAGGATTAACCGCCTCATCCATTCGGCTCTTCTCTATATGATCGTGGCTTTTATCCCCCTCCTTCTGGCAATTTCTGCTGGGAGATCAATGGCTTCTGGGGCAGAATCTATGACAATTCCATCGCTGCTGGCAACTATTTTCCGGCAGCACTTGAGCTGTCGGTCCACATCCCTCTGGCAGAGGGCATCGCCCTCCAGACCCATCTGCGCCATCAGGCCTCTTATCTCTGCCGCCAGCTCACCGCTGCGGCTGATCTGGCAGTCCAGGAGAAAGACGGTTCTGACGGGCCCGGCCTCGGCCAGGAGGCCAAGTATCTCCTGAATGGCGCGGCAGGCACTCTTGCTGGCCCGATATCTGCCAAAGAAGCCCCTGGTGTCACGAAGAAAGCCATCGTCGCAGAGGTAGACGGCAAAGCCCTCCAGAAGGCTCTCTGTGGTGATTATGCAGTTGTATCCATCCAGGAAGATCTCTCTGCCCCGAATTTCATGCAGACTCAGGGCCCGCCCCATTCTGGACAGAGCAATCCCGGCGGGCACTATCACCCTTTGGAGAACCATCCTCTGATCCCCGGCAAGGCGGTGGTGATCGCAGACGAATCGAACCGCAGAGGAGGCAGGATAGCCTCTGTCCATCAGAAACCTGGCCTCCCGGGCAGCTTGTTTCAAGGTTGGATCAGGGTTTGCTTCCAGGTCTATTCTCTTGCCTCCTGATAGAGGTCTCTTCCCTTGCTATCTATGGCCACAATGAGAGGACCGAAATCTTTGGCTCGGAAGGTCCAGAGGGACTCGGCCATGCCCAGCTCGGAAAGGTGAACTGTCAGCACCTCAAGTTTGCGGGCGGCAGCAGCGCCGCAGCCACCGGGATAAGCCAGATATACCGCTCTATCCCGGAAGGGCTCCGGGGGGAGGCCCCCCTTGCCTATGATGGCCCGCAGTCCCTTCTCCAGCATCTCCTCGGTATACCGGGCCATGCGGCCGCTGGTGGTGGGTCCGGCAGATAGGACCCGGCCCTCCTGGATGAGGGGGCCGCAGTGGTAGAGGGCTGCCCCTTCCAGAGATACCGGGCTGCCAGCTTTGCGAATCATCGCATGGGCTTTGTCCCTGGCGGAGTAGATGATGCCGCTTAAAAAGACCACATCTCCTGCCTCTAGCATCCTTATGTCCTCCCCGGAGAGCGGTGTGCTCAGATGATGCTCGCTCACAGTATCACCTCTTTCGCCTTGCGGTTAGCCCAGCACTGGAAGTTGATGGCAACGGGAAGGGAGGCGGTATGGCAGTAGGCCCTCTCTATCCGCAGGCCGAGGGCGGTGGTATCGCCTCCCAGGCCCATGGGACCTATGCCAAGCCGGTTGATCCTATCCAGTAGGGCCTGCTCTTCTTCATCCTCCTGCTTGCCGTCCATATCCAAGAGAGCATGCTTGGCCAGCCGGGCGGAGAGATCGAAGCTGCCACCCAGGCCGATTCCCAAAAATAGAGGGGGGCAGGCATTGGCCGCCCTTTCCCTCACGCTTTCAATTATGAAATCAAAGGGATCGTCGGCAGGATTGAGCATTGCTATAAGGCTCATGTTCTCCGAGCCTGCCCCCTTGGGAAAGGCGGTGATGCTCAGGCATCTTCCGGCCACATAATCCATGATGATATCCGGCATCCTCAGGCCGGTGTTGTCCTGGCTATTACAGCGGCTCTGGGGATGGACGGCATTGGGCCGCAGAGGAACCAGCCTGGTCGCCATCCTTACCCCATCCGCTATGGCCTCATGCAAATCGAAGTCCAGCTTTAGCTCCCGTCCCATCCGCACCTGAAATATGGGCAGGCCCGTGTCCTGGCAGAGGGGCAGGCGATCCTGGCCGGCAATGGCCACATTCTCCAGCATGAACTGCAGGTGCTGCCTGGCCAGGGGCAGTCTCTCCCGCGCCGCAGCATCCCTTATCCTCTGGAGAACCCACTCCGGCAGGCCGGTCTCCGCTTTCTGCAAGGCCCGGACCGTTGCCTCTACAACTTGCTCTCTCAATCCTGCCTCCCCCTCTTGCCCGGCTCGATCTTGATGGGGCGGGATTGCTCTGGAAGGACCAGGTTTGTGAGCCGGCCTAAAGCCCTCTCCATGGCATCCTTGTGCAGGTCTCCCGAGGTGTGGATTCCCCCCGGAGTTCCCCGCACCGCCCGGCAGGGATACTGCTGACAGAACAGGCCGGTCATGGATGCTGCTTCATCCACCTTCTTTCCCACTATCCCTGCTGCGGCGTGCCAGGTGGCTCCGCAGGGCGAGCCGCGCAGAACATTGACTTGGCTGATGCGGCCGTCTTTTGTCTCCACCTCCAGCTCCGGGCGGCCCAGCTTCCGGGCAAACTCGTCTATGGCCGGGACGCCGCACTCCTCCAGGGTGCAGCAGATCTCGTCTACCTCTATGTGTATGCCCGTCTTTTCCGCAATCCTCTCCAGCTCTCCTATGGAGCCGGCCCGGCCTATGCCTCCCGGAATTATAGCCGCCTTGACCCCCGCATCACCGGCCATGCGTACGATCTCCGGGGTGAGGTCAGGATGGAAGGTATAGAGGATGAGCAGATCGGCCTGGAATATCCTGGGGTCCAGGTTAAGCTCTTTTACAAACTCCTCCGGGTCCTCGATAAAGCCCGGCAGCACCTGGGGGACCTCTACCGAGACCACCTCAAAGTCGGTATGCTCGGCAATGGTCTCCAGCAGGCGCTCGCCGTACTTGCCTCGTCTTATTACGCCAACCAGCATGAGCCAAAGGATGAATGGGGATGTTAATAGAGGTTTGCCGGGATGCTGGGCCACGGTGCTTTAGGCCCGCATGATCTTATATCAGAGCAGATCTAAGGGCCCAAGAACCATGAGCCAATCAAGAATCCCCTGTGCCCCAGACCGTCGCATTCCGGCTTTTCTCATCGCCGGCACCCACAGCGGCGTGGGCAAGACCACGGTCACATTGGGCATTATGGCCGCCCTGCGCGCCCGGGGCCTGGTGGTGCAGCCCTTCAAGGTCGGGCCGGATTTCATAGATCCCACTCATCACACTGCCGTATGTGGGCGGCCCTCACGTAGCCTCGATCCCTTCATGATGGGCGTGGAAGGGGTGCGCCGCTCCTTTTCCGGAGCCCTCCCGGGTGCAGACGTGGCCGTGGTGGAGGGGGTCATGGGGCTATTTGACGGCATGGACGGGGGGGATATGAGCAGCACCGCCCAGGTGGCCAGGATCCTTGAACTGCCCGTCCTGCTGGTTATCAATGTGCACGGCATGTCCCGCAGCGCAGCGGCCATGGAGAAGGGATTTGTCGAGTTCGATCCCGAACTGAGAATGGCCGGTACCATCCTCAACCGGGTGGGAAGCGAGAGGCACCTTTATATGCTCAAGAGCTGCCTCGAAAAGCCGGTCTACGCCGCCCTGCCTCGCGATAAGGAGCGGGAGATGAAGAGCCGCCACCTGGGTCTGGTGATGGGCTTTGAGGAAAAGCATGACCTTGCTGCTTTGGCTGCCTGGGTGGAGGGCCACGCCGAGATTGATCGGATGCTCAAGCTCAGCGCGCCCATCCCCGCCCTACAGGGGAAGGAGTCCCCCAGGAAGATGGCCGTGCGCTTGGGCGTGGCGATGGATGAGGCCTTCTGCTTTTACTATTATGATAATCTGCTGGAGCTGGAGCGTTGCGGAGCAGAGCTGGTCTATTTCAGTCCCATAAGAGACAGCCTGCCGGATGTGGATGGCCTTTACCTCGGTGGAGGATATCCCGAGCTACATGCCCCTGCCCTGGAGAAAGGATCGGCCAGAAGGCAGATCAAGGAGGCCTCCGAGAATGGCATGCCCATATATGGCGAGTGCGGCGGGCTGATGTACCTGGGAGAGGAGCTGGTGATGGAGACGGCCAGATATAAGATGGCCGGAGGGCTGCCCGGATCGACCATCATGACCGGGAAGCTGGTTGCTCTGGGCTACGCCAGGGCGGAGGCTGTGGAACATAATCCTCTGGCCGGTGTGGGGCGGAGCATCCTGGGGCACGAGTTTCATTATTCACGGTTCGAGTGCGATAGGGATGCTCGATTTGCCTACCGCATGAGCCGGGGGCGAGGGATTTACGGGGGCCAGGACGGTCTGGTGGAGCATAACACCCTGGGAGCTTATCTGCATGCTCACTTTTTCTCCCTCTCCTCGGAGCATCTTATAGAGCAGTGCCAGAGATATAAAAGGATATAAATCAGTGGTGATAAATGCCGCTCGCGGCAATTGATATGGCTTTAGAGCTGGCTTCCTGCAACTCTCTCGCGATTTAACGTCGTACAGCGTCATATGGGCTATTTTGAACTCTGGAATAATCTTATAGAAGATTTCTATAAAAATGCAAATCAATCAGTCCCCTATAGCTGAGCATCGGTTGCTTATTATCCATTGAAATGCTCTGATATTTGCCAAATAATACTCTGATGATCAGATATATAGAACCAATATGGAGAAAAGTTTAAATGCAGATCCGGGATTGGTAGAACCAATTAAAAGGAGTGTTAACTATGAGCAAAGTAACCAGTGGAATTGTGCTCTTCTCCCTCCTGATGGCTCTCTCTCTGGGAGTTGCCTTCGGTGAAGATGAGGCTGCAGAGGAAACCGTAGTTGAGATCAACGACACCAATGTAACCAATGCCACCAACGAAACCAACGTCACCAATATGACCGAGGATGTTGAGATCGTTGATGATATCGAGGCTCAGAGCAGCTAGATTCGTTCGTTATAACTGATGCCATGGCAGGATTCTCCTGCCTTCTCTTTTTCTGAAATACAGAGAAATTTTTAGAAAGGCTTATATTTTTCTAAGCGAGCCATATCTTGAGGTAAACAATATGAGATGCAATATTGCTTTGATACTGCTAACTGCATTAGCTGCCATTCTGGCGGCTCCAGTCCCGGCTCAGGAGGCCGGGAATGCTACCAATATGACTGAATTGTTGAATGCCACCAATTTAACTGCAGCCTTGAATGATACCAATATCAGTGCAGAGGCTCCGGCTGCGGCGGCTGTGGTCGAGGCTGCCGTCGAGTCTATCGCTCCGGCAGCAGAAGAAGCTGTTTCTGCGGGAAAAGAGGTCTCTGCGGAGGCAGCTTCCGCTCTGGATGCCGCTGAGGCTGCGCCAGAGGCTATCGCTTCCCGCTTCAAGCAGCTCTCGGTCTATGCCGGCGAGTCCACCAATCTGGGCAAGGACGCAGCGTCGGGCTACACAGATGTCTCTGCAACGACCGATCGGACAGCAGTGTTCACCCGTGATGCGGGAAGGCTTTCTCCCTCCACCAAGCTTGGCATCAGCAAAGTAGGCACGGGCGATGACAGGTTTGTTGAGGTTACCAGCCAGGCGGTAGGTGAATGGGACCTGGCCAACTGGAGTCTCTCTTCTGGCGGCAGCACCACATTCACCTTCCCCAGTATGATTTTGGAGGAGGGAGCCGCGGTGCGGGTCCATGAGGGCGCTGGCGCATCAAGCGCGACTGATATTTACACCAACAGCAGCGAGCCCCTGTGGGTGGACAGCTTCGTATCCCTGCTGGATGGAGAAGGGGATACCATCTCCACATTCGACATCTCCGCCCAGCCGGTCGAGGTTAAATGGGTCGATCCATTAGCAAGCTTGATCCAGTTCTAAATGCTCAAGGCCGCGATTCTGATCGCGGCATTTTTTTGGCAACCGAGCACTAATCGTTCTCTGATTCGCTCGGATCTGACCACTAGCAGTTTATAATCGTCTTATGGCGATAGGTTTATAATGAAATAAGACATTTAGAAGATTTATCATGGTCGAAAAAACCATCTCAGATTTGCGCATTAAGATCTTTAGCGCTTTATCAGATCCAACTCGACTTGAGCTGCTGGAATATCTGTCAGGAGGCGAGCGATGTGTCTGCGAGATCCTCCCTGCATTCCAGAGATCTCAATCTACCGTATCAAAACATCTGAACATACTCTACGAAGCAGGTATCCTGGATCGCAAGATCGATGGAAAGAGAACTGTCTACCTCATAAAAGATCCCCAGGTATTCGATTTAATTCGCCATGTGGATAGCATGGCCTTAAAGCAGATATCGCATCTGGCCGAGGCGGGAAGGATTCTAGAGAAATCATTAAGCAACGGGAGATGATACTCACGGTTACTTTCACCATCATGGCTGCCCTACAAGCAGGCATATCAACATTAATGGAATACCTGTCGGCCCATGTCCTGACCTGCCTGGTGCCGGCATTCTTTATTGCCGGAGCCATTGCCGCTCTGCTGAACAAGGATATCGTCCTCAAATACTTCGGAGCAGATGCTCCCAAGTGGCTCTGCTATAGCGTGGCTGCCACATCAGGAACCATTCTGGCCGTATGCAGCTGCACCATCCTGCCCATGTTTGCAGGAATCGAGAAACGGGGCGCAGGCATAGGCCCAGCTACTGCCTTTCTCTTCTCCGGTCCGGCCATCAATCTCATGGCCATCATCCTTACTGCGCGTGTTTTGGGCCTGGACCTGGGTCTGGCTAGGGCGGTGGCTGCAGTGGCCATGGCCGTGATCATAGGTCTGACCATGGCAACGATATTTAAAAAGTCAGACCAAAAGTGCAAAGCCAGCCCAGCTTCTTCTGCGCTTCAAGAAGAGCCGGACAGAACTGAAGAGAGCCGCCCCAAATACACCACAGGCATATTCATGGCCGTACTGGTTGCCGTATTGCTGGTGGCCACATCCAGCGCCATCGATCTATTGCCTAAAGCCATAATTGTGGGTGCACTGGTCATCATAGCCGCCTTCCTGATGAAGACCTATTACCTGCCCGAAGAGCAGGAGGCGTTCCTGGGCGAGACCTGGTGGCTGACTAAGAGGATCTTTCCTTTGCTGGTAGCCGGCACATTCGTTACCGGCATTATCGGCTACTTCTTGCCTGTGGAATGGGTTCGAACCATCTTCGGCACGAGCAGCTTCCTGGCCTGCTTTTTAGCCTCGGTTATAGGATCTTTGCTCTACATGCCCACATTGCTGGAGGTTCCCATAGTCGGCACTCTCTTCGGATACAGCACGGGAGTGACCGCAGCCGGTCCGGCCCTGGCTCTTCTGCTGGCAGGACCGTCCTTGAGCCTTCCCAATATGATAGTCATCTGGAGGGTCATCGGAGCAAAAAAGGCCGGCGTTTACATCAGCCTGGTTGTGATCATATCAACTCTGGTGGGAATGCTCTATGGAGCCATTGTCTCATAATTCAATCGACGGAGTGAGAAGAAATGAAATACTATGTCCTGAAGGCCATGATTGTGCTGGCCTGTATCGCTTTTCTGGCAGGATCTGCCGGAGCCGTGAAAATCTCCCCGGCCCTGCAGATGGATACCTACACCGATGCCGATAGCGCTGATCAGAGCTTTGGAGAGGATAGCGCAATTTGGGTTGCATCGCAGGGCGGAGTGCCGGCAAAGATCGCATATCTATCCTTTGGGGGAATGACCACGCTGCCTCAGCAGGTCAAATCCGCCAGCCTGAAGATGTACGCCAAAGAAATTGAGCGACCCGGCAGGGTAAGCCTATACCTTTACGACAATGCAGCTATGGATACCATTACCTGGTCGGATCAGCCTAAATATGGTGCAGAAGCTTTAGGAAGCCTGGATATACAGGAGACGGGCTGGCAGACCTGGGATGCTACCGATTTTGTGAAAAAGGCTGCGGAGGAGTGCAGCGAGGGCTGTCCATTCTCTTTGGTGCTGGTAGCTGAGGGCGATGCCTCCATCAGCTTCGCCTCGCTGGAGGGCGTGGCAGAAGAAATAGCAGTTCTGGAGTATGAAGCATCCTGATGATTGATCAAAACAGTTCGGCAAGCATAGCAGAAGATATGCCGGATAAATCACCTCCGGCAGCCTCCTATTTGCAGATATGATACATCCGGCACACCGGTAATTGAAAGTCTAAGGTGAATAAAATGGTTAAAATTGAGGTAATGGGAACAGGCTGCGCCAAGTGCAAGAGCCTGCTGAAGAATGTGGAGAAGGCCGTGGCAGAGTCGGGAATGGCAGCCGAGGTGGTCAAGGTGGACAGCATCCAGGAGATCATGGACCGGGGAGTGATGATGACACCCGCCCTTTACATCGACGGCAAGTCGGTGATGGTGGGAAGAACTGCCACTGTTGAAGAGATCAAGAGACTGCTGAAAAAGTAAGGGCGATGGACATGGAAGAGAAGAAATGCATGTGCGGCTCGTCGGATGTGAGGGTCGTCTCCTGTTCTGGAGCCTGCAATGTGGGCCAGACCGCAAATCAGGCTGCGATTGAGCTGACAAGAGAAAATGTGGCTGGATTTTTCTGTCTGGCCGGTGTGGGCGGCCACATCAAGGGTATGGTGAATTCAGCCCGGGAGGCTGGCCTGATGATAGCCATTGACGGCTGCCCGGTTCAGTGTGCGACCAAGACATTGCAGCATGCGGAGATCGAGCCGGCCATACAGATTGTGGTGACGGAGCTTGGAATAGAGAAGTCTCCCGATCTCAACCCTGACCAAAAAATCTGCGCCAAAGTTATTGAGAAGGTAAAGGAAGAGCTTGCTGCCTGAAAATCTGGAGGAAGGGTATGGATATACTGAAAATTAAGGTGATTGTCTTCGTTGGGGCTCTGCTGACTATCATTGCCCTCTCTCCTGGCACCTGCTTTGGAGCTGAATGCTCCTCATTGGGCGGCGCTTGCGATGATGGTGGCTGGGACCCCATGGCCAAGCTGGATGAGATTGGAACCGGAAATTATGATGATCAGCCTCAGGCCAGCCCGAAATGGCCGGAGAAGTCAAGAGAGCTGAGGTGGAATATGTCTTCCACCGATGGCCAGGAAAAAGAG
>Ga0302252_1002067_pt1 | contig 10098 bp, 7 predicted proteins | sample AAG_RA_Leu_MG_FD_193511 | JGI IMG/M metagenome (GOLD analysis project Ga0302252, IMG submission 193511) | Enriched activated sludge microbial communities from anaerobic digester in WTTP, New Holstein, Wisconsin, United States - AAG_RA_Leu | ecosystem: Engineered > Bioreactor > Anaerobic >...
CATACCGTGCGGGAACATACCTGGTAGATAAATTGAAGGCAGAAGAGTTTGCTACGATTCCGCCTGAAGATTTCTTTTATTTGACTGAAAGTATTGTCCGTGAAGGCGTTTTGACCCTGCCTGAACTGCCGGCAAGTAAATTTTATTTCTGGAAAAATAAAGAAGGAAAAAATGATCTGATAATTTTTATAAGCGATGCACAGCCGGATTTAGCTATGGCGGAAGAGTATTCAATGAGGATTCTTTCTGTCGCTAAAAAGTATAAAGTTAAAAAAATATTCGGATTCGCCGCGATGCCTCAGCCTATAGACCATACGCAGTCTCCGAATGTCTGGTTTACCGCTACATCCGCCGACATTAACGCCTCGCTTAAAAAATATAATCTAAAAATGCTTTCGGAAGGCCAAATCAGCGGAATGAACGGATTATTCCTTGGAGTTGCGAAACGGGAAGGCTTCGAAGGTTTATGCCTGTTGGGGGAAATCCCATTATATACAATCCAGATTGAAAACCCCCGGGCCGCGTACGCGGTTTTGGATATTGTTACCAGGGTACTTGAAATAAAAATCGATTTTGCGGAATTAATAGACCAGGCGGAAGCATCAGAAAATCAGATTAATAATCTCCTTGATTATCTTAAGGTCGGGCCGGCTCCGGGGCCGATAGGAGATGAAGAAGTTGAAAAGATTAAGAAATCCTTAAGCCAATTAACCAAGCTTCCTCAGTCTGTAAAGGAAAAAATCGAAAAACTTTTCCAGCAGGTTAATACTGATATCTCTAAGGCTCAGGAGTTGAAGTCAGAGCTTGACCGTTGGAATGTGTATAAAGATTACGAAGACCGTTTTCTTGATTTGTTCAAGGACAAAAACAAAAAAGAAAAGAACAATTAAGAGTGCGTGTTCTTAGGAATATTCGTGATGAGTTCCGGACATACATCCGTAAAAGCGGTTATTTTTGATTTAGGTAATGTAATGGTCAGTTTTGACCATTTGATCGCCGCTCAAAAAATTTGCCGCCTTACTTCAAAATCCCCTCAGGAAATTTATGCCCTGTTTTTTGATTCCGGCCTTACCAGGTCATTTGAAGAAGGCCGGCTTTCCGCGCGTGATTTTTTTCTCCGTGTAAAAGAGATGCTTGATTTGTCGCTTACCTATGAAGAATTTCTCCCTATCTGGAATGAGATTTTTTTTCTGACCGAAGATAATAAAATTCTTCATTCTCTGATTCCCCGGCTAAAACAGAATTATAAAGTTCTCCTGTTGTCAAATATCAACATTCTTCATTACGAGTATATTAAAAAACATTTCAGTGTGTTGTCTGTCTTTGATTATATTGTTGCATCATACGAAGAAGGAGTTGTTAAGCCTGATCCAAAAATCTATCGTAAGGCGCTTGAGCTTTTACATCTTGCCCCGGAGGAAGTGTTCTATACCGATGACCGTAAGGATCTAATTGAGGAAGCCTTACGCCTGGGCATCCGCGCATTTCTTTATCAGGGAGCGGAGCAACTGAAACTTGATTTGAAAGCCGCAGGGCTGGCTTTTTTTGAATAATATTTTTTGACAGCTGATGAAAACGATACTGTTCCAGGATAGGTTTTATCGTGAGTGGATTCGTACACGCCGGTTATTCGAATGCAGAGTTTCTGTAATGGAAACAGACCTCCAGGTTTTTACTGATAAACCGCTGGACGCAGGCTTTCTTGAAGAAAAAGTAGTTTCTTTCCGTGCGGATATACAACGGTATAGTATTCGGGATCCGCTGTTCCAAAAAACCCTCAAACCTATTGCGGTTGAGTCTACGGCCCCGGCAATCGTTAAAAAAATGAGCCGGGCGGCGCGTCTGGCAAACGTAGGTCCTATGGCCGCGGTAGCCGGTGCGATAGCGCAGGGTATAGGGGAATTACTTATTCGTAAAGGGTTTCGTGATGTCATTGTGGAGAATGGAGGCGATATATTTTTAAAATCACGCCAGCCGGTTCGTGTGGGAATATTTGCCGGTGATTCTCCTTTATCCGGGAAGATTTTTTTGAGAATTGATCCTCTGTCGTCTTTTCGGAGCGTATGCACTTCCTCGGGGACTGTCGGGCATTCTTTAAGCTTTGGATCCGCTGACGCTGTCGTTGTTATTGCCGATAATGCGTTTATCGCGGACGCAGCCGCTACCGCTGTCGCTAATCGTGTGTCTTCTTCTTCTGACTGCGAAACAGCTTTGGATTTTGGGATGGCTATCCGTGATGTCCGGGGCATTATAATTATAATAGGGCGCACGCTCGCGGCCCGGGGAAAAGCAGTTATTCTTGAATCAAATAAAAAAAATAATTTTCCCGGTTTCTCGTCGGTAAAAAAGTCTTGACAAGGCAAATATATTGTGGTAAATTTACAGCCAAATACAATATGTAGGGGCGGTTCTTAAGACTTCCCATTGCGGGTTAAGAAGGCCCATCCTTACTGGATTGGGAGGAAGAAAACCGGGAATGTAATAAACGCACTGATTAAAGGCTCTTAAGAGAAAGAGCCTTTTTTTATACTACATACATGGTCTGGGAGTGAAAAGGTGAACAGCGAGAAAACCGTAGGTTTAACATTTGATTTAAAAACCGATTATGAGTTTAAGGATGATGATCCTCCGGACGCAAACGCGGAGTTCGACCACCCTTCTACGATAGATGTTATTTCTTCCGCAATTGAATCACAAGGTTTTTTAGTAAAACGTATCGGCAATGTCTCCCACCTGCTTGAAAATATCGGCAATCTAAATAATGTGGATATTGTTTTCAATATTTCCGAAGGGCTCCAGGGAAGAAACAGGGAATCCCAGGTTCCTGTTTTGCTTGAAATGGCTGGGATCCCTTTCGTGGGGTCTGATGCCTTAACTCTTGGGCTTACTCTTGATAAAGTAATGGCCAAGAAAATATTTATTTCAGAAAATATTCCCACACCGAAATTTTTCGAAGTAAAGCCTGAAGACGCGGATAGTATTCTAGATCTGGATCACATGAAATTCCCGATGTTTGTAAAACCGCGTTTTGAAGGTTCTTCTAAAGGGTTGACGCAGTCTTCCCGTGTTGAGAATCTCGAAGAATTAAAAGAACAGGTTGATCGTGTTGTCCGGTTATATAAGCAGCCGGCACTGGTAGAGGAATTTATCAGCGGGGAGGAATTTACGGTTGCGGTTATAGGCAATGACCCTCCGGAAGTAATGCCGATAGTTCAAATTAAAATTGACGGAAAACTGAAGCTGAGAGATAAATTTTATACGTTTGGGCATGTAACATCGGACCATCTGCAGTATATGTGCCCGGCACGCATCAAGGACGAATTAAAGAAAAAGATTTCGGATCTTGCGATAAAAACATATCGAACGGTTGAGTGTTTGGATTTCGGAAGGGTTGATTTTCGGGTAGACCAGGAGGGGAATCCGTATGTCCTTGAAATTAATCCTCTTCCTTCTTTATCGAGTGAAGATGTTTTTATGTCTGTGGCCAAAGCATTGGGTATCTCATATAATGAGATGATTGGCCGTATTTTAAGAACCGCGATGAAAAGAAAAGGTTTGTTGAATTAACTTAAAAACGTTCATTGTCGCGCGGTTGATAATTTTTCGGGTTGAAATCCGAAGCCAAAGGAAGGGTCTATCCCGCCGCGATTACGTTTGACGGAATAAACCGCTTAATGTATTACCATGAATATAGCGATAGCGTATAACTTAAAAAAAGAAGATGATTCAAAGCCTCCCGATTATTTCTCCGAATTTGATTCCCAGGAAACCATTGACGCGATAGATCACGCGCTAAAAATAAAAGGCCATACTGTATCGTTTGTGGATGCTGAACGTTCCGACCTTTTCGGGTATTTTAAAAAGAACCGGATTGATATGGTGTTTAACATCGCGGAAGGAACACGGGGGAAATTCAGGGAAGCGCAGCTTCCCGCGATTCTTGATTATCTGAATATTCCCTATACCGGTTCCGGGACATTGTCTCTTGCGGTCGCCCTGAACAAAACATTAACAAAAAAAATTCTTCGCGCAGAAAAAATCCCAACACCTAATTCTCAGCTTTTTCTGACGGGGAAAGAGAAGCTTGATCCCACCCTGAAATTTCCGCTGATTATAAAGCCAAACTGTGAAGGTTCAGCGAAGGGTATCAGTGTTACCAATGTCGTGCATTCGCAGAAAGAACTCAGTGAAAGGCTGGAGATTGTCATTAAAACATACGAACAGGATGCCCTTGTCGAAGAGTTTATTGAAGGCAAGGAACTTACCGTCGGGATTCTGGAAAACGGAAAAACGACGGTTTTGCCTATTTTAGAGATAGATTTTTCCTCGTGCAGTAAAAGTGGAGAATATTTTTATTCCTGGAGAATGAAAGAATTTCAAGGCAATGATTCTTTGGGCTTGACTCCAACGTTTCACTGTCCCGCCCGTTTGGATAAAGCTACAGAAAAACTGATTCAGGATACTGCGTTAAAAACCCACCGCGCGATCGGCTGTTATGATATTTCGCGGACCGATATACGATTAAACAACGAGAATATTCCGTACGTGCTTGAAATAAATCCACTGCCCGGTCTTAATCCCAGGACGTCAAACTTTCCTATTATGGCGTATGCGGCCGGCTTGAAATACGAAGATATTATCGATTCGGTATTGATGAACGCCCATAAAAGGAGGAGAGCCTAGAATGGATAATACAGTCGCGGATAACCAAAAGCTTTTAACCGAATCCCAGATTATTTCACGCCCCGTCAGGAAATCTCTTGATTATCAGCAAATTAGTTTATACAAAGATGTTAATCCCTTGGATTGGGAAGATTGGCATTGGCAGATGAAGCACCGGGTTACCAAGCTTGAACAGATAAACCAGATTGTGAAGCTTACTTCCGAAGAAGAAGAGGGGATTAAAAACGCCAGGGGCCGTATGGCAATGGCAATAACTCCGTATTGGGCTACTCTTATGGATGGGGATGATCCGAGCTGTCCGATTCGCAGGCAGGCAATTCCTGAAGTGTATGAATTTCAGATCGGCCCCCATGAAATGGTTGATCCTTGCGGTGAAGACACCGATTCTCCGGCGCCTCATCTTGTTCACCGGTATCCGGATCGCGTCCTGCTTCTTTCCACGGAACAATGTGCGATGTATTGTCGCCATTGCACCCGCCGCAGGCTGGTTGGCGATGAAGCAAACAGCGATACTAACGCGAATCGATGGGATGCCGCTTTGGATTATATCCGTTCCAATAAAAAAATCCGGGATGTCTTGATTTCAGGAGGAGATCCTTTTACGTATGAAGACGAGGTCCTGGGGGATTTGTTGAAAAAAATCAGGGCTATTCCGCATGTTGAGTTTTTAAGGATAGGTACCCGGATCCCGGTAACTCTTCCTCAGCGTATAACCGAACGGTTGATTTCAACCCTGAAAAAATCAGGCCCGATTTGGATCAGCATTCATTTTAATCATCCTAAGGAAATCACCAGGCGTACACGAATTGCCTGTGAAATGCTGGCAGACGCGGGGTTCCCCTTAGGCAGTCAGACGGTTCTGTTGAAAGGGATTAATGACCGCCCGTGTATTATGAGAAAGCTGGTGCATGATTTATTGAAAATCCGTGTGCGGCCCTATTATATTTATCAGTGTGACCTTGTCCGGGGGACACAGCATTTCCGTACTTCCGTTAAGGAAGGGATTAATATTATAGAAAAATTACGCGGGTATACATCAGGGTATGCTGTTCCGACGTATGTGATTGATGCCCCCGGGGGAGGAGGGAAAATCCCGGTAAATCCTAATTACGTTATTTCCCAGACAAAAGGCAAGTATGTTTTACGCAACTATGAGAATAAAGTGTTTACGTATCTGGAATAAATAATTTAAAACCGGCTATTGTTTATCTCTGAACCCGTTAGAGTATTCTCTAACGGGTTTGTCTTAATGAAGACATACTTGTTCTCCCCTTAAACAAGGTGTGTTTTAACGAAGGGATATGTGTTCTCCTCTGCGGAAATTAAAACTGTTTTTAGGATTTAAACCCTTTCTGCCACAGGCTGTTATCCGATAATGTCAGTTTTTATGCTTGACCCCCTCTGTGCCGCGGTATATAATCAAATAATTAGATTTATGCGCATAAAAAAAGCACGTTCTCACGTCTTTTTCTTATTTTTATAAGAAGAAAACAGGTATAGTACACATAGAAAAGGTTCCGTCGGTCAGGTTTTCTGCGAAGAAAATCTACCCTGTGCTTAAATATTCCGAAAATCTCAGTGCTATTAACGGAATAAGCTTGGGGGTAATTCCTGCTTTACGGCAGGTTCATCAAGGAGCGAAACTATGGATGTGAAGAACAAGCGTACTATTGTTTTGTTGGGCCATGCTCAATCGGGAAAAACAAGTCTTGCGGAAAGCATCCTTTTTCATTGTGGTGCAATTCCCCGTAAAGGTTCAACTTTTGAAGGGAATACAGTAAGTGATTATAATTGGGATGAAATAGAGCGTAAGAGTTCAATCAGCGATAGTTTTGTATCGTGTAATTGGAATAATATCCGTATCCAGTTGGTTGATACTCCGGGGTATCTGGATTTTTACGGCGAAGTTATAGCCGGTATCCAGGCTGTTGATAACGCTATTGTTGTCGTGGATGCCTCGTCCGGCGTAGAAGTCGGGACCGAAAGGGCCTGGTCTCTGCTTGAAGAAGCAAATATTCCCCGGATAATTTTTGTGAATAAAATTGATAAAGAAGGCGTTGATACAGAAAAGATTACCGATGAATTGCGAAGTGTTCTTTCTAAAAAGGCCATACCTCTGGGGTTAGATAACGGAGACGCTTTGGCTGAAGTGATTGCCGAGAGCGATGATACGCTTCTTGAGAAATATTTAAGTACCGGTAATCTTTCTGCAGAAGAAATCAGTTTAGGCATGCATAAAGCGATTGACGCTGCAAAGTTATTCCCTATAATTTTCGGTTCGGCGCTTCAGGATAAAGGTATTGATGAATTATTGGATGGTGTTCAGCAATACTTGGCTTCTCCTTTGGAAAGGCCGCCGGTTAAGATGCAGGAAGGTCGTGTTGAATTCAGTGATTCTTCGCCGTTTTCGGCTTTAGTTTTTAAGTCGATCGTTGATCCATATGTCGGGCAATTGTCTATGGCAAGGATTTTTTCCGGTACCTTGACAGCGAATACTCAGTTTTATAATATTTCCAGGAGTGACAGCGAACGTATCGGACATTTGTTTTTTTTACAGGGCAAAGAACAGCGTTCTCTTGATGCGGCATCATGCGGGGATATCATTGCGATTCCGAAATTAAAGCTCACTCATACCGGGGATACCTTGTGTGATCATGCTCATCCGGTAGTGTTTAAACAGCCGGAATTTCCAGAAGCTATGATTTCCGCTTCTGTTCGTCCTCATTCCCGGCAGGATGAAGAAAAAATTTCTCAGGCTTTACATAAGTTAACCGCGGAAGATCCTACGTTCCGGGTTAAAGTTGATCCGGAAACGAAAGAAATGGTGGTTTCCGGCCTGGGAGACCTGCATCTTCATGTTATGATTGCCCGTCTTAAAAAGAGGTTTAATGTTGAGGTTGATCTGGGTACGCCCAAAGTTCCCTACAGGGAGAGTATAACCAAGACGGTGAAAGCCCAGGGGAAATTCAAACGCCAATCAGGCGGCCGGGGGCAGTACGGCGATGTTTGGATTGAAATCAGCCCGTTAAGCGAAGAAAAACATTTTGAATTTGTTGATAAGGTTTTTGGCGGTGCCATTCCGAAAAACTTTATTCCTTCTGTAGAAAAAGGGATTAAAAATACAATGGCGGAAGGTATTGTAGCCGGATATCCAATGGTAAATCTACAGGTTACTTTGTATGACGGCTCGTACCATGATGTTGATTCTTCGGATATGGCTTTTCAGATTGCGGCCCGCTTGGCATTACGCAAGGCTGTTATGGAGGCTGGCCCCGTTCTTTTAGAACCGATCATGAACGTTGAAATCGCAATTCCTGAAGAATTTCTTGGAGCAATTTCAGGAGATTTGAATTCCCGGAGAGGCAGGACCGTGGGTATGGAGGCCCGGGGAAAACTTCAGATAGTAAAGGCGGTTGTTCCTATGTCCGAGATGTTTACGTATGGAAATGATTTACGTTCGATGACGCAGGGCAGGGGCAGTTATACGATGAAATTTTCGCATTATGAACATGTTCCGTCAAAAATAGCGACTACAATCATAAGTCACTATCAGACGCATCATAAAGAAGAAGAGATGTAATGGGTTTTTTGTTAATCGAAGCAACAGTGGAGGTTTAGTGTGAAAATTGGAGTTATTGGATTGGAATCGTTTTCAAACGGAAAAGAAAATTTAGTTGACGCGCGGCTGGAGACATTAAAACAGATGTTTAATTCCGCGAAAAAGGTATATATTCAGGTGGAAATTATAACCGATACCGATAAATTAAAAGAGGCCGATGGGATTATCGCCTCGGAAAAGGCCCGTCTTGACATAATTGTCGGGGATATTGAGTTTGTTGAAACGCGCCTCGAACGGTCTCAGATAGACGTGGAAAAGAAAATGCTTTTAAGATTCAAAGAAAAACTTGAAAAAGAAGAAATGCTGACGGGAATGCCGCTTTCAGAAGAAGAACAGAAGCTGGTTTCCGCCTATCCTTTGTTGAGCATTAAGCCCGTGGTAATCGTGAAAGATGAAGACGCAGCTGATAAAGCAAAAGTAATTTTTTCCGCGTATTACTCTTTAGGGTACATCTCGTATTTTACTGCAGGCGACAAAGATTCTCACGGATGGTCTATTAAAAAGGGCATGAATGCCTGGGAAGCTTCCGGCGCGATACATTCGGATATACAGAAAGGGTTTATTAGGGCGGAAGTCTTGGGTTATCAGGATTTAATCGACGCGGGAAATTTTAACCAGGCACGGTCAAATAATAAGGTCAGGCTTGAAAATAAAGAATATATTGTTCAGGATGGGGATTTAATGACGTTTCGGTTTAATAAATAAAGGTTGATTCTTGTGGTATTCACGATGTGTCTTATAAAAGAATATATAATAAGCGGTCTATAACGAATGATTACAATTAAGCGTGCGCTCGTGAGTGTGTCAGACAAAACAGGTATTGTTGAATTTTGTCGTGTTTTGCGAAGTTTTAATGTGGAAATTCTTTCTACCGGCGGAACCGCGAAATTATTGAGGGAACATAATATTACGGTTATGGATGTTTCCGAATTCACTGGTTTCCCCGAGATGCTTGACGGCCGCGTTAAAACTCTTCATCCGAAAGTCCACGGGGGGCTTTTGGCTTTGCGCGAAAACCAGGAACATATGCAAACAGTTAAACAGCACGGTATCGGTTTAATTGATATGGTCGTGGTTAATTTATATCCGTTTGAAAAGACAGTTGCCAAGGCAGGCGTAACCCGCGCAGAAGCCATTGAGAATATTGATATCGGCGGTCCTTCTATGTTGCGTTCGGCAGCTAAAAATCATCAGTCTGTCGCGGTTATCTGTCAGCCTTCGCAATATGAAGAAGCATCCCGTGAGTTACAGAATAATAAAGGGAAGATCTCAAAAACAACCTGCCGGAGATTCGCACGGGATGTTTTTCTTTCTACCTCGTGTTATGACAGGGCGATTTATGAATATTTAAATGTTTCAGAAGGGATTCATTCGTATTCCGCTTCTTCATTGCCGGTTTCTCTCTCATTGAAGTTTACGAAACTCCAGGATTTGCGATATGGGGAAAATCCGCATCAACAGGCGGCTTTTTATAAAGAGGACGGGGCTTCGGGAGGTTTGATTAATCTCCGGCAATTACAGGGCAAAGAACTGTCTTTTAATAATATTCTCGATTTAAATAGTGTCTGGGAACTATTGAAAGAGTTTAAAAATCCAGCAGCCGTTATTGTTAAACATAATAATCCGTGCGGCGCTGCCGAAGCCCGGATGCTTGATAGAGCTTATCAGGATGCGTATGATTGTGATCCCTTGTCCGCATTCGGGGGTATTGTGGGTTTGAACAGGGCTGTCGATTTCAAAACGGCACGCCGTATCGCTGCCAGCGGTTTTATTGAATGTATTATAGCTCCATCATT
>Ga0302252_1002070_pt1 | contig 10091 bp, 8 predicted proteins | sample AAG_RA_Leu_MG_FD_193511 | JGI IMG/M metagenome (GOLD analysis project Ga0302252, IMG submission 193511) | Enriched activated sludge microbial communities from anaerobic digester in WTTP, New Holstein, Wisconsin, United States - AAG_RA_Leu | ecosystem: Engineered > Bioreactor > Anaerobic >...
GCAGGACTTCAAGTTTATGAACAAGCCCGTGCAGGGTTTTGGCGCAAATGCAAACAGCTTTCAAAACGTGCATGTGGTTTATTATGAAAACGATGATAAATTCATCCTGGCGCTGAAGCTGAGAGACAATAGCGATCAGCTCTTCCTGGCCAAGGGTTTCCCTACTTCCGGCCCTGAAGAGGTGGTCGGTTTCCTGCGTTCCAAAGTGCCAGCCCAATCCGGCGATGTGGAAGTTCCTGGCAAACTAATGAACAAAAAAGACGTCTTCGCCGCTCCTGTCCTGCATCTGGATGCAGAGCGCAAGTATGAGGAAATGCTGGGTTTAAGGGTAAAAAACAAAAAGATGAAGGGCTATGCAATCAGCGTGATGCAGGAAAAGATAAAATTCGACATGGACGAGAAAGGTGCCAGAGTGGAAAACGAAGCAGTGATTGGCATGATCACTTCTGTAGCTCCGGGCAGCTACACACCAAAGAAACTGGTTTTGGACAAGCCCTACTGGGTAATCATGAAGCGAGCGAATTCCAATAATCCATACTTCCTGATGGGAGTGGATGAAACCACGGTAATGAAGCCACTTTAAACCCATGAGCTGGCTCTACGGATATTTATACAAGGAGGCCCCAAAGGGGTCTCCCTTGCTTTTAACGACCCAAAAAGCCCTGCAGGAAAAGCACTTGCCATTCTTTGACCTCTATGCAGGAGGTAGCAGCAATACACTTTTTTGGTTTGAGTTTTCAGATACCGAACTGCTGGTCGTATTGGGTATGCCGGTAATCTGCGAAATGGCTTCATGCCGTTATCCCAGCATTTCAGACTGGCAGAATTGCCTGAAAGATCCAGACCGCTTTCTGCGTTTGGACGGGCATTTTGCCATTCTGCACTACAAACAAGGAACCTTAAGCTGCTACAACGATTCTCTGGGCAAGCGAACCTTATACTTTCGAGAAAGCGACACTGGGATATTCTTTTGTTCCGACCTGAGTCTCTTGAAGGCTCAGGGCTCCACCGAGATAGATTATTACAAGTACGGAGCTCTCTGGCATGCCATGTATCCTCCTACCCAAGGCGGTTATGCGCCACTATCCGATACCTACTATAAGGGCGTCCTGAGCCTGGGAACAGGTGCAAAAGCTTGCTATCACCCGGGTCAGGACAAACTCAAGATCAGCAACAGACCCTTTGAACCCTCACCGCAAGCCTTGGATAGTATCCAGATGTTGGAATCCTACTGCTTGTTGCCAGCTAAAACAGGAAAAAGAATAGGCATAGGTTTATCAGGCGGAATGGATATCAGGCCGCTTCTGGCCATCTATCTGAAGGCCGGAATCCCACTGACAGTATATAACTATGGCAATACCGACAACTACGATTACCAGATTGCCGCGGCTATGGCCAGGAAGTTCTCCCTACCCTTCGTCCATATAAAATACAGCGATACTCAAGGCGATTGGGACCAGGTACTGGCTTTCTGCCGCGACCGGGGAGCGGTGTTCAACCCCCTGCACAGCGCAAACCTGGCCTATTATCCCATCATAAAGCAACAAACCGATGCCTACGTATCCGGGTATTTCGGCGAAGTTTTCCGCTTCAGGATGATGGTTGCCAACCTGAAAAGCGCACTAAGCACACGAATTCTTGATTATCACGACATCGGGGCCTATCTTTTCCGGGAACCGCCAAATTTCTTTGTCCCAGAAGCTAGAAGACTGATGCACAAAGGATTTTGGGATCACTTGCGGGCTGCAGCCGCCCAGATGCCCTCAGCGCAGGAAATGTTGAATCCTTATTGGATGCATCTCTTTGTGATCCGTTATTGGTTCAGAACTTTACAGGCGGTAAATTATCCCAGCATCGACCTCAGCGTGATGAATATTCTACCCTGGGTTCAGGCAAGTATGTTCAGCCAGCACTGGCAATTGGGCTTTTTAAACCAATTGAACGAAGGTTTGCACCGTAAGATTATCAAAACCCGCTACCCAGCCCTGGAGGAATTTCCCTTATCCGCTACCGATCTATGCGCACCGTATAGAACCAGACAACTGGCCTTGAAGCTGAAAACCTGGGTTTACTACAAAAAAAATCCCAGGCTAAGAGATCTGCGCACCCACGATTTTCTTGTGAAGCACAAAGCAAACATTCTGGATTTGATTGGTTCTTCCCTGGCAAGAGATGACGCTTCTCTCGACCAGCCAAAAGTTCACAGAATAGTAAACGAGTTTTATAAAGACAGCCCCAATCAACAGGATGCCATGGTATGCCTGCTGGCATATTTGCTGGGAAAATGAAAGACCTACTCTGCACATGCATAGAATCTGCCTTGGACGAGCTATGCCACCTTGCTCTACTCAAAGAGCTACTTAACGGTATTCACTTTGAGCATGCTCCCAGTATCTTGGCAATTGGTAAAAGCGCCTATCTTATGGCTCAGGTTTGCTGCCAGGTTCTTCTGGAAAGGAGTTTTCGTCCCCAAGGCTTTCTGCTAACTAAGTATGGAATGGCTGGAGAAGCCATACCAGGGTTGGTCAGCCTGGAAGCCGGACACCCAACTCCTGATGCCAACAGCATAAACCATAGCCAAATGATAATGGACTGGCTGCAGGCTTTGCCGGAAGAGCAAACCCTGATAGTTCTGCTAAGTGGAGGTGCCAGCGCACTTTTTGAAATCCCGGCAATGGGACTGAAGCTGTCAGCACTGATTGAGTTGAACCGCTATCTCCTCTGCTCAGGATTACCAATTACAGAGATTAACCAAATCCGCTCACAGCATTCAGGAGTAAAAGCCGGAAAAGCCATTGCAATGATCCCCTGTAGCCAAATCTTATGTTACGCTGTATCAGATGTGGAAGGCAATGACCCCAGAGTAATAGGTTCTGGCAGCTTCTGGCCCACTGGGGTTGAGATGCACGAAGCTGGTCATTATGCTGCTACCCTAGCTGGAAACAGACATTTCAAATATAGCATTGTAGCCGATAACCTGATCTTGAGAAAGCTTTTGGGCAAGAGCTTGCCCCTGCCGGTAAAGATTATTCCTAGGTTTGTTAATCTCACTGTGGTTGCCTTTGCCAGCCTGCTGGGTAAAGAAGCAAGGTTGATGAAGAACAAGGGCACCATGCTTTACGGAGGCGAAACGACAGTAGAGGTAAAGGGATCTGGCCTGGGCGGAAGGTGCACGCATTTGGCATTGCTGGTAGCCAAAGATATTTCCGGTCTTAATGATATCTCTTTCCTCGCAGTAGCCAGCGACGGCAACGACAATCTGGAAGGCATTTCTGGAGCATACGTGGATGGCTTCACCTGGAATAACCTCTTAAACAAGGGTATAGATGCCGATGCCGCTATCTCCAGTTTTGATTCCTACACCGCCCTCAAATCAGTATCCGGACTGGTTCCAGCCTGGCATAGCCCACTCAACGTAAACGAGCTGTACATCCTGATAAAAAAATGAAAGGGTGCAGGCAATACCGGCACCCTTATTGTGGCTGAATAATCTAGTTATCTGATGATCACCATTTTCTTTGTCTGGCTTATGGACGGGCTTTGGAGTTTATAAAAATATACGCCGCTGGAGCAGAAATTACCGCGTTTGTCCAAGCCATCCCAGTTCAGGATCTGGGTTCCGGATTTTACTGAATAGCTTTTCACCACCTGCCCCAAAAGGTTGTAGATACTTACCGAACCAGACTCACCGGCCTTCATTTGAACCTCAATATTGGTTTGTTGACCGATACGGAAGGGATTGGGCCAAGCTTCGCTCATCTGGGTGCGATCAGGAAGTGGTGGAACTTCCGTAGCTGACAAGGTAGCATTCACAGGGCCGAAAAACTCACTGCTGCCGTCGATCGAAATCGCTTCCAACCAGAAGTAATAGGTTCCCGGTTCGGTCAAATCATCAGCTACGAAGCTGTAATGGGATCCGCTGCTGCTGTTTTCGGCTGGAATTAGAACTGGCGTTAAGCAGATCATCTCCGGATTTGAGATTGCCGGCTTGTAGTACACGTTATAACCCTGCATTGAGGTTTCGGACGCGGTACTCCAGGCCAGGGTCAGCATATTTTGGGAGTTGACCGTGGCCGTAAAGGACGAAAGAGTAATCGGAAGAGTTTCATCAAAACTGGAGGCAACTGTGAATTCGTCATTCAAATTAGCCTCGGTAACCCCCAGAGCTTTGATCGTATTGGGAAGGCTGATGGCCATGGCAGGATAAATTGACCAGGCTCCACCATCAGGTTTGTGCAGCACGACCCAATCGGCAATTCCTTTGGCGCTGGCAAAGTCCGATTGATTCAGAGTGAATGTTATGTCGGCAACAAAGGTATCCAGAGTGGTGCCGATTTTCCAGTATTTCTTGGCTTGTGAATTCAGACCGCCAGGCAAGGCTCCACCTGGTACTAGCGGAATCTCGTTTACGTAAAAATAGTGGGTGCTAAGACCCGCATAGGGATTGGTACCGCCACTAAGGTCTACCAGCACATTTTGGTCAGGAAAACTGAGATTGGCCGGAACCGGTAAGCTAAAAGACTGACCACTGCCTGAACCCCTGGCTGGATCACCCAGGTCAAAATTCAATGTGAAGTCAAACCAGGATTTAGCGATGGACATTTCGGAAGCAATCCCCAGCATGGGCATGTCGATCTTGTATCCTGAAGCGGCAAACAGCGCAGCCCAATTGACTTCGGACATCGCGGTATCAACGTCTCCATAGCCGTATCCGGTTTGAGGTGCGCCTGTACCGATGCTGCCCAACCAACCAGCAAAAACAGGACTCAAACTTCTGATCTGCGCCTGACTAGGATAGGGCGTGGTGATTACGAAAGTAAGATTTTTCACATAAAGCTTGGGAGTTCCATTTAATGCCAGATATCCAGTGGCATTGCCATAGATACGTCTGTCACCTGCTTGCCCTGGAGTATTCCATGGCAGTGCTTCATTTACCGTGTTGATTCTTTCAAAATGTACGAGCTGGAAGGGCTGGGTAAAAACCAGGCTTACCTCAGCCGGGGTGGCTGCTACATCGGTGTTTTCCACTGCACAGGTGATATTGGTTACATGCCCTGGCGTTGCCATCGGGCCTACATTCATGTCCGCATAGAAGTGCTGGGAGGTGCCATTCCAGGTAAGGGCACTGCCATCGGCCATGGGAGGAAAGGGAACACCGGCATTGTCAATATCCCACACCCAGTTTCCGGTTCTGGTATAGGACTCCAAATTGTCCACATTGAAGCTAAAGACAGTTTGGGCAAAGATCACTCCGGGGATGATAGCCAAAAGCAGAAAAGTAAGAGCCCATCTCCCCGCGATTGCGGAAGTATGTTGGCGATATCTCATATTTACTCCTTTGTACAAGTCAGCTGTGTACCAGCTAATTTTTTTTATACGAACGATAAGCTAAGTAGAATTGGCGTTCTGGCAAACCCCAAAACACAAAGAAACGGAAAAAAAGAGATTGACACCATTAGCCTCACACGCTGTTTTGAATCATGCCTAACTATAAGAATAATATAGGAGATACAAGATGAATTACTTTCTAACTGAAGACCAACTGGAGATGCAGGAAATTGCCCGGCGCATCGCAATCGAAAAGATGAAACCGCTTTCGGAGAAGTATGACGAAGAAGGTATCTTTCCTTGGGACATTGTGGAGATAATGAAACAAAGTGATCTCTTCTCCATCCTGATTCCGGAGGAGTATGAGGGAATCAGTGGCAAGGTGGTCGATCTGGCCATTGTAACCGAAGAGCTTTGCGCTGTAGATGCAGGCATCGCCCTGGCTTTTGGAGCTACAGGGCTGGGCATGTATCCCATCCTCATCGGAGGCAGTGAAGAGCAGAAGAAGAAATACCTGCCAATAATCGCCGCTGGGGATCAACTAGCTGCATTTGCCCTCACCGAAGCGAATGCAGGCAGTGATGCAGGCGCCATCGAAACCACTGCCCGCAAGGAAGGTGAATACTACATTCTGAACGGTACCAAGCAGTGGATAACCAATGGCGGCGAAGCAGGTATTTACACGGTTTTTGCCATGACCGACAAGACCAAAGGTGCCCGTGGCTGCTCGTGTTTCATAGTGGAAAAAGGAACACCAGGCTTCAGCTTTGGAAAAAAGGAAAACAAGATGGGGATCAGAGCTTCGGCAACCCGTGAACTAATTTTCGAAGATTGCAGGGTTCCGGCTGAGAACCTTTTGGGGCGTGAAGGCACTGGCTTTATCACAGCCATGAAGGTTTTTGACAAGAGTCGTCCGATGGTGGGCGCTCAGGCTGTCGGAATTGCCCGGGGAGCTTTCGAGGCTGCTGCCAGGTATTCGCAGGAAAGACAGCAATTCGGCAAGCCGATCTCCAGTTTTCAAGCCGTACAATTCATGCTGGCCGACATGGCTACCCAGATCGAAGCGGCCAGAGCTTTAGTAATGCAAACCGCCAAAATGGTGGACAGCGGAGCAAAGAATTACTCCAAAGAAAGTGCCATGTGCAAATACTTCGCATCGGATGTTGCCATGAAGGTGACTACCGACGCAGTGCAAATCCTGGGTGGCTATGGCTACATGAAGGAATACCCCGTGGAAAAAATGATGCGCGATGCCAAAATCCTGCAGATCTACGAAGGCACCAACCAGATTCAGCGCAGCATCGTGGCAGCCAATATCCTAAAGGAATTCTAATGCACGATTGGATAAAAGAATTTCCCGCAGCTATCACAGTTTGCGATATAAACTACACTATCACCGAAATGAACGATAAAGCCATCGCCACCTTCGCAAAGGAGGGTGGCGCGGCTTTAATCGGCAAAAACCTGCTGGATTATCACCCCGAGCATTGCAATGCCATAATAAAACAAATGCTCGAAAGCGGTCTGCCCCATTCCTACACAATTGAAAAAAATGGCCAGAAAAAACTGATCCACCAACAACCCTGGTTCAAGGACGGCAAGGTTGCCGGTTTGGTGGAGCTTTCGATAGTATTACCCTCAGAAATGCCCCATTATGTCCGATCTTAAACTTCTGGTGCACACCTGCTGCGCGCCTTGTTTCATAGCTCCTTATCGCCAACTGCGGGAAGCGGGAATCCAGCCCAGCGCTTTTTGGTTCAATCCTAATATTCACCCTCTTCTGGAGTATCAGAAAAGGCGCAATGCGCTCAGGGACTTCAGCGCTCAGGAAGGCTTCGAACTGATTGAATCTGATAACTATGGCTTGAAGGACTTTGTCCAAAACACCCTAAAGGATCTATCCCGGCGCTGCGAATATTGCTATGAAACTCGCTTGGATGCCGTAGCCAGAGAAGCCGCAGAAAGAGGCTTCATGGCCTTTAGCACCACTTTGCTTTATAGTAAATACCAGAAACACGAACTGATCGTAGATATTGCTTTGCAGAAGAGCGCTAGTTATGGAGTGGAGTTCTTTTATCGGGACTGGAGAGAGCTTTGGAAACAAGGCATAATCCAATCCAAAGAGAAAGGTATGTATCGTCAGCAATATTGCGGATGCATCTTCAGCGAGGAGGATCGCTATCGTGAGCAAGTATAAAGAAATAGACCTTGGACACTTGAAAACCTACAGTGTCCTGGAGCGCTACAGCAAAGTAAATACAGAGGCCTTTGCCAAGCCCGGAAAGGTTGGAATTTCCGACTTTCTCGATTGTTTACCTGATGTCCTGGCTGCCCAGGATCTGAAGGAATTGATCGGCCACTGCAAAGCTGCCAGGGAAAAGGGCAAACCACTGATAATCGGCTTGGGCGGGCACGTTATCAAATGTGGTTTGGCACCTCTTATCATCGAACTGATCAAAGCCGGCTACGTTAGCTGTCTGGTAAGCAACGGCTCTGTAATGATTCATGACTACGAAATTGCCCGTTTCGGTTCCACCTCTGAAGACGTCTCAGCCGCTTTGGCCGATGGTTCCTTTGGCATGGCGAGGGAAACCTCCCAAGAGCTGAACCATTTGTCCAAAGAAGCCTACGCTAGAGGTGAAGGCCTGGGCGAAGCTGTCGGAAGGCATCTGGGGGCCAATTCCGCAAATCCACATTTGTCACTTCTTGCCTCAGCCTACTGCCATGGCATCCCCTTTTGCGTGCAAGTGGCCATTGGTACGGATATCATCCATCAAAGCAACTATGCGGAAGGACCGGCTTTGGGCTATGCCAGCCTGAAAGATTTCAGAATTTTTTGTAACCAGGTGGCTGCCCTGAATCAAGGTGGCGTTTATCTGAACTTTGGTTCGGCGGTAATACTTCCGGAAGTGTTTTTGAAAGCGCTGACCGTAGCCAGAAATGTGTGTGGAGAAGTGAAAGACTTTTACACTGCCGTTTTCGACATGAACATGCACTACCGGGCCAGAGTGAACGTAGCGCAAAGGCCAGTGGAAACCGGAGGAAAAGGGTTTTACTTCATCGGCCACCACGAGATCATGATCCCTCTGCTCGTTAAATCTCTGCTCTGAGTACCTAGACTAACTATATACCCAGTAGATTAGGCGTCAGGATGACGCTTCTACCTGATGACTGTAAATAGATTAAGCGTCAGGATGATGCTTCTACCTGAAGATAAGTAGATTGCTTAAGCGTCAGGATGACGCTTCCACCTCAAAAATGTGAAAAGCCCTTCCCGGGGATGGGAAGGGCTCTTCGGCAGGATGTTTTTGGGGGGATTGCTTTTGGGAAAACTTATCAGAACCCGAACCAGGGCCCCACTGAGAAGCTCAAACCTTGATATTCGGTGTCTGGAGATTGTTTAATATCTATCGTTTCGTTGTTCACGCCTTCCACTTTCCAGCCTTTGGATGGTGAGTAGCCATACACGTATCCGGCTTCACCTCTGATTCCCATCCAGGAAAGCAGGCGCACCAGAACTTCGGCTTTGGGCTGAACCAGCAGATATGAACGTCTGATTTTGGAATGATTGTTCTGGCTATTCAGGAAGGTAGCGTCCCAACTTTCCCAGTTATAGTTCGAGTTGTTTTTCATCACTTCCAGGGTATGCCCACCGCCACCCAGGAGGAATCCAACGGAACCAATCAGGTTCTTAGTGATCGGAACGCGCTTGTCCAGGGTAACTCCGCCAAAGGTATTGTCATAGTGCATCCAAAGGTGATAGCTTGGATCTGTGGAATCGGGTACTTTATCCTGGCTGCTATAGCTATAACCGGCACCACCGATGAAAAAGCCTTTGCCGATATGGCCTTTGCCGCCGCCGCCTTGCATCAGGATTCCCTCGTCATTCAGCTTGGCAAATCCCATGCCGCTCAGCAGATGGTTTACATCGTCCATCTCGCAGGTGAACCACAAGGGGAACCAGCTTCCTCCGCCATAACCGGGAGAGAGTTTTTTGGGTTTATCGCTTTTCTCGCCTTCCGGAACAGGTGTTTTCTGTTGACGCGAGCCAAAGGTAAAGTCCATCTTAATCACTTCACCCGTTCTAAAGATTTCCAGGGCAACCGTGTCACCTGCTCTGTAAAGCTTACGCATTTTATCAAAGACAGCGTTGTTGCTTACTTCCTTGCCATTCATCGAGACTATGATGTCGTCCTCTTGTAAACGATGATTCCAGGCAGGAGAGTCGGAAACCACACCAGTAATGATTACACCCACATTCCCTTTGTAGCCAAGTTCCTGGGCTTTGGGGAAGCTGAGGTCGTCCACGAAAACTCCCATGTAAGGTGCGTCGGGAGCTTCTGGTGCACCGCCCATATTGGTATCTATCTTCATTACCATTTTGGGGGGCAGGGGGATATCCGGAATATCGGACATATCATTTTTCATTTGCACGATAACTTTGCGATATTCCTTTTCTACCTCTTCGGGGGATTGAGCAAATGCAATCCCAACCGCCAGAGCGATCATCAGCGTGATAAACATAATCTTTTTCATCTTTCGGCTCCTTAATTATCGTTTTGCCTTATTACTACGCAAGGGGCGTGCCAAACCACCGTATTTTTTTAATACATTATTTTGCTTGCTGTTAGCGATGCACTACCCGGAATTGCCCTCAGGTTTTAGATCATTTTGATATATCGATTTGATATTTTCGGCCAGTAATCTTCCTTGCTCGCCCCCGCTGTGCCACCCGAATCCCACCCGAATGCCACCGGTATCAG
>Ga0302252_1002073_pt1 | contig 10076 bp, 19 predicted proteins | sample AAG_RA_Leu_MG_FD_193511 | JGI IMG/M metagenome (GOLD analysis project Ga0302252, IMG submission 193511) | Enriched activated sludge microbial communities from anaerobic digester in WTTP, New Holstein, Wisconsin, United States - AAG_RA_Leu | ecosystem: Engineered > Bioreactor > Anaerobic >...
TATGAATGACATATCACCTCTGCTAGTTTCTGGATTTTTTCCAGTGTAAAGTCTTGTGTATACATAGGAAATGGTCTATTCAGAGACCTAATCCTCTTTCTACCTTTTGTTACAAGCGAAAAACCTAATTTATCCTCATCCTGTCAACTAAAACCTTACTATTTTCCTCTTGCATTTGGACCCCTTTGTATATAAACTGATAAAGTCGGACTATTGCACTTTTTCCTAATGAACAAAGTTTTGTAAACCATGCATCGATCAGATTTTTTCAATCAAGCAAATATGATATGAGTATTTGCTGATTACGGCACAAAAAAGGATCAACTAATGATAAATGATGTGAATATGCTAAAAAACGCTTATTTTCATATAATGTCCACAAATCCCGCATGAATCAGTTCTTTTATTACATTTAAGAAATCTATTACTATTCTATTTTAAAAGGAAACAATGATAACCTTACCTGCAATCAAACATGAAATCAAAAATTGTTTAGGTAATGAGCCATCAATAGCTCATATCATTATTTTTGGGAGCTATGTTAATAATAGTGTTCATGAGGATAGTGATATTGATTTAGTTGTAATTCTCAAGGAAAAAGGGATTGATAGCACTTACAGACAAAGAATGGATAGAACAATAAGGATTTCTAGATTGCTAAATCCTTTAAGAAAACATATAGCAATAGATGTTCTTGTTTATACAAAAGATGAGTGGGTATATTTAATCAAAAAAGGATCTCATTTTCTAAAAGAAATTGACAAAAAAGGTTCTTATTTGCCCAGCTGATTATATTCTTCTTCCAAATGCGTTTATAAGTAAGGAGGATCTTTTTAAAATTAATGAATCAACCAATAAACTTTTTGAGATATTATCGATGTCGCTGGCAAAAAAATAATGACACAGACTGGTAAGCTCATACCATTGTATCTTTTGCTCTCTCTGGCTTTTCTTGCAACTTGTTGTTGCAACAAAAGCACTGTAAGTTAGGTGGAATTTGGTATAATATTCATAGTATGAAACAAGAATGAAATATTATATCGATGAAAGAAGTTGCAAAGTAACCGAAAACATGGAAAATGAAATAAACGACAAAATTGAATATTGGATCGAGATAGCAGCTTATGATTTAGCTACAGCAAAAGCTCTATTGGAAACGAAACGCTTCCTTTATGTTGGTTTTATGTGTCATCAAGTCATCGAAAAAATGTTAAAAGCAATGTTTGTAATAAAATTTCCAACGGAAACACCTCCTTATACACATGATCTATTAAAATTAGCAAAAGTAACTTCTTTATGTGAGAAAATGTCACCCGATCAAAATAAGTTTATAGATACATTAGGTCCATTAAATATAGAATCACGTTATCCAAGCGTGAAAGAAAAAATATTTTCTACATTAAGCAAAGAACGGTGTAAACTTATCATTAACAAAACAGAAGGATTGTTTCAATGGATAAAAAATCAGTTATAAAAGTAGCCAAGAAATACGCTAAGTTAGTTATTCAAAATATTAAACCAATCGAAATCATTCTTTATGGCTCTTATGCCAAAGGTACAGCAAGAAAAGATAGTGATATTGATATAGCTGTCGTCGTATCAAGTGTAATTAACGATTTTTTAGATGAAGCAACCATGCTTTACACATTACGACGGGAAATTGACGACAGAATTGAGCCAATTCTTATCGTGGAATCAAATGACAGAAGCGGTTTTCTGGAAGACGTTAGAAAAACAGGCTATCGCATCTATCCCGAAGCCTAACTCCCTGCTATTTACCCCTTGCTTTTGGACCTCTCGTATAAACTGGTAAAGTTGAATTATACTACCTTTTATTACTTGGAATTACTAAATGCTTAATACTCTCTGGAAAACCAAGTAAGATAAGAGTTTTTTCTGGTATATATACTTTGGATAAAAGAAGCAAAAGGATGCTAATCAATGAAGGTTTTAAGCTATGAATACTCGTGGTGAAATAAAAAGAATCAAACCATCGTGTTAGCAAGGTTAGAGCATAGAAACACTTTTTTTTGAGAAATCAAATGTATGAAAGCATAAAAAAGATTAGTGTGGTTTGTGCTGAATTCTTGGAACTAATAAAAAGGTGATTCAAATGAATAACTTATGTGATAAGATTAATAAACTTCCAGCAGACCAAAAAAAAGAAGTTGATGATTTTGTTACTTTTTTGATCGAAAGGAATAAAAGTTTAAACCCAAAAAAAAGCATAAAATTCGAGTGGAGAGGTGGCTTGAAGGACAAAAAAAATACTTGTAGTTCAGTTGAAATGCAGCACTCAATAAGAAAAGAATGGGAAGACAATGTTTCTTCTTGATACAAACATTGTTCTCGAAATATTATTAGACAAACAAAATGCTGATAATTGTTGTAATTTTATCACTTCTCATCAAGGATTTCAGTTGTTCATGACTGATTTTTCTTATTTTTCAATAAATTTGAAATTGTTCAGGCTACAAAAATATAATGTTTTAAGAAGTTTTCATGAAGAAATGATTGAAAGAAGAGTTTTGTCGATCATTAGACTTGAAGAAAAAAACTGGGAGTCATTAATAGATGTATCCAACAAATTCAAATTAGATTTTGATGATTCTTATCAATATGTTGTTGCATCTGAATATGGCTTGCAATTAGTCAGCTATGATAAAGATTTTGACTCTACACCAATTCAAAGAATAGAGCCTTAAATATGATAGGATTAGCCAGGCTTATTCATTGAACCCAACTTTTTGTTGAAAAAAAAAGATTATCCTCTGTCAAAGTTTTGTTGCAATTAAAAAAACCTAACTTACCCTCATTCTACCAAATTAAACCTTAATATTTACCTCTTGCATTTGAACCCCTTTGCATATAAACTGATACAATTGGATTTCTGTTTTCTTATCTCTCTATCTGTCTTATTTGCTGCTTTATCTATTCTGGTAAACTTTTTTCTTAGTCTTAATGAGGAACAAGATATCATATAATGAAAGCAATAAGTCTTGAATACTCCCAGTTCGTTTTTAGACATTTCTAAGATTGAAGTGATTTACACTGATTATTGTTTTTTCAGATGAATAGATAGAGGTGAATTATACGACAAGTACTTATTTATCTTGAAGAAGATGAATATTGGGTAGCTGAGTGTCCAAGTTTACCAGGATGTTTTCTTACTGCTTATTAATATATCAAAAGTGCTGTAAGTTAAGTAGAATCTGGTAAAATGGGTATAAGGTGAAAAAAAACATGGAGAGTAATTATGATGAATAAAACATTTACTGCTGTCATACATCAGGAAGAGCACATATATGTGGCTGAATGCCCGGAAGTTGGCACTGTGAGTCAAGGATATACTATTGAAGAGGCATTGATGAATCTTAAAGAAGCTACCGAATTGTATTTAGAAGAATTTCCCTTAAAAAATAATGCAATGAAGCCTTTTATGACCGTATTTGAAGCAAACATCAATATACCTCAAATCTAAATGTTTTCAGGGCATGAGGTAGTTAGCAAATTGGAAAAGTTAGGATTTTCGAAGATTAGACAAAAAGGTAGTCATGTAATAATGAAGAAGTGTGTTTCATCTGGAGTTACTATTGGTTGCGTAGTTCCGTTGCATAAAGAATTATCCTATGGAACTTTGCGAGGAATTTTAAACCAAGCTTACATTAATATTGATGAGTTTTTGAAACAATAAGCACCGCACAATATATTATTATGAATTAGCAAGCATCATTCATGTAGCCTTTTGTCAAGGTTTTGTTACAAGCAAAAAAACCTAATTTATCCACATCCTACCAAATAAAACCTTAACATTTTCTCCTTGCATTTGGACCCCTACGCATCTAAACTGGTAAAGTCAGATTATAGTACCCTTGTTTTTATGGTTTTTCTCGCAACTACTTGTTGCATCAAAAACCCTGCAAAATAAGCGTATTCTGGTATAATATATATACTTGGTATAAAAGAAGTATAAGGATGCTAAACAATAAAGGTTGTGAGCTATGAATACTCGTGATGAAGTAAAAAGCATCAATAGCGTTATTAAAACAGCGATTAAAGAAGGCGTTCCTTTATGATGGATAATATGGGCAAGGTAGATTACTGGGTTGAAATAGCTGCATATGATTTATCTATTGCAAAAGAATTGTTAAAAATTAACCGTTTTCTATATGTTGGTTTTATGTGTCATCAAGCCATAGAAAAAATTTTTAAGGCAATGTTTGTGATAAAATTTCCTGCAGAAACACCTCCTTACACCCATGATTTGCTAAAACTTGCAAAAGTAACATCCCTGTATGAGACAATGTCAACAGAACAAAGAAGCATAATTAGAACATTAGCACCCTTAAACATTGAAGCTCGATATCCAAGTATGAAAAACGATTTATCTTCCTCACTAAACAAAGAACGATGTGATAGCATTTATAAGCAAACAGAAGGACTATTTCAATGGATAAAAGCACAGTTGTAAAGATCGCAGAAGCGTACGCCAAGTTGGTTTTACAAAAGTTGAAACCAATCGAAATCATTCTATATGGGTCTTATGCTAAAGGTACAGCAAGAGAGGATAGCGATATTGACATTGCTGTTATTGTCTCAAAAGTAGTGGATGATTTTCTTGACGAAGCTGTAATGCTTTATACTCTTCGAGAAGAAGTTGACGACAGAATTGAACCAAAATTGATTGTAGAATCACATGACTACAGCGGTTTCCTGGAAGATGTTAGAAAAACAGGCTATCGCATCTATCCCGAAGCCTAACTCCCTGCTATTTACCCCTTGCTTTTGGACCTCTACCCATATAAACTGGTAAAGTCGAATATAGTACCTTTGATTGCCCAGAACTTCTAATTACTCAATACTTGAGATAATTCTGAAAGATAAACGCATTCTGGTAAAATATGATTAAGATAAAAGAAGCAAAAGGATGCTGATAAATGAGAGTTGTGAGCCATGAATACTCGTGATGATATAAAAAGAGTCATAAGTACTATCTTGCAATCTTGTAATTTTTCAAATGCTAAAATTGTTTTGTTTGGCTCACGAGCAAGAAATGATTTTAACCAGGATAGTGACTGGGATTTATTGATTATTGTTTCTCAAGACCTTACGCGGAACGAGAAACTCGAAATCTCATATCAAATTCGTAGAAGTTTAGCGAAAAAACATATACCATGCGACATTATTATTCGTTCAGAATCTGAACTTGAATCTTTCAAGAAGCGTGTAAACAGTGTTACTAAAACAGCAATCGAAGAAGGTGTTCCTCTTTGATGAATAATATGGACAAAGTAAATTACTGGGTTGAAATTGCTGTGGATGATTTGTGTTTTGCAAAAGAATGTTTAAAAATTAATCGTTTTCTATATGTTGGTTTTATGTGTCATCAAACCATCGAAAAAATACTGAAAGCTAAGCATGTGGCAAAATTTCCTAGCGATACACCACCTTATACTCATAATCTAGTAAAACTTGCTCAAACGACTGGATTGTATGAATTAATGTCGCTTGATCAAAAAAAAGTTATAGCTAATCTTGAGCCATTAAATATAGAAGCACGTTATCCAAGTAAAAAAAAGGAAATTTTATCTACACTTAGCAAAGAAAGATGTGAATTGCTTATCAAACAAACTGAAGGATTGAATCAATGGATAAAAGCACAGTTATAAAAATCGCTAAAGATTACGTTAATTTGGTCTTACAAAATATGAAACCAAAAGAGATCATTTTATATGGTTCATATGCCAAAGGAACAGCTAGAGAAGATAGTGATATCGATATCGCAGTTATTGTTTCAAAAATAATAAATGATTATCTAGATGAGGCAGCAATGTTGTATATGCTTCGAGTGGAAATTGATAGTAGGATTGAACCAATTTTATTAAAAGATGAAGATGATCGCAGCGGTTTCTTGGAAGATGTCAGAAGGACTGGCTATACACTTTATTCTGCCTCATCATAGTAATTTCTTTGTCAGTTACCTTTTACTAATCTTTAAAAATGTTGATTTTATTAATAATTTTGCCTCCTCTACATGTTGTAAAAATTTAACTATTTTTGCTCAAAGAATAGCATTATGGTTCCGTTCTTTATTTAACTCTCAAATAACCAACTTAACGAGGTGAATACGATTGAATATTGATTTGCATAAATACGATGTTCGTCCAGCATGAACAGAGCGTTGTAGCTTTGATTAGTCTTTAAAATAAATGTCAAATTGCGGTATAATCATATTATGAAGAAAAATAAAAAGTCTTTACAAGCGATTGATAAAAAATACAGAATGGTGATTGACGAAGTAAAAAAGGTAATTCGATCAATTATTACTTTTCCTTTCGAAGTGACTCTATACGGATCTGTTGCTCGTGGTGAAGAAACTAAAGAGTCTGATTTGGATTTGCTAGTATTAATTGCTGGTTATGTCGATGATAGTTTAATACAGTTTATTAGAGCTTCTGTTTATCCGATTGAATTAGAAAGAGATGTTGTTATTAGTTTATTTATTGAATCCAAAGAGATTTGGGAAACCAAATATGCTACTTTATCTCTTCTTTGCGAAAACATTCAGCGAGAAGGCATTCTTGCTTGATTATCAACAAATTATTAAATATCGAATCCAAAAATCATGGGAAACATATAATGCTTCGAAAGTATTAATTGATGCCAAGTTACTATTCTTCTACCTTCCAAATAAATCCTATCTCTATTCCCCTTGTTTTTGGACCCCTTTGCACATAAACTGATACAATTGGATTTCTGTTTTCTTATCTCTCTATCTGTCTTATTTGCTGCTTTATCTATTCTGGTATACTTTTTTCTTAGTCTTAATGAGGAAAAAGATATCATATAATGAAAGCAATAAGTCATGAATACTCGTATTGAGATAAAAAGAATCAAACCACCGTGCTAGCAAGATTAGAGCATAGAAACACTTTTTATGAGAAATAAATGAAAATAAGAGATGTTATTGTTGCTATTGAAAAAGATGGATGGTTCTTAGTACGCACCAAAGGGAGTCATCGTCAATATAAACATAATAATAAGGTTGGAAGGGTTACCATTGCAGGGCATATGAACGATGATGTAGCAACAGGAACACTAAAAAGCATATGGCTTCAAGCAAAAATCAATCGGAGGAAAAAATAAATGCACCGATTTCTAATCATAATAGAAAAAGCTCAAAGCAATTATTCTGCTTATTCGCCAGATTTACCAGGTTGTGTTGCTACTGGGAAAACACCTAAAGAAACTGAAAAGAACATGTATGAAGCTATAAAGCTTCATATCGATGGATTAAAGGAAGATCACCTTCCCATACCAAAATCTGTCACTACCGCACAATATATTGTCATGAATTTGTAGCCATCATTTCATATGAGACTTTTCATCAAGCTCTTGTTATAAGAGGAATAGACCTAATTTATCCTTATTTCATCAACTAAAACCTAACAATTTTCTTCTTGCTTTTGGACCCCCTAAGATAATAAACTTGTAAACTCACACTATTGCACCTTTTCCTAATAAATAAAACTTTTCAACCATGCATCGATCAGCATTTTTTATTGAAGTAGCCATGATATGAGTATTTGCTTTTAACGACACAAAAAAGGATCATCTTATGAAAAATGATATTAATATGCTTAAAAACGCTTCTAGAAGCTTAATTGACCCTAATTATCTCATAATGTCTGTAAATCCCGCATGAATCAATTTATTGTATATCTCGACCAAGTTTGTTTGTGGACTTTTCCAAAGAATTAAAGTATTAAAAAAATTGAGTTAATGTTTAAAACGACAAAAAGGAAGTTACGATTGAATTTGGAAATAAAAAACAAGTTAATCGATTTAAAATATCGACTTATTATTGACGAAGTCAAAAAGACTCTCAATTCAATATTACAACAACCCTATGAATTAATACTTTATGGATCTGTGGCTAGAGGTGAAGCCACGCAAAATTCTGATGTTGATTTGCTTTTATTGATTGATGGATACGTAAGTTTTGATTTAAAACGTCTGTTAATAGATTCAGTTTATGATATCGAGTTGAAACATGGTGTTCTTATAAGCTTGTTAATAAAATCGAAAGAGATTTGGAATACAAAATACGCGTCTTTAACTTTATTATATACCAATGTCAATAAAGAAGGACTCCATGTCTGATCTATTTGAGTTAATGCAATATAGAATGAGTAGATCATGGGAGTCATACTCTGCTGCGAAAATGCTTATTGAGCTTGGTCTTTATATGTCTGCAATGAACAGGATTTACTATGCATGTTTTTATATGGTGACAGTATTGTTACTAACAAAAAATCTTACATCTACTAAACATTCTGGAATAAAGTCTTTTTTTAATAAGGATTTTATCAATGAGGGTTTGATTGATAAAAAATGGGGACCTTTCTATGCTGAGCTTTACCAGGACAGACAAGAGTATGATTATGCTGATTACGCGGAAGTTGATAAAGAAATATCAACCTACTACTTAAAAGAAGCAGAAACCTTTTTAAAAGAAATTGAATTATATATCAAAACGAAATTAGAGAAAAAGTAAGGTTGGGTTTTATGGCTAATTGTTCTTATTGCATTTTATAAATCCAATATGGTTTTGTTCTTTACTAAATGCAAATATCCTGTTTAAAAGGCAATTACAAGTGAATTTGAATTTATTTTTCAAAATGTCCGAAAAGTTCGCTTAGCAGAAATGGAAAAAAAAGAAAAATCTGATTTTTTTATTGAAAGGTTGTCTTATGTTAACCGGTAAAACGCTTCTTATCACAGGAGGTACAGGCTCCTTTGGTCAAGCTGTCCTTAATCGCTTCTTAGATACTGAAATAAAAGAGATTCGCATCTTTTCTCGAGACGAAAAAAAACAAGAAGATATGCGCAAAGCTTTGAAAAATGAAAAAGTAAAATTTTATATAGGCGATGTTCGTGACCCAAGTAGTTTAAAAAATGCAACTTATGGTGTGGATTATGTTTTTCATGCTGCAGCGTTGAAACAAGTTCCTTCATGTGAATTTTTCCCTCTTGAAGCTGTAAAAACTAATGTTATTGGCACTGATAATGTTTTAAATACTTGTGTTGACTCGGGAGTAAAAAAAGTTATCTGCCTTTCAACTGACAAAGCTGCTTATCCTGTGAACGCCATGGGTACATCTAAAGCTATGATGGAAAAAGTTATGGTATCAAAGGCTATGACTATTGACTCAAACCGAACCCTTATTTGTGGTACCCGATATGGTAATGTGATGTTTTCAAGGGGTAGCGTTATTCCTTTATTTATTAATCAAATACTAAATAAGGTAGATATTACAATTACAGAACCTAAAATGACAAGATTTCTTATGTCTCTTTCAGAAGCTGTTGAATTAGTTATGTTTGCTTATGAACATGCAGAGGCAGGTGATATTTTAGTTCAAAAAGCTCCAGCTTGTACAATAGGAGATTTGGCTCTGGCACTGAAAGAGATTTTTAAATCAAAGTCACAAATAAAAATTATTGGAATAAGACATGGCGAAAAGCTCCATGAAACATTATTAACAAAAGAAGAGCATGTACGTTCAATAGAAATAGAAAATTTTTATAGAGTTCCAGCTGATAAAAGAAGTTTAAATTACGAAAAATATATGGACTATGGTGATTGTAAATTATTAAAAGCAAAAGATTTTAGCTCAAATAGTACCTATTTGTTAAATATTGATGAAATAAAAGATATATTATTAAAACAAGACTATATAAAAAAGTATTTATAATATTTTAAGGAGCAATATGGAAAGAGTATTAGTTATTGGTGCACACTACGATGATGCAGAGCTTGGTGTAGCAGGTACAAGTGCAAAACTTGTTTCGCTAGGGAAAGAAGTTTTTAAATTAACACTTACAGATAATGTAACAAAATCAGAACACTTAAACCTTGATATTCCATATCATTCAAGTAAAAAAGAAAGTGCTATTGCATGTGATATTTTGGGTGTTACAGAAGTTAACTTCCAACCTATTCCATGCTGTGAATTGGTTTACACCAAAGAAATAATGCAAAATATAGAAAGTTTTATTTTTTCAAATAAAAT
>Ga0302252_1002079_pt1 | contig 10067 bp, 7 predicted proteins | sample AAG_RA_Leu_MG_FD_193511 | JGI IMG/M metagenome (GOLD analysis project Ga0302252, IMG submission 193511) | Enriched activated sludge microbial communities from anaerobic digester in WTTP, New Holstein, Wisconsin, United States - AAG_RA_Leu | ecosystem: Engineered > Bioreactor > Anaerobic >...
ATAGCTTTGATTACGCCACTGGACGTTTATATTTCCAAACAAATTTCAATCAATCTTTTCGATCTTCTCTTTGTTTTGCGTACTATGATAGGCGAGTTATCTGTGCCGGTCTTGAAAATAGTTATGTCGGTATTATATCAGGCAAAGGCACAGAGATGTGGCAGTATCCTTCCTCTGCTTCTAGCGTGACACCGGTCAGCGTAGGAAGATGGATTGTCGTTCAAGGAAACCAACAAAAATTGGTCATATTGGATTCATTCGATGGTAAGGAAGCGGATTCATTACCAATTGGTTCTGACATATCAGCATCAATGGCGATTTCCAATGGAATGGTATTAGTAGGGACAAAAAACGGACAGATTCTCGGATTCTCCTCTCAAAGCGGCGATTTTCAAGTTGATCTTGTCACAGATACCAAGATTATCGCCCCGGGCGAGAGTGCTGTATTTGATATTGCCATTGTAGCCACTCCAAATTTCAAGGAAGCGGTTATGTTCTCTGTTCTTGGTTTTCCCTGCAGTTGTAAAGGTGTTTCAAGGTATTTTGACAACCCAACTCTGATTCCACCCGGTAATACAAAATTGTTTGTTGATACAACAGAAGACGCTGAGGATGCCAGGTATGAAATTCGTATTGTCGCTTATTCTGGCAAGGAAATCAAACGTGAAACGATTGGTTTGTTGATCATTCAAAAAAGCAAAGAAAAGGCGATTGCGCGATTGACAAAAAAAGAATCTTTCATAGCCGGACGAGATGTCTCGGTAGAATTATCCATTCAGGATGCTCCCTCCATTCGCTCTTTTTCCTCCCTGCTTTCCTACTCAACCGAGACGCTTTATTTAAAAGACATTGTTGTAGGCTCTTTTTTTACCGGATCACAAGACAATTTGGCGATTGATAAAGTGCTTACACCTGAACTCGGAAAAGTACTACTCGGTATCACGAAAAAAGATACGACTGATGCAGGTTCGGGATTGCTTTTTACGTTGATATTTCATACCATTAAACCTGGAGAAGCCTCTATTCAGTTTGACCGAATATCCGCAAGGGATATTTTTCTATGGGAAAAGGCTTTTTTGGGAGAATCCTTAAAAGAGGTGATTATTCCTGGGAAACAAAAGAAAATAACTCTCACGATTAACCAAAAAGAAGCCTATGTTGACCAATCAAAAGTGATCTTGGACGCTCCACCCGTTATACAAAACGGTAGGACTTTAGTGCCACTAAGGTTTCTTGGAGAGAATTTGGATGCAAGAGTTGATTGGGATGGAACAGAACAAAAAATTACCATGACGCAATACTCTAAAGTAATTGAGTTATGGATCAACCAAACCTATTGCTTTGTTAACAAGATAAGGCAAGAGCTACCCTCCTCTGTTCCTCCTAAAATCATTCACAACAGAACATTTATTCCTTTGCGTTTTGTTTCCGAAACACTAAACGCTGAGGTGATGTGGGATGGGAAAAAGCAAACCATCACCGTACTCTATCCTCACTAAAAAAGAAAGGTGAAATGATGACAAATCCTCAAATAGTAGAGTGTGTGCCGAATATCTCCGAAGGGAAAAATACCGAGATTGTTCAGAGATGTATTCAAAGCATCGAATCGGTAAAGGGCGTAAAAATGGTAGATTTTTCGTCGGATCCTGATCATAATCGTTCCGTGCTTACCTTTATCGGACCTATAGAAGAAGTATTAGAGGCAGCGTATCAATTAACCGTACAAGCGTTGAATTTAATTGATTTGCGTTCCCATTCCGGTACGCATCCGAGAATGGGAGCAGTGGATGTGATTCCGATCATTCCGTTGCTAAACATCACAATGGAAGAGTGTATCCAAGCTAGTGATAGATTGGCAAAAAGAATCGGCGAATCGTTGCATGTGCCTGTTTATCTTTATGCCAACTCAGCCAAATCGGAGAATCGAAAAAAATTACCTTCCATCCGAAAAGGTGAGTTTGAAGGATTTGACACAAAAATCACGTGCGAAGAGTGGAAACCGGATTATGGACCCTGCAAAAAGCATCCGTCTGCCGGAGTGATAGCGATTGGAGCAAGAGAGTTTCTGATTGCCTATAATGTCTATCTTGATACTATCGATGAAAAAATTGCGGAAACGATTGCGAAAAGCATTCGCGAAAGCAGTGGCGGGCACAAATATCTGCAAGCGAAGGGCATGTTCATCAGCGAAAAGAATATGGCTCAGGTTTCGATGAATATTCTTGATTTTAAAAAATTACCTTTGTATAGGGTGATTGAATTAGTCAGGATGGAAGCAAAACGCTTTGGTGTCTCGATAAAAGAGACTGAGTTAATCGGCTTGATACCGATACAAGCCGTTCTGTCCTCTTTTGCTTATTATGCTCAATTACCCTCATTGGATGCTTCCCAAGTGATCGAAATGAAGTTATGATTTATGAAAAAAAATTTGTTTTAATTCATATTTCTGAGATATACCTAAAAAGCAGTTATGTAAAAAACTACTTCCAAAAGGTATTGTTATCCAGGATCACGGATAGACTGAACGGTTATGGAATACGATACAAGATTCACGGATGGCATCATAATGCGTGCTTGATATCCGGTTTTTTTAACGAAGAACTTCTGCAAGCTATGGCAAATACGTTTGGTGTTTCCTATGTTACGCCCGTAATGCTCACCGAAACGAATTTTTCGGCTATCCGTTCTGCTATGCAAGCAATTCGAGCGGCTTGGTCAGATTCTCCGCCGGTATCGTACCGTATCACAGCTCATAAAGACAAGAGATTATCCTTTTCTCACTACTCCGTTGAGTACGAAGCGTCCTACTTTTTTCAGGATTGGTCCGTTAACTTAAAAAACCCCGCTTTAAATATTGAAATCGATCTAAAAACGGATAGGACGGCAGTTTTTTTTGAAAGATGGGAAGGAGCGGGAGGGTTGCCCTACGGTACCCAAGGAAAAGTGATCTCGCTTGTTTCAAATGGTATCGATTCTCCTGTGGCTGCCTATCTATTAGCCAAAAGAGGGTGTGAAGTGATTCTTTTGCATTTTGGAAATTCACCGTTACATTCCTTGCAAAAAGCATTGGAATCATTTACGGTTAAGCCTATTAAAATGATCACGCTTCCGCATATCCCACTTTTAAAAACCTATCAAGATAGATACCCATCAAAGTGGCAATGTATTTTCTGCAAACTCAGCATGATATCGATTGCTGGTTATTTTGCGAAGCGACTCCATGCAAGAGCGATTGTGACCGGAGACAACCTTGGCCAGGTTGCTTCGCAAACATTAGATAATCTTGCTTTAATGGAAAAAGTCACCGAAATACCGCTGTTTCGACCTTTAATTGGATTCGATAAACAAGAAATTATCAATCTTTCAAAAAAGCTGGGTTTTTATCAGTTTTTTCAAAACGAATCCTGTGCTTTTGTCCCGAATGAACCTGCCACCAAAATGAAGCAAGATCTTTTTTTAAGTTGGTTGGATGAGATTCGTTTTTTTGATCTTATTCAGGATTATCTTAACCAATATTGGAAAAAATCTTCTCAACCAATCAAACCATAACCTTTTTTTGAATACCCATTTTCAACCTTGTGTCGAGATGCATTCTGATTGAACCAGTTGGGTAACGGGTAGTATTTGGTGTATAAATGAACGAGGAGGCGTAACGATAACAATGAAAAAAATAAAAATCTGGTTCACCATAACATTTATACTGGTGGCCTTCTTAAGTTTTGCTTTTCCTTCTGTTAAAGCAAAAACGGAAGGTTTGAATATCAGTTATTCACCGGCTCCTTTGACAGCAGGATGCGTACCGGAGTTAGTGGATCCTGATGAACCTTTTACCTTATACATTACCGATGATGAAGGTAATCCTGTCGATCTTACCCAAGGGGGAGCTATCGAAGACGAAGCAGCTTGGAAGCTTTTGTTTGTTGATCATCACCCCAAGACATTGGGTCAGTACTACTGGACTAGAACGGATTTGCATAATGATGATACCTCGTTGATAAACAATGAAAACTTATTCGATTTCAAGCCGATAACAATCGATTTTTCAAAAGCTGATCAAGGTAAATATATTTTCAAAGGATTCTGTGCGAATGATGCGGGATCGTTTTATATCTCTGTGTATACGCCCGATCGAAGGCAAACCGGGCATGTGCAAGTGGTGGTGGTCAATCCGTCTGTTTCTTATGAAATCGTCAACACAGAAGATCCGCAACGCACAGTATTTACCGTACCCGGAGAGCCCGATTTTACATTGACGGCAGGTGATAACCGACTGTATGAGATCACTGCTATCGCTAGAAATGCGCAGGGAAAATTGATTAGGGGTATCAATAAGGATCTGAATATTTGTAGCGGTGTTAAAGAAGTAGCCAGGTTCACGCCTTTTACCACACGACCGGCGAACTTTGAGTTTAATCTCTTTCCCAATACCAGCAATGGTGAATACCATTTGAACAACACAATAGCGAAATACTTAACGGATGACGGTGGTCGATACTATTTGCATCTTGGTATCGATTATAACGGCAATGGCTACATCGATTACAGGAATAAAGAATCCCATCCGATGAGTTATTTTAATGTTAGAGACAGAAACCAGCAAGGAACTATTAGCACGTTGGATGCGATCACCTATTATGTCACTTCTAATATTCAATGGGAGAACGGTTCTTTTGTTACCGAACCGCAATTTGACATTTCTGAATCTCCGTATGGATGGGGATTGGGTTGTATTTATAATGCTCCGTATGAAAAAGGATACTTGTTCGCAGATTTGAATGAAGACGAGAAGTTGGACTATCACGATTCATTATTGTTTGACTCAGAAGGCCGATGTAAATTCTATATTTTTGCTGATGACATCACGAAGATTGGTGGGTTGGTAGCCTGTAATCCATATGGTAACCGCGATGTGGCGGGTGGACCTCCGGAATCGGATCTTGACCCGACCAAGGTAGAAAAGCGATATCAGCCTGAGTATGTTTTCTATCTTGATTTTGATGCCATGCCAAGCGTGATCATTGGTGCGGGGCAGCCATCTATCAAAGCGTATGATGCAAAAACGGGAATCGAATTGTCAAAAACAGGCTACAATAAACAAAATTATGATTTGGTGTATAGCGTGGAAAACCACATTGATTTTGTCATCAAACCGGCAAATAATATGGATATTCCGCTAGATATTACCGGAATCGTGAGTTTAAAGGGTAACCAAGACCAGAATTCTATTTATGGTCGACTTCAAAAAATCACGACAACGAAAACTGAAATCATCGCAACGATGTTCTTTACACCAACAGGGGTCGGTGATAGTGTCATTACGCTTGATGTGTATTTTGAAAACAAAAGACAAGATTCGCCCAACAGTTTTAAGCTTGAAAAAGTGATGTATCTTGATTCGGTCGTAGGCGGGGGAATCTCTGTACAACCGAGTGTTATCTATGCTAATGAAGAGAATGATGTAGTCATCACTGTTTCACAAATTGGCACCAATCGACCTGTCGAAGGCGCTTCTGTTACAGCTGCCGGATGCGGTATTCAATTTTCGGGCAAATCGGATAAAAATGGGAAATGCTATGCAAATTGGAAACCATCCCAGACCGGTGAAATTGAAATTAATGCCACTATTGACGGAATGCAACCAGGGAAAACCACTTTACTGGTGGTAAAAAAGGATGTCGCCCTCTTTCTCGAGTTGGACCCAACCTCTCCTATGACGAATCAATCTCCTATTATCATTCGCGGGAGAACCCTTCCTAATTTTCCCGTATTAGCAACTTCTGGTGATCAAGAATGGAGAACGGAATCAAATTCATCGGGAGAATTTTCTTTTTCTTTGCCTTTAACCGAGGGGGATAACCAATTTGTTGTGTCTGTTACTAAAAATCAGGAAAGACTGTCAAAAACGGTTGATGTTAAGCTTGATACGATTCCGCCTAAGATTATGCTTGAAGAAATCCCAAAAATAATAGACAGACAAGAAATACAGCTCAATGGACGGATTGATCCTGATTCCATACTGGTGGTGAATGGCATACCAGCTGCGGTAGTGCATGATTTATTTAAAGTGACTGTCCCCATTGTTTTGTATGCCAATACGATTGTTTTCGAAGCATCTGATCCATTAGGCAACAAAACAACCCTTACGATAACAGTATATAACTATCATCAAACCACGATCAAGCTAGTTATCGGGAAAGCGGAAGCTACTATTGACGGTAAACAAATTCTGTTAGAATACCCTCCTTATATCAAAAATAGCAGGACTTTCGTTCCGATACGCTTTATTACCGAAGCGTTCGGTGCTACTATCGAGTGGGATGCCAAATCTCAATCGATTCATATCACTCTAGACGACCTGACTATTTTGATGCAGATAGGAAATAACACTGTATTTGTGAATGGTAAATCTTATTTACTGGACGCTGCTCCGGAAATCCAAAATGGAAGAACTTTTGTACCGGTTCGGTTTATTGCTGATACCTTTGAATCCACGACTGAGTGGGATAATGCTTCTCAAACCATTACTATCACTAAATTGAAGTAGACAGTTTTTAAAATCATTATCTTATCAAACAACTGACCTGATTATTTTAAATCAGGTCAGTTGTTTGATAATGGTATCCAACCAAATACATCCTGATTCGGTTAAGCAATATCGGGTATTTTTCAGTATCAACCACCCTTTTTCTTGCATCTCGTGTAAGGTAGTTTGCGTATGAATCGGAAAAAAATCGGCTGCAACGCCCACATTGAATTGTCTGAAACCTAACATTACAGTTTCTAAATAGATTTCATTGACAGAAAGGGTTTCCTGATAAGCCACCGGTTTTTTCTGATGAGCGACGTTGTTTTGATAGAGTGCAATGGAGCTTGTATTGGTCCATCTTTTTTCATTATAAAAACTTGAAGCATTGATTCCAAGACCAAGATATGGATCTCTATTCCAATAATGAGAATTATGTCGACTCTCACAACCAGGAAGAGAGAAATTGCTGATCTCGTAATGCTGGTATCCAAGGTCATGCAAAAATTCGATATAGTATTTCCAGAATGACAATACGGTTGCTTCATCAGGAAACAAGTAGGGATCTACTTGAGCCAACTTCTGCATGATTGAAGTGCTAGGAATAGAGAGAAAATATAGCGATAGATGATGGGGATGAAATGTATGGATAAAATGACAGTTTTGCTCTACGCTATCCCAGGTCTCACCGGGTAGTCCGACAATAAAATCAAGGTTGATTTGTTTGATTCGACTTTTTTTTGCTCTTTCAACTGCTTTGTATGCATCAGAGGAACTATGGATTCTTCCGATTAAACGTAAAATTTGATCATTGATTGATTGAATACCTAAACTCATTCTGGTGCATCCGGCTTTTTCTATCGCGTTCATCAATTCATGGTCAACAGACTCCGGATTGGCTTCAACAGTAAATTCGTCAATTCCGGATAGTTCGTCAGATATCCATTGAGAAAGGATACTCCACTCTTTTGTTGGCAATAGGGATGGCGTGCCTCCTCCAAAATAGAGGGTATCAAAGGACGCAGGTGCCCATTCATTACGGTATAACGCCCATTCTTTCATCAAATAATCGGTATAACCGAATCGATCATTCAGATTGACAAAAGAAACAAAATCGCAATAATGGCATTTTTTTTTGCAATAAGGATAATGCAGATACAGCCCTGCCGGCATTATTGATGCATACGGAAAGCTTTGACTGTGTTTTTTAATAAAAGAGTGGTAGTCAAGGAACCAATGCCGCCAGGAACAGGAGTGACAAAGGATGCTATTGGGAAAACTGAGTCGAAAGCCACATCTCCCGTAATTTTCCCATTCACTGCATTGATGCCAACATCACACACTACTGCGCCAGGTTTTATAAAATCACCGGTAACCATCTCTGCCTTGCCAATAGCCACTACCAAAATGTCTGCTTGTTTGGTGATTGCAGGAAGATTCTCTGTTTTTGAATGACAGATGGTTACGGTGGCGTGTTTTTCTAATAGCAACAAAGCAACGGGCTTTCCGACAATATTAGATCTACCGATTACCACAACTTTTTTTCCTTGAATCGGGATGTTGTAGAATTCAAGTATGGAAATTACGGATTGAGGAGTATTCGGGGTAAACATAGCGTTTCCGGCACATAATAATCCGAGGTTATAGGGATGCAGGCAATCGACATCTTTTTCGGGAGAGATAGTTTGAATGATTTTTTCGTTATTCAAATTTTTTGGAAGAGGCATTTGAATCAGAATACCGTCTACGGTTGCATCTTGATTCAGAGTCCGTATCACTTTGTAAAGGTTATTCTCGTCAGCATCCTCAGGCAGGTACACTTGCTCGGATAGAATACCAACCTCTGCACAAGCTTTTTCTTTGTTGCGTATATATACTTTTGCCCCTTCGTCATTACCTACTAAAACAGTGGTGAGTTTTGGTTTTCTTTTTGCGAAAAGAGCAATTTCTTCTTTCAGGTGTATCCGTATCGAATTTGAAACAAGCTTACCATCCATGATCAATCCCATTTTTCTCTCCTTACGATAGTAATTTTTTTTTGAAGCCTTATCAAATCGAATGTATTTCTTTTTGCATGGGTAATATATCCGCTAAGATACTTATTTGCCAACAAAGTACAGTATAGGGCGGTCGTATTTGCATAAATCATTTTCTTTTTTGGCCATTCGGTTTTTTTATTACTCAAATAACCAGGTGCTTTCATACAAAACTGAAAAAGTGATCCATATCGTAACATAACCAATTGAAACCATTCAAAACGCGAAAAAAGTTGCCGGGATTGAAGCCATTGAGATTTTGATATTGTTTGGAGTGTCATTACCATGGCATCGCTAAGAAGCTTATTCTCTTTAAATGGTAAAAAGCAAGCGCCTGCTTTTGCCAAATAGTAATCGCCATTCATAAAAGATAATTTGCTTAGTTTTTGGGATATCGGGAGAAAAAATGAATGATCGAAAGAAAGGTTGGATCGAAGTAAATACCGAATAAAATAAAAAAAACTGGTAGTGATTGCTTCTTCTACCGGTCTGTGAAATGCTTCTTGTTGGTAAATGCGAATCAAATGTCGGAAATAACACTTTTCAGAGTTCGGTTCTATGAAATCGATAGTTGGTTTATCTTGTGTTTGTAAAAAAAAAGACACATCGCTTTCGATTTTCAGAAGCGATGTGTCTTGAAAAGTGATCATTCCATTTCAGACAAAGAAATTATCGTTTGCGATACTGTCTGTCTTTTCTTGCTCCGCGAAGACCGGCCTTGACTCTTTCTTTGATCCTGGAATCACGAGTCAAAAATCCTTTTTCACGTAAAGCCGGTTTTAAAGTAATGTCCATATCGCTAATCGCCTTAGCAACTGCATGGCAGATAGCTACAGCTTGTCCTGATAAGCCGCCGCCAAAAACCTGGACAGTGAGATTAAACTGTTTTTCTTTGTTAACAGTACGAAGAGGCTCTGTAATTCTGAGCTGATGTAGCTTGTTTGGGAAATACTCTTCCACTTTTTTGTTATTGATGAGTACTTTTCCTTCTCCTGCTTTCATAATTACTCTTGCCACGCATGTTTTTCGATAACCGGTTGACATGATTCCTGCCATTTTTTCCCTCGCTATAATTCTATTTTAATTGGTTTCTGAGCGTCATGATTGTGATCGGCTCGGTTGTACACTTTTAGTTTTCTAAAACGTTTCCGGCCTAAAGGAGTGTGCTTAATCATACCCCAAACAGCTTTTCTGATCATATACGAAGCATCTTTCTGCCTCATTCTGAACAGGGGAGTTTCTTTTAAGCCTCCGGGATACAAAGAGTGACGATAATAGATCTTGTCGTTCTCTTTGGTGCCACTAACTATTACCTTTTCCGCATTCACCACAATAACAAAATCACCCAAGTCTGCATTGGGGGTGTATTCTGGTTTATTCTTTCCGATCAGAATCTTAGCCACCTCATCGGCTAATCTGCCCAAAACCTGATTGGATGCGTCAATAACATACCATTTCTTCTCTACTTCTCTTTCAGCAAAATAATGTGTATCCATAAGCATACCTCT
>Ga0302252_1002085_pt1 | contig 10045 bp, 10 predicted proteins | sample AAG_RA_Leu_MG_FD_193511 | JGI IMG/M metagenome (GOLD analysis project Ga0302252, IMG submission 193511) | Enriched activated sludge microbial communities from anaerobic digester in WTTP, New Holstein, Wisconsin, United States - AAG_RA_Leu | ecosystem: Engineered > Bioreactor > Anaerobic >...
CGCTGCGATTACTGGTTCCTACCACCAATGCTTGGTGTTTGGCAGCCTGATCGTAAAGGATGTTCATCCTGATTCTTGCCATCCAGTTGCCTTTTCTGAGCCGGTCAGCAAAGGGCTCGAGGTAATCAAAATAGGGATCAACCACTGCTGTTAGGTCAATCGTCGTTAGCTTGATCTGCAGGTGAGATGCTACCAGAGCTGCATCCGCTGCACTATCCGGATGGCTTTTCCAATAAGGCAGAGATAAGGCAAAAACATGCTCCTTGCCCAGGGCCTGCACTGCCAGCGCAGCAGTTAAGGCCGAATCTATACCCCCTGATAGCCCAAGCACCAGGCTGTCAAACCCGCTGCTCCGGCAATAATCCTTGATAAACTGGTTAATTCTCTGCTCTTCCCTTTGCAGGTCTAACATCTGTTCTCCTGTGTAATCATTTTTTCAAGTTGCCAGCTGGCCCAAGAATGGAGTTAATATTCCAGGACGGGAGTTCATGGATACTTAGTTCCAAGGTCCTCTCCGGAAAGGTTAACCCGGTGTATTTCCGGGTTTTCAAACTGCCAGCGGGGACGCCGGCAGAACACTCCAGCGGGGACTCAGGTGCTCCTATGAAGCCAGCATCCAACCTCGTTGCAGGGATCAAAAAAGAAGGGCGAACCGAGGCTCGCCCAAGAGATTGTTATACTGAGATTACTTCCACCACTTCGGGGATTTCTTCTTTAACGATGCGTTCGATGCCTGCTTTCAAAGTGAGTGTGGCCATTGGGCAGCCATTACATGCGCCTTTGAGGCGGACTTCCACAACATTGTCTTCACGGATATTGATTAGTTCCACGTCGCCTCCATCGGCTTGGATGGCAGGACGAATCTTGTCGAGTACTGATTCGAGTTTTACTTTGTCAATCACGTTTCTTCCTTCGTTACTTTGCCAGATGAATGGCGAGTTCTTTACCTGATGGATAGATCAGGTTCAGGTTCTCATTGTCCATGCGGGCTATCTTGTGGGTTTGGCCATTACTGCTCAGATACCAGGAATTTGTTTCAGGATTGAAGTTCATTTCCATAGCTGCGCCGGAATTGGCACCAGAAGTTTGGATCATATAAATACGGTTTTGGGAGATTTTTATCTGGAAATCGCCGTTTTCCGTAGCCGCATACTTGATCACTTCCTGGCCTGGATTCATAGTCACGGGATTGGAGCCAGTCCAAAACTCTACAGTATTGAAGAGAACTACATCCAATACCCCAGCAGCATAGTATACTGGAACAATGTTCATAATCCAGAAAACAGCCTGCTGAACCCACTTATCGCTAATTGATTCATTGAACTGGTAGGCTTTGCGGGTAAGGGCGAAATTACCAAAACAGCCGCTAAGACTGATCAACAGGAGGGCTGATGCCAGAATAAGGCTGATGAGACGAGTGTGTTTTTTCATTTTCTTTCCTTCCTTATTTTATCTATTCGGTTTTACTTGCTTTGTGGATATCGCGTGAAGTGAGATAATAGAAAGCTGGAATGATGACAAGTGTCAAGAAAGTGGACACGATCAGACCTCCGATGGACACTATTCCCATCGGCTGGTAAATCTCTTTACCTGTTCCGCCAGTTCCCAAAGCCATGGGAAGCATCCCAACGATAATGGCTATCGTTGACATTACGATCGGTTTCAATTTCATTTCTCCAGCTTCCTGCAGGGCATCGTGCACGCTATATCCTTCCCTGCGTTTAATATTGACGTAGTCTAATATCAATATAGCGTTATTTACAACTATGCCAACCAGCATTATGATAGACATCATCGAAATAATGTTCAGCGCCAAGCCGGTTAGCAGCAAGGAAAGAATCACACCGATCAGGGCCAGTGGTACCGTGGCCATAATCAGGAGCGGTTGGGCAAAACTCTCCAGAATTGCAGCCAACAGCATATAGGTTAACAGCACGGCCAGGATGAAGGTACGTAGCATCTCGCTAAAGGTTTCGATCATCATTTCGGCATCTCCGCCCCAGATTACCTGATAGCCGCTGGGAAGATTCATCTGCTCAATCTTCTTGTCTATCTCAGATTTGATTTGTCCCAGTTGGTAGCCGCTGGCCAGGTCGCCCGTAAACACGATGCTTTTATAACGATCGCGGTGAGTTATCTTATTCACGCTGGGAGTAAAACGGACGTCGGCAAGCTGGGAAACCAGGTAGCTTTGGCCATAAATAACCACACTGAGGTTCATTATCTTATCAGGAGAATTCACTGCCTCATCCTCCAGCGAAATCTTTATATCATATTGGTTTCCTGATTCGCGGTATTGTGTGGTAACCAAGCCTTCCACGGAAGCGCGCATGGCAATGGCCAGGTCGTAGACAGTTGCGCCAACAGAGGCTAATTGATCTCTCTTTGGGTATAAAGTAAGCTCTGGGCGGCCACTGCGGGTGGAAGTATCAAGGTTTACAAGGCCGGGAATGTCCTTGATTCCTGCAATCACTTCTTTCTTCAGTTGTTCCAGGCGTTCGTTGTCCTGACCTTGCAGATAGAATTCCACAGGTGCGCTGCCACCACCCATGGAAGCAGTTCCGCTTACTTTAATCAAAGCATTGGGCACCGAAGAAAGCTCCTTGGTCAACTGATCGGTTATTTCCAGGCTGCTGAAGGCACGTTCCTTGCGGTCGACCAGCTTCACATCGGCTGAGGCAAGGTTTGTACCGCTGTCGATGTAGCCTTGGGAACCCAGGCTGGTGGCGATGTGTACTACTTCCTTATGCTTGGCTACCCGGTTTTGGATCTCGGTAAGGGTTTTCGCAGTTTTTTCCAGATTCGAGCCCTGGGGCATTTCCACATTTATGGTTACATTGCCCTGATCCATAGCCGGGAATAGCTCCATGCCCAAAAAAGAAGCAAGGCCAGCACTGATGATCAGAGCCAACAGAGTAAAACCTAATATGGAGAGACTGCGTTTCTTGGATTTTAATACAAATCCCAGGAACCGGGCATACAAACCTGCAAAACGGTTGAACCATGCGTCAAATTTCAAACCCCAACGGCTGTCATGCTTTTGTTGGGGAATAATTTTGGAAGCCAGCATCGGGGTTAGCGTAAAGGAGGCAATCAGCGAAAAGACAGTGGCAAAGGTAACCGTGAGGGCAAATTCCTTAAAGAATTGTCCAATCATCGAGCCCATCAGGGCTATTGGCAAAAACACCACTATGTTGGTAAGCGTGGAAGCCAGAACTGCCACTGTGATCTCCGCAGTTCCCTTATCTGCTGCTTCTTTGCGTGAATGTCCCATGTCTTTGTGTCTGAAAATGTTTTCCAGTATCACCACGGAATTCGATACCAGGATTCCGACTGATGTGGAGAGACCCATCATGGTCATCATGTTCATGGTAAATCCCGCAATCTGCATCAGCATAAAGGTAGAGATGATTGAATATGGCATGGAAAGACCAACAATCAACGTAGAACGCAGATCATGCAGGAAAAGCAGTAATATCAATCCAGTCAGGATGATCCCCATCAACACGTTGTTCATCGTACCGCTAACCGTGTCTTTTATAAAGGTGCTTTCGTCTCTGATCACGTTAAGTGATGCACCTTTGGGTAGTTCCTTGTTCAGCTTGGGCAGTATCTTGGTTACGTTTTCAGCGATGCTGACCACATTACCATCTGACGCATTGGTTATGGAGAGCTTGATGATATTATCGTCCTGAAGCTGCTTTGGAACGTTGTAGTATATAGCCTTGCTGCGTACTTCTTCACTTCCGTCGATCACTGTGGCAAGCTGGGAAAGCTTTTTCACCCCAAAAGCCGTGGGGATGTCGGCATTCATGATATCTTGAACCTGGCTGAATTCGCCTTTCAAGCGTACCGAGTATTCCTGTGTTCCGCGATTGAAGTTTCCTGCAGGCATGTCCATGTTTTGAGCCGCCAGAATCCCGCTAAGCTGGGCAATCGAGATCTTGTTTTCAAATACGACTTTGTCGGAAAGACGCACATCGATTTGGCGTTTGGCTCCTCCAGTAAGGGAAACCTGGGCCACACCTTCGATCTGAGCCAATCTTTCTTTCAGTTTCGTATCGGCTAGTTCATACAGCTCCCGTCCGTCCATATCGCCGGTAAGAACCAAGTCCATAATCGGGAAGGCTGTAATGTCGATCTTCTGCACCACCGGCGCTTCGGTATTGTCGGGGAAATCACGGATGATGCTGTCTACCTTATCCTTTACTTCCTGATTGGCAATATCCACATCTTTACCCATCTCGAAGGCGATCATCACAATTGAAACGCTTTCCATGGAATAAGATTGGATATAGTCTATCTGGCTAACCGTGGCCACGGCTTCCTCGACCCTTTCTGTGATCTGGCTTTCCACTTCGTTGGGTCCTGCTCCGGGATACACGGTTTGCACTACTACATAGGGCAGTTTCACGTCCGGCATCAGGTTTAGGGGCATGCCAAGATAGGCCAGCAGTCCGAAGACCACGAAGACCAGCAGGCCCATGGTAACCATTACCGGGCGCTCTATCGAGAGTTTTGAAAGAAACATCTGTTTGTACCTGCTATTATTCGATTACTTGCAGTTTGGCGTTGTCGGATAGCATGTTAATCCCTTCCACGATCAAGTTTTCCCCACCGCTCAAGCCGTTGGTAACCTCAAAAGAAAGTGAATTATCCAGCCCGGTCGTGATCTGCCTTTTTACCGCCTGCCCATTTTCGTTCAGCCAAACGAAGGCATTGCCGTTCTCGTATACTATATACTCCCGCTCCACAACGAAGACCTTCGGTTTGGAAAGGATTTCAATACTTATCTCAGAGGTTACCCCATAACTGATCTTGGGATTCAAGCCAGGGAAACTGACCTCCACACGGAACGCTTTAGTATTCATATCCATGGCCATAGAGATGGAAGAAACCCGTCCCTGGATGCTGGTATCCAGCCAGGTGGCGGTTGCTTTGGCGCCTTTTTTTATCTTGGCTACTTCAGTTCCAGGAACCATGATCACAGCCTTGTAGCCCCCTGTGGAAGCTACGGTAAAGAGGTCTTTGCCGGGAAACACCTTTTCGCTTGGGTTTACCAGCATGGCGGTGATTACCCCGGAAATGGGAGCACGCACATTTATCATCTGCTCGCTGGCTTCCAGATTCGCCTTGCTTACTTTGTACTGGGTTTCCACATTGTCCAGGTCCTGTTGGCTTATCGCGCCCTGGGCAAAAAGCCTTTGCATTCTTTCGTAAACAGTCTTTATGCTGTTAAAAGCAGTTGTAGCCTGTTCCCATTGGGCAGCAGGGGTATTGGCGGGAAAGCTGATTATCACGTCTCCCTTTTGAACTCTGTCCCCCACTTTGGCATTGATGCGGGTTATTATGTCTGATACCATTGCCTGAGCGGTGGATTCCTCCAGCCCGTTCAAGTTTGAGTTGTATTTCAGTTCCTGATGGAAGGTGGTGGCTTCCACTGTCCTTTGGCGAATGGGAATTCCATCTTCCGCCTGGATTTGCTGCATGTTTTTGGCGGCTTCTTTTTTCTTTCCGCAAGCGCCAAGTAAAATCAGCAGCAGGCTTAGGCTGATCAGTAGTACTCTTTTCATTTTCACTCCGTTTACAGTTTGATACCCAGTGATTTATTCAAATTGCGGTCAGCCGAGATAATCTCATAGATCGCCTGATAATATTGTAGTTTGATAGCTTGCAGCATGATCTGAGCATCGAAAACTTCCAGTTGGATCCCCACCTGGTTATCATATCGAACCTGTGCCAGTTCCAGGCTGCGTTCCGCCAGTTTGATGTTTTCCGCCTGAACTCGGTAGTTTTCCCAGGCGTTATTCAATTTTTGATGATCCTGCCTGATCTGCAAAGCTATCAGTTCTTCTGAGTCGCGTTGCATCAGTCTGGCCTGCTGATAATCATGCCGGGCATAATTCCGCTTTGATGTATTGGAGAAGCCTGTAAACAACGGAATTTGAAAACCGATGCTGAGTCCATACTTCTTGCCAAAATCATCTCTCTGGATGCCATAATCATCTGCAGCGGTAAACAGCGAGTAATCGGCACTCAGGGCAATATTCGGAAGATAGTTCCCTTTTTCGGCATTATAGCGAATCTCCATTATCTGGGAGTTAATATCTGCCAGTTCCAGTTCGGTTCGCTGTTTCAGGCCCATTTGGGTGGCTTCTTCCAGACTGATGGCCTGCTTGTCAGGAAGCAGGAATTCCCCTTCGGGAACCGCCTGCGAATCTGCTTCGCCGATCTGCTTGCGAAAAGCCGCCAGTGCCAGATCATAGGTGTTTTCTGCCTGGAGAACCTGGGGTTGCAGCTTGGCCACTTCCAAACGTGCTCTGAGAACGTCAAATTCGGAGACCTGGCCTTCACTTTGGAAGAGCTCCACTCGCTGCAAATGGCGGTTGGCAATCTGCAGTCCTTCCTTTTGCACATCCCAAAGCTTTTTTGCCAACATGCACTGGTAGAAAAGCTCTGTAGTCTGCAAAACCACATCCTGCTCTTCCAGATCGTACCGCAATTTCTGAATGCTGCGATAACGATCCACCGCCTTGATTCCGTTTATCAGTTTCCCGCCTAAAAAAATCACCTGATCCAGCTTCAGTTGCATGGCAAAGGATCCTTCACCGCTGGGTGAGGCTGGGATCATGGAAGAAACCATGTTCTCCACTACTGCGGCTAGATAGTGATCATTGTCGGTGGCAAGTGAATCCAGCCCAGAGCTCACACTGAAGGATGAGGGAATGGCTGAAGGTGGCAGATAAGTTTTGCTCAGTCCATATGCTCCCTGCAGAGTGAGCTGCGGAAGCAGGCTGCCCCGCACGTCATTGTATGTTTGCTCGGCTTTTTTTACGTCTTCCATGGCCATCAGCAGATTCTTGTTGTTCTGCCTGGCCTTGGCGATGCTCTCCTCCAAACTTATGCCTGATAGCCCAATGGCCATAAACATAAGCAGGAACGACATTAAGAGGGTCTTTTTCATGTTTAACCTCGTTTTACTATTCCATATAAAATCATCTGAATTATCAATTCGTGATCGCGCTCAATTCGCTGCAGCAGTTTTGGAACATCGATCACCGTAAAGCTCATATCTCCCATAAGATACCAGTCCACCAGCATGTCGCTTAACCGCTCCCCTGAGATGTTGTCAGCCAGAATTCCCTGTTCTTCTCCCAGTTTCAGGATGCCCTTCAGCATCTCCATCATCCGGCTGCGATTGCCAAGCCGAAAACCATTCAGGCGATCCTGGTAATTGTAAGGTAGATTCCGCATGCATTCGATTAAAATCGGCATGTTCTCATACACAAACCTGATCGGAATATGCAAGAACGCATGGAGTTTGGCTTCAAAGGATTCAATCTCATCCAATTGCTCCTGCAAAGCCAGGAAGTAATCCTCCGCCTTTTTCTCCACCGCTGCCATAAACAGCTCTTCTTTGTTGGCATAATAATAGTAAACGGTCCCTTTGGCGATCTGCGCTGTTGCCGCTATCTCGTCCAGAGAAGTCTTGTTAAATCCGTATCTGGAAAACAGCTTTGAAGCGGTTTCCAGGATTATTTGCCGTTTTTCACCAGCATTACTCATAGCTTTTCCTTTGTTGTTATGGCTTGTATCTCAATACCTTACACACACACGTCTGAATATCTGACTCATTTTGGCTTAGTAGTCAGAATCGTCAAGTCAATTCTTCTTGATTTTTTAATCTTGCAGGTAATTTTCTGTCCCCTTCTTCCTCACCTCCCGAATGCCACCCGCTATCCTCCCGAGTCCCTCCCGAATCAAATCAGCGAGGAATTCGAGTGGATACCGGGTTGCTACCCAGGGGCCAGGAAGGAACGAATAAGGTTGACAGCATAGTCTTATGGCGCAATTCGGTGGATCGATGTAAGCAAGATAAAGATGAAACCCAAGAAAGAGATTGACAGGAATTGGCTGAGGAAATTTATGGCATCCATGAAAAGAAGCCGCATGCTTCTGCCTTAGGGTGAAAAGCTACTAAGGCCATTGAGTATAATAATAAAGAAGAGTAAACTCTTTACTGTGAAGAATGCGGAACCTGGTTTCCGCTTTTTTCATTTCCGGTAAGAAGGAGGTTCTTATAATCCGGATTAAACGTGGTAAGGCAAAGACCAAGGAAGTGGTGCCAAAAGAGCGCATCAATAACCAGATCGACGCGGACAAAGTTCGCCTGATCGGTAGCGATGGAAAACAGATTGGAGTGGTTACCCTGCGTGAAGCATTGCGTCGCGCCGAAGAAGCCGATTTGGATCTGGTGGAGATTTCTCCCAATGTGGAGCCACCGGTCTGCCGCATATTGGATTTTAGCAAATACTACTTCGAGAAAGAGAAAAAAGCCAAGGAAGCCCGAAAAAAACAACATGAAGTGGAAGTGAAAGAAATCAAGTTCGGCCCCAATACCGAAGAACACGACTTTAACTTCAAGAAGAATAATGCCATCAAATTCCTGAAACAGCATAACAAGGTGAAATTCACCGTGCGTTTCCGGGGTCGGCAGATGGCGCACAAAGAACTGGGCTACCGGGTTTTGGACAAGCTGAAAGCAGAATTGGGTCACATTGCGGACGTGGATAGCGAACCCGTATCCGATCGCAACCTTCTGTCCATGGTTGTAACCCCGAAAAAGGACATCGACCGCATTCTAGCCAAAGACGCCAAACCTGCGGAAACCGCCGTTCCTGAAACCCTGGAACCGGCTGCCGTTGCAGAAACTGCGCCTGAAAGCAGCCAGGAAAACGAAAGCTAAGCCAAACCTGATCAATCCTGCGGACTGATATCCAAGTCCCGCCTGAGATAATCGCAAAACTGAAGTCCCGGGTAAGCACCCGGAGTAAAAGAGATTAATAGATAAGGAGATAAAAATGCCTAAGATCAAAACCAACCGATCGGCCGCCAAACGCTTCAAAGTTACCGGCACGGGAAAGATTGTGCGCCACCACGCCAAAAGCGCTCATATCAAGACCAAGAAATCACCCAAACTGAAACGCAATCTGCGTACCAGCGCCATCGTCGTGAAAGCTGACGAAAAAAGAATCTACCGGATGCTGGGTATCTAAAACAGGAGGAATGACAAATGCCAAGAGTAACAAATAACGTAGCAGCCCATCGCAGAAGAAAAGCTTACATGCTGAAAGCCCGTGGCTATTTTGGCCGCCGCAGCAAAACCTACCGCGTAGCACGCCAAACCGTGGAACGCGCCATGGCCTTCGCTTTTGCACATCGCAAGCTGAAAAAACGCCAGTTCCGCAGCCTTTGGATCACCCGTATCAACGCTGCCTGCCGCCTGAACGACATGAGCTACAGCCGCTTTATAAACGGCCTTCATAAAGCCAATATAGATATCAACCGTAAAACTTTGGCTCACCTTGCCTGGCATGATGCTCCGGCTTTTGCCAAGCTGGTCGAGATCGCAAAAGGGTAATAATTACACGGATTCACGCGGATTTTGTGAGTGATTATGCATACGCATCCTTTGAACTCATAAACCGAGTAATGATGACAAGGATCAGATAAGTGCTGAGTAAAGAAGTAGATAACGACCTAACTGAAAAAGAGATCGGAATGTTCTACAAAACTTACAACGCTTGGGGATACGGTCATCTGGAGAAAGTGTATCAAAACGCCCTGATCTATGAGCTGAATAAATTTGGCTTGAAAGTAGAATCCCAGAAGCCTATTGAAGTCCATTACGAAAACACCATTATCGGCAAGTATTATGCCGATCTGAGGGTGGAAGATAAACATATTATTGAGCTGAAAACTGCTGCCCGAATTCTGCCGGAACATGAAGCTCAACTACTACATAATAAGAAATCTACGGAAACGGAACTGGGGCTGATCCTGAATTATGGTCCCCAAGCCGAGATCAAACGGAAGATACTTAAGGTAAGAAATCTGCGAAAATCCGCGTAATCCGTGTAAATCCGAGTTATTTATCTAATCGAGGAAACGTTGCAAGAACAGCTGAAGGAATTGGTAAAGCAGGCTGAAACCGACATTCAAGCCTGTGTTACGGCAAATGATCTGATGAACGCAAAGGCTCAAT
>Ga0302252_1002086_pt1 | contig 10038 bp, 12 predicted proteins | sample AAG_RA_Leu_MG_FD_193511 | JGI IMG/M metagenome (GOLD analysis project Ga0302252, IMG submission 193511) | Enriched activated sludge microbial communities from anaerobic digester in WTTP, New Holstein, Wisconsin, United States - AAG_RA_Leu | ecosystem: Engineered > Bioreactor > Anaerobic >...
GCGAGGCAGTTAATAGCTTGCTCCTTGGCTGATTAAATTTCTTTTGTATGGAGATGGATGAGCACGATCAAATCTGGGCCGAAAGCTATATATCTCGTCAATTGCCGTATATAGTACTTGGCAAAAGTCGAAGTCCATTGTTTCCCTCCTACATACAGGCTTTTGCCTCCCTCCTTCTTATCCATCCCATCCCTGAGAGCCAAAGAAAGGCTTATAGCCTGACCTGTCCTTGAGCATCTGTCTTGAATGCCAGTCATAAAGGAGGAGAGGCAATTTATCAGAGCTACAGGGCTTGACGGCTGGCCGGGCCCTTGGCTTTAGTTCTAGGTCATTTCTCTTAATGTGTTTTAAGATGCCATAGAACTATTTTTAGTACACCGCTTTCAAGCCCGAAGAGAAGAACCTGAAAATAGCACAATCAAGTCTCGGGCGGGCCAACGCCGATCCACAGCGTCCTCCAAAGAAGAGCCAGAGTCACCTTGGTGACTGGCCTGACCCCGCCCAAGATCTCGACTTTCTGCTGCGTGTGAGGCGGTAACAGCACTGGACTATTGCACAGCGTCCGTCTCACGGGAACCCGTAGCACCGCCAGATGCCGGGTCTGTGATCTGCCTCTACATCAGCATGGTGTCGCGTCTTGGGCCGGTTTGGTGAATCCGGATCTTGCTCAAGGCATATCTACTACGCCAATTACGGCGTGCATATCTTTGAGCCTCTTAAATCCATTCGGCCTTCCTGAATGCTGTTTTTAGGCAGCACTTCTCAGGTCCAAGAAATCCCGTGGCGCAACCACGGTAGGATGCGTCTATCGACCTCCTTGGGCCTAAGAACTCAGCCGAACTGCTCGATCCTCGTTCTTGCCAGCGCAAAACGCGGCCCTCTTTTATACGCACGATTAATAGATATAGTTTTTGGTTGAATCATGGCAGATGGTTCTATGGCATTATTGATGGCATTTATGAAAATAACATAGAACTTTCTAATAGGATGTCTCCTAATCGCCGCTAGATACTCCATTTGCCGGCCCGAACCCGTGCAGGTCATATGCCTCCTTCACCAGCGCTGGCGCGACAGTGGCATAGATCTCTGTGGTGGACAGCCTCTTATGCCCCACCTGCTTCTGAATCATGGGCACGGGAACGCCAGCCATGAGCGCATTTACCACATGGCTGTGCCTGAGGATATGGGGCGTGACCTTCTTTCTGGAGAGCTTCTGCCTGGGTGAAACCTCCTGGATCCCGGCCTCTTCTGCCAGCCGGTCTATGGTCCGTAGCACTGTCTTTGTGCTCAGGTGCCCGGAGCTCCGGCCAGGGAAGAGCCATTCCTGGCCTGGCTGCAAGCTTTCCCGGATGGCCTGCAAAGTCTCCTGGCTCACCCGGGCGGCCCGGAAGTGGCGGGTCTTGGTCCGGCTGCTCTGAATCCTGATGAATCCGTTGTGAAAATCGATGTCCGAGATACGGGTGGTGACCAGCTCCCCCACCCTGCAGCCCAGGTCATAGAGACAGAGGAGTATCAATCTGTCTCTACCTTTTGAAACAGATAGCAGGGAATTCATTCCGATAGTGTCTAGGTACTTAATGGAGTCCATTCAGAGCCTTATTTGTCAGAGGTGCTATATATCGATGTCTCTTTTTCAGTACAAAAGAGACATCCAATCTTTGCGGCTTGGAGGTAGTAAACCTCATGGAATAGGAAGATCTTCGATTATAGGGCATTTTACGAGGTCGCTTCCGAGAATCTTTTCATTTGCTTTATTACTATCAGAGCTATCAAGACTATCAATATTACTATGATGACTATTCCTAACCCATAATGCGTCGATGCCTATTTAATTAAAGCTAAATACTTTAAAATACCTATAACTTATTGGAGCCTTCGACCTTTGCCCCCTTCATACCTCGAAGGCTCTTGCTCCCATTCATTTTAAATTCAAACTGGCCACCTTTAGATTCATTTCCTCTTTTCTGGCTGGAAACTGAATCTCTTCAAAGGCAGAGGCAGAACATCTAAATCGTATAGAGACGGCTTCTATCCCTGCATCATATGCGAGGCCGTTATAATCTACCACGGCCCGAAGAATCGCTTCTTTCCTCCTGGCCAGCTCGTCCGTCAGGCTCTTGACTTGATCATCCATCTCGCCGAGAGGATCAGCCATAACTAAGCCTTCTCACCCTTTGCTAGCTCTGCTTCAAGCTCTCTTATCCTTTCTTGAAGCTTGGGGAACTCATGAAGGATGCTCTCAACAGAATCGTCCCTCGTCCGGAATTTGTTTTCTGTTTGATAGTGAACGAGGAAGGCCTTGGCTTCGTCATCCACTACAGCGATTACCTTGTTTTTTCCTGGCATCTTTGATCATCTCTAGCACTAGCGTTAGCATTAATTGATATTTATAGATGCCTCTTAATTGAGGGGCAGCAATTCGTAACATCTTGTTACAAGGCGGCGGAAGATTCCTGCAAGCTAGCATTCAGGGGGCGGGAGAGGAGTGAAGATCCCGAAAAATCGCAGGGCGCTTACCATCGCTTTGCCCGGCTTTGACCCCAGGCCGATATTTTCGTCTCTCCTCCGCCCCGCGGAGGGCCCGCGCCCGCCAGCTGCCCGTCGTCCGGGCAGATCAAGGCTGCGGCCCTACGGGCTTCCCTTCGGCGCAGCCATGATCAGCCCTGCCGTCGAACCCTGTTCTTGCGGGCGCTTGGGCAATGCCCGCGGGGCGACGGACTCATGTACGAAAATGCTGCCGGCCTGGGATCTGTCGCCACCTCATCCTCTTCGCCCTGGAAGGCCCTGCAGCAGCCATTGTGGGCAAAAGGGGGCTCAGGATCTATACCGAAAATGCTGCCGCAAGCCTAAACCCCCCTCTTCGGGGGGACCCCCGAGCCATCCAGCCCGGCCGGCCGGACCTGGAAGCCAGAGGCCTGCCCCAGCCGGCTTTGATGCCCTCTTCTATCCCTGATCATCCCTCCCCAGCTCCCCTGGTCAGTGCTACGTTTTCTTTACGCGGTGTTACTACTTTTTCCTACCATTTTTGCCCGGAAAAGAGCCTTTTCAGATCCTAACGCTAGCGTTAGTGCTAGTACTAGCGCTAGCTTTAAATAGTTTGGCTGCCTACTTAATAATGTAACTTGGGAGGTTACAAAATGGAAAGCAGTATCATTAGCCGAGATCAAGAGGACTTATCCGTCCAGCAGGAGGCCCTTGGAAGGAAACCCTCCTGGATAGTCGAAGAGATGAGGGCAGAAGCCCAGCGAGTAAAGACATCTTCCGGCCTGCTTGCCGCTCCGGCTTTGGAGGAAGCCCAGAGGCTGAAGGAGAAGGCCCGAAGGATGCCCCAACCACAGCAAACCGAGGGAAAATTCGAGGTACGCTTCGCCCAGGCTTTGGTTGAGATCATGACCGGACAGCCGACCATTGCCAAGCCGGATATGATCAGAATGCCAGAGCCCGAGAAGTTCGAGCCCCTGGCCCTGGTCCTCAGCAGCACTGAGCAGTTTTATTACCGCGTGACGCCCTCGCACTGCCCCTGCCTGGGCTGGCACTGGTCCAATGTCCGCTACGGCATAGGCAAATGCCGCCATCATACCCAAGCATTCCCCGAGATAGCCAGGGAGAATTCCAGAAAGATAGAGCAGCTCAAGGCCCAGAAGAAGACCAACCCCAGCCGGAGGGCTGCCCAATGAACGGGCCGGCCTTGATCATCAATAGGAGGCAGGCCAGGCTTGGCCTTCTTCCCGCACTGGCGAACCCCCGCAGAAAGAAGGATTATGCGGACTATCTGCAGAACCCCTACACCCCTCATATGAACGGCATTTGCAGAACTCCTCTTGCATTCAAGAGCTTTTGCAAGGCCTCCCGCCAGCTGGAGAGAATCCAGGCCCGGCTAAAGGCCCTGGGCGATGCTGACCAGTGGGAGGCCAGGGAGTACAAGGACCTGGAGCTGGAAGAGAGCAAGCTCTGCGCAGCCCTGGGGTATTAGCCATGAGCCCGGAGAGCATCATAGGGGAAGCCTGCAAGCTTCCCCTTCCCGCTTTGGAGAAGGTGGCCCAGGCCCTGGAGTTCGAGGTTTTGGGAAGGCTGCAGGAGAGCGGAAGAGATCAAATTGAGCCGGGGAGGTGTCCGCAATGAAAGACGTCTTCCAGGTTGTAACCGACCGCATCTTAAGCCAGCTCCAGAAAGGCGTGATTCCCTGGAGGCGCACCTGGTCCAGCAATGGCCCGACCAGCTACCAGACCAACAAAGAGTATCAAGGAATCAATGCCCTGATCCTTCAGGATACATTCAAAAGCCCCTACTGGATCACCTTTCGACAGTGCCAGAAGCTTGGCGGCAGCATCCGGGCCGGTGAGCATGGGAGCCCCATTGTATTCGTGGACCGACTGATCAAGGAAGAGGCAAAGGCGGACGGCACCATAAAAACCCGCCTTATCCCCTTCCTGAAATACTACACCGTGTTCAATTGGGAGCAGACCAAAAATCTGCCGGAAAAGGTGCCCGTGGAGAGGGATAACGCCACCATTCCCAGCGCCGAGGAGGTCCTGAGACGCAGAAGCCCAAGTATGGGTTATCACTCCAGCCAGCCCCATTACTCGCCCGTAGATGATACCATTTACCTGCCCGGCCTGGATCAGTTCGAGAGCTCCGCTGAGTACTACTCAGCCGCATTTCACGAGCTGACCCACTGGACCGGAGGCCGGCCAAGGCTGGCCCGCCCGGAGATCGTAAATTATCACATGGAATTGGATATCCGAAGCCGGGAAGAGCTGACCGCAGAAATGGGCGCCGCCTTCTTCTGCCAGATATGCGCCCTGGACAGCCCCGAGACCATGGAGAACACCGCCGCCTATATCCAATCCTGGTTAGGTGTTCTCAAGGGCAATCCTAAATGGGTGCTGCAGGCCAGCAAGCAGGCCCGCGCCGCTGTGGAGTTCGTCCTCACCGGCCAGATTCCCACCAGGGAGGGGGGCAGCAATGCAGCAGCAACGGCCTAGGCCCCCTTCAATTTTTGTCGGCATCGATGAAAATAAGGTTCCGCCAGTGCTGGTAATTCACGGCCTGACCTGGCCCAGGCGCTCTGACCTGGGCTGCAGAGGCTTGGGATGTATCTGGAAGCCAGAGAAAAAGGCCTGGGAGAAAGCCTTTACCCTGCAAACTATCGAAGCCCTGGAAAGCTGGCATGATGCTTCCCTCTCCCCGGAGCTGAGGCAGTACATAAACGGAGCCAGAGAGCGGGCCAGGAAACAGGAGGAGTACTACCGCAAAAAGGCTCAGCAGCCGCCCAAGACGAAGATTAGACCTTTTACCGCAGAGGAGAGAGAAGAGAGGCGGCGATTGATTGAGGAGAACCGCAGGAAACGAGAGAAAGGGTGATCGGGGGGATGCCTCCCGCTCAATCTCTTTTTAACCGACTGCTCAAGAGCACTTAAGATCCTATCTAATTTTATATTTATATAAATATAGTAAAATTTGCCCCTACCCCGCCCGGGTCTACATAGCTCATGTGATCCGGCCGCCTTGGGATCATATCGGCATGCAGCCCAGGGCCCCTTGAATCGCCATCTTCGCCCCCAGCCGTCAAGCATTTCCGTGCAATGAGTCCGTCGCCCCGGCAGGCATTCCCAGTGCCCGCCGAGATCATGTTTGCCGGATGGGCTGATCATGGCCGCGCCGCCGCAGCGGGAAGCCCGCAGGGCCGCGGCTTTGATCTGCCCAGACGGTGCCTGCCAGGCGGGCCTGGACCCTGCCGGAGAAGGACGAGAACGGAAATGATCCGGCTGGAAGGAAGGAGGGCAGTCTATGCAGAACGGCCCTGAATGCCTGCCAAAGTATCATGGACCCGGCCCGGAGGACGTTATGCCGAAGGCATTTCCGGTAATAGATCCTGAGCCCCCGTCCAGCCCCATCCCTTGAGATGTCGATCAGGAAAAGGACAAACTGTCATTCTTCAGCCCTCACTTCATCCCTTTGCCAAACCACGATCCTATCCCACGAAAATTCATACCTAAAGCTAAATGAGACATAACGCCATTACGATACATTAGCCAACATTTATCTCTTCAGGTCAATCTCCAGCCCTGTTTATCCCCCCTGCGAAACAGATGACAATATGTTCCCCTCCCCCAACCTTCGAGCCCATTGTGACAGCCTGTCACAATCAAATCCTCCGTGACAATCTGTCATTATGCATCAGCCTCCTTATCCAGGTAGAGAACCGCTTTCCTGCGCTCCTTCTGTTCCAGCCTGGCCCGTGGCTCCAGGCTGGCTGCCCGCCTCATGGCCCGCAAGGCCTGCTTGCGGTCTATCCTGCGGCTTTCCACCATGGTCAGGGACTTGATGACCTCCTGAGTATCCAGGCTCTTAACCCCATTTTTTAGAGATTCAAGAAGTATCCGGGCCCGGAAGACTTCCACCTTCATCGGCTCGGCGGCTCGTGGATGCTGCCAGATGAACCTCATGGCCACGGCAGAAAGCTCCCTCAGCTCCCTATAGGCCTGGAAGGGATCGATATGCTTCCGGATCCTGGCGCTACGTAGCTGGCCGGGAGAAAACCTCAATCTGCCGGCCAGCTCTTTGGCCTGGGGAGTAGCAGGAAGCTGCTTGAAAAAACCATGGATTTCAGAGACATACTCCTCTTCGGTCTCGTAGAGATCCATGAAGGCATCAGAATATTGCTCCAGCTTGATCTCCAGATCCAGACTGCCAGCAGCAGGAACGGCAACCGCTCCTCCTTTTTTGAGGTTCAATGCCCTTTCCAGCTCACGAATGTGATCTGCCTGGCGCTCGATGAAGTTGCGATTTGATTCGATCTGCTGCTCAAGATCAGCGATGGTCCTCCTCAGTTGAGCCGGCTCAGAGGAGCAGAGATCCTTGCAGTTGCGAAAAGAGCTTATAGTTCCAGGAGATAACTTCACCATATCGATGCGTCTCCTGTGGGCTTCCCTCCAAAGGGCCCATAATCTGACGTATCGTCTGCTGTAATCTCCCAAGTTTCAGCAGGTGGGGCGCTCTCTAGAGCGCCCTTCAACTCACTCATAAAATTAGATGGTTTTAAGACATAGTTTGGGCTATGTGATACTTTGACACGGAGATATATCCACACTACAGAAAAACTTAAAAGTTGTAGATAGGATAATTTATGGCTGGTCAAGGCTGCCTCTGAGGCTACGTCCTCCTTCCCATTTTGGCGGTTTGACCGTCTAGTTCACCTCACCCGTAGCTAGACAATTCTACCTGCATCAGAATGCCCTCAACATTCTGCTGCAAGGTACCCGATGATCCTCGGAGCAGTTACATTAACCTGAAGCTATTCATTTCCCGCTGCCCTACCCATTTTTCCTAAACTCAATATTCTATTTATTCTTTATCACTTCTTCGCGAAACTTGAATTCATAATTCTTATGCAAATCGCCATCTTATGAACAATCATATAGCATTGACTCAGATTAAAGCTAACTTGTTTAATTTCTTTTTCGCGAAAAAATGATAAGATTTATATTTCGTCAAATGTTCTTCTTTCTGGAGAGGTGGGCATATGCCGGGGTTTGGGGAGCCCCGGCCAAGAATTATGATTATGAGTTTACCATCGGAGAGAGCACATAGCTTTTATAGTTCTGAACACTTACAGATTTTTAATGCCTGGGCCAAGCGCTTGCAGGCAGACTATTCTCTGAGGACCCTATCCAACTTCATCAGCCGGAGCTGATGGCACTGCTCATCTGCAAGCCCCTGAAGCTGCCTGGAACCAGATTTGCCAGAGAGCATCATGGAGGCAGAGCAGGCCGGATCTGGAGAGTTGACTGGCGGATGATCGAGGGATTGGCAGTGCTCGTGCCCCGCCGATGCCCCAAGTGCAGTGAGATCTACACCTATGATCAGCAGGAGGTGCCCTGCTGCCCGATATGTGGAGAGCCCCCGGAGAATTTGCCCAGGAGAGAAGCCGATCAGGTCCGGAGATTCAGAAGGCTGAAAGCGGCCAAGAAAGCCAGAATCATTCACAAATGCTGATTCGGAGATGGGGAGAGGTAAAGAGATGAGAGGTGGCTCAGTTAGACTCATTGACCTTATGGTAGAGGCAAAGGCTGATCCAGACCGTCTGGCTCTGCTGACATTTGAGGGAGCTGATTATGAGCAGCTCAGCTTCCCCACTCAGGGCCTGGCCAAGAAGCTGAGCGAGCACGGCATTCTGAAGAGCAGAGGCCGGAGACTGAGAAAGGTGCTCAAAGACGATAGAAAAGAGACCAGGCTACGCACCACCTGGATTCCTGGATGCCATTATGATAGCTGGCTGGCCGACTACATCCTGAACAGAGAGAGGTACAGGACGAGGCACGGCCTCTCCCTGGAGATCTCCCCGGAGCTACAGGCCAGGTCCGAGGCTTTCCTCAAGACCCGTAAAAGATCCGGGTATAGGGCATTCTCCCTGGAGACGGCTCCCCCAGAGCTGATAGAAAAGATCCAAGCATTATTATAAATATATTATTAGGGCACTAAGTCATGGTTTGCGCCCTCAAGATACGTGAAACATTCCGGTCATCAAATAGATGGCTCAAAATGGAGGTGATCTTTAGCCATTACAGGCATGAATTGCTTGATTGTTCAGTCAGAAACGTCCAGCCTTGAAATTTTGCGTCAACTGCGAGGCTGGCCTCCTTTTCCAGCCAATTCAAGAAAGACAGCTCTCTATTGCTGAGGGCTTGAAACAGGAGAGCAGATGAGATCCAACCGCCTTATGTAGAGATGGGCCATGAGCCGACAGCAGCAGGCGTACTAAAGCCTCTTTGAGCCAGGATGGAGGCCATCTGGCCCATGTTCCGGAAGATCAAAGACTACACTGGAATCCGCATCAAGTGCCAGCGTGCCTCAGTTTTAGTGGCGGAAGGCATGAGCGAGGCCCAGGCGGCCCGAGAGGTTGACCTGCCCAAGGCATCATTGCAGAGGTACCTGGCTCACGGTCTGCCCGATGGGCCGATCTGGCCAGAAGATGGGCCGGGCTCAGAGGGAAAGAATGGCCTTGACCATAAACAGCAGGCGCTAAAAGACCAGGAGGAACCTGCGGGTCAGCGGGATGATTTTGGGCGGTTTCTTCCAGGAAACCGAATTGGCGAGACAAAGAACCGGCCGGCCCGAGAGGCGAAACGAAAATTAGAGGAGTTTGGGCCAGATGCTGCAGATAAGCTCATTCGCATCTTCAAGAACCTGCCCGACGACCGGCCGGAGCTGATTCTGGCCTATGGCCGGGAGATCCTGGATAGGGGCCTAGGCCGGCCTACTCAGACCCTGGACATAACCGAGACCTCCATGGAGCAGCATGAGTACAAGTTCATCCAGGAGATCATCCTGCACGACGAAGAAGCCCTCCGTCTCGCCGTCGCTTTTAGCCAGCGCCTGGAGGGCCACGCCCGGGACCATGGCCCAGAAGTTGAGCCGGGGCAGGTGGCAGCTCTACCGCCATCTCAATGAGCTCTCCATCATCCTGGCCCTGGCCGTGGCCGGCAAGTACCCCCGGCTGATCATCAATATGCCGCCCCAAAACGGGAAGAGCCAGCTCGTCAGCCACTGGTTTCCGGTCTGGTTTCTCGACCACTTCCCGGAGCTGAATGTGCTGCTCACCTCCTACGAGGCGGACTATGCCGCCAAGTGGGGGCGCAACGTCAGGAACACCATCCAGGCCAACCAGGACCGGCTGAGGGTCAGGATCTCCAAGGACTCCTCGGCGGCGGACAACTGGACCACCACCGCGGGCGGCGGAATGTCTACGGCGGGAGTGGGAGGCGCAGTTACGGGCAAACCGGCCCATTGCCTGCTCATAGATGACCCCCATAAAAACAGAGAGCAGGCCGAGTCGGAGACCTACCGGGAGAAGGTCTGGGACTTCTACTCAGGAACGGCCAGGGAGAGGGTCAATCCCATGCCCTGGGCCAAGTTCGGGGTGATCATCATCATGATGACCCGGTGGCATACGGACGACCTGGCCGGCCGGCTCATCTCTCGCAAGGTTGACCCGGAGCTTCAGGCCTATTCCCTGCCCTGGACCGTCTACAAGCT
>Ga0302252_1002087_pt1 | contig 10035 bp, 1 predicted proteins | sample AAG_RA_Leu_MG_FD_193511 | JGI IMG/M metagenome (GOLD analysis project Ga0302252, IMG submission 193511) | Enriched activated sludge microbial communities from anaerobic digester in WTTP, New Holstein, Wisconsin, United States - AAG_RA_Leu | ecosystem: Engineered > Bioreactor > Anaerobic >...
ATCATATTTGTTAGGAAATTGTTCCGTAACAAGCAGATCCAAGGAATTGTCTGCATCCACCATCATCACCTGGGGTTTTTCCATCTTAATGCCAAGAGCGTCCACAGTGATTCCATCGGTGATATTATCTTGACAGCAGTCTTGATATGTCTTTGTAGCGCCATTAGCCGTTTCGACGGTGATCTCTATCTTGCCGGGACCTGTAGGAATTAATTCGTCCAGAATAAAGGTCCTGCAATCATAGCCCATATATGTATTCGGAACATACGGGTAGTTAGAGGGGATATATCCGACAGAGGGGGAGTAGAAATACAAATTTGAATACGATGTCATAAAATAGTAGTACTGACCGGAAGGAGTCTGGTCAACAGGAGGACGGTCTCCCTCATAGAAACCTCCGCGAGCTGAGTCAATCCCGCCATAGTACATGCTATGGGTATAGCGAGCATATTTGTTCTTGTTTGCATAGGAAATGACAGACGGGGTAGCGCGGTACGGATTAATAATCCGGTTCAAGCCGATACCATTTACTTCCCATAACGCTTGGTTGTTCGCGGTAATCTCCAAGTAACCACTGGTATCGTACTGAATAGGTACATTATCGACATTCTTGTATCGATAGGAAGTATCAATCTTGCCACTCGGTTCATCGTACATCTTCGGGAACATAAACGGTCCCTTTACAATAACCTTTGCAAGCTGAGAACGCTGTTCTAACCGCGGGTCAAAGCTATAGTGGTTCTTCTCTGCATCACGCAGGTTAAATACAATCGCGTAATCGGTTAACGGGAAAAACTCGGTACCGAGCTTCTTGTGCATATCGTATATCGCAGGATAGGCGTTGCGTCCCGAACCTTTCGTGAAGACAGAAGGATCGGATGAGACAGCTCTGCCCGTATGCGTCTGTCCTCCAGGGTAACACCGTAGATATGACCAATCGCGTAACACGGGATCATAGTCTGCTTTGATTTGGGGAGTAGGAGGCTGCAAACGGCTCGTGGCATATGCACCAGAGGTGTAATTCGTCTGAGAGAGTTGTAACGATCGGTCAAAAATATTCATATCGGTAAAATTGACTACCGGATCTTGTGGAAGGATACGGAATGTGTAGTATCCGAGATAGTCAATACCTTCGCCCTTGTCATAGGTAAAATAGGGCGGGTGCGTGATCGTGGAATTGTAGTCATAAATAGTATTTGTCGAGTAGAGGCGGATGGTGAGAGGAGAGTCCATATTTTGCGGATGGGCCACACCCAAACCGATACCACCTTTGAAATCCGGCTCCTCGGACATGATCACCACTGGGACACCAAAAGTTTGAATCGCTGTCGGAGCAATCGTTCCTTGATTGTAATGATAAGGCATATACCAGCATGGGTCGCCTGCTGGGTTGTCACGTAGACCGGCAGAACCGAACATGCCATAGCGGTCTTTTGCCGTAACATCGCCAATCGGTGGGAACATATCATCTAGGTAATCGCAGGAGCCTTGATCGAAAGAAGCGTCCATATCCTCTAAGAAGGAAGCGGGTAAACGCCAGGAATCAAACACTTTATAGTAAGGATTTGTATTACCGCTGACCGGATCCCACTGACCACCTTGCGGAATGTAGTACCCTCTGACGGTGTACAGCATATCATGCTGGTCTAACGCGCCAAATACCTGCCCAGGTAGATCAGCCTCATACCAACGCCAAAATTCATAAGTACCGTCCATATTGACCTGAACGATATACCGGCGCCAGTTTGCACCATCTCCGCCGATTTGGGCGGTAAATAGGTAATTGATCCCGGCTCCGTGGGCATTAAAGTTCATGATCAAAGGATAGCCGTAGGAGCCTTTCGAGTTATTCCCTTGGAGGTCCTTTCCATAATCGTACTTGCCATCGCCAGGGTATAGCAAAGGCTTGCTTTTATTCTTGTCGTCAGGATCAGTCGAGAAATCACGACCGGCTGAACCATCCTGAGAGGAAGGCGTACCGGCAAACCAGCGTGGTGTTTTAAATTCAAGGTTGGCTGGGTCGTTCACATCGTTCGGATTGTCAGCGTCCTTCACCGTGAATGAAAAATTCGGGAAACGTGAGCTGACCAGATCGAGACACTTGACGGAAGGCTCGATTACCAGGTCTTCCGGAGCAATATCGTACCGTAAATAAGCATAGCAATCGTATTTATTGCGAAGATCTTCGAATTGTTTGTTGTAATAATCCGGCATATCGTCTGGCATCGTGTTTGTCGGGATCGGTGGAATCACAAAAGCCGGCTCTTTACGGTAATTCTCCTGGTATTCGGCTTTGTTGAATTTGGAACGAATCCAGTGAGGATCACGGTAATTGGTATCAAAGGAGCCAGAATAGTCAGAATCCATCGGCACCGGAGTCATGACACCACCTTTTTCTACAAAAGCCCGAATCTCTAACTGATTAAATATCGAAGTACCGGCAAAGAAACCGTCCTTGCCATGAAATCCATCATTACAAGAGCCCCTATAGGGCGTATATTGAAATTCAAACACCGGATTGTCTTTGCTGATCTCGCCAAATGCGGTGAATATCTTCTGATTATATAAATCCACATCCGGTTTCTCCGGCTGTGAGAACATGATCGTCTTGCCTTCGAGCCAGCGGAAGCTGGGAAGGGTGGTGTACGGATAGGAGTACTTAGATAACTGGTATTTGCCCATTTCCTGAGAGGATACACCGATTAATGGTCGGTATGTCACATACTGATAAGGTGCATTCAACGGATCTGGGTCCGGATTCTTGAAGTCCCCACCACGGTCCGCGTCGTTGTTATAAAGCCAGACGTTGGGTTGGTAGATGTTCATGCCGGAATATCCCTGATTGCGGTTGCTGTAGTTGAATTGGATGCTTCCGGATCGGTATATAATACACTCAAACTCGGAAGTAGAGAGACGTAACTGTGTAGAAATATTCGGACCGTTATAAGTAGCATTGTAACCGCTGGAACCTGGTTGAGTACATATCTTCCAGACAATACGAAGGTATTCATTTGTCTTTTCATACCACATGCCATACCCTTGTAAAGGTCGGTAATAACCTGGATAAGAATAGTAATTATCCACTGGGATATGCCACTGTCCGCTAAATGGCATGATCCATGTCCCGAGTAATAGCATTTCGTCCCATGGCTTGTAGGGACCATAGTAGTAATAATTATAATTCAGCATCCAGTAGCCGTAGCAATAAGAGCTGAGGTTATATAAACCGGCGCTGTAAGGAAATGGCCTACCTCCGTACTGTCCGTATTGGTACTCATAACGGTAGGAATATGGATAGTAATTTGGTCTTGCTCTATAAAGAGCAATCTGACCGTCTTCAGTCGAAATCGCATAGGCATAAGAGATCCCGCCAATCTGAAAACCATCCGTACCGGTGCCCCACAGGGTAGAATGATCGTAATAATAGTAAGAATACATATTCTCGCCAAAATAATAGTAATTCCACGAATCGTAAGTCTGAAGGGCTCTGGTGCTTGGGGTAATTCCGATATATTGCCCGTCTTCAATGACTGTTTCCTCGAACATACCCGGCTCGGGTTTGGAGGTATCCAGCGTCTCTTTCGGCTCTCTCACAGAGACAAAAATCTTGTCGTCTGGTCCGAGATTGAGTTGGTTGGCGGTGATCTTGACAGTGGAAGTCTGCTCGACTTTCAATGGCTTGTCGATGTTGATATCGAGATTCAGCTTGCCGGGCAGTACTTCGATATCGATAAACCGGGAGTCTCCATTCAATCCCATCGGGATCATGTACACACGAGACTGGTTGAACCAGTATTCGGCAGCTTGCTCTATCTTAGAGCCACATTCGAACTGCATGCCAGCATAATCAGCTTTGGTCAACCGAGTATCATCCAGGTCAACCATACCATTCAGATTCCTGTCGTAATAGATCACTTCATGGGGCTCAAATTGACCGGTAGTCACATAGATCTCGTTCTTTTGGTCCGTATCAAGCCGGTTTAATATAAACTCATCGTAATACTTGATATAATCTAATCTGTCACCGGTGCCCGAATCGATGGTGTATAGATTGGAGAGGCTTAAACCTATGTCTGCGTCTCCAGCTTGAACGGTCGTACTGACAGGATATTGGATCTCATTACCGTTGAAATCGATAGCAACGGGGGTCAGCCGGATATCACCGGACTGAACAGTAAATTGATCGGGAGTTGATGGTACCTCATTGTTAGACTTCTGATACAGTGTTTCACCACAACCAAATCCATTGTCTGTAGTGTCATGAAAAAGGATGTAGTCCTTAAAAGCGGTCAGACCATTCCCAAAGTCAGGAACCATATTATTATTCGCGTTGTTGGCGCCTAAAAACTCTTCTCCAGTGCGTTTTGGCTTGTATTCATCGGATAGCGACTGCGCAAGCAAGGTATCACCCGGCAAGTTGGCGCCAAAATTATTATCGATACCGCTGTCTTTAATCCACTGCACGCCTATATAGGAACGATAGTGGAGTGGAATATTATGAAATGTAGAGGCGGGAACCTCAAACTGGTTACCTTCCGGATCAAGAACCGTGTTCTTTTGGATGCGTTGTGCCGGTTGGTCAAACTCTTTGTTGGGCGTACGTAGAACACCAGCCAACTGAGATGGGTTGCTTCCAAGCCAAACATTGCTTTCCAGCGTAATATCGTAAAGCGTATTGTCACAGGAGGCTTCTAATACTTGATTCAACAGCAGTACATCGTTGGGTCCGAAAATCGGATCCGTAGAAAATAAATCGCTCTCCTTCAAATACTTGCCACCTGCCGACACATTCGTTAAGCGAACGTCTCCCGCTTTGACCACAGAGGGGTTGCCATAAACACGGTAAATATACTCATTGATACTGTATTGGTTGTCACCATTCGCATCTAAATAACGAGTTTCATACATAGAGCCCGGTAAGGATTGGAAATCATGCAAAACCCGGTTGACATCTTTGTCTCCGGTAATAATAGGCATACTGGAAGCTGGATAGGAGTAGGTCTCTTCGCCTATCAGCATTGTAGCAGGTGACAAACGGATGTCGTCGGGTTCCACAGAAGTGGCAGTGTTACCAGCTCCTTTCCGATAAATCGACTCAAACGTGTCGTAACGGTTATTCCCATTGCTGTCATAAAAATAGGTAGTGTTCGGAAATGCATTGACGTTGACCACATAGGAATTCGGCAAGGCTGGTTGACCAAGGAACGGATTCCATGCCCAATTAACGCCATTACATATCTCCCACTCACCATCTTTCACAAGACCGTTGGAAATCTTCCCATCATCGTCTTGTGCTCCCTCGCCGTAATATTCCGATCGGTCTACCCAACCAACCCGGAAAAACTTGTCGGTACCATGATACCATTCAGAATCGCGGTCCCAGAAGTACACTTTAGTTTTAAAATCAGGATTTCGCAGGTTTAATATGTAAGGTCCTAGTGTATTATTAGACCGTATGGGATCGATACGGGACATAATATTGGAAGTAGCAGAGCCGGGTATATACGTATCGCTCTGTGGATCTGCGCTCTTCAAATAACGAGGGTCATTAAACATACCGTCAGGATCAAGCCATAATTGACCTGCGTCATCGATAACGGCATAGAATTTCTTCTTTTCTTGAGAAGTTCCTCCAGAAGACTGCACATCCAGATAGAATATCGACCACCATTTTGGATTGGTAGATTGAGAACCAGGTGTGTGGACTGCATTTGGTGTACCGCCCATATCCTTTGCTTTGGCCGCATAAGGCATTAAATATGAATTTGAAGGATCCCCCGGAGCATATCTTCCCCAGAAATTCGTTCCTCTTTTTTCCCATGGGAAGCTTCGGGTGTCTTCACAAGTGTCGGCACCACAGAATGAAAAATTCGCTTCGGTGCAGCCGATTACTTTGTTTTCCTTAGTGGAATGAGCTGGATAAAAACGTAATGCTATCACTGTGCCTTTTTTATTGGCAGCGGCAGCTTGCGTATTTGAGCCCAATAAAGGTATGTTCCCGGAGGGAATCATACCAATAAAGAATAAAGCAATAACCAACAAACTCAGTAACTTTCTCATCGCTTCTCTCCTTTACTCAAGGAAGATTTCAACCTTCAAATCCATATAATTAAACCAGCAATTACTCATTATTTTTTCATTTTTTTTTGAAATGTCAAGAAAATGAAATTTTTATCTGTTGCTTGCAGAATCCCTACAAAACCTCTCACCATGTTATTTTGATGCGGTTTGAAAAGGTAAAACTGCCATCCCAATACAAAATAGAACGAATCCAGCATGAAAAAACTTTTTTTGCTTCCTTTTTTTTTCGGACTTGAAAACGGATCGATGCAAAATTCATGGAAGAAGGAATAGTTGATCCAAACTGAATCAATCCGTACTCCTTTCTTTGGATCCAGAGAGCTCCGTTTGCCAGAATCGGGGTGGAAGCACCTTTCATCACCTCTCTTGGTTCTTCGGTACCAGGCAATTGAATCGGAAAGCCTCTCTTCAACTCGCCAGATTTTGCATCCAAACCGTACAATCGACCTTTCACGGAGCCTGCAAAGACCATACAAACATCAGGAGTCTTGATCATGGCAGGTTGAGAAAGAAACACGTCATCCCGCGTCTGAAATGACCACTGGACAACCCCTCTGAGAAGATCGATCGATACCACTCTGGTATAGTCGGCTATCACCACAGACCCGGATTGGAAATCAACACTAACGGATGGATTGGATCGAAAGAAACAGTACGATTTGCACCAGAGCTTTCTGACAAACCAGAGCATTTCATTACTCATTCCGTCCCGGCAAATAATATCGTCTTCCGTGGATTGTATCCAATATAGCCTTCCCTGAAACGGGATCACGACAGAAACGGAACCTGGGATGCCTTGTCGTGATACCACCTGTCCATCGGCAAACCGAAGAACCTTGGAACCGCAAAAAAGGTATTTCTCGCCGTCCCAGCATTGCAAAGCAAGGTTTTTCGCATCCACAGGTTCTTTATAACGTATTGTTTTTTCTGGCAAGGCAAAAACAATCAATTGGTTTCGGTCATCTACCCAAACCAAGTCGAATCCGTTCGGGCGAGAGCATTTTAAAAAACTGCCTCCTGTTGCACTGACATCCTCAGCCAACACAACCACGGTGTGTTGCCGTAAAGCAGAAGAGAGATGGACTTCCACCAAGGCTTTGTCAGTGATCACCCAGATGCGCAAACCTCCTTCCGGTTGCTGCTCCAGAATCGGTTCCGTCAGAATCGAGCCGTACCCGATTGAAAAAGAGTACCAAATCTGCATCTGTGCATCCAAAATCACCATCGTATCCGGTACGACAGGAGTTAACGTAAACGAATTGCCAGTCAAAGTGTCCACCCAATGAACGGAGTTCAGCAGAGGGAGCCGGTCATCCGTATGCGGTATGGTCAGCCGCAGGCTTTTTATTTTTCTAAATTCCGGCAGTTGATCCAAATCTGTTCGGCTTGATTGATTTGAATACGGCCAATCCGTGTGGTTCGTCTCCCTGGAAGAGCCAGCGTGTTTATACTCGCTTGGCTGAACAGACAGGGGCGGATAGGGATGGCCAACCATACAAAAACCTGCTCTACCCAGATTGATCAATAGAGCGCCATGTACCCATACACCCGGATTACGGTGAAGAAAAGTAGTGTCCGGTACTCTGTCCGATAAGGTTTTAGGAGGAGAAACAGGCAGTCGTTTCATCCCTTTTTCCGTCACTATCCATTCGAGTTTCTCATTGATGATCAAATAATTCGGTTCCTTCTCCGTTTGAAAACCGACGATTGCCAAGCAACGTTCTAGGGGGATCGGGCACCAGGTATCTCTGATATCCCTGTTTTCAAGAGAGGTGGAAAAAAAACCGCTAACACCCTCTTTTGTCCGGACCACCAAACTAACTGACAAGTGGTTGGAACCAAATACCAACGGACTGAGTGGAGAACCGGGAATGGTTTTCTGATAAATCTTGAATCCGGTATCTGCTCTCAGAATCACGATCGCCGGAGAGAGTGTGGAGACTGCTATATAAGGAGATCCGTCTCGCACCAATAGTGCTATATCGAACGGTATTTGCGATACCAATTCTGTTTCCCAGATCGTGTCCCCTTGCAAAGACAAGGCTTCGATCTTGCCTGAGTTGAAAGGTAGGATAACACAAGTCTGGTTCATGATCTGGACAATAAACGGAGAAAGATCGGAAAATGCGACTTCGCGCTTCTTGAACAGCGGTTGCCACTTCACCAAATCCCAACCATAAACAGAAGATTCCCCCTTCCATACCAACAGCACAGACTGATTTTTCTCAAGCACCTGTAAAGGACCTTGCACCCTCTCTTCCAGAACTACTCGCCTCTCCTCCCTGCCTGTTTCCAAATCAAGTTGGTATAGGTACTGCCTGTCTGTTGTCAGCAGTAGATAAGTCCGTGACCGAATGGTATAGGTAGCGAGTGTGCCGGTGATGTTTTCGTTTACCGGTAGTTGTCTGGACCATTTTTTATATCCTTGTTCCGGTTGCCATGCAACCACCTCGCCATATTGCGTAACAAAAACGGTTACCGGCTCTCCTTTGATCCATTCCATTACAGGGGAAAGCGGGATAAGGGATTCTTCATACCGATTGGTAATCGTGCTGTCCAAGGTGCGCCATTGTGACGGTAACAACCGGGTATGGTATTCATATCCCTCCTGGTAGGCGCTCGTTCGGACATGATGATAAGCAGGCACCGAGGGATTCCATTGCAAGGAAGTGACCGCAGAATAAGCCGAAGGAGACGGATATCCTGCATATTGCTGATGATGAGCGGTATATCCGGAGGGTGTGCTCTCTATAGCTGTCAATTCAGCAGAGGTAGGTACTCTACACTCTGCCCTATCCGGTTTGGATAGAAAATAGGTATTAGGTTTGACATTGACTTGTATTTCCGCCTCTTCCGAGGCGGAAAGTTGATTCTGTTTTATCTCAAGGCGATACTGATTCGAGTAAGACAGCAGTACCGAAACCGATAGAAAAGTCATTATGAAAGATCGAACAGGAGAAATCGATTGTTTCAGACAGATCACCTGGACAGGTCGGGAAGCCAATCCTGTAGTTGTTTGGCTGACATATTGTCAGGATTCAAAGCCAAAGCTTGCTGAGTGAATTGTTGTACTTTTTTAAAGTCTGCATCCTGTAAGTATCCAAGTCCTTTTTCCGCATAAAACTGGCTTAAAACAAAATTTTCCGGTGTATCCTCCGGTAAAAACTCACGTACAGCTTCCTGTAAAATAGTATCGGCCATAGCGAGTTGGTTCTTCTTGAGAAACGCATAAGCAAGAAGAGTTTTCCCGCGGTATATCGGTAATTTTCTTTCTATACCAGTCTTGGGAAGCCGTGAGACCATCGTATAGTATAATGAAATAGCCTGATTGGTATTTTCCATCCCGATATGATACCTCATTTCGGTTAATAATAGCTCATTCTGCAAAGCCGGTTGGCTGACAAGACGGTATAGCTGTTTTTTGGTTTGCAATCCTACGTAGTATTGGCTCATATACATCGGATAATCCGCATTATTCTGCAAATACAACCGACCTGCCTGATAATGAAAAATAGAGGGTGGTTGCAGAATGCCATCCTTCTCAGTGGAAGTGATGATCTCCGTGAGACCGTCCTGATCTAGATCAAGGAACTGTATTCTATGATAGGTTTCCAACATCAAAAATCGCTCCGGAGCGATTTTTTCCAATAGCGGAAACACAAAAAAACGTTTCCCATAATTGCCGTTCACTACTACTACCAAATCCTGGTGATGGTCCATGTCGAGGTCCATCACGCCTCGAAAATCTAAGTTATTATTGATTTGCAGCGAGTAGGGAGAGAAAGGAAAAGACTCTTGAAAAGTATTCGCTCCGACCGGCATAAAGAGCAAAACATCCTCAACACTATTTTTTTTTCTGGCAAGAGCGACATACTGTTTTTTCTGTCCGGTAATTCGGTAACCAAATATCGCTTGACTGGAAGATCCTACTTGGCTATCCCAAGTACCATCCAG
>Ga0302252_1002092_pt1 | contig 10001 bp, 8 predicted proteins | sample AAG_RA_Leu_MG_FD_193511 | JGI IMG/M metagenome (GOLD analysis project Ga0302252, IMG submission 193511) | Enriched activated sludge microbial communities from anaerobic digester in WTTP, New Holstein, Wisconsin, United States - AAG_RA_Leu | ecosystem: Engineered > Bioreactor > Anaerobic >...
TACCTCTTTCTGCAGCGGACTAAGCTCTTCTTTAACTGTCTGTGCCAGGTAGGCGATTTTGCCTATCTCTGTGCTCATGCCAGTAGCAATAACTACTGCTTTTCCTATGCCGCTTGCCACGCTTGTTCCGGCAAAAACTAGATTCGGTATCTCAAGCCACAGAAAATCTTTGGTATCCTGAAAACCCTCACTCATCTTATGCGAAAGTTTTGACTCGCCTGAAAAAGCGCTGTTATTCACGCGCAATTCCTGCGCCTCTATAAGCCTTGCATCAGCAGGAATATTATCACCTTCTTCGATTATTATAATATCGCCGGGAACAATATCCTGCGTTGGGATTTTTGTTTCAACACCCTCTCTTATAACGCGCGCATAAGAAGGTATTAGTTTTTTTAATGCTTCTATTGCTTTTTCAGCCTTAAATTCCTGCCAAAAACCAAATATCGCATTAACAAAAATTACCGCGATACATGCCCATCCTGCTTCAGGCATCTGCGCCCAAAAAGAAAGCAGGCTTCCAACCCACATAAGCACAGCTAAAAGGTTGGTAAAATGTGACAAAAAGCGTATTATAAGCGGGGTTTTTTTGATGGCTTTAAGTTTATTATACCCATATACTTGGAGTCTTTTCTTGACGGATAGTTCGTTTATTCCATTATCTGAACTTGCAAGTTCAAAATAAATATCTTCTTTAGTTAAAGCAATAAATCCTTCTTTATCAAGCTCTGCTTTTTTAAATGTCTGATAAAGCTCACTATTATTTGTGCATTGTATTAGATGGTTGATAAATATTTTGTTATTAAACAAAACTGCAAGCTTAGAAAGAATTTTAAGATGCAGTCCGCTTTCTGCAAAAGGCGTAAGAAAAAGCGCCACAATATATACCGGCTTGCCGTCAACAGAAGAAAAATCTATTCCGCGTTTAGAAATGCCGATAAAAATAACAGCTTCTTTCAAATCTGCAATTCTTGCGTGGGGTATGGCAATACCGTCACCAATGCCTGTACTGCCAAGCTTTTCTCTTTTAAGCAGAGTTTCAAGAATATGCCTTTTATCTTTAAGTTTACGTTTTTTGCACAGCTGATCTACTATTTCAGAGATTACGCCTTCGCCGGTATGGGATTTTAAATTTGTATTTATTAAATCTTTATGCGCTAATTCAAATATTTTCATAGTTATATCTCATCATTTTTTTGTGTCCGCCATATTATAAAGGCGTGTGTGTTACCAAAGTCGTTCTGCTTCGCCGTTGCCTTATCGGCACGGCTTCGCAGCAACACCCTTATTCGCCTTTCCCTTCGTTCTAAAATAGGACTATTGGCGAATAAGGGTGAATAAAAAACCAGAGAATGTTTTCTCTGGTTACATTCTCTCATAATGCTTACGAGGTTAGCTGTCGGGCTCGGGTCGAGAAACCCTAATCTTATTTAGATATTCGCCCCAAGATCCTTTATGATCTATCTTGGTTCCCCCGCTTTTCTTTTGTATTTCCAAATAGACAAAAGAAATTAAAGAAAATTAAGCGTATATATTCACTAAGCAAAAAAAGACATTCCAGAGGAACGTCTTTGTCTATTCTTTTTTGGCACAACTTCGTGCCCTATCTTTGCTTATTCTACCACATTCTTTTAGCTTGTCAATTCAGAAGTCTTGCAGAATTAACAAATTACAAGTTCCAATATACAAGCAGATTACAATATACAATAACAAACGTGTTTGTAATTTGTGATTTGAGTATTGTGTATTGTTTGTGTATTGTAATTTGTTAATTGTAATTTTTTACCAGTATCTATAAACTATGCACTATAAACTACCCTAAACATTAAAACGTATGCACAAAATATCGCCGTCTTCTACTAGGTAGTCTTTGCCTTTAACATAATACTTGCCGGCTTCTTTGACCTTTACTTCATCTCCCAAGGCCACCAAATCATCATATTTCATAACTTCTGCTCTTATAAAACCTCTCTCTAAATCCGTATGAATAGCTCCTGCCGCTTGTGGCGCAAAAGAACCAGCCCTTATTATCCACTGTCTGACTTCATCCGGACCTACTGTAAAAAAAGATATGAGATTAAGCGCTTTCATATAGAGGCGCGTAAGAACATCTATCGCGGGCTCTTTTATGCCAAGAGTTTTCAGGTATTCCTGCTTTTCTTTTTCTGACTCAAGCTCTGCGATTTCAGATTCAAGCTTAGCAGACACAATCATGGCGCTTGCTTTGATAGGTTCGTATTCTTTTTTTATGCGTTCGATAAATTCTGTATTATTTATATCCTCTTCTGAAACGTTAACCACTAAAATCATTTCCTTTAACGTAATAAAAGGATAGCTTGATATTGCATTCTTCTCTTCTTTATCAAAATTAAGAAGCCGAAGCGGCATCTCTTTATCTAAAGAAGATTTTATTTTAAGCAGTATCTCTTTTTCCTTAAGCGACGCTTTATCGTTTAGTTTTTTAATGCTAAGCTCAATTCTTTCAAGCCTTTTTTCCGTAAACATAAGATCGTTTAAGATAAGCTCTGAATTTATCATATCAATGTCACGCTTAGCGTCAACCGAGCCACTTACATGATAGACTGCTTCGTTTTTAAACGCTCTTACAACATGGCATATTGCGTCTGCGTCTGCTATTTCCTTAAACACATCACCTTTTGCAAGTGTCTCTTTTTCAAGTTTAGGTAAAATCTCTATATCAATGCGCGCGCGCACGGATTTTTCAGGGTTATATATTGAAACTAACTTATCAAAACGCGGATCTTTTATCTCGGCGAGACTTTTTATGGGTTTATTTGAAACAATTTCCTTCTCCGAAGGCTTATGATGCGTCAGAAGTTCAAAAAGTGTTTTTTTTCCTGTCTGCGGTAGTCCTATTATCCCGATTTTCATGTTGGCTATTTTACTCTAATTGGATTGAGGGTGCAATACTTAGTTTATAGATTATAGTTTAGGGTTTGTATAAGTGCGAGGTTAATATGCGAAATTCACAATAAACAAGCTACAATATACAAACACTTAGTAATACACAAAACACAAATTACAAATACGTTTGTTAATTGCATATTGTGATTTGTTTGTTTATTATTTATTGTAAATTGTAATTTCACAAAAAGGGGTCACTTTTAATCTTAAAAAAGGGACAGATTTGGGATTAGCTTGAGAACCGTTCCGGAAATACCGGAAATAATATACCAACTATAAACCATAAACTTAAGAAATTCACTGTAACTATTGTAGGGGACACTTAAGTGTCCCCTACCGGCGAAGGCGGACTTGTCTCGCCGAAGCATACCTACTATGAGATTCTGCTACTGGCGAAGGCGGATAAACTAACTAAGATGGCTTAATGATTCCCCCTGATACTATAAGTTTCATACCATCTTCAATTGACATGTCTAGAAATTTTACATCAGATTTAGGAACCAAGATAAAAAATCCGCTCCAAGGACTAGGAGTTGAGCCAACAAGCACATGTATGAGTTCCTGGCCTGTTTTTTCTTGCGCTTCTCTGAAACCCTCATTGGTCATAAAACCTACTGACCAGATTCCTTTTGAAGGATATTCTACCAAAACTACTTTTTTAAATGCGGTTTTATCTTCGGAAAAAATAAAACCGATTATTTGTTTTATTGGCGGATAAATTTGACGGATAATGGGAAGCCTTAAAAACCATCCTTCCATTACAGGCAGCATTTTTCTTGTTAACAAATTTGAAGTAGCAAAACCTATTACTAAAATGAGCAAGATTTCTAACATAAAACCTATGCCGGGTATAGAAAAACCAAACGTTGTTTTTAGATAGCTGTTAATCATGTGACCCGGTACATTATCGACAAATTTAAAAATAATATAAAGAAGATACAAGGTAAGGAAAACTGGCATGACTACAAGTAATCCGGTGGCAAAATAGCGCTTTAATTTATTCATAAACAACTGCCTCCTTTACACTATGCGATTATCTTAGTAGCTTAGCTTCCAGGATTGTAATACACATTATAAACTAAATTAACGTTCTCAAACACTAAAAACTGCCAACCAGATTGTTTTCTCCAGAGGAGAAGTCCATTCTACCCGATGAGAAGCGTTAGCCGGAATGAAAATATAATCTCCTGTTTTTAACTGAACCAAGCGATTATCTCTGCGGAATTTTAACTTAGCTTTGCCTTTTAGCATAATTACCCATTCATTACGCGCGTCTTTAAGCCATTTTCCCTTTTTGGTAGTCTGGCCTTTGGAAATAATCCGTTCAATTTTAAGCCTTTTATTTACCAAAAGTGTCTGGAATATCTCTTTATCTTTTATGGTGGGAATTTTAGAATAAATATTCCCGCATTTTATTTTTTTCATAATCAAATTTTATCAGCCTTCCATTTTTCCCTTACATTTGCTCTAGATGCATAAGAGCTTGCGAGGGATCTTCCGTCTTCTAAACTCTAAACTAATCATCTAACCCAGGAGGTGTTTTCTTCCACGGATATCCTTCTTGAGCTTCTTTAAAACCTAAATCAAAAAGCGCCTGCATCTCAATAGGATCAAAAGGCTCTCTCGATTTTTCTATATGGGTCGCCGGAATATAAGCAAGATTGAAATCGCCTTTGCCGTTTCTAGTAAACAAATATAACTGGTAAAGGTCCCCTATACTTTGAGCATTTGTCACGCTGTCAACAGTACGCTCGGCTATTGCGGAAAGGCTATCCGGTACTTCTTTATAGATAGGATTAACATAACCGTTTCGTATTATATAAATTTCATATCTATTTCTAGAGATATCGATACCTTTTTCTTTAACAGCTTTGTCAAATCCTTGCAAAACATCATGAAGAAAAAATATCTGCCTGCTTACTCCTCCATCAACATGCATCTCGTCATATTGTTTATTATCAACCTCTACATTTAAGTAGACTGGCGGAAATACAACCGGAATAGATGCCGATGCCAATATGATTTTACGAAATAATTTTAGGGCTTTATCGTCCCCAATGGATGCAATTTTTCCCATATCCCAGATTATAAGCCGCTCCGCATCCAGATTAGTTGTTCCTATATATAGCCTGCGGCCTTTGTCGTATTCAGCGGCTATTTTTTTTAATAATTCTGCGTCACAATAGTGTTTAATAAGACGCTCCAACGGCCGAGTGCTTGTAAACGACCTGCCAGATGGGCGAATTTGTACAATATCACGCGTCGAATATTTTGTGTAAAATTCTTTTAGCTCATCATCGTATTCGCTTCCTAAAAACGCAAACGGCGCAATCATCGCACCCGTGCTTATTCCGGTAACAATTTTAAAAACTGGACGTGTCCCTGATTTTGACCAGCCGTTCAATAATCCTGCTCCATAAGCGCCATTGGAACCCCCTCCCGAAATAGCAAGAATACAATAAGTCTTAGTAGCTTTAAAATCAAAAAATGGGCGATTCTCTTTTTCTTCTTGTTCTAACAATTTTAAAAAATCTTGTTTGAAAGAATCACTCGGACTGCCGCTTATGGCCCTTATATCCTGCATACCAAAAACCGTAGCGCTGTTTAATGAATCTTCAGGAACGGCGTGGCGTATACTTGCACAACCAGAAATAACTGATGTAAATACAATTAATAAAAAAAGTCCTTTTACTGTTTTTATGTTCAAGCTATCTCCTCAACTAAGGCAATCAAAAACAAACACCATTACTTAAATTTATTTAATAATCATATATGTGGCAATTATCAACAGACAGACACCAAAAATTTTTCGCAGCATAATATCCGGAAAACCTACGGCTAATTTAGCTCCAAGATAGCCTCCGACGACAAAACCCAAACAAATAATTCCGGCCACAGGAATATTTACATATCCTTGTTTGTAATAAGTCCAAGCTGCAAGTAAGCCGATAGGCGGAACTAACATAGCTAAAGTTGTTCCTTGAGCTGTATGCTGAGAAAACCCAAAGAGATAAATAAGGCACGGAATAACAATGATACCTCCGCCGATTCCAATAAGACCACTTATTACACCTGCAAAAACACCGATTATCAAATATGAGATTAAATTTAGCATATTTTTCTCCGGCTTTTTGGTACTTTTCTCATTTTAATTTTCTATCTCTAAACTCTGAACTAAATTATACTACTCCGGATGACTGAATAAAAGATGAAAATATCAATGGGTATATTAATGCAACGGTTCTTTTTTGCGGCATTACAAAATCACTTGGCGAGCGAAATATATTCTGTAAACAAAATCGAACAGTCTCATTTTTGCCAACATTGTTAAGAATAAAAAAGCTGGTACCCTACCCCCTTGCTTTTCCTTTTTTCTAGGTATATACTTGTTTCTTATTGATTTTTTTCCGATTAATTAAAACTAAAGGAGATAAATATAATGAAAATGGTAAAAATGTTTTTGACTATGTTAGTTATTACTGCCGCAAGTATTGGAGTTGTATACGCTCAAAATATAAACAGTTCTGTTACTATAGGCGCAATTTCAACACAAATCACAGGACAAATCACAATTGTTGATGGCATAGGAACAATTATTCTGCCGCCAAAAGTCGAGACGGAAACATGGAAGGTAGGAAATATTACCTTTATTAGAACAATTACATCTTTATATTGGTCGCCAAATCAATTGATGCAAAAAACGATAACACTCAAACAATATAAAAATGGCTTACTAAGATCCGCTTCCAGCATTGTTTATAACTACGATACAAAAGGCATTTTGCTTTCTCCTGTAACACGTTCTTCCCGAACCTATACATATGACAGCAAAAAAAGATTAACCTCTGAAAATATAACCAATATCTACTACGATACTACTTATAATGTTAAAAACATAATACTCTCTTCAGAGCGTATAAATATCACCTACTCATATAACAAAAACAGTTCGATAAGCAAAAAAACAACTACTACCTCATTTTATAACGCCAAAGGCAAGTTTACATCATCCACTAAAGTTATTACCACTTACGCCTATAATCAAAACGGTTCTGTAAAGCAGGAATCTACTATAAAAACAGAATACAATACCAAGGGTAAAATAACCTCATATTCCAAAATTGTAAAGGATAACACATATTATGATAACGGCGATTCGTATACAGTTATCTCTACATACGATATTAAAAACAAACTGGAAGGTAAATTCGCTTATGTCTCTCTAACGAAAAACGGCGAGTCTGTTTCTTATTCTATAATTTACGAAGTTGACTTAAATGGCAATATCACCTATACCCACGTATATGATGCCAATCAAAAAGAATTGACAAGCTTAGGCGGAAATTCATACAAAGAACCGTCCAGCATAATAAATGACCTTTATAATTCTGCTGATACGTATACTAATATAAAAGTAGAGGGCGATCTTACTTTAAATTCGAATAGAACATGGGATTTAAGCAAATATATAATAAATACAACTGGTAATTTTTCAATTAACTCCAATACAAACGGATATGATTTTTATGTAAACGGAAATATGACAATGGAATCAGAAGGAACGATTGATTTAAGCGGATATAAAATATATGTTAATGGGAACTTATCAATAAGTACCCCCGGCAATATAATATCTAATTCAGCCACAGTAATAAATGTAACCGGTACTTTAAATATAAAGAATGGTTCTCTTACAAACAACGAAATACTACCTAATATTACAATACCTGCAGGATCGACGATTACGATGAGCTCATCAAACGTTTCGATTATATCTGCTGACATCGCCGCAAAAAAAGATGTGGAAAAACAGGTAATTCAAAATGTGGGTAAAACTTATCCGCAGATGGCCGACAGTAATTGTATATCTATGGAGCTTCAGAAAAAATAATAGCTTAAATATAGGATAAAAAATAAAACCCTTCGAGAAATCGAAGGGTTTTATTTTTGGAATCTTGATTAATAATCCAACCGAATGCCTATTGCAACCTGCCGAAGTTATTTATTCCTAAACTCACTTTAGAAGCTTTAAATCACCTTTGATTAAAGATAGCTTCTTTTTTCTCCTCCAGCTCTTGATTTGAGCTTCACGCTTAGCAGCTTGTTTTTTTGTCAAATAAGTTTCCGTGTGAACTATTCTTATGGGAGGGTTGTAACTTGTATAGTGGGCAGTTTTGTTTTGATGTTCTTTAAACCTGCGTTCTACATCAGTTGTAATTCCAGTGTAGAAGCTTTTATTTTTACATTCCAGGATATAAACATACCACATATTTTGTCCTGTACTTTATACTTTTCGGGACGGTTCTCGCGGCAATCCTAGAGCTGTCCCTCTGTATAATCTTAGACCTGTCCCCAGTGATTGGCAAGAAAAAATTTCAAGGGATAAAATGGTAAAGATGCTGATAACATTAGGGACGGGTTTGGGATTGCGACTGGGACAGGTCTGAGTTTAGCCCCAGAACCGTCCCGAAAACTTCTAAAACTTCCACATCGCCTATTATTAACTAAACCTTTGGTTTAGATTTATCGATTTCTTTGCCAAGCTCAATATCAATCAATTTCGATTTCTTAAACGCCAATATCTGCGAAGGATATACGCTTCTGTGGCCAGTGATAAGAAAACTGATCACACACACCAGAGCCGCATAGGGCGCTATCTGAGGCCCGAAAAGCTCAATCGCCATAATACTTGCGGCAATAGGCGTATTTGCCGCTCCCGCCAAAAGCCCCACAAAACCTAAAGCGGAAAAAAGAACAATATCCAAACGTAGCACTTGAGCAAAGATATTCCCGGCGCTTGAGCCAACAAAAAATATCGGAGTCACTATGCCGCCGCTTCCGCCGAAATTAAGCGTCATGCTGGTAGTAAACGACTTGAGAATGAACGCATACCATGGAAGGGATTGTCCGCTCAAAGACGACTCTATGGTGTTTAACCCCAAACCTAAATAATCAGCAGAGAATAACAAGGCGACGACAATCAAAACCGCTCCGCCCAAAAAACCCTTTAACGGCTTCCAAATCTTTATCTTTTCTGAAACCTTTCTACCGATATTTAGAATTTCAATCAACAAAAAAGAACACAGACCAAAAAATACACCAGCAATGAGAATTTGATAGAAGAAGACCGCCGAGAAATTAAGCGGCGTTGTCAGCGAATGGTGAAAGTAATGGATGCCAAGCGCCGAGGAAATATTGTAACTGATAACCCCGGCGATAAAAGAAGGCAACAAAACATCATAAAGAATAGTGCCCACAAAAAGGACTTCCACCCCAAAGATAGCTCCCGCTATCGGCGTGCCGAAGACAGAGGCAAACCCGGCGCTAATACCGCATATAACCAGCTTTTTGCGGTCATGGGCGTCAAATCGGAATAAACGGGCAAACGTGGAAGCGATACCGGCGCCGATTTGCGCGCAAGGCCCTTCCTTACCGGCAGAACCACCAAAGGCGATTGTGATAATAGTCGCAACGAGCTTAACCGGCACAACAGCGACCTTGATAATACCCTCATCCTTATGTATCGCCTCAATCACCTTTTCGGTGCCGTGGCCTTCGGCATCCGGGGCAAGGTATTTGATGATAACAGCGCTAAGGAATAACGCAAAAGGCAGAAGAAGGAAATAATACCGGTGCGAAGCGGTTATGCCTGATGACCAATTGAGTGCCTTCAAGAATATAGCGGTAGACGCCCCGACCAGGCACCCTACCACAACAGAAAGGAACACCCACTTTGCAACACTGTAAAAAATAATACTTTGTTCTTTGATCCGTCTTTTCATCGATCTTTCGTCCCTTGTTTATGTCACAGTAGAATTTCTATATCCTCATCAATTCTTCAAACTGGCTGTACCTTACGACGTCTTTATATCGCACGCTTATGGAGCAGAATATTTGGTATTTGTATTTTGGGGGACGGTTCTCGCAGCAATCCTAGAGCTGTCCCTCTGTACAATCTTAGACCTGTCCCCAGCGATTGGCAAGAAAAAATTTTGTAAAATTAAAATTAGGAACGGATGCCCTTTTCTATAAACAGCCATTTTGCTAAAAAAATAAAAAGCCCTCTCTATGTCATTACA
>Ga0302252_1002097_pt1 | contig 9996 bp, 6 predicted proteins | sample AAG_RA_Leu_MG_FD_193511 | JGI IMG/M metagenome (GOLD analysis project Ga0302252, IMG submission 193511) | Enriched activated sludge microbial communities from anaerobic digester in WTTP, New Holstein, Wisconsin, United States - AAG_RA_Leu | ecosystem: Engineered > Bioreactor > Anaerobic >...
TCCCATGGTTTGGCCATAGTATTCTCTGGGAATCGGCAGTTTGGCTTCCTGCCAGGTTTCCTGCAGATTATAGGTTCCTCCCAGTTGACCGCCAAGCAGAAGCTGGCCGGGAGTGGGACTGCTGCCCGCGGGAATCAGATAGACCCGCATAAAGTCATAATACGGTCCGTTTCCTTCGCCATTTGCTTTCCAGGCAAAGCGCAGCACCTGGCTGCTATCGGAAACCGGGAAACTGATGTAGCGCATGAGATGCGACAGCGAACGGCTGGATAGATCATAACTATGGCTTAGTCCGGCATCCTGGCTTATATAAAGGCTTTGATTGCCGCTTTGGCTGGTGGCCAGTCCGGCAGCCCAACGGTTGGTTTGTTCTGCGTCGATAGGTGTCCAGTCATTGTAGCCGCTTTCAAAGCCTTCCACGAAGGGGGCAATTTTCGCGGCGGTGCAGCTACCGCTGAGGGGTAGGCTTAGGCTGGGTGAATCGGCATTGTGGGTAATCAGTAAATTGCCTGAGTAGCTACCCGGCGTTTCGGGGTTAAAAACAACACTATAAACGGCGATGCTGTCGGCAGTCAGGGCAAAGCTGAGCTCATTGCGCATTGCCATACCATCCTGACCGGATGGGATTATTGAAAAACCATTGGGAACGCTGATCACCCCTTCCAGAATGCCAGCGCCTGTATTCTGAACAGCTAAAAACGACATTTCCGAATATCCAGGCAGCAGGTTTCCAAAGCTGTATTCGCCAGTTGTCACTTCGATTTCCGGCTGGGTGGGGATCACCTCTACGCTCAGCTTCAGGTTTGGACGGAAAGAAGTGCTAAGCCCTCCCACGAAAACATTGCTCTGATTTATGTTGTTGCTGCGCGTATAGCGGTAGCCATTGGGGATTTGAGTGAAGCGCACGCTTCCGGAATGCGAAGCTGCAGAAACCTGGCCAAACGCCGTATCAACCAGGATGTTGTCGATTCCGTTCCAGAAAAAAGGCTCACTAAGCTGAAGCAGGTGATAATCGCCACTGGGCGGCTGGTATGAAGTAGCGCTGTAAACGGTGGTCAGGTTTTCCCCGCCTGTCCAGGTTTCCACGTTTTCGGCTGTCGTGTGTGCCACGCGGATCACAAAACTGGGTAGTGGCAAGGCAGGCGAGCTTTCGATGTAGAAACCAAGAGCCCTGATATTTATGGGTCCGAAAATGCCCTGTTGATTCAGTTCTATGGCCTGATATATCGCCTGACCGTGCAGACTGCGGTAGCTTAGGTTGATCGGGCTGGGCTCGGTGAGCGGGGTAGCCTCTACGCCGGTTCCGATGATTCCTTCTGTGGCGGTTACTTCTGTGGGGCTTACCACTACCGGAGCGGAAGGACTGGATTCACCTTCAGGATAGACTGCCACCAGGGTATAGCTGTAGGAAATCCCATTGCTTACCTCCAGGTCTTGATAGACCAAGTCTGAGGTAATGCTTAGCAGGGAGCCGTCTCTAAAAACTTTATATTGCAGGGGGTTGCCAGTAATGGGAGCGCTCCAGCGCAGCAGGACAAAGCTGTCTCCGCCGGCTGCCTGAAGGTTTTGCGGTTCCCAGTAGTAGGTGCTGTGTGCGGGAAAGCTAATCTGATCCAACCAGGCGCAATCGCTACCCATGGCATCGGACGCATCCTTGCTATAGCTCCAGCTAAAGGTATGTGCGCCAACGCTTACCGGATAACTAGCTATATCCCAGTTATGCTCTCCGGACCATTGCTCCTGTTCCACCTGGTCGAGGGTGAATTTGAAGATGCCATGTCCCTGTGCGGAGGAAACTTTGCGGTAAAAGCTGAGATTACCGGGTGAAGTGATGTTTAAACGCAGGGAGAGCATGCAAGATTGGTTCATGGCTATCGGCCCGGCTTTGGCGGTGTATTCTCCGGAAAAAACCTGCTCATTTTGCACTGCCCAGGCGTCGGTTCCGCTGGTGAACCAGTCATAAGAGCTGAAGTTTCCGCTTTCAAAGCCCTCGTCGGCAGGCAGTACCAAATGCACTGTCACCTGGCTGATCGCGGTGTGCGATTCATCGTCGGTAACCATAGCCCGGATCGTGTGTTGCCCCAGGCCAGAGTTCAGGGTTTCCCAATTCCATAAATAGGGAGCTTCATAATCGGTGTATTCGGGATTTATGCCACTATCCAGAAAAAACTGCACAGAATTGATGCTGCGTGCAGGATCGTTTGCCGCCACGCTTACTTCGATGCTTCCCCCCAGTTCAAAAACAGAATTATGAGGAGGATAGGTGATACTGCAGATTGGCATTCCGGGGATCACCTGCTGCAGAGCGGCATCGGCATTCACCAGTCCATAACCTGTATATCTGTCCCAGCCAACCCCTCCGTCGACGGTCATATCCGTGGCGGTGCTGGTGATCAGGCTGCAGACTTCGGCAGGGGTAAGCAGGGGGTTCTTGGATTTCATCAAAGCTGCAACTCCGGCCGCATAGGGAGCTGCGCAGGAAGTGCCATTGAACCACATATAGTAATCGCCGTTTGAATATCCCTGCGTTCCGCTTATATCCGTGGCCGGCAGAATGGTTGGTGCCATTACGTCCACAGAATTGGGGGAATCCTGGGTATTTACCCCGTAGTTTGATCCCCACCAGGATTCACCGTCGGAGCTGCTGGGGCTTTTTCGCTGGCCGGAAGGGCTGGCTGCGCCTACTGCGATCACACTGGGGTGTTTGGCGGGATAATAGACTGTGGATACATTATTGTTGGCTGTGCTGGCAAACAGCGTTACTCCGTGGTTGTAGGCATAGCTGAGGGCGTCATCTGTGGAGGGGGAACTGCCCACATTCACGTTTGCCCCAAAGCTCATACTTCCAACTGCCACGTCGTGATCGCCAGCGTAAATCAGGGCATTCTCGATTGCTGAAAATGGGATGGAGCCGTTTGTAGTAACTATTTTCAAGGGCATAACGCTGCAACCACCGGCCACCCCGGCAATCCCCAAGCTGTTATTAGCTTTACCGGCGGCAATTCCTGAGCAGCTAGTTCCGTGTCCCTGTTCACTGCTGTTGTCGGTGGGATTGCTGTCGTTGTCGCCAAAATCGTAGCCGGGTACCAGACGAAGGTCGGGGTGGTTGAGATCGGCTCCGGTGTCCAGGATCGCGATTATGATATTCGGATCACCGTAGCCTTGCTGGTGATCCCAGGCCAATTGGGCATCGCTGTCGAAACCGACTGTTCCAACTCCCGGGCCACTATGGCTTCCACCCTGGTAAACTGGTAATTGAGCCGTGTTATTATGTCCCCAGTTATTGGGGTAAAAGTTATCGTTTGGGATAGCTTGCAAATAGGCAAAATATTCCGGGCAAACCAGATCCACCAGAGGGCTTTGGGCAAAAAGAGAAAGTACTTCTTCCACGTCGCCAGGGGCTTTGAGGCGGACGATGAACCAGCGGTCGAAACCTGTATCTCCTTCCCAGTCTTTATCCTTGGCGGGAATGTGCGCTCTGATCACCGCTTCGCCGCCGCTTAAGCTCAGCAGCCGGTCAAGCTCGGAATTTTGGAAGGAAGGAGTTTCGGCATAGGCCTGGGATGGCAGACTGCAGCTTCTAATGGCTTGTTCGCTCAGTTTCAGCTTAATCCGGTCGAAGGCGTAGAGGGGACGGTCTTTGCTTACACTGCCTGGAATGGCAGCCCCAAACAGCAGACCGAGGGCGAAGAGGTAAAGCATGGAGATAATAATTCTTTTCATAATTCCATGCTTTTGCAAGTTTTATTCCCATTATTGGAAAATCTGATGCACTTTAGGCCGGTAGTTCCGGGGGGTGCTTCCCTTGCCAATTCCCACATGCTTACTCCTAAAATCAGGTCGGGGGAAAGAAGGGTCTTTTAGCCTGTACACATAAACCGCCATTTCAGTTTGTACTATCGATACAAAGCAGTACATATCCATATCTTAACCTATGTTTATGGGATGGGTACAAGATGGGACCGCATAAAAGGTGAAAGAGAGCCGAGACGCAGGTAAGTGCTAAGAGATTGAGATTAAAGCGATTGGGAGATAACTTTTTGAAACACCCGGAGATTGACCTCAATGATGGTATCGAGGTCGGGAAAGGTCAGGGGAGTCTGCCAGTCCAAGGCTTTCCTTACAATTCCAGAGATATCAGTAAAAGGAATAAGGCCTTTCAGGAAAAGCGAGGATGCGGCTTCCACGGCCGCATTCATTACCGTAGGGTGGATTCCGCCGGTTTTTGCGGCTTCCAAGCCGAGATAAAATAGCGGATATCGCTGGCTTTCGATGGCCTGAAAGCTAAGCTCTGGCAGCTCGAGCAAGCTGGTTTTTACCAGTGCGGATGGCACTCTTGACGGCCAGGAAAGGGCATAGAGAATGGGAAGTTTCATATCGGGGACGCTCATTTGGGCTAAAAAAGAGCCATCAATAAACTCCACCAGGGAATGAATCACCGATTGGGGATGGATTATCGCTTCGATCTGCGTATAGGGCAAGCCGAACAGCCAATGCGCTTCGATCACTTCCAGGGCCTTATTGAACATCGTGGCCGAATCCAGAGTTACTTTTGCGCCCATGCTCCAATTTGGGTGCTTGAGCGCTTCTGCGGGAGTAATCTTGTTAAAATCCTGTAAAGGCAACTTGCGGAAAGCCCCTCCCGAGGCGGTAATATGCAGTTTGCGGATTTCAGAAGCGGGATGAGCTCCAATCGCCTGAAAAATAGCGCTGTGCTCGCTGTCCACCGGGATTATTGGAGAGTCTGAAGTATACTCACGCACCAGATGTCCTGCCATCACGAGGGATTCCTTGTTGGCCAAAGCCAGTGTTTTGCCCCGGTTCAAAATTGCGAATGTGGAGCGCAGCCCGGCAGAACCCGTAATGGCGTTCAGGGCAATATCGTAATCCTCTTCCTGCAAAGCTTTCAGAAGTTCGCTTTCGCCATAGTAGATTCGCAGTTGGGGATTTTCCCGGCGAAGTCTGGCTTGCAGGGAGGGCTCGGAAACGCCTGTAAGGGAAACGCAGGCAATCTTGTGTTTGATAGCGGCTTCAAGCAGCTTTGGATAGTCCCTATGGGCTGAGGCCAGGGTAATGGGGATTTGCTGCTCCATGGCCACTTCCAGAGTGGAGCTTCCGATGGAGCCGGTTGCTCCTAACAAGGCGAGTTTTTTATTTACCATTTATAACTGGCGGAGATTCTTTGCGAATATCCCAGATCGTCCTGAGAACCATTGCGGAAGGCGTAATTCAGGCCAAAACGCTGGTAGTTTATTCCCAGCCCAGCCGTAATGGCATCGGCGTCGTAGCCGGTAAGCAAACGCAAATTGGGCAGCGCTTGCAGCACCAAACCGGCATGCAGGTCTGCGCTTATGGCTTTTGAACTGAGAGTAGCCTCGGTCTCTGTGGCTTGCAGTTCACTACGCAAAGCCAGATGAGCCGGGAGCTTATGGAAAAGCTTCCAGTTATAGCCAATTTCCAGATCGAGATTAGGAACCACCAGTTCGTGCGTGCCGTTTTCCCAGAGTACCTGGGTGCTAAAAAAATCGCGCAGATTGGCCGCCAGAGACACTTTTTCCGAAGACTGCCAAAGTAAACCCAGGTCGGCCCCGAAGGCATATCCCGAGTTTTGCGCCAGACTGCGGTAAGCCAGCTTTGGCGAAAGACCCAAAAAGAGATTTTCCCTTAGCTGTCTGGCCAAACCCATGCTGAGGATTAAATCTTGGTTGCTGACTGTTTTCCATACAATTGGGCGATTTTCGTTGCTCAGGCTGTCAGCGGGATTTTCCAGCCTGGTAAGCTTTATCTTGTCTATCATAAGGTGATTTACGGTAAGCGAACTGCGCGTTTTGGATCCGAAGATCAGGCTAAGCTGGTTCTGTTTTAAAAGGCCTTCAAAATGTTGGGAGTGCATCAGTTCCAGCCCGGCATCAGGTTCGCCGGCTAACAGAGCGGGATTCCACCAACCAGCGGCATAGCTGTCGCGATAGGTAAGCCCGGTTCCGCCCATGGCTGTGGAAAGCACACCGGGACTGATCGCAAAGATATCTCCGGCGTATTTTGTCGCCTGGAGAGGCAGCGTTGCCAAAAGCCAGGCAACGAGGGGGATCAGGATTTTAGTGTAGTTCTTCATAAGGATATACTATTCCCTTTTCGCTGGTTTGAAAAACTAAAAAACGCCCGGGGAGAAAATTGGTGGGCCCAGAGGGAGTCGAACCCCCGACCAACCGGTTATGAGCCGGTAGCTCTACCAAACTGAGCTATAGGCCCCCAAACACTTCTATTTGTGCCAAAAAGACAGATGGGGATTTTTCGTCAAGAGAAAATCCTGAGTGAGGATATGAAGATCGGGCTTGACAAATTAATCCTGGTGATTAGATTAACCGCAAAGTAAGGAAAGCGAGGTGAGATTATGCGCAGATTCCTTCTAATCATAGGGCTGATGCTAATGCTGGTACTGATGGCTTGTAGTGCAAACAAAGCCTCAAAGCCGGAAACCGGGGTGGAACCCGGAATCGACGGTGCCACTGCATTAACCTATGAAACTCCACCTGAAGCCAGGAATCCCATCATTCCTGAATATCCCTCGGAAGCCAGAGTAAATGGAATTCAGGGGAAAGTTATCCTGCAAGTGGAAGTTTTGAAGACCGGAAAAGTGGGGAAAATAGACGTGAAACAGTCTGTTGCCGGGTTGGATGAAGCAGCAGTAAAAGCTGTTCAGAAAGTGAGTTTCAGCCCTGCCCTGAGTAGCGGAAAGGCAGTTGATTCAGTAGTCATGATTACCGTGGAGTTTAAACTTCAGTAAAAACCCGAAACCTTTACCGCAGAGACAAGCGAATTTCCATCTGCCCTCTGTCATACTAAAGGGGATGGGTAGTCGTGCGCTTCCAGCCTGATTCAGGCGGTGTTTCTGCATTCTGAGAGCCTTATCTGCACTTTCCGCTTGACAGTGAGCCGGATTCACGATATTTGGTGATGCAGATAAAGGAATAATCATATATGTGTAAACGAACTAAGAAGTTATGCAATAATAGCGACAACCAAATAGAGATAAGCATTTGCGATAAGCAGATGCTTTTTTTGTTTGAAGGAGGAGTTCATGTTTCTTGATGAATTAATCCGCAAAAGTTTGGAAGAGGATATTGGCACAGGGGATATTACTACAAAATATCTGGATTTGGAGCCGCTTTCCAATACTGCCTTCATCGTTGCCAAAGCCGAAGGAGTGATGGCCGGAATTGATGTAGCCAGGGCTGTGTTCAAAATGGTTGATCCCGAGCTGAAGATTACCCTCTACTGCAAAGATGGCGACAAAGTGAGACCCAAAGATGAAATCATGCGTCTGGAAGGCCGTCCGGGATCTATCCTGCAAGGGGAAAGAACGGCCTTGAACTTCCTTCAGAGGCTTTCCGGAATTGCCACCCAAACCCATAGGCTGAGCTCTCTGATCGCCAATACCGGAACCAAACTCCTGGACACGCGCAAAACCACTCCTCTCTTGCGAAGTTTGGAAAAATACGCGGTTCGCATCGGAGGAGGCTATAACCATCGTTTCGGGCTTTTTGACATGGTACTGATCAAAGAGAACCATATTCGAGCCTGTGGAGGCATCACCGATGCGGTCAACAGGATTCGTAAACACAATACCAGCTATAAGATCGAAGTGGAAGTGACCAATAAAGCCGAGCTGGACGAAGCCGTAAACGCTGGAGTTGACAGAATCATGCTAGATAACATGACTCCCGCCCAGATCAAAGCTGCCGTTAAAAAATACGGCAAAAAGATGGAATTCGAAGTATCTGGCGGTATAACAGAAGAGAACATAGTAAATTATGCAAAAACAGGAGTGCAATTCATCTCCTCAGGAGCCCTTACGCACTCGTATAAATCATTGGATATCAGCCTTTTATTTAAGGAGTAAGCGATGCGGGATCAAATGCTAACCCTGGCCAAGATGCAAGCCCTGGATGACGAGATAGGACGTTATAAAATACTGCAACAAGAACTTCCAAAACAACTTAATGAGATCATTGAGAGAGTGGAACAAGCTACGGCAAACCTGCTGAGTTGCGAATCTGTGCGCGCGGAAATTGGGAAAAAACAACGGAGTTGCGAAGCAGACATCAAGCAGTTTCAGGAACAAGCCAGAAAGTATGCCGGGCAATTGGCGGAAATCAAGAACAACAAAGAATACAAAGCCTTGAATAGCGAGATATCCTTTCTGAAGGGAAAGATCTCCGACGTGGAAAGCCAGATATTGGAACTGATGGATCAGGACAACGCCGCCAAAGAAAAAGTGGCAGAAGCAAAAGCGGAACTGGATAAAGCCGAACAATGCAAGCGCGATAAAGAAGGCGATCTGCGCCGGCAAATCGAATCATTGGATTCGCAAATCGAATCAATCAGAACCAAACGCAATGAACTGGCCAGAACCTTGCCCGTCCCAGTTGTAAAACATTATGGAAACATGATAAAGCATAAAAACAATCAGGCTGTGGCGTATAACCGCGAAGGTTCCTGCGGGGGCTGCGGCTTTGTGATCCGTCAGCAGATGCGAATAGAACTGCAGTTGATGCGCAAGATAGTGTATTGCGAAAATTGCGGAAGAATATTGATGAATAAAATCGAGGACGACACCCCTGAGGCTAATTAGCCGGGAAACCTTTTAGCCAACCAAGTTTTTCCCCTTATCTTATCTTTTGGGAAGCTCAGATGTTCGCTGCTAAATGCAGAGGAAAGTCCGGACACCACAGGGCGGGATACTTCCTAACGGGAAGCTGCAGCAATGCAGAGCCAGCTCCACAGAAACAAACCGCCGCTTTGCTACGGCAAAACGGCAAGGGTGAAATGGCGGTGTAAGAGACCACCGGTGTCTTTGGCGACAGAGACAGCCAGGAAAGCCTTATCCGGTGCAATGCCAAATAGGAAAGCAATGATGTGGCCCGCATCGCTTTCGGGTAGGCAGCTTGAGCTGTTTTGTGAAAAACAGCCCAGAGGGATGAACATCACTTCCGGGAAACCGGAAGCACAGAATCCGGCTTACGAGCTTCCCATTTTATAATAGTATCTGATATGTGAGCAGGAGACAGAATTGGTTATGAGTATAAGTTATGAACAAAGGAAATAGAATGATCAAGAAAACACTTCTGATAGCTCTGCTGATCGCGGCTCTTGGCTATCTTGCCCTATCTGCCAGAGCTCCTCGCAGTTATGTTTTACAAACGACATCTCTCGATGAAGCTTCCGGGCTGGCCTGCAGCATAAGAAACCAAAACATTCTATGGAGTCACAACGATTCTGGCGGCAAAGCTGCCGTCTATGCCTTGGACACCCAGGGAAGGCTGGTTTGCAGCCTGGAACTGCAAGGCGTGAAGAACCGCGATTGGGAAGAACTGGCTGTGGCCCGCGACCCCAAAACCGGGCTTAGCCACATCTACATCGGAGAAATCGGCGACAATAACGCTCGTTATGAATCGTTGAAAATCTATAAGGTGGAAGAACCTGTGCTTAGCCCTGGCGATACCCTGCTTAGCACAGACAGATTTGAAACATACGATTTTATCTATGACGATGGCGCTCGCGATGCGGAAGCAATGTTCGTGGAACCTGTTTCCGGAGATATCTACATCATCAGTAAAAGGGAGGAGCAGGTCGGATTATACCGGATAGCCGCTCCTACAACAGCTAAAAAGAATGTCGCGGTAAGGATCAGTTCTCTGCCTTTGGCTTGGGTAACCGCTGCCGATCTATCGCCAAACGGCAAAAAGCTATTGGTTAAAACCTATACCGGTGTTTTCAAGTTTAAAAGCAAGCTGGCAAAAAACGGAGAACTGGTCATCAGCAAACACCCCAAAGCCCTTCCCTATAAAGTGGAACCACAAGGCGAAGGTATTTGCTGGGATTCCAAAGCCAAGGGCTACTTCACTCTTAGCGAAGCTGCCGAAGACACGCCCCAAATGCTTTATTACTACAGGTAACCCATGAAGCCAGGGCAAGAGAGAATTAACGCGGGGCTGG
>Ga0302252_1002100_pt1 | contig 9994 bp, 9 predicted proteins | sample AAG_RA_Leu_MG_FD_193511 | JGI IMG/M metagenome (GOLD analysis project Ga0302252, IMG submission 193511) | Enriched activated sludge microbial communities from anaerobic digester in WTTP, New Holstein, Wisconsin, United States - AAG_RA_Leu | ecosystem: Engineered > Bioreactor > Anaerobic >...
ATGTCACCATCGAATCGGAATAGATCTGAACATCTAACCCGGAAAGATACCCCTCTGCAACTTCATCAATGTCTTCTTCCCAATTAAATTCCACATTCTGTAAATTCAGATCTTTCAACCGCATATCATGGAATGTCGTGTCGCCCGGCACAATAACACTACCCATCAGTACTACTGCCATGAGAAGTATACCTCCACTGGATGTACTTTTTCCTTTCATCGTTCTTTCCGCCACTTCTCTTCTGATTTCATGATTCTGCTCCCTCTAGGCCCCATGCGATGTATAGATTCGGAGCCCGGATTTATGACAGCATTGGACGCATCTTCGCATTCCTTACACTGTTGCGGGATGAGGGACTTGTCCAAAGGCAACTAGAACCAGACGAATAAACGATCTCTGTGCCAGATCCAGAACTGTTCTCGCGACGATTCGCGATCCGGCACAGAAAGGTTATAAACGTCTCTGGCGAGATCTGAACAATGCCGGGCTGGATATCTTCAGAAGGGAAGGAAGGTAGCACGCAGAACCATCAATCACGCCGATCTCACACTGCCCTTTCGATGACGTTATGGATTCTGTTCATCGGATTTTGCGTCCTGGAACTGGTCTACATCCCCCTGTTCGGTGCCGATGGCACGGGAGTGCCCGTGCCCCGGTGGCAGATGAGGCCGTCCGATCTCATCTGCCATATGGTCCATTCCGTATCCCCCACTCTTGTGGAGCCGCTACAGATCCTCCTTTTCTGGGGAATCGGATTCGGGGCTTATTTTGGATTCCGCACCATCTCGAAAAAAACTGTACTTGACAATACTGCAAGGCTGCAGGTCTTCAACACAATCCGGGAATTCCCTGGCATTCACTTTTCGGCGCTTCGTGACCGGACCGGTTTGAACCGGGGGACACTCCGCTACCACATCTCCATCCTGTCACTCGCCGGAAAGGTCGATTGCTTCCAGGATGGAATATTCTCACGGTATGTCACCAGCGAGAGGAGTATGTCAGCATACGACCGTATCGTGGCATCCAGGTTCCAGAACGGACCCGACCGGAAGATCCTAACCTACCTTCTCGATCACCCGGACTCGTCCCAGCGTGACATTGCCAGGGCTCTCGGTGTCGTACCATCGGTGGTGAACAGCCGGATACGGCAACTGTACGATGAAGGGATTGTTGCGATGGAGCGTCTTGGCAGAACCACACGGATCGCTCTGACCGATGACTCTGTCGAGGTGATCAGGAGGATCCAAGGAGTAGGAATACGTCCCGATCAAGTCCCTGTCCGGGCTCCTGAAATACCGGGATAATAGGACTTATCTCCAGGGGCTTAACCCCTGCAGAAGACCGTTATACCCCTTTCAGTTCCACCCGCTGGAGGGTGCGGCCCTTCTCGCATCCCGGCGGAGCGTTCTTAAGGACACTCATAACCACGTATTTCTCTCCCGGAATGAGCCCGTCCGGGTTGCAGAGCGGATAGTGTTCGCATTCCCTCCGTGCACACGGGCGCTCGAACACGATCCGGGTGTTCCTGATCGCCATATCAGCGCTGACAAGGGCGGCGACCGGAGACTCGATCACCTCCACTGCAGTTGCGCCACCCAGGTGCACCGTGCAGGGGTGGTGGGTCTTTCTCACCGCGACAATCCGGTACTTCCTCCCCTGTTTCAGGTTGTGGCATGCCTTCCTGACCTGACAGGCCTCGCACCCTTCTGCCTCACCCTCGTAGATGAATTCAAGGTCAGCGATCGCCATACCGGACCCGATCAGGGTTACTTTGGGTTTTGTCTCGGCCATCCTCGTTCACTCCAGGTAGAGCATCTTCACCAGTTCGATCGCCGATTCTTTTGTCAGTCCCATGTCAAGGATGGTGAACCGCTCCGGGCGGATGCTCCTTGCCATAAGAAGTGCCTCGACGGCAACACTATCATCGATCCCGAGGTCGCCCGGGGTAATTGGCGCCCCGATGCTCCTGAGCGCATCGCGGATGGCCCTCCAGTCGCCCCCGTGGAGATACATGGTGATGATCGTACCGATCCCGCAGGCCTCCCCGTGGAGTGCAGTGCCCGGTGCAAGCCTCTCCAGGGCATGTCCGAACTTATGCTCACCCCCGGAGCCGGGGCGCGAGGATCCTGCGATGCTCATCGCAACCCCTGATGAGACAAGGGCTTTTGTGACCATCCATGCGGACGCCTCCTGGTGGGGCTTGATGCTCAGGGCATTTTTCATCAGCAGGTCGGCGGTCATCCTGGAAAGCGCGATCGCGTACTCGCTCATCTCCTCGTGTTTGAGCCTGTGGGCGAGCTCCCAGTCGAGCACCGCCGTGGAATTCGAGATCACGTCGGCACACCCTGCTGCGAGCAGCCTGTGGGGAGCAGCAGCGATAAGCCCGGTATCGGCCACGATCGCGAGAGGCGGGTGGGCCTCCAGGGAGACGCTTCCGCTCTCCATCGGGACAGATGCCCTCGCGGATGCGATCCCGTCGTGGGAGGCTGCGGTCGGGATGCTGATGAACTGGCGGTCAAGGTTATACGAGACGATCTTCGCGCAATCGATCACCCGTCCGCCTCCCACCCCAACAAGGAATCCGGCCCCCCTGCAGTGCTCCTCCGCGTCCCTGATGGCATCCATGCTCATTTCCCTGACGGTATATGTCGAGACCTCGTAGTGCTCGCCAAGGAGGGCTGCCACCTTCTCCCCCGCGAAGTCCCTCGTGTGGGTCCCCGAGAAGACCACCACGGGATCGTCAAGGCAGAGATCGGCGCAGACCGCGGGCACCTGGGGGAGGACGTCGTGGCCGATGACCACGTCTCGTGGGAGCTGCATCCACCGGGATTTGTCGAAAACCTTGGTCTTGAGTACTTTTATTGGGTCTGCGCTCATATGAATCAGGAAATGATCTGGGATTTCATACAGAAATACTACATCGATCCAATACGCTACGGTCAGCCCTATAACGTGGTGGACACGACCACCTACGCTCTGGTTCTGATCCTCGCCATATATATCATTTATCGATGGCTCTCACGATCGGAGATCATCCGCATCGACCGCGACTTCATCCTCTGCACCCTCCCGTATGTCGTGATGGGAGGACTCCTCCGCGTCGTGCAGGACACCGGGATGATCGAATCGGACTGGCAGTTCCTCCTGATTACTCCCCTCATTTACTTCGTGATGTTCGTCTATACCGCGGGAGCACTCGCGATCACGGTCACCCTTCAGAAGACGGGGCTTCTCAAGGACTATCACCGGGGATACCTTGCCCTCGGTATCGGGGGAGCGCTCGCCGTCGCCCTTGTCCTGCTCGGATTCGGGATGGAGAACGGGATCATCGCACTGAATGTGCTCGCAATTATCCTGTCGATGGCTGTTGCGACGACGGCTGCGGTCTACGCGGCCATGCGCTGGCTGCTGAAATGGGACTTTGTGAAGGACCCCCTCTACCTGGTACTCATATTCGGCCAGCTCCTCGATGCGAGCGCCACGAGCTACGGAATCGACCTGCATCCCCTCCAGTACGTGGAAGTTCATGTGGTCGGATCCCATCTTATTGCGTGGACAGGGACGGCATTCTCCATGTATGCCCTCAAACTCCTCGTCCTCTTCCCCGGGATCTACATCCTCGAACGGTTCCGGCACGAGGGACCGGAGGCACTCTGGCACCTCATCCTCCTTGCGATGATCACCGTGGGACTGGCGCCGGGGATCCGGGACATGGTGAGGATGGTGCTGTATGTCTGAACTGGCAAGGAATACCGCCATCGTGCTGGTGCTCCTTGTCGTGTCCGTGGCATTCGGGGCATGGAGCACGATGACGGATCCGACCGTCGGGGAAGAGATCCTGACGGTGCTCAAGGATTCCATCATGGGGGAGGTCCTCGATTCGTCGAGCCTCATGATGGCGGTCACGCTCTTTCTGAACAATCTCCAGGCGTGCCTCCTCATGTTCCTCGGCGGAGCGTCGTTCGGGCTCCTGACGGTCTTCATCATCAGCACGAACGGGCTCATTATAGGCTCGGTGCTCGAGATGGTCCGCCAGGAGCACAGCCTCGTATACGTTGCCGCCGCGATTGTTCCGCACGGGATCTTCGAGATCCCGGCGTTTCTCATCTCGGGAGCCCTTGGCCTCATGCTCGCCAGGGCGCTCTGGTCCGAGTGGGAGAAGGGAGAGGATGCAGCTGAGAGGGCCCTCGCGTTTGGGCGGACATTCGCGCTCGCAGTTGTCCCTCTCGTCGCCATCGCCGCGGTCGTGGAGGCATTTATTACGCCGGAAATCCTACGTGTGATAATTTGAGGTGTGTTTTTGGCCGAGGATGATCAGGGAGCCCTGCCTCCCAAGGGGGATTTTTCTGGCTGGTACAACGAACTCCTGTGGCGTGCGGAGATCATGGATGTCCGGTACCCTGTCAAAGGGCTTTACGTATGGTACCCGTTCGGGTTCTCGCTCCGGCGGAATGTCTATGACATGCTGCGATCGCTTCTTGACCGCGATCACCAGGAGGCCCTCTTCCCCCTGCTCATTCCCGAGCAGGAACTTGCGAAGGAAGCCGAGCACATCAAGGGATTCGAGGATGAGGTCTACTGGGTCACCCATGGAGGCCTCTCGCCGCTCGACGTCAAGCTCGCGCTCCGGCCCACGAGCGAGTGCGCGATATACCCCATGTATGCACTCTGGGTCCGGTCCCATGCGGACCTTCCCCTGAAGATCTACCAGATCGTGAATGCATTCCGGTACGAGACCAAGCATACCCGCCCGCTCATCCGCCTGAGAGAGATCACGTCCTTCAAGGAGGCACATACCGTCCACACCACGTGGGAGGATGCCGAGCGGCAGGTCGAGACTGCAATCTCCCTCTACATGGAGTTTTACGACCGGCTCTGCATCCCCGTGATCATCTCGAAGCGGCCCGAATGGGACAAGTTCCCCGGCGGCGACTACACGATCGCGGTGGACACCGTCATGCCCGACGGGAGAACGCTCCAGATCGGGACCGTGCACCATCTCGGGGATCACTTCTCGCGGACATTCCAGATCACCTACGAGGACGTTGATGGGGAGCAGAAATATGCCCACCAGACGTGCTACGGGATCTCCGAGCGGTCGATCGCAGCCCTGATCAGCATGCACGGCGACGACCGGGGGCTCATCCTCCCTCCGGGTCCCGCTCCCGTCCAGGCAGTCATCATCCCCATCACCATCGGGAAGAGGAAGGAGGAGGTGAGCGGGGCTGCGGCAGCAATCGAGAAGGAAATGGTCGCATCAGGATTCAGGGTGAAGGTCGACACCCGCGACCTCCGCCCCGGCGCGAAGTATTACTACTGGGAGATGCGTGGCGTGCCCCTCCGGATCGAGATAGGGCCGAGGGATATCGATGCCGGCCAGGTCACTGCGGTCACCCGGCTCGGGCAGAAAACGCAGGTCCCGAGGGATCGGCTTCTCGAAGGTGTCAGGGATCTCTTCTCATCGTATTCAGCACAGCTGAAGGAGAGGGCGGAAGAACACGTCCGGACACACATCCATATCTCGCGAAGCATGGATGAAGTTGCTGATGCGGTGGAGGATGGAGTCACCCTTGTCTCGTGGTGCGGGAACAAGGAGTGCGCAGATCTGATCGAGGAAAAGACCCGTGCGGAGGTGCTCGGGACCGAGGTCAGGTCTGCATACCTCGTTGATGCCGGGGAATCGTGCGTGGTCTGCGGGAAACCCGGGACCACGGCGCTCATCGGAAGATCTTACTGAGCACCACGAAGCGACAGCCACGTGGTGCGGGGGAACCCCACCCGTCATGGATCCTGTTCCACCTAGGTCATGATATGAGCAGTTGGGGCCAGGAGCCCCAACTGCGGGGGATACACGGGGTGGGTCGGGAGGGGTACTATCCCCTCCCGTCATGGATACGGTTCTACATTGGTCAATAGATGAGCACCACGAGGCGACAGCCACGTGGTGCGGGGGAACCCCACCCGTCATGGATCCTGTTCCACCTAGGTCATGATATGTGCAGTTGGGGCCAGGGGCCCCAACTGCGGGAATACGCGGGGAGGACCGGGAAGGGGGAATCCCCTCCCGTCGATGATCCTGACTCAATTGGATTTAATTCCCATGCGTTTTCGCATCCCGAATTGCGATGGCATACCTGTTCTTGCCGGGTGGGAGGTTTTTTTCAGCTGACTAAAAGACTCTCTGTTTCCCACGGATCGCCAGGAACGAAGAATTAAATCACCTGCCATCCGTCCATGTATGTTCACAAAGGGTGCAATCATGAAGCGAATCCTGACCGTTACTGTCATCATCCTGCTCGCCCTCACATTCGCAGCAGGATGTACTTCGACGCAGACCCCGGCCCCCGCCTCGCAGGGAAACAACCTCTTTGCGCAGGCAGAGAAGGCGTTTGCAACAGATAACTTCCATGCAGCAGCAGATCTGTACCGCCAGGCGTACGACCAGTACAAGGCTGAAGGCAACACGAACGCTGCATATGACGCATTGAACAAAGTTTCGTTGTCCGTCCGGATGTTTGCCGAGTTCCCGTACAACCAGTCGGTCATGACCTCAATGATCGATGAGGCTTTCCCGTCGGTTCCTGCAGACCGGAAAGAGGGCTGGCTCCTCTGTGAGGTGAGCCAGTGTATCGTAAGCGACGGCGAGACCTGGTACTTTGCCAACACCATCAACAATATCCGGTCCCATAACCTCGACCTGATGCGGGAAGAGACCGCACGTATGGGCAAGACACCGTTTTACGACGAGATGAAATCCATAGCCCTTGCCCCGGTTGACGGAGGCGCAGGCAATTATCTCAATCCCATCCACTGGGAAGGCACAGAGACCCTGAGCATACCTGCCGGTCTGCTGCCAAGGACCGGCACCCTCCGCCTCTGGATTCCCCTGCCTGTCGAGACCCCCTCCCAGCGGGACGTCACCATCATCGCAGTCGAGCCGGCACAGTACGTGAAATCACAGACCGGGACGGACGCGGACATGGGCATTGCCTATCTCGAGATCCCGCTGGATACCGTGACGGGAGATTTTCTCAATGTCTCTGCCCGGTTCCGGTACACCCAGTACGAGGTGAGGTACACCATCGACCCGGCAAAGGTCGGGAATTATGACACGAAAGATCCTGAATACCGGAAATATACTGCGTCCGGTAAGAACATCGTCATCACCGCGGCGATGAAGGCAAAGGCGCTCGAGATCGTGGGGGGCGAGACCAACCCGTACCTGCAGGCAGAGAAGCTGTACTGGCATGTGGTATCACACCCGTACAGCAATGTCCCCCACACAAGGCTGAGCGCGGCCAATGTTCCGGAATCGGTGTATATGTTCGAGACCGGCTTTGGCGACTGTGGTACCCAGAGTATGTACTTTGCCGCCCTCTGCCGGTCACTGGGCATCCCCGCCCGCGCCATCGGCGGCTACCAGCTCGTCCCGACTCACGAGGGCACCCACTTCTGGTCAGAGTACTACCTGCCGGGCTACGGCTGGATCCCCAACGATGTGACTATCGCAGAGGGTGCAGAATGGTCGTACGAATCAACGGACGAGGATCGTCACCAGTACATGGACTTCTATGCACGGAACCTCGACCCGTACCGCTATATTATCCAGAAGGATGTGGATATCCCGCTTACCCCTCCGCCGGGCAATGCTGTCATGTTCGATATGGTCGTGCAGTCGCCAAAAGCCGTCTGCGACACCTGTGACACAGATCCGGAATTTGAGATGCTCGAAGACTGGAAAGTGACTGTTGTAAAAGCGTGAACGGGGACACGGTTTTACCGGCCCCTTTTTTCCATGACCGGATTGTGTTCATGCACACACAGTCTGAAAGATCCTCAATCGTTATGATGGGGACTGATGTCCCCGCCGTGGGGATCCCTGGCGCTCCCCAGAAGGGCGCCATGGGATCGAAGGGCGAAGCCCTCGGGAGATATAAGGGGGGCAACGCACCCTCAGGAAAAAAGGTAGCCTATGGACAGGATCCGCAGCGGTACGTTATCCGGAACCCGGGTACAGAGAGATCACCCGAGAGGATCTTCCTGCCCCCGCCAAGGAATAGCCTGTGGCACCGGTCGCACTTCTTGGGAATGAGCATATCAAAGCGCCCGGGCGATAGATCGAGCTCGAACCGTGTGTCTGTCTGGATGCCCTGTTCATTCAGCTGGGCGTCCTCGTACAGGGAGACGAGCTGCATCACCTTGTACGGGCTTGCACCGAGGTCGGTGAACTGCTTGAAGAGGAAGTAGTTGAAGATGAGCCATGAGAAATCCCCCCGGTCCAGCAGGTCTTCCACATCAGAAACTCCCTCGTCAATGTCCTCCAGGGTGCATCCGCAGAGGGGGCAGCGTCCCTTGACGAGCTCGTCAAGGTATACCTCTTCCTGGCAACCCGGGCAGGTGGTGTGGGCAGCATGTGTCCTTGATGTCATGGTGGTTCCCGCTGTGAAAATTCCCTTCTCATGGTGGCATTACAGCGTTTCTACGTGCTGTAGTGAGTTGGTCCGCATAACGGTACCAGTCTATTCACCGCACGCCTGGAAAGGACGTAACTGGGTGTATACTCTCATACTGGATTTCCTCTCCAGGTAAATTGCCTCTTCTATTTGTACCTCTATCACTTAAACCATGCGCTCGGGGACTTTTTATCCTTGCAATGGTCAAATAGAGGAATATTTACTGGTATTTAAGCATGTCTCCCTGGTATCGTATGAAGTCTCTACCCATGGGCCATTTCCCTTCCTGCCGGAACATGGGATGTATGCTCATGTCCACCACCCGAAATCGGAATGCTGATCACCTGAGCAGGATGCCAAATGCCTGGGAGAGGCAGCGCAGCCCTTCTTCCTTGTTGCCTTCCCGGAGGAGCATGCCTGCCTGGGAGAGGCATGCCTTGATATCATGCTTGTCGATCCCGTAGGCGACCATGAAGCACCGGACCGAATCCTCGATCTCACCGACCATGAAGTGGCAGTTGGAGAGCTCGATCCATGTTTCGACCTGGCGTGGGTCCTCTGCAACTACCCTGCTCAGGATGGTGATTGCATCCCGGTATTTCCCCGTATGCGAGAGCGCGAGCCCCTTCCAGTACTGGCTTCTGGCGTTCGAAAAAGGCCTGACCTCTTCTGCCTCCCTGAAGCATTCGATCGCTTTTTTGTAATTCCCCATCTCGCAACATGCGATCCCCATGTTGATCCAGGCCGACACGTACCGCGGGTAGATCTCAAGGGCCCGCGTATACGCTGTCACCGCTTCCCTGAAGCGTTTCAGCTTCATAAGGGCGTATCCCCGGTTCACCCAGGCACCCACGTACCGCGGACGGAGCGATGTCGCGATCTCGGTGCAGGTCAGTTCCTCCTCGAACCGACCAAGTTCCCCGAGTGTGTGACCCCTGGCATTCCATGCCTGGGCGGATGAAGGGGAGAGCACGATTGCCCTCTCGCAGCAGACCAGCTTTTCGGAGAACCGCGAGAGCTTTCCAAGCGCAAAAGCACGGTTGATCCACGCATCCACGAGGGTCGGGTCGAGCGCGAGCGCATGGTCGCATGCCTTTATCTCCTCCTTGTAGCGGCCCAGTTTTCCAAGCGCAAATCCTGATGCGACCCATGCAGGGATGAAGGTGGGATCCTTATCGAGTGCATCCGTGAAACACTCGAGGGCTTCGGCATGGCGCCCTTTTTTTGACAGGTGCATACCCTCGCGGGTGAGCCGGGCAGCAGGGGTTTCTGTGCTCTCCTTGTGTAAGGTGTTACGTGCCTGGTCGTCACCTTCGGGGACTTCTGTATCAGTCATATGTCGGGAGGGGGGCAACGCGCTCCTTTATAGTGGATTCTCATGGGTCTCCATAAATCCACTCATCCGGACAGGGCTGTTAAAAACAGCGTTGCAGAGGAGAAAGTTGGCCACCCCGTGTGGGCGTTTTTCGCGTCAGTGAATACTCTCTACATTCCGGATTCCGGGGTTTTTAGCAGTCTTTCCCGCGGGCTGGTTCATGGC
>Ga0302252_1002101_pt1 | contig 9992 bp, 7 predicted proteins | sample AAG_RA_Leu_MG_FD_193511 | JGI IMG/M metagenome (GOLD analysis project Ga0302252, IMG submission 193511) | Enriched activated sludge microbial communities from anaerobic digester in WTTP, New Holstein, Wisconsin, United States - AAG_RA_Leu | ecosystem: Engineered > Bioreactor > Anaerobic >...
CCGTAAAGACCACGAAGGTCCTTCTTGCCGAAGCGTTGAAGAGATGATGGATGCTGAGCATTATCTGCCCTTATGTCGGGCAATGCCGCGCCCTCGAATAGCTTATTATAAAAAAAGGGAGATGGGAGCTACTCGAAGCTTCCAAACTTCCTGGCCGCTGTCATCATTGCGTGGACGTTGATAGGAGGCGTAAGCGGCGGCAGCTCGCATCCGGGCATCAGAATATATCCAGACGGGTTCTTCATGCCCCGCTCGATGTTGTCCTTGCAGAGCATGATGACCTCGTCGAAGCTCTTAGTCTGGAACGATGGCGGGTCCACATTGCCCCCTATGATATCGTGGGCACCGAACATCTCGATCTGCTTCTCCAGAGGCGTCTCTGGGCCGAAGTTCCATACATACCTGCCCCTCCATCCGCACTCCTCGCGTATCTTCCGGTAGTGGGGTATGTTGGCATTCTGATCTGCGCACGGGTGCATGAGCACGGAGTGGATGCCCTTGTCAAGCACGTATTTGTTGATGGCAATCTCGTTCGGTAGCGTGAACGTCTCGAACTGCTTGGCGCTTATCAGCTTGTTCGATTCGGTTGCGCCTCCGCTGAAAACCATGCACTTCTCCGGTCCGAAGGTGTCGATGTACCAATCGGCGGTGAGCTTCTGGAAAGCCAATACTTTGCTGATGACCTTGTGGACGAGCTCTGGCTTCCGGATCATCCAAAGCAGCATCCGCGCGGGCTCCATGATGTTACCCGCAAAGGTGATGAAGCCGCCAACCTGAAATACGGCTGGCAACCCGAGGGCATTGCACTGCTTCGCGACCTCCATCGAGATGGGATTCGACCCTGCCCGTGTGGGGTCTGGTATCTCCAACCTGTCCACATCTTCTGGCGTCTCCACTGGATGCTCTATAACGTAAGGCGCCCCGTGGCCGACCTCGTACGGGAAGCCTATCTTGCCTCCGAACTCCCAAGCCCCGATGCTGGCGTACCCGTACATCGGAGAGGAGTCGTAGCCGTGCATATCTGCCGCCATCAGTTGAGATCTGAAATTCACCTTCGCATTCGCGTAAAAGTCTCCGATCGAGAAGCCGCATACTTTGGCGGCATACCCCATCGCGAACGGACTTACAGGTATCCTGTCGATCTTTTGACCGGTCATTAAGCCGAACATTCTTTCTCCAGGTGATAGTCTATCTCTCATTTTCAAACACTCCTGACGAGGTCTTTTGCTACCTTGACCGCTACAGATGCGTCCTTGGCATAGCCGTCGGCGCCGTAGGTCTCTGCCGTGGCCGCGCTTAACGGCCCTCCGCCAACCATGGTGACGATTGACGGCTTCACGCGCTTGACCTCTCTGATCACGTCCGGCATGAAGATCATGGACGTGGTCATAAGCGCAGACAGCGCGCAGATGTCGGCGTTCTCCTCCTTGACGGCAGCGACGAACTTCTCCGTCGGCACGTCCTTGCCAAGGTCGATCACCTTGAAGCCGGCCGCCTCAAGCATCAGCTTCACGAGGTTTTTGCCAATCTCGTGGACGTCACCCTTAGTGACTCCGAGCACTATCTTCTTTGGCACAGCAGTCGCATCTGCTTTGAGGTGAGGTTTCAGGATATCCATGGCAGCGTTCATGGCTTCCGCGGAGCACAGGATCTCTGGCACGTATGTCTCGCCACATTCGTACTTCTTCGAGACAACATTCATGCCCTTGGCGCATCCTTCCATTATGGAGGTATACGCGTCCATGTCCGCTGATATAGAGTCCTTTGCACACTTCTCAGCCTTTTCGACGTCTCCAGCGATTACCGCATCCGCTAGCCCATTTAAAATTTCTTCGTTCATTAATTCGCCCCATTTTTATATGGATTGAAATATTAATATAACTTGTTATAATGTTATTTAAACGGAAATGTTCGAACATAACTGCGACAAAGAGGGACTGTTTAACGGATTGTTTAACCGATCATCTGCCTGATTGTTTGCTTGAAATATCGCCAGAAAACGGCATTTTATCATGGGTTTGAATTCGCTTTGCATGGAGCGTCTAGGCAGGGGGCGCCGCGACCCGCTGCCGGTAGACGCTGAAGCACAAATCGATCAGGTAGCGAATGTTTTTAATCTGAGCGAAAATAGAATATGCTAGACCTGCGTTGATGTGGACCCTCCTCTCGATAGCCCTTCTTTTACTCGCCTCCAAAATCGCAGAAGAGATTTGCCACAGGCTCAAGCAGCCGTCTGTGGTAGGGTACATCATCGCGGGGATAGTGCTTGGCCCGACGGGCCTCGCCGTGGTGAGCGCCTCCCCCGACATACAGCTCTTCTTCGAGCTGGGGGCAATCTTCCTCTTCTTCCTGATCGGCTTCGAGGAGATAGACGTCCCCGGTCTGATGACTGTCTTCAGGAAGAAGCTCTTCTATGCAGCGGTGCTGGCGTTCATCATACCACTGGCCTTCTCGTTCCAATTCTTCGTGATGTTTGGCTACGCGCAGGTGACCGCCCTCGCGATATCCGCGGTCTTCTCGATAACCAGCCTCGGCGTGTTGGCTAAGGTGCTGATGGATTTAGGTTACATACGGAAGCCGATCGGGCTCGTCACATTCACGACAGGGGCTATCGTCGAGTTCCTGGGGCTGCTCTTCGTAAGCATTGCAATCAAGATGCTGGACAACCCGTCGAACATGCTGCTCGACTTGGTCTTCTTCGCCGCGACCATGATCGTTTACTTCATCGTAGCGGCGGTGGTTGGGATATACGCCATGCCAAGGCTCCTTGGGACCATAAGAAAATACGGGAAGACCAAGGAAATCTCGTTGGGGATTCTGATCGGGGTAATCCTGCTCTTTGTCGTCTTTGCCGAATGGAGCGGACTGCATGGAGCCATCGGCGCGCTGCTGCTGGGGATCATGCTCTCGCCGCTCTCAAAGGAGATCCATGCTGAGATCGCCAAGGGGATGCAGGGGCTTGGCTATGGGCTCTTCGTGCCGATGTTCTTCGCGGGGATGGGGATATACTTCAACTTCTCGTTCACGACTCTTCCGGTCGTCATCATCGTTGGGGTGCTCTTCCTGAACAGCGTGGGGAAGTTCCTCGGGGCGCTCGTAGGAGCGATAGTGACGAAGTTGAGCGCGCCCATTGCGGTGAGCTTCAGCATGATGTCAAAGGGGGCGGTCGATATGGCGCTCATGCTAACGCTCTTTACCATCGGTATAGTCGATGATCGGCTATTCTCCCTCTACATATTCAGCGTGCTCATCGTGGCAATAATCTTCCCGACGCTCATGAAGGCATCGATAAAGCGCGCCAACGTCTCCCCGGACGAGACCACCGGAGTGATGACCCCTGCTTACATGCGGACGGCTGGGACGGACATCATGGCGAAGGATCTGATGTCGATATTCGTTGAGTCCGTTCACCAGGAGATGGCGCTAGATGAGTTCATGCTCGAGCACCCTGATTATGAGACGGTCAACCACTTTGTCTTTGACGACGACGCAAAGCTTGTGGGCATGATCTTCAAGAAGGACATCTCTGCCCCGAGGGAGCGGTGGAGGGCGATGCGCGTCAAGGATTGCATGAGGAGGGAGGTCACTACTGTGCTGGCAAATGAGGACGCATCCTCAGTGCTCGAAAAGATGATAACGACATCCGAACCAAACCTGCCGGTCGTCGATGTCGACGACGTGAGGGTCGTAATCGGCTCGATAAGCAGGTCGGACATCAACAACATCCTCTTCCGCAGGAACGACCATGCATAAATGGCCGCTTCTTCAGCCAAGCCATTAAAAGAACCCAAAAAGTTTGATGGTGGGCCGGACCGGACTCGAACCGGTGACCACTGCCGTGTCAGGGCAGTATCCTAACCAAACTAGACGACCGGCCCATGCGTAGTAAAACAGACTGGCGGTGGAATAATAATCTTTTGCTCGTGGCCGGAATATGGGATTTCGAACCGCGGGGCAGACGCCCTGACTGGCTGCGCCATGCGGCACTGCTGGAAAAATATCGGGGATTTAGATTAGGAAGAGCGCAATCCCCATGATCACCATTATCGCGGCGGACGCATACCTTATGTAGTTGCGGGGGATGTCGACCGATTTCGTTGCGGAATAGAACGCGAGGACGGCGACTAGGGGCAGGACGAAGATCATGTTGTATATGACGAGGTAGATCAGCACCTCCGACTGGCTCATCAGGTATTGGCTCATGAGCGTAAGCGCTAGGAAGTACGGCCCTCCAGAGCAGGGGAGCTCGATGACCGAGATCACCGCCCCCGCTGCGAATGCGGCGTATGGCGAAGTGATCGCGGAGATTATGCTCTTGATTATCGGCCTGGTCTGCTTGGGGAGCTTCGAGAAGAGGGAGATCACCGCGACTGCTATGGCAAGGATCGCAATGACCTTGGAGGTGTACGCCGGGAGCGTGAAGAGGTTGAGGGTGGAGAAGAGGCCGATCCCTATCAGAAAGTAAGCCACGAAGTTGCCCAATATGTAGGCTATCCCTGTCTTGAGGACCGATATGGAGGAGACGGACAGCGCAACAACAAGGAGGAGCAGGACTGATATCGCGCAGGGGTTGAGGGAGTCTGCGAACGCCATCCCGAAGATTATCGCTATAGGCGGCGTGGATGGCGGCTCGTAATCCGGTATCGTCGAGTTAATTGATGGGCACATCCATCCGGTCTTGTTCGCCAGCAGCAGGGGGACGCTCGTTTCGATGTTTGCGACCTCGAGCAGGACCTCGTTCCCGATGAAGACGACGGGCACCTCGAATGCGCTCATGTTCTTGGAGCGGTAGAAGTCCACCATGAGCTGCCAGTTCGAGTAGTTGCGGATCTCGAAGTAGTGGACGGTCAGCAAGGTACTGTTCGCCTCCAGCGCCTCTAGGAATGCCTTGACCTCTTGGCAGTCTTGGCAGCCGCTATCGTAGAAGAGGTATATGCACTGGGGCACGTCCGCGCCGTTTGGCACTTGGATGGCGAGTGAGTTCTGCGTGCCGGCGTCTGCCCGGGCTGCCGATGCCGATGCCGGCCAAACCGGAGCCGAGAGTGCCAGCATCAAGAGTAGCGCCGCCACCGCTGCCCTCGACAAGCGCACTGATCTGGAAGACATTGCCGCCCGCCTGCGATATTGATAGAAGTATTGGTATGGTCGTTCCTTTTAAGCTTAGCAAAGATGTATGTAGGCATCCGCGCAAAAAAAGGTAGCAACTATCGCCTCAGTGGTCGGCAGGGATTCGAAGATGGGTCACGCTTCAGTTGAAGGGTATGTAGGCGTCGCCGGTGGCAGGGTCTGGTTTAAGGCAGTAGGCAACAAGACTTCCAAGCCCCCCCTCTTGGTCTTGCACGGGGGCCCTGGAGTCCCCCATGACTACCTGGAGCCACTGGAGGCGCTGGCAGAAGGGCGGCAGGTCATATTCTACGACCAGCTAGGGTGCGGCCTCTCAGACCGGCCCCAGGACGTCTCGCTCTGGACTGTGGAGCGGTTCGTGGACGAGCTCGCCATGGTCAGGTCGTCGCTCGGCCTGGACAGGGTGCACCTGCTGGGCCAGTCATGGGGGACCATGCTCGGCGTCGAGTACATGCTCGGCAGGCCGGCGGGGGTCGCCAGCATGGTCCTCTCAGCGCCGGCGATAAGCGCCCCCAGGTTCGCGAGGGACTGCAGGGAATACCTTGAGTCCATGCCTCCCTGCATCAAAGCAAACATACTGGAGAAGGAGCTGACGGGGGACTTCCAGTCCAAGGAGTACCATGATGCAATCGGGGCGTTCTACAGGAAGCACGTATGCAGGCTGGACCCATGGCCGGAGTGCCTCAACAGGTCGATGGCAAAGATGGGAGTTCAGACATACCTCCACATGTGGGGGCCTAGCGAGTTCACGCTGACCGGCACCCTCAAGAATTTTGACAGGGTCGGCCGCCTGAAGGAGCTTGAGGTGCGCACGCTCTTCACCTGCGGCAGCTATGACGAGGCGACGCCTGCTGCCACGAGGGAGTACTGCAGGGAGATGCCCAACGCCGAGGCGGTGGTCTTCGAGGGGGCGTCGCACACTCACCACCTCGAGATGGAGGTGGCGTACCTCGCGAGGGTGAGGGCATTCCTCGGCGAAAACGACTGAGTCGCGGTCAGCGCCTGCGATCTCCCCCATCCAGAGGTTGTTGTACAGGCACACGGAAGGCTGTGGCTCAGTGCCCTATTGTTGCGGCAAGGATATCATGACCGTCGTCCCCTCGCCCGGCCTGCTCTGAATGTTTATGGTTCCGTTGTGTGCCTCGACTATCCGCTTGATCACAGCCAGCCCCATGCCCATCCCCTTTGCCTTCGTTGTGAAGAGCGGCCGGAAGAGCTGGCTCATAGTCTCACCAGACATCCCTACCCCGTTGTCAATTATAGCAATTCTGATGGTCTTCCCTTCGCTCGCGGCAGACACGAGAAGCGTTCCCCCGTCCGGCATCGCCTGTATCGCGTTGCTGAAGAGGTTTACCAGCATCCTCCGCATGAGAAGCGGATCGGCTTTTATCCTCAGATCCGCGGGCACAACCTTCGTCATAGCAATGTTGGAGGGAACGATTATCGAGGCAGCGGCGTCGTCAACGACCTGCGAGAGCCCCACCTCGACGAGCGACGGCTCCAGATTCCTGGAGAAGTCCTGCAGGTCGGAGACTATCTTCTCCATGTAGAAGACGTTCTTGCTGAACCGTTCGGAGTGGGAAACCATTGTCCTCTTGAACTCGCTCTCAGGCATCTCCTTCAAGGTATCGTTCATCAGGAAGAGGGTGTTTGCTATCGACTGCAGCGGGTTCCTCAGGTCGTGCCCCACAATTGCAGCAGTCTCGCCTATCGCTGCGAGCCGCTCCTTCTCCTTCAGCAGCCTCTGCGTCTTGTCGACCATCGCCTCAAGCTCGGCCGAATGAGTCTGGAGGTGCTCCTCCCTCTGCTTCAGGTTCGTGATATCATGAATAAGAACCAGCCAGCCGACATGCTCCTCCTTCCTGTTCACTATCCGCGAGATGCCCATCTCGTAGTATCTCTTCTGCGCAGGGGGGGCGCCTTGACCTGAATCTGGGGCATCGATAAAATACTTGGCCGTCACATTCAATTCACGCTCGCCAGCATCTAGCCACCTTGGCAGCACGGACGCCGCCTGCTTTCCGAGGAGTACCTGCATCGGGCGCTTCAATATCCCTTCTGATGCAGGGTTCACGTTGGTGATCGCACCCTGTGGATTGACAATCATGATGCCGTCAGCCATTCCTCTCGTCAGCACGTCGTAGGCTGTAGGGAGGGCGTCGAAGGCGCGGTAATTGAAGAGGGCCCAAGCTATCAGCAAGCCCGCCGGGATATACGCGAAGTGGGCGATGCTGATCTCATTGTATGGATTGAGCCTAAAGATGAATGCCAGAATGCTGAGCCACGGAAGGATTGCCCCGAGGATGAGCGCAGCGATCTGCCCCCGCTGGTGCCTCTTCGACGCCACTGCGTCCGCAATTAGGATCACGCTGCCGGCGAGTATGAGAATGGAGTTGTATGCCCAGAAGACCCAGAACCATGATCCGTATGCGGCGACCAGCATTATCCGGAAGGGGACTCCGACTTCAGGCGGGATAACGTTCCAGATCAGGCCGTGGTACTCATTCGTCCATACCAGCGCCAATGTTATGGCGGGTATCAAGGACAGAATGGCGAGCTTCGGTCTGCTCAGCCAGCCCCCCCTTTCGGTGAATTGCAGGGAGAACCCCAGCCAGATGAGCGGCACAATTGCGGCCGAGATATATTCCATCTTGCTCCACAGTATCTTCGTTGCCAAGTCCCCCGCCGCAAACTCCAGGACAAGGCAGACCATGTAGCAGGCCATTGTGGCCATGAATGCAGCGTATGCCTTGGCACCGGGCGCTATCCTCCGATTCCACGAATAGAGGGCGAGATACCCCCCCAAAGCAGCGATACCGATGAGGAGCAGTATGTAAAGGGTCGCAAATAGCGGTGTCACCAAAGCCCCTCCCCAAGGTGTGATAAGTAGGATGCAAGTCCATATTTAGCTTAGTTGTCGAAAAAGAGAGGCTCATTTTTGATGATATGCAAATTCTGTGCAACAGAATATTCGATGAAGAAACTATTTATCTGTTCAACACACTCCCTGCGAGATGCCCTGCTGATGGGACGCGCAAGGGCAGAGGCGATCCGCGAGGGCGGGCTTCAAGAGGTAGTGAGCGGTCAAGATGCAAAAGCCGCCCGCAGCAACAACACTCTAAAGAGGACGACGCAAGAGTATTAAGTAGTGGAAAGGATGGAAGCGAGGCTTTTTTCTTCGGAAAGGGCAGCAATATGCTGGGACGCCCCTCTATCAAAGGCGCTCCAGACTATGGGCGCAAAGAAGAGGTACTACCGCGGGGTGATGGTGGACGGGGAGGGCAAGTTCAAGGGCATACTCAGCGCGAGGAGAATACTCGAGGTCATAATGGGAAAGAGGGGCGTGGCATTAAAGGAGGAGAAGGGCTTCAGGTGGATGCTTCACGAACCGGTAAGCATATTCACGGACGAGAGCCACCAGATATTCCCGGAGTATGTGGAGGCCGACACGGTCCTGAAGTACATGTCGGAGAACTTGCTCGGCTATGTCGTTCTCGTAAACGATGTCAACGCGTATAGGGGCATAGTCGAAGAGATAAAGTTCCTTGAACACCTAAAGGGAAAGATGCTGGGCATCAGGGTAGATGACGTGATGAGATCCGAGCCGGTGACCATACCACACGATGCCACGATGCGTGACGCTGCCGATAAGATGCTTAAGGAGAGGGTCCGGAGGCTTCCGATAGTTAAGGATAGCAGGCTGACGGGCATGATCACGGTCAACGATGTCATAAGACACCTCCTCTCGGAGGACGAGGGCATGGCTGCTTTGAACGGAGGGGAGGGGATGGCGGACGCCCTCTCAGACCGCGTGGATGCCGTGGCCAGCAGGGATGTGATCTCATGTCCCACAACGGAGGATGCAGGTGAGGCCGCCAGAATGATCGTGGACATGGAGATAAGCGGCCTTCCTGTTCTTTCTAATGAAGGGAGACTGGTCGGAATAGCCTCAAGGATAGACATCGTCGCCGGAGCAGTGCGCATGCTCGGAGTCAATTCGGTGCTTGAGATGATGAAGTAGATGGTGAAGGTAGATGATTACGCCCCCATCGTCGGGGAGGGCGAGGTTGAGGGCATAAAGCAGCTTGCGGAACTGATAAAGGGCGAGAAGGTAGTGCACATCAACGCCACCCCGTACGGGGGCGGCGTGGCCGAGATCCTCAGCAGGATAATCCCTTTGGCAAAGTCCCTTGACATCGATGCGAATTGGCAGACACTGAAGGGGGATACAGAGTTCTTCACCGTGACGAAGAAGATGCACAACGCATTGCAGGGGAATCAGGAGGTGGCTCTTAGCGAGGCAGAATGGAGGCATTACTTCGACACGGTCCGATTCAATTCGTCCATATTGAACCTCGAAGGAGATGTTTTGGTCATCCATGATCCGCAGCCCCTTCCTCTTATTGAATACAGAAGAGGCGGAAAGTGGGCATGGAGATGCCACATCGACACATCGTCCCCGAATCTCCGCATCTGGGGGCCGCTCATGGAACTGGTCCAGAGGTACAACATTGCTATCTTCTCGCTCGAGAAGTACATACCGAGGAACCTCGAAACGCAGGTGCTTATAGATCACCCGACAATAGACCCTCTCGCCACTAAGAATGCAGGGATAAGCGTCTCTGAGATTGAAAAAACCCTCAACCGCTATGGGGTCGACCCGGAGCGGCCGATAATCGGCCAAGTGGGGCGTTTCGACCCGTGGAAGGACCCCCTCGGGGCGATAGCTGTTCACAGGATGGTAAAGGCGAGGGTCCGAGCTGCGCAACTGGTCCTGATCGGCTCCTTCGCCAAGGATGACCCCGAGGCGGCGGAGTGGTACGAGAAGGCGATGGCTTTTGCGGCCAAGGAGAAGGACGTATTCGTGC
>Ga0302252_1002103_pt1 | contig 9989 bp, 9 predicted proteins | sample AAG_RA_Leu_MG_FD_193511 | JGI IMG/M metagenome (GOLD analysis project Ga0302252, IMG submission 193511) | Enriched activated sludge microbial communities from anaerobic digester in WTTP, New Holstein, Wisconsin, United States - AAG_RA_Leu | ecosystem: Engineered > Bioreactor > Anaerobic >...
GTTCAGCGGCTCGGTGGCGGACATGCGGCGCCTGGCCGCCCTCTTTCGGGACCGCTTCGGCGACGATATCCGGGTGCTGCTCACCGAATACCCCGACCGCGATCTGACACTGCTGGACGTGATGCATCCCGACGTGAGCAAGGGGACCGCCCTGCGGCGGGTGGCCCGGGCGCTGGGCATCCCCATGGAGCAGGTGGCCGCGGCCGGGGACAACTTCAACGATCGCGACATGCTGGCGGTCGCCGCCCTGCCCATGGTCATGGGTAACGCCGACCCCGATCTTCGCGCGGCCTTCCCGGCGGCGGTGCTCCCGGACTGCGAGGCCGACGGTCTGGCCTGGGGCATCTGGCGGCACGTGCTGGACCGCCCCGACCGGATCGCCGAGTGGTTCCCCGAACGTCCCCTCCCGGCCTCGTGAGCCGGCGGCCGGACGAGGGATCCGCGGCGTGCTGCAATGATCGGACCGGTGTCAGCCGGTCCCGGAGCCGAAACAATGGGAAAAATTCGGGTGCTGTCGGAACAATTGATCAACCAGATCGCCGCGGGCGAAATCGTGGAGCGGCCGGCGTCCGTCGTCAAAGAACTCGTGGAGAACGCGCTCGACGCCGGCGCCGCCCGGATTGACATCGAGGTGGCGCGGGGCGGACGGGAGCGCATCACCATCCGGGACGACGGCGAGGGGATGAGCCACGAGGACGCCCTGCTCGCCTTCGAGCACCACGCCACGAGCAAGCTGCGCGCGACCGAGGATCTCGAGCGGATCGCCTCGCTGGGTTTCCGCGGCGAAGCGCTGCCGTCGATCGCCGCGGTGTCCCGCCTGGCGCTGCGCACGGCGGAACGGAACGCCGGCGGCGCCGCGGGCGGCACGCTCGTGGAGATCCACGGCGGCGTGATCCGCGACGTCCGGCCCATCGCCTGGGCCGGCGGGACCGAGCTCGTGGTGCGGGATCTGTTTTTCAACGTCCCGGCCCGCAAGAAATTCCTCCGCGCCGAGGCCACCGAGTCCGCCCACATCGCCCGCACCGTCACCCATTACGCCCTGGCGTGGCCGGCGGTCCATTTCACCCTGCTCAGCGGCACGCGGCGGGTGATCGACGTCCCGCCGGTCCGGTCGTTGGATGAGCGGATACACCAGCTGTTTGGTGATGAGTTCCTCGCGGATATGATTTCGGTGGACGCGCAGGAAGGGGGCGTGCGGCTCTCCGGCTTCATCTCCGGTCCACACCAGCGCCGGGCATCCACCGAGGCGCAGTATTTCTTCGTCAACGGCCGGATGGTCCGCGACCGCCTGCTGGCCACGGCGCTGTCGCAGGTCTACCGCGGGATCATCCCCGGCGGCACCTACCCGGCGGTGATCCTGTTCGTGGAGATTCCCGCCACCGATATCGACGTCAACGTCCATCCGGCCAAAACGGAGATCCGTTTCCGCCAGGCGTGGCAGGTGCAGACGTTCATCCGCCGAACGCTGGAGACGGCCATCCGGGCCCACCGGCCATTCGCCAGCCTGGCGGACTGGGCGGCGCCGGCGGAGCCGGCCGACACTCCGGCCGGCGACACCCCGACCGGGGAAACGGGCTCGGCCGCCGACGCCGTCCGGCAACGGGTCCATGAAGCGCTGGCGGATTTTTCAGCCCGGCCGGCGCCGCCGATGGAGCGGCGTTTCACGTTCACCCACGGCTCGACCGGCGCGCCGGACGCCACCACCGCGTCACCGGCCGACCGCCGCCCCGAGACCATGGCGCCGCCGGTGCCCGGTGCCGCGGCGACGGAAACCGGCAGGTGGCGGGTGCTGGGCCAGTGGCGGGAGAGCTTCATTGTGGCGGTCAGTCCCGATGAACTGCTGGTGGTTGACCAGCATGTGGCCCACGAGCGCGTGCTGTACGAGGCGTTCCGGCGCCAGCTCGGTGAGCGGGCGGTGCCCCGGCAGCGCCTGCTGGTACCGGAGACGCTGGAGCTGTCCCCGGCCCATCGAGAGGAATTGGACCGCGCGGCGGCGGGATTCGAGATCGAACCGTTCGGCAGCGGCGGCACCGTGGTGATCAAAGCGGTGCCGGCCATGGCCAGCCGGGTCGAGGTGGAGCTGCTCGTGCGCGACATCCTCGATCGGCTCGGCGATGCCGGCGCGTCGTTCTCCATCGACGAAGTCCAGCGGCGGGTGGCCGCGGCTCTGGCGTGCCACGCGGCGGTCAAGATCCACACCCCCCTCGAGCCGGAGGTGATGCAGAGCCTGGTGGACCGCCTGCTGGCCGCCGAGGAACCCACCACTTGTCCCCACGGCCGGCCGGTGGTGCTGCGCTTGCACATCCGGGACGTGGAAAAGGGGTTCAAGCGGGCCTAGGCGGCCCGCCCCGGTTTCAGTCGCTGTTCAGGATGAGCGGCAGGCCGTTCTTGCCGGAGCCGATCACCACCACCTTGCTGTTGGCCGACTGGGCCAGCTTCTCGGTGGCTTCAATCCCCTTCCACTGGAGCAGCTGCTCGCTGATCCCCTTGGAGACGATGTTCTGGAAATCGGAGATGCCCTGCGCCTCGATGCGCTTGCGCTCCGCCTCGAGCTTCTCTTTCTCCAGGACGAACTTCATCCGCTGGCTCTCCTGCTCGGCGCGCAGCTTCTCCTCGATGGCCTGGGTGAGCCCGGGCGGCAGGCCCACCCGGCGCAGCGGCGCCGACTCGATGACGACACCGCGGGGCCCCACGCTGCGGCTGATTTCTTCAGCGATGAGCCGCGACAGGGTTTCGCGCTCGGACGTGTACAGCGCCCGCGCCTCGTACCCGGCGGTCACGCCGCGCGCCACGGAACGCACCTGCGGTTCCAGCAACACCCGAACATAGTCGGGGCCGACCGTCCGGTACACCTCGGGAGCTTTTTCCGTATTCAGATGATACAGCACGCTCACCTCCAGCTGGACGGTGAGCCCTTCCTGGGAGGGAACATCCAGGACCTCTTTCATCTCCTGCGTCTTGACGCTGAAGACCAGCACGTTGGCCAGCGGGTTGACCAGGTTGATGCCGGCGCGCAGCGGCGTCGGCGACACGGAGCCGAAGAAGTCCACCACGCCCACGTGGCCGGCGGGCACCACGGTCACGGCCTGGAGCAGCATGAGCAGCACGCCGAGCACCAGTGCCCCGATGGCGGCGAGGCGGGGCACGCCGCCCTGGCGGCCCACCACGCGGAGCGCCACGACAGCCACGATCGCAATCAACAGACCCAGAAAAAACATGGGGCTATCCTCCTCGATGATGTGTCGATTCCTGTCGGCTCCGGGTCATTGTCCCGTCGAACCGATACCGGTCAATATGACGCGTCGATTCGGCATTTCCCCCCGATCGAACGGCGGCGTCTCCGCGGCGCGACAACCGCGCGCATCCGGTCAGGCCACGATGGAATAGCCGCCGTCCACCACGAGGGTTTGGCCGTGAATCATGTCGGCCAGCGGGGTGCACAGGAAATAGACCACGTTGGCGACATCCTCAGGTGTCGTGAGACGACCGGCCGGCGTACGCCGGCGGGAGTTGTCCAGAATCTCCTCCCGGCGGGGGAAGTGCTTCAGCGCGTCGGTTTCCACCACGCCGGCGGAGACGGCGTTCACATTGATCCCGCGGGGCGCCAGTTCCACGGCCAGGTGACGGACCAGCGATTCCAGGGCCGCTTTCGATGCCCCCACCGCCGCGTAATCGGGGATGGCGCGCACCGCCCCCAGACTGCTCACGGCGATCACCCGCCCGCCGCGTTCGCCCATGAGCGGCATGGCGTGCTGGATCAGGCCGAGCAATGCCCCGGCGTTGATGTCCATGGTCCAATGCCAGTGCCGTTCCGTGAGCTCCACCGCCGGTTTAAGAACGCCCGACGCGGCGTTGCTCACCACGATGTCCAGGCGTCCGAACTCCGTGCGGATCTTTTCGAAGATGCACTCCAGCTGGCCGCGATCCGCCACGTTGCCCTTGATGGGCACCGCCCGGACGCCGAACTGTTCGATGGCCTGAGCCGTCTCCAGCGCCGGGGTCTGGCTGCGCAGGTAGTTGATGGCCACATGGACGCCCTCCGAGGCCAGCTTCATGGCGATGGCGCGACCGATGCCCCGGGAGGCCCCCGTGATCAGCGCGCATTTGTCTGTCAGGTTCATGACTGCTCCTGTTTTCTGCATGATCCGGTCGTTCCGCCGTCGTTCAGGCCCGGTCGCCGACGCCTGCCGACGGCAGGCGGCTGCGGGCCGCCTCGTATTCCGCCAGGAACCGGCGGACGATTTCGCCGGCGGGCAGGATCTCCCGCACCAGTCCGGCCACCTGTCCGATCTCGAGTTCCCCTTCCTCCAGGTCGCCTTCGGCCATGCCCCGCCGCGCCCGTCCCGTGCCCAGCAGGGCGGCCAGTTCGTCCCGGCCGGCCCCGGCCGCCTCGCGTTCCAGCGCCGTTCGGGCAAACGCATTCTTCAGCAGCCGGACCGGGGTCACCCGCTTCAGGGTGAGCACCGTGTCGGTGTCGGCAGCGCCCACCACCGCCGCCTTGAAGGCTGGGTGAGCGGATGATTCCAGGCTGGCGACGAACCGGGTGCCCACCTGCACCCCTTCGGCTCCGAGCGCCAATGCGGCGGCCATGGCGCGGCCGTCACCGATGCCGCCGGCCGCGATCACGGGCACGCGGACCGCATCCGCCACCTGGGGCACCAGCACCAGCGTGGTCAGCTCATCGACTCCGTTGTGGCCTCCCGCCTCGAATCCTTCCGCCACCACCGCGTCCACACCCGCCGCCTCGCACTTGCATGCCAGGGCCACGTTGGGGGCCACGTGGACCACCACGGCTCCGCCCTCCTTCAGGTCGGCGGTGAACTTCTTCGGGCTGCCGGCCGACGTGATCACGATGCCCACACGCTCCTCCAGGCAGATGGCGACAGACTCCGACGCATACTTGTAGATCAGCGGGATGTTCACGCCGAACGGACGGGCCGTGACCCGCCGGGCGCTCCGGATGTGCTCCCGCAGCAGGTCCGGGCGCAGGGAACCGGAGCCGATCACGCCGAGGCCGCCGGCTTCCGAAACGGCGGCCGCCAGCTGCCAGCCCGCGCACCAGACCATCCCTCCCTGGATGATGGGGTGACGGATGCCGAACAGTTGGGTGATTCGCGTGTCCATGAGCTCGAGTGGTTCCATTGTAAACGTCTTGCCTCGATCCGGCAACTTTAGATTCCGCCAGTCCCACAACGGTGCAGCCGAACTGATCGTGTGGTGTCAGAATATTTTACATTCTTCTGATAAATGATGTCAGTAATCCTTACACTTTAATCCCGAATGAAGGATTGAAAAATATAAAATCTTTTTTATCAGTAACATAAATGAACATGTTTTCTGGTTTTCGATTGGCAAGCAAGATGCAGATAGGGAGGTGAGTGTTGTGAGAGGAGAACTTCCATGAGCCAGACAGATTCAATCACCGTCCACAGTTCGAACGGCCAACAGCGTGTCCCGACACCCGCCCGGCCCGCGGATGCCAGCGGCCAGATCCTCATCTTCGATCCGGAAGATTTTTACCGGCAGCACTACTCCCGGCTCTTCCACGCGGCGCTGCGGATCCTGCGCGACCGCCATCTGGCTGAAGACGCCGTCCAGGAAGCGTTCAAGAACATTTTCCTGCACCTGAAAGAATTCCGCGGGGAGAGCCGGATGGAGACCTGGATGACCCGCATCGTCGTCAATGTCTCGCTGGGGTACATCCGCAAACACAAGGTCCGCCTGAAGGGAGAAGTGGCTCTGGATGCCGGGGAAACTCCCCTCGTGGCCCAGCTGCCTGACGCCGGCACCGATCCCTTCACGACCACCCGGCGTCGGGAACTCCGCCAGATTCTGAACCAGGCCATGGGCCAACTTCGGGCCATCCACCGCCAGGTCATCTACCTGCACGACATCCAGCAGCACACCCTGGAGGACATCGCCCGGCTGCTGCGAACGCCCATCGGCACCGTCAAGAGCCGGCTCTTTTACGGCCGCCGCGAGTTGCAGCGCATTCTGGAACAAGTGACCGCCCGCCAGGCATATCACCTATTGTGAGGACGTGACGGCACGACCCACCAAGATCCGGATCCCATCGGGGATCCGGTCTTTTTTTGCGCCTGTGCGAGTGGCGCGTCGACCGGTCAATACCGGTACAGAATCTTGACGATTTCGTCGATGACGGTCTTGGGCGCGTCGTTTCCCGGCGGGACGTTGTTGACGATGACGCAAAAAGCCACCAGCCGGCGGGACGCGGTGCGGACATAACCGGCCATGGAGACCACCGTGGACAGCCGCCCCGTCTTCGCCAGCACATTGCCGGCGGTGCGGCCGTTCAGCCGGTATTTGAGCGTCCCCTCCCGGCCGGCTTCGGGAAGCAGCGCGGCGAAGCGCTCAAAATCGGGCGCCGTAGCGATCAGGCACAGCCAGTCGGTCATCAACCGCGGTGTCACCAGGTTGCGCCGGCTCAGGCCGGAGCCGTCCGCCATGGCGATGTTTTGCCGCGGCTCCATGAGCTGCGGCCACAAGCCGTAAACCGCCTGGATGCCGGCCTCGCGATCGGTGCTTTCGGGCGGCACCTGGCCGCGAGCCAGGTTGCGCAGCAGGACTTCCGCATAATTGTTGATGCTGCGTTCCATCACCGGCACCAGGATCTGCTCCAGGGGCTGACCCTCGATCACGGCCAGCCGCGTCCCCGGCTCCGGCGGCGGGGCATCGGGGAGGTAGGCCCGGCGGTACCGCGCCCCGGCCCCGCCACTCACCGGCACACCCAGCCGCAGCAGTTCATCCCGGATCCAGCGGGCGGCGGTCAGTGCGGGATCGCTGACGGCCACGCGGAGCACCCGTCTGGACGCTCCGCTTGGAAACCGGCCGCTCACGATGAATTCGTCGGTGTCGAACGGCTTGTAGACGATGAGATCGTCCGCACCGGCGCTCCGGGCGGTCACGGCGAGATTTCGCACCTGGGACTGCAGAAAGGCGGGCACCGCCTCGATCTGGGGTGGCTGGCCGGGCTCGCCGGGCGTGATCCGCAGCTCCATGATGCCATCATTCAGGGCCAGTGCGCTGACCTTGGCGCCGTACGCCCACTGGAACTCCTCCCAGCTCCAGTCGGGACCGTACGGTTCGTCGAGCTGGGCGGTGGCGTCGCCGATGACGTCGCCCTCGACCTTCCGGATCCCCGTCCGCCGAAGCAGTTCCAGAACGAACGACTGCACCGGACGCGCCGGATCGTCTTCGAAGAAACGGAATGACCACGATGGGTCGCCGCCACCGCGAATGATCAGCGGGCCGCGCAGGGTGCCGTCCTTGTCCAGCCGGCCGGTGGTGGCAATCTCGGTCCGGAAGCGGTGGTCAGGGCCGAATGTCCGCCACGCCGCGTAGCCGGTGAGGAGCTTCTGGATGGACGCCGGCACGAACAGGCGGCGCTCGTTCCACGCGTAGAGCGAGGTGCCTTTCTGGACATCCATGACGGACACGCCCCAGAATCCGGGCGGATGGCCGGGCCGGTCGAGCACTTTCTTGATCTGTTTGGCGACCTGGGCCCCCGACAGGTGGTCGGCGGCGGGAGCCCCAGCAGCGGTCGGCGCCAAGCCCGCCAGCAGCAGTGCCAGGAACAGGAGGAGTCTCCGGCAAGCCACGGTCGGATGCGCCCGGGCCCCCATCTCAATCCTGCTGAACATGGAAGATGAAATTGTCCGTGAAGCGGAACCGGCCCACGTGGGCCACCACATAGACCAGGGCGTCCCGGGTCACCCGTTCCAGCGGTTCCAGGTTGCCCGGGTCCAGGATGCCGACAAACCGGACGTGCAGCAGGGGCTCGCGGCCCATCAGCTCATGCATCCGTTGGATGATCCTGGCAGCCGACTTCTCGCCGGCCATGAGCTCCTCCCGAGCGGCGCCCAAAGCCTGGCAGACTTTCAGGGCGACGCCTTTTTCGGCGTCGCCGAACAGCCCGTGGAACGACGAGTACGGCAGGCCGTTCTCGTCGCGCACGGTGGGACTCAGCACGGGCTCGGTCCGCAGGTCGAGGTCTCTGATCAGGCGTTTCAGGATGAGGAAGTCGAGGTAGTTTTTTTGCGCCACGAACACGAAATTGGGTCGGAACAGATTCATGGCCTGGAGATAGACGGTTGCCAGACCGGTCAGGTACTGGTCGGTCTCGATGCCCCGGAAGCGCTGATCCAGTTTGTCGAGGCGCACATGGGTGCGGTGATCCATCGGGCGCAGCTCCTCGCGGCCGGGGAAACAGGCATAATCCACGCCTTCCGACGCGAGCAGCTCGATATCCGCCGGGCGTTGTTCCTTGAGGCGGAGCAGCGTCTCATCGTCCTGGACGAGGGCGGGGTTAGCGTAGACCATCACCAGCACGGAATCGGCCATCTCGCGCGCCTTCCGGATCAGGGCCAGGTGCCCCTCGTGCAACAGGCCCATGGCGGAGACGAAACCCAGTTTGGTTTCGCCGGACTGGAAACGAGCGGCCATCTCCCGGATCTGATTGGGTGATTCCAGGATTTTCATGGGTCATCCCCGCGCGGGCGGCGCATAGTACTGCAAACCCGTCACGTTCTTGAACCGCAAAAACTTGATGAAATCGTCGGTTTTGGCGCCGGTCACGGTGAAATCGATCTGCTCGGTTTCCAGCACCAGGACCGGAACGCGCGTCCGCTGCTGGTATTGGAAAAAGAAGTGCTCGTAGGCCTGGATGAGATCCTTCAGGTAGGACGGCGGGATCCGTCCCTCCATCGGAACATTGCGTCGCTCGATCCGCTCCAGCAGGGTGACGACATCCGCCTTGAGATAGATGACCAGGTCGGGCTGGATGAGGTAGTCCGACATCGCCTCGTACAACTTGTTGTAGATGACCAATTCCTCGTCATTGAGGTTCAGGCAGGCGAACAGCTTGTCCTTCTCCAGCAAGAAATCCGAGATGACCGGGGCGGGACTGGGAGACTGCCGCGTCAGCTCCCGCATCAGCGTCCATCGCTGGGCCAGAAAAAAGAGCTGGGCCTTGAACGCGGCGCCCGGCTGTCCATCATAGAAGGCGGTGATGTGGGGATTTTCCCACGGCTGGTCCAGCACCGCCCGGCCCTGAAATTCTTCCGCCAATCGCTTGGCCAGAGTGGTTTTCCCCACGCCGATGGGCCCTTCGATGACGAGGTACTTGAAATTCATAACACTCGGAAATATTAGGGTTTAGCCACAGGCCGGATTATAGAGGAAGGCCGGGCCATTTGCAATACCATTCCACGGCATGCCGGTCGTCGCATGCGGCCAGCAGCTGCGTGACGGTCCGACCGAGCACGGGATGCCGCACGTTGGGAGCGATTTCCGCCAGCGGCACCAGCACGAACCGCCGCCGGGCCATGCCGGGGTGGGGAATGATCAGATCGGACTCGGCGATCACATCCCGGCCGAACAGAAGGATGTCGATGTCAAGCGGCCGGGGCGCGTTGCGTTCGGCCGGCCGCCGCCCCGCGGCGGCTTCCGCCGACCGGATCAGCGCCAGCAGCTCCCGCGGCTTCAAGCGGGTCAGCAGGCCGGCCGCGGCATTGAGGTAATCAGGCTGGGGCGGTCCGCCCACGGGTTCGGTTCGGTAGAGCGAGGATACGGCGGTCACCTTCACCCCGCCGGCAGCCAGACGGGCCAGTCCCGCCGCCAGACCGGCTTCGCGATCGCCCAAGTTGGCGCCAAACCCCACCCAGACCGTCCTCAAAAAAATCTCCGGCCCAGTTTCTGGAGTGTCCCGAAATCGCCGATGCCGCGCAGATACATGGCGAAACGAATGTCACCCGAATCCCGCCGGTTGGCGATGTCGAACTTGGTGTATTCCACCGAAAACCCGATGCAGTCAAAATAGTAATTGGTGCGGATGTAAAAATTGTCGAGGTTGCTGTTTTCCAGGTTGAACGAGACATTGGCTTCGATGCTGAAACCCTGGTAAGGCCTGCCCAATCCCACCGAGGTTTGCAGGTAGTCGTTGTCCACCAGCTGGTCGCCCTCGGTGTAGA
>Ga0302252_1002104_pt1 | contig 9982 bp, 6 predicted proteins | sample AAG_RA_Leu_MG_FD_193511 | JGI IMG/M metagenome (GOLD analysis project Ga0302252, IMG submission 193511) | Enriched activated sludge microbial communities from anaerobic digester in WTTP, New Holstein, Wisconsin, United States - AAG_RA_Leu | ecosystem: Engineered > Bioreactor > Anaerobic >...
TCATAACGCAACCTGAGCAATGACAAATGCCAGGATAAGCTTTTGGAATACTCGATTGTGTTGATCGGCAAGCCGAAACAAGCCACCAAGGCAGCGTATTCCGGCTTGCAAAGATAGTGTAACTCATCTTCTGGATAGTGCTTGTGCAGAAGAGCGCAAAGCGGCTGAGTTAGGATGATGTCGCCCAGAGAACTAAGCCTGATAATCAGAATCTTCATTTACAGGGTTTCAAGCAGCTCAGGAACCTGGGCCATAACCTCGCTAAGCTTGTCGATAGCTTTGCCGCCAGCCATTGCTAGATCCGGCTTTCCGCCACCTTTACCATCAAGCCTGGCAGCCAGGGCAGCTACAAGCTTGCCGGCATGAAAACGGCCAAGTAAGTCAGAGCTGACTATACAAACGATATTCAGACGGTTTTCATAAACATTAAAAAGCAGGGCAAGGGTAGCATTCAACTTTGCCTTTAGGCTTTCGGCCAGGGCTTTCAGAGCATCTGGGTTATCCAGGGAAATCTGTTGGTTAATCAGATGATAGTTGTCCCGAAGCTGGCCAGTGGAGATAAGATCCTGTACCAATGCCTCTCCGGCTTTGGCTTGCAGACCTGCAATGGTATTTTCCAGGCTTCTTTGCTGTTCCAAAATCATTTCGAGCTTCGCTTCCAGGTTATTCATCGGACTATGCAGTTTGTTTGCCAGGCGGGTAAGGGTTTCTTGCAGGCTTTCCACCCAGGATTCCGCTGCTGAACCTGTAATAGCTTCAATTCTCCTGATTCCCGCAGCTGTGGAGCTTTCGGACAAAACCTTAAAAAACCCAATATCACCAGTTGCTCTTACATGCGTTCCTCCGCAAAGCTCTGAGGAAAACACGCCGATTTTAACAACCCGCACTTCCTCTCCATACTTTTCTCCGAAAAGAGCCATGGCGCCTTCTTTGCGGGCAGTTTCGATATCCTGAATGCTGGTATCAACAGGCAGGTTATTGCGAATTGCTTCGTTCACGATTCTTTCCACAAGCTGCAATTGCTCATGATTCACGGCCTGAAGATGGGTAAAATCAAAACGCAGATAATCCGGATGTACGTATGATCCCTTTTGCTGCACATGATCACCCAGCACTTGCCGCAAGGCCTTGTGCAACAGGTGAGTAGCCGTGTGATTTCGAGCTGTATTGGCTCTGCGGTGGCTGTTGATTTCAGCCCGCACAGGTTTGGCTTCGATTCCCCCTTTTAACAAAGTACCATAATGCAGAATATAGTCGTCCACCTTCCTTACTTCGCTTATCTCGATTTCAAAGCTGGATGAGACAATAATCCCCGTATCGGCAACCTGTCCTCCCGATTCGGCGTAGAATGGGGTTTTGGCCAGTTGTACAACTACTTTGCCCTGATCATCCAGAGTCCAGCGTTGAATCTGGGTATCCAAGCTGGTTTCCTGGTATCCGGCAAATTCGGTAGGGCTCAGAGAGCTAAATTCAATCCAGTTATCAAGGGTGTTTTGCCTACCAAACTTGCTGGCATTGCGGGCTCGTTGGCGTTGAGCATCCATTTCCTGGTTAAAACCAGCCTGGTCTACGCTCATACCCTTCTCTTCGGCCAGCAGCATTGTTAAATCCAAGGGGAAGCCATAGGTATCATACAACAAAAAGGCATCTGCACCGCTGATTAATTTGCCATCCAGTTTCGCGCACAAATCATTGAAAATCTCCAGACCAGTGTCCAGAGTTTTATTGAACCTTTCTTCCTCAGCTTTCAATACCATCTTGATATAATCTTCTTTGCCGTTCAATTCGGTGAAATGATGACCCATCAGGCCGACTACTGAGTCAACCAGAGTGTGCAAAAACGGTTCGGCAAAACCCAGCAATCGCCCATGCCGGGCTGCTCGTCTCAGTATCCTGCGAAGAACGTAACCACGTCCTTCATTGGAGGGAAAACCTCCGTCAGCCAGGGCAAAACACAGGCAGCGCAGGTGATCAGCGATAACCCGGTGCGACATTCCAGTTTCCTGGGAATAAGCTACTCCTGAAAGCTGAACCAAGCGCTCGATGATAGGCATGAAGAGGTCTGTCTCGTAGTTGCTGCCCTTATCCTGCAGAACTTGGGTTACGCGTTCCAGTCCAGCTCCAGTATCTACGAACTTGTGCTTCAACGGCGTAAGAGACTTGTCTTCTTCGCGGTTGTATTGGACGAAAACCAGGTTCCATAACTCTATATAGCGTGCACAGTCGCCATTTACCCTGCAAACGTGTCCTTCTATATGCTGCTTGTCGCAGTGTTGTGCTCCCCGGTCTATATGTATTTCTGAGCAGGGTCCGCAAGGTCCAGTCTCCCCCATTTCCCAAAAATTGTCTTTATCCCCATGATAGCTAATGTGATCTTCAGCGATATCTGTGAGCTGTTTCCAGAGCTCGAAAGCTTCCTGGTCAGAATCGTGCACTGTGGCGTAGAGATTCTGTTTGGGGAGATGCCAAACTGAAGTTAGAAGTTCCCAAGCCCACGAAATGGCTTCGGGCTTATAATAATCACCAAAGCTCCAATTCCCCAGCATTTCAAAGAACGTATGATGATATCCATCTTTTCCCACTTCTTCGAGGTCGTTGTGCTTACCGCCAGCCCGGATGCATTTCTGGCTATTCACCGCTCTGGGAAGTGAGATTTCTCGCTGTCCCAAAAAAATACTCTTAAATTGGTTCATCCCCGCATTAGCAAATAGCAAAGTGGGGTCGTCGACAGGTATTACTGGAGAAGAAGGCACAAAGCTGTGCCCTTTTTCCAAAAAGAAATTGATGAATGAGTTGCGGATTTCTTTGCTAGTGAGCATGCTTTAATCTTCCAGAGAGTCGTAGTTTTCAATAATCCATTTTTCAGCGCTCCAGGCAGCGATAGCCCCATCGCTGGTAGCCGTTACAACTTGTCGCAAAACTGTGTGCCTGATATCGCCAGCTGCGTAGATTCCTGGGACATTGGTATGCATATTCTCATCGGTAAGCACGAATCCCGCGCTATCCAATGCCAGGCGTGATTCCAGAAGCTCGTTGTTGGGCAGGATTCCCACATAGATAAAGATGCCATCCACTGGCAGATGGGTGATCTGGTTGGTTTTACGATTATAAATCTCAAGTTCTCGCACCTTGTCTTCACCTCGGATTTCCTGCACCACGCTATCCCATATAAACTCCATCTTTGGGTTCTTGAAAGCGCGTTCCTGGATTATCTTTTGAGCCCTGAGGCTGTCCCGGCGATGAATCACATGTACTTTCTTGGCAAAGCGGGTTAGGAACAGACCTTCCTCTATAGCCGAATCGCCGCCACCGACCACAGCTACAACCTTATCACGGTAAAGTGCTCCATCACAAGTGGCACAATAAGATACACCCCGACCGGTAAACTGCTCTTCACCAGGAACGTTTAGACGACGGGGATGCGCTCCAGTACAGATAATCACAGATTTTGCGCGGTATTTGCCCTCTGCCGTTTCCACGATTTTACAAAGCCCTTCAAGGCCAATAGCGGTTATTTCTTCCTCGATGAATTCTGCTCCAAATCGCTCAGCCTGGAGATGCATTTTTTCAGTCAGGTCAAATCCAGCGAGCGGTTCCTCGAAACCAGGATAGTTCTCCACTTCATCGGTTACGTTTATTTGACCTCCAATCATGGCTTTTTCGAAGATCGCTGTCTTTAGACCGCCCCGGGCACTGTAAATGGCTGCACTAAGCCCAGCAGGGCCTGCACCAACTATTATAACGTCGTATTTCATGGTTTCCTCTCAGTTCTTAATCTAAACTACTCCATAGCTGCCATGTTATACAAGGCGATGGAGATTGTGGTAAACATCCATGCTGATGCATTGCTCCTATGTAAGTGCCATCCGGGGTAGATTACTACAAGCTCAGGCTTGTTCCAGAGCTTCCCTGAAGATCACGATGGCCTGGGCGAATTTGCTGCGCAGCTCAGAAACATGCTTGCTAAGCAAATACTCCTTTTCGATCTGCTGCAAGCGGGCATACAGGCTATCCTTGATCTCTTCGAAGGGTACGTACTCAGGCTCCCTTTTATCCAACAGCATCAGGATATGATATCCGTATTGGGATGTGAAAGGCTGGCTGATCTCGCCAAGCTGTAAGCTGAAGGCAATCTTGTCGATTTCCGGGAGCATCTTGCCACGTTCAAACCAGCCCAGATCTCCGCAGTCTGAGCTGCTTGGGCATTCAGAGCATTCCATGCAATAATCTGCAAAATCACGCTCGTTTTTGATCTCTGACCTAATGGTTTCGGCCTTTTGTTTCGCAGAAACGCCCAAGCCACGAATCAGGATGTGGGCGCAGTGGACTTGTTGAGGCTTAACGAAGAATTCTTTGTTCTCGTTGTAGAATTCTCTCAGTTTGTCTGTCGTCAGAGGAAGTGAATCAGGACACAGGACCTGCACGTATTTTTTTATGGTCAACCGGCGACGGAGCAAGATTTCCAGTTCTTGAGCGGTCAAAACCTGCAGATCCGAGCCTTTCAAGCCAAACGGCTCATCTTCTTCGATTAGTTCCAATAGTGCTGCGTCGTACTCTTCATCGCTGATCTCGATTCCCAGTTGGTTGGCCTGAGATAGCAGTAAACATCTGTCTATCAAGCGTTCCAACGCTTGCATCAAGCTTTGCTGGTTATCTGGAAGATTCAGCTTGGCACATTCTCTTTCCAGATCGCGCCTGCTGATTTCAAATTCGATTACTTTGGCCACAATTTGCATTTTTTTGCCTCGGAGTATTCAACCTCAAATCGTCGTATCATTTCTGATATGGTAATCGCACTGGAGTCTAATGTCAAATCAAAACTGCATTTTCGGTACCAGGTAACCTGCCTTTTGGAATAATTACGATGATGCTGGGCTGCGAGATCTGTGCAGTCCTGCAAGGATGCCCGGTTTTCAAAAGCTGGGATAAACTCCTTGTAACCCAAGCTGTTAAGACCTGGAGAATGAAAATCATATCCCATTTTCAATAGCTCAGTAATCTCATCCAGCAAACCATTTTCAATCATCAGCCGCATTCGCTGGTCAATTCTTTTATAAAGCCAGGCTCGGAGTGGATCGATCAAAATGCGAAACGCAGTCAAACGCGTTGCACGATTTTGTCGGCGCCAATGTTCACTGAGAGGAATTCCGGTTCCCAAGGCCACTTCCAGACCTCGTAGTATTCTCTGAGGATCGTTTGGGCTGATCTTCATGGCAAAATCCGGATCTAGCTGCTGGAGTTCAGCAAAAAGTGAGTTTAATCCTTCTGTTTTGAGCCGGTTCTGCAGATGTTCACGCAGAGCGGGATCTTGCTCAGGCAGTTCAAACAAACCTTGCAACAGAGCTCTGATATAGAGTCCTGTGCCCCCACAGACTATCGGAACAATTCCCTTCTGGTTCAGATTCTCGATTATAATTCGGGCGTCTTTGGTAAAAGCTCCCGCGTTATAGCTTTGGCTGGGGTCGATGATATCAATTAGATGATGCCTTACTCGCCGTTGTTCTTCCAGATTTGGCTTTGCAGTGCCAATATTCAAATAACGATAAACCTGTCTGGAATCTGCAGATATAATCTGAGAACCAAGATTTTCAGCCAGAGCCAGAGCAAGAGCTGATTTTCCGGAAGCGGTGGGGCCTTCTATCGTTATGACATTTATCATAAGGTGCGTTTGAATTTCTTTTCGAAGTCAGTTATCGGCATTTTCAAGATCAAGGGGCGTCCATGCGGGCAAAAATATGGCACCTTACATGCAAAGAGCTCGTTAATCAGGTTCAGCATTTCTCTGCGGGTAAGCTTATGATTGGCTTTTATTGCTGCTTTGCAGGCAATGGATTTGGCCAGGCTGTCGCGAAAATCGGTGGAAATCTCCATTTCCTCTTCCAATTGCTTCAAAATCTCGATAAACACTTTCCCACCTTCAAAATCACCCAACTCAGCGGGAATTTCCTCAATTACCAGTGAGTCGCCACTGAATTTTTTTAGCACAAAACCGATCTTTTGCAGCAATTCCAAATTGGCTTCCACCTGGTCTTTTATCTCGGCCGCGATATAAGGCGGGATATCTATAACCAGAGGGATTATCAGCTTTTGCCGGGTTGCTGGGGCGCCACCACTGCGATGGATCAACTTTTCGTAGATAATCCTCTCATGAGCTGCATGCTGATCTATGATCACCAAGCCATCCTCGACCTGGATAAAGATATAGGTATTATGCAGCTGCCAGGGGTTGATGTAGTCCTCTTCGTTCTTTAAAAGGATATCAAACTTCAGTTTGTCGTTAGGCAGGTCGGGCAAGACTTCCAGTTGGTCTGTACCTGGCTTGGCGGGATTGTATATGGGAATATCCAGGGGCCGAGAGTCGGGACGGAGAAAATCTGCCTGGTAGAGATTGCCAAACTCCTTTTTGTACTCCGAGTAGCGGGGCAATTCCACATTGCTTACGAAAATATCCCGCTCGGCAGAGCTGACTTTGGGTTGATTGGGTAGCTGCAAAAACTTGCTGCGGGCAGAGGCAAACTTTGCTTCCTCATAATCCTTCAGCCCCATGGTAACCGTTTCCAAAACCAGGCTGTGAACCAGATTATTCTCGCGGAAACGCACTTCGTTTTTTGCCGGATGTACGTTCACGTCAATCTGATCTGGAGGAACCTTGATGAAGAGGATATAGGGCGGCGTAATCCCCTTTTGCCAGGCGCGGGTTTTCAAAATAAAGGGTTCATATGCAGCTTTGATGCTGTGCCGCACTGTTTTGTCGTTTATGAAGCGGCCATTGATAAACACGTATTGCGCATCAATCAGGCTTTCCTGCTTATCTTCCAGACCAAAAATATAGCCCTCGGCAATGTATTCACCCCGGGTGCCATGAATCTTGATCACATCTTCGGAGAAGAAATTCTGGCCAAAAACCTCCATCATGCGCTGATCACGGTCTTCCGTGGCTATGTAAGCCAGTTTATCCCGGCCGTCAACTACCAGCTTGAAGCTTACTTCTGGATACAGAATCGCCTGATAATGTAAATACTTCAATATGTAGCGCAGTTCGACGGCTGCGGTTCTTAGAAACTTCCTACGGGCTGGCAGGCTCTTAAAAAGACCTCTAACGGTGATTGCCGTGCCTGGGTTGGCCGAAGTCTTGCTCACATTCAGCAGCTTTCCTGAAGAATACTCCAGCACGGTTGCCATCTCATCTTCAGCGGTGCGGGTAAGAAGATGCAGATTCGACACTGAAGCGATGGACGGCAGCGCTTCACCTCTGAATCCCAGGGAGCCAATATGGATAATATCTTCCACAGTGCGGATTTTGCTGGTGGCATGCCTTTCAAAAGCCAGCAGCGTATCATCGTAGCTCATCCCAAAACCATTATCGATAACTCTGATCAGGTCTTTCCCCCCATTTTCCACTACTACAATTATGCTAGAAGCGCCTGCATCAAGAGAGTTCTCCACCAGTTCTTTCACTACCGAGGCGGGACGTTCGATCACTTCTCCAGCCGCGATTTTATTGCGGACATCTTCGGCCAGGATGTTTATTTTCGTCATATCCTCGTCCTTAGTAGCGGAAAATGCTTCCGTTAGTGAATTCCCTGATTATCGAATTGTAGGGCACCAAGGCATCGGAGATATCCTTGCAATGACAGATCATGTTTATCAATCGCTGCGCCTCAGTGTAGGCCGATGAGCCCGGAGAAACATGGTGCAAAAGCTTCCAGGCATGCTTGCGCAGAACTCCCAGTTCATAGGTCAAACTGCTGTTGAACATATAGTCTGCATTCTCCTGATAAGGAAAGATGTTTTGCTCTTCGCCCTCTCTCACGTCTTTCCAGCGAAGCATGGTTTCTTCGGCGCTATAGCCTCGATACTGGTGGTCGCGGATTATTCTGCGCAACAACCGGCAATCAGTTGTGGGGATTCGATTGTGATTATCGATATTCAGTTGATTAAGCGCAGAGATGTATACCTTCACCTTACGGTTTGCAGGGATCTCTGAAGTAAGGGTATCGTTCAGTCCGTGAATCCCCTCCATGATGATTATATTGTCTTTGCCGAGTTTCACGTATTTATTGCTTCTGCGACGCACTCCACGAGTAAAATCGTAGCGGGGTAGCTCGATCTGTTCCCCTTCCAGAAGCTGAGTTAACTGCAAATTCAAAAATTCAAGATCCATGGAATATATGGATTCAAAATCGTAATCTCCATTAGCCTTGCGAGGGGTTTTGTCCCGCGAGAGGAAATAATCGTCCATTCCGATCACTATGGGCTTTGCCTTGCAGGCCTGGAGCTGCACGCCCAGGCGTTTGGCAAAAGTGGTCTTGCCAGATGAGGAGGGGCCTGCGATCAGAACTATCTTCACATCCTTTTTGGTTACTATGTCCGCGGCGATTTCCGCGATTTTTTTCTCATGTAAGGCTTCTTCCACCAGGATGAACTCGGAGATTTCGTATTCGTCGGTCAGTTTATTGATGTCTATTATGTTGTGAACCCGCAGGATATCCAGCCATTTGTCGTGTTCCTGATGTAAGGCAAAGACCTTTTTGGGCAAAACAAAGGGTGGCATGTTATCGGGTTTTTCCTGATTTGGAAAGCGAAGAATGAATCCAGGTGCGTGATATATTATCTGGAAATTACTGATCATGCTAGTGCGGTCGGCCAGGGGACGAATGAAGCGATCGTAATATTTGCCGCAGCGATAAACGGAAACACTGTCCTGATAGTTATACTTCAGATTCTTGATTACATCCTTGCGTCCCATCGCGCTGAAGATGTCCAGAGCTTCGTCGGTTCTCACTTCTATTCTGTCGATGGGCAGGTCGCTGGCCACAATCTGCATCATTTCCGTTTGCAAACGGGCGCAATCCTGTTCCGTCCAATGATCGGTGTTAAACACCTCGCAAAACACCCCATCTCCGATAGAATGTTCCACCACCAGGGAGTGTTCGTTTCCCAGTAGAGTATTCAGGGCCTTGGCCATGATAAAGATGGCGGAGTCCTGATATATGCGATAACCTTCGGGGTGCTGATAGGTAATGCAATTAATCAGAGTTTCCCGATCGGGAGTGTATTCCTCATTGACATATTCGCGGTGATTTATTTTATAGGATAACACAGTTGTGCGGTCAATATCCGAGTTTTTGATAATCCGGGCGATCGAAGCCGGCTTATCCAGTTCCAGCAGACTGTGTTTGATGCCATTTAATCTGAGATCTATTATCATGATCCATCCTTTGTCGGTTTATAGAGGAAGTCAAGATTAAAAAAGGCCATATTTAGTCAAGACAATAGGAGAATACGCAAGATGACAAAACAGAATCGCAAGCAGCGGCTTACCAGAGAGATAATCAGGTTGTGGGGCATAGTTTTCGCCAGCCTTTTCTTTGCCATGGGCTATTCCTGGTTTTTGCTGCCTTACAATATGGCTCCCGGTGGAGTAGGCGGATTGTCGCAGGTGATAAACTATTTCTTCGGCATCCCAAACGGAATTTCCATGATTCTGATCAATCTGCCTTTGTTTGTGGTCAGTTTTCTATTTATCGGCAAATCATTTGGCAGCAAAAGCATTTATGGCATGCTGGTCTGTTCTCTGATGACTGATTTGCTTAGCTTTCCGGTTTTACATCGGTTGGGTATCATTAAGGACCTCGCAGCCTATACTCATATCGTAAATGGCAGAGTGATCCATGCCATGCTTGGCCCACAAGATATCTTGCTTTCCGCCATTGCCGGATCAGTCCTTCTGGGGATTGGCCTGGGACTGATTTTCAGGTTTAGGGGTTCCACAGGGGGAACCGACATTCCGGTGGCTCTCATCAAGCAAAAAGCCAATCTGTCCATAGGAACCGGCTACTACATCGTAGAAACAGGCATCATTCTCTTGGTGGCTATCGTCTTAAGAGATCCTAAACTGCTTATCTGGGGCTATATAAACCTCTTCATAACCACGAAGATCACCGATCTGGCGAGCGAAGGTCTCCCATACATCAAAGGC
>Ga0302252_1002106_pt1 | contig 9968 bp, 11 predicted proteins | sample AAG_RA_Leu_MG_FD_193511 | JGI IMG/M metagenome (GOLD analysis project Ga0302252, IMG submission 193511) | Enriched activated sludge microbial communities from anaerobic digester in WTTP, New Holstein, Wisconsin, United States - AAG_RA_Leu | ecosystem: Engineered > Bioreactor > Anaerobic >...
GCGCTATATTCTTTATCGGTGATCAGAAAAATTTAACTATAATGATATACATCGAATATTTGGATTAAAAAGGGGGAAGCAAGGTGATTGGATTGAAGGAAGGAAATTGTGGAAGAATTCTTTTTGTCTGTATTTTTCTGATAGTGATGCTTATTTGTTCATCTCAGGCCATTACCACCAAGGACCTGTTGACGGCGGGAAATGCTAAAAACTCCGGGGCTATGGCGTCTATTGCAGGCTCCATGAATCAGCCACCCATAGCCAAGAGCCTGACTCCCGACGTGGAGGGCCCGCTGACAGCGGGCTCTTCAGTAACCTGGACCGGCTTTGCCTACGATCCGGAAGGAGACAAGCTGCTCTATCAGTTCTGGATCAATGGCCCAATGACCGGGAATGCCTGGAAGCCGATGACCAACTGGGATGTGAATAACAGTTGGAACTGGACTACCAGCCCGCTCGATACCGGCACCAATATCATAGAAGTGCGGGTGAGGGATGAGCGCCATGAGGGGCCCTGGGGGCACGACAGTCACATCAGCGCGGAATATGGCATCATCAATTTAGCAGGTGCCGGCGGCGGCTCAAGGTTGAACTTGAAACCCACCATCCTGAGCGTCAAATCAGATCGCAAGAGCCCTCAGTACAGGGGCACAAAGGTCACCTGGACCGCAAAGGCCTCTGATCCGGATAAGGATACCATCTTATTCCAATTCGTCCTCAAAGGGCCTTCAACCGAAGAGCAATGGCTGCCCATGACCAACTGGACCACCAGCAATGTCTGGACCTGGGATACCGGCACCTTCAGGGCCGGTGCATATATGATTGATGTTTGGGTAAGAGACGGCTACCATGCGGACATGGAGTACTCTGATGCCTCAATGATGACTCCGTTTGTGGTGATGCAGAAAGCAATAATTTTGTGAATGGACAGGTGTCCTGCATGAGTGCGCCTCGTTCTGGCGCCTCTAATCTTTTCGCCTGAGCAGCAGGATGATGACTCTGGATCATTTCATCCTGCCTGCATGGGCCTCTTCTACTCCCATCGATATGGATTTGCTATCTGCGAAGCCTTACCGCCTCTATCCCTTGTACTCTCCGCCCACCAGCTCCCGGATGCGCTCTGCGATCTTGGGTCCCACCAGGGCCACCTGCCGCAGCTCCTCCTTCGATGCCGTCATCACCCGCTGGATGGATCCGAAATGGCGCAGCAGGTTCCTGGCTACTCTAGGCCCCACGCTGGGTATGGCGGATATTAGATACTCCTGCTGCTCCTTGAGCGTCCTGGCCGTCTTGTGGCCGTGCGCCTTGGGCTCCCGTCCTTCTTTTTTCTCCTTGCTTATCAGGAGGGCGATGATCCTGGCCGTATCATCCTGATCTTCCGTAGGAATGATGGGCACACCATAATCAATCGCTACCGAGGCCATGGCTCCCTGGATGGAGGCGGGGCTCATCTGGGTGCTGTAAAAGTCCCTGCCCTCCAGGATCAAAATCGGACGATCATAGGTCCTGGCCAGGTCTGCCATCTGCCGGAAGAGATTCCTCTGGGGGTCGATAATCGATGATACGAAGTCTGATGCGGTCTTGCGCTCCACCGCCACGCGCTCGCTGATGACATAGTCCCCCACCTCCAGGTTGCGCAGGGTCACCTCCAGGCCCATGCTCTCCAGCAGCTTGGCCATATCCCGCTCCCTATAATCCACAAATATAGATCCTGGACCTGGTGGGGTGGCTTCTGCCCCCGAGCCGCCTGCCTGCCCCTCCTGATCTCGTCCTTTTCCGTCTGCCTCTCCATCTTCTGCCTCCACCCTCCATCCCTTTTCCCAATCGGCGATACTCTCTCTTATCTTCCTGCCTGCCCGGCTGGAGGCAGCATCCTCAGGACCGACGCTCTTCTCCTCTATCTGATTGGCTCGACCTTTCTCCGATCGGGAAAGGATATCTCCGCTCAGATCTCTGATCTGGCGGTTCATGGTCTTCTCCTTGCGGTCGGATATCCAGTAGTAAGCCTCATCCCGGGTTCCCCTGGCCATGAGCACCACTACCCGTCCCGCCCTGGCCCGGCCTGTCCTGCCCTTGCGCTGGATGCTGCGAATCTCGGAGGGGACCGGCTCATAGAATAAGACCATATCCGTGGCCGGAATGTCTATACCCTCCTCGCCTACCGAAGTGGCTATGAGAACATTGAACTCGCCGGACCGGAATTTTTGCAGTATCTCTGCCTGCTTTTTCTGGCTCAGCCCTTGATCATGATCCCGGCTGGCCTGGCCCACAAAACGCACCGCCCGGATCTCAGGATCGCCCTTCAGGAACTGGAGGAGCGCAGTGGCTGTATCCCGGTAGTTGGTGAAGACCATGATCCTCGAATCCGGATTGGCCTCTATCTGCTCCAGAAGTATCCTCCTGGCCGCAGCGGGCTTGGGATGCTCTGCCTTGAGATCGGCCAGAGCGACCATAATTCGCCGAAACCTGGGGTCCTGAATTATGCGGCGCGAGGCCTTGGAGCCGCTCCTGGAGAGCGCTTCCCCCTCCAGCCTCTGAAAATACCTGGCCAGAGCATCCGGTCCCTGAGTCTCCGCCAACTCCACGGCGTGATAAAGCTTTAGTATCTCCGCCAGAATAGAAATGGCAGCGAAGGTGCTCTTATTGGTGGAAACCCTTGCAGAGGACATCAGGGATGCCTGCAAGCCCAATAGCTCCTTTTTAGACGACCTTATGCTTATGCCCAGGGGGCTATCTCCCAGCCGGTTCAGCGCATCAATTCTGGTCTGAAGAAGATCCTGAATACAGCTGCGTATGGCCAGAAGTTCCCTCGGCACAGTGAGCTTGACCCATTCTATCTCCCTTTCGTGAACAAACAAGGCGACATCCGGATCACTCTCCGTCCTGGTCTGGATCTTCTCAATGCCAAGGTTGCTGCAGATCTCGGCTATCTTCTCGCTCTGGCTTCCCGGGCTGGCGGTGATGCCCATGATCAGGGGACTGTTGGCCTCGCGACGGTAGCGTTCGGCGATATAGACATAGGCATAGCTTCCCACTGCTCGGTGAGCCTCATCGAATATGATCAGGGAGACATCGGCAAGATCGATTCTGCGGGAGAGTATATCATTTTCTATAACCTGCGGCGTGGAGACCACAATGCTTCCTCGGTCCCAAAGCTCCATCCTGACCTCCGGCGGGCTCTCTCCGGTCATCATTACCACCCTGTCCCCATCCCTCAGCACGCGCTTTAAGAATGATGCATGCTGCTCCACCAGGGGCTTGGTCGGCGCCAAAAAGAGGACCCTGCCCTTGTCCATTCTGGCCAGAAGAACCATCAGGGCGATAACCGTCTTGCCCAGGCCAGTGGGCACTACAATAAGACTGGAGGCCTCTAGGGCCTGAGCGGCCAGATCCATCTGAAATAGCCGCTTTTCCACGGTTTGAGGCAGCAGACGGGGATGCTCCAGATATACGGCCATGAGTTTCCTTGCGGTTTTCATCGTATTATATCTTCGTCTGAGCGGCGCATTTAGCGCGAAGGTACTCCTTTCCTTCTCCTCTCGCCGCGAGTCCTCAGGGCATGATTGAGGCACTGTTCGGCCTGGCCTATTCCATTGATAGGTTGATTGATGCACATTTATTAATTGTATTATATCATTTCTTCTATACTTGTCCTGGCATCTTCGCCTAGCGCTTTCCTTGGATCGGCCATTGAACTGCTGGCATAGCCTGGTTCAAAGGTTAAATTTATATAATATCAAAGTATCAGTTTGATAGAAGAGCTAAAAAAGGCTCATTTAGTGAAATAGCTTAATTTGATCGCTTAAAGGAAACGGGGGCGAAAAGAAAAATGAAGGGAGTAATAGTAGTAGTATCTGTACTGGTGCTTGCCCTTATGGGGGGTTGCGGCATTGTGCTCGCCAATCCGCCACTGGTCCCGCCAATACAGTATGAACAGTTCTGTGAAGCACAAAAGGTAGCAGGAACTGGCATTGTGGACGTCAGCACATCTATCGTGGATAAGAAGATTGCTCTTGAGTATTACAACACCATGGCTGGAGATGGCGATCTGGAGCTTGACTCTGAACATAAGTATTCTCAGAATCCAGAGAAGATTGCCACAGAGGTCGAATCAGTCAATAACGGCAAGAAGGCAGGCTTTAACCTGATTGAGAACACCAAGATGACCTATGCCGGCAACACGCCTCTTGTGGGTGGCAAGCTCCTCAATTCCAAGGCCTTCTATGGAGGAATTGGCGCTCAGGTTCAGGAGATGTTCTCGGTATATGAGATGGAAAAGGATGAGACCTCATTCTTTGCATCCACTACCCCATACAATCCCTTGAATTGCACTCCATGCTGCGGAAAGGAGGGATATCCTCCCTGCAAAGATCCGCGCTGTCCAGGCGACTGCCCGGACAACAGTGAGAATCTTACAGCAGCACCATGCCCGAGGCCCGACAAAGTCGATCCATGCAAAGGAGCAAACTGCACTCCTGAGGAGTTGATTCACTCACTTAAGAGAGCAGGACGGAATACGGCATTGGTCGAAGATCTCATGACCGCTCAGAATAATGTCTATGTCCCATCTCATGTGATCGGCATTGACACCAAGACCTCATTCAATGGTACCTGGGGCACCGATGCCACATGGCACAAGATCTTCTACAAGGACATAAAGGCTCACGAGATGTTCACCGGAACATTCGAGGCCGAGAAGCTGATCAAGTTCCATGAGAATCCGGTTCCTGAGAAGGAAAAGAAGCCCTGCGATGGGGTCGACTGCTAGGAATATCCCTGGCAGCTTTTTTCCTCTTTTTTGGTGATTATTATGAAAAGGTTTTTGCTTATTCTGATTCTGCTGTCGATCTCCTCTCATGCGACAGTAGAAGACCAGGGTGGTGGGATGGGCTTATCCGAGGCGGGCATTCTCTCCGGCCAGTATGAGCCGGATCTTCCCGGGTATCTTCCCAGCCCTTGCTACGGTCCGTCCGATTGTCTTTCTGTATATGTGAGTCTGGCTGGATCCGGTAGCTCAAAAGAGAAAGGATATTTGACCCAAGGAAAGAGCCTGGAATTTCTGATCAGCGTTAAGAATAAGGGATCCCAGGAGGTCACGGCGACCCTGGGCATAAGCTCTCATAAGTGTCCATTGGAGTGGTTCAGCTGGCTTGAAGAGAGCCTGGTGATTCCCGCCGGCGGCACGCGAAGCAAGAGCCTTCTGGTCAGTGCCGATACCAATGCTGCAGCAGGATTATATGATTTTACGGTTGATGCGACCTCCAGATGCTGCAAATCCAACTCAGAAAGGGGCGAATTCAGAGTTCAAGCTCTGGATTATGCCTCGGAGACGGCCATAAGCGGTTCAGGACAGTTCCGGCTTAATAAAAATGTCCGATCCATGAACTCGGGGGTAAAGTCGACCAAGGATATACGATTTAGCGGCAGCGTGGATGCCCTGGTGAAGAACGAATATCTTGTGGACGGCTCCAAGGGAAAGAATCCCAACTTTGAGGCTCAGGACGCCGTGGACAACTATAATGCCATCTATCCGGGAGACTCCCTCATCGGAACCGAGAGTTTCAAAAGCTCAGCTGTATTCGGAGGAGTGGGCGCAAAACTGCAGGAGAGCTACGATCTGATGCAGATGGAGTTTGAGAGCCAGAGCTTCAATCTGCACCAGACCGGATCTCTTAAGAAGAGCGCAGAATTCAAGACCGCAGACAATTTCACCGGCTTCTACATGATCGATGCCAAGCAAGCTATTCCCGGTCAGCGGAATATGGCCGAGCGCGAGGAGTATCTTGGCTCCTTTGAGATCAGCAGAAGGATTGTCTTCCGCAATGAGGATAAATCAGAGCCTAGATGCACCGGGGTGGTCTGTGATGAAATACAGAAAAAAGACGAACCTCGTCCATTGCCTATGCCATGTTTCAGCGGTTCATGCAAAAAATTCACAGAATCACTTAATGCGTTTTCAGAATCGGCCCGCTGAAAAGAATACTGGCGAAGAACGAAAAGGGAAGAATATATAAAATTCGCTCTTCCCTTTTCTCTTCTCTCGTTGAGTCTTTGCGCCCAGGATACATCCTTATCTTTTTTAATAATTAATTTAAGCTATCTATATTTTGAAATATGAAATTGCTATCTATTGATTCTGCCTAAGATCTAATATGTCATTTTAATTATAAAATTTATAATTCCCCCTCTCTAAGGCATTTCGCCCGGCATAAGCAAAAGGAATAAATGGTTAAAGCTCACGTACGGGAAGAGAGGGTTCTTGATTGAGCGCCCTATCGAGAAAGGAGGTTCATGAAATGAGGTTTATTCTTTCAATCTTCGTAGTATCAGTTCTTCTGGCAGGCACGGCCATTATGGCCAATGCAGCTGATGTTCTTGATTTGAGCACATTAAATAAAAAACCAGTTATGGATGTGGTTCAGCTTCCCCGGCTGTCGCCAACCTTGCCCACCACTCCCGCCACCACCCTGGGCGGAAATGTGAATGGCAATGTTCTTGATCTCAGCACCCTGGGAAAGAAGGTTGCGCTTAATGTTACCGCGACCAACATCAGGGGCGCTTCTCCGATCACAGTTACTCCCATGTTTGCGGTTAAGAATGAAAATGCAGGCAACCAGGCAGGATCAGTCTATACTCTGCCCCAGGCAATATCCTCCGGCACCATCGTCTATACCCCGCCTATTGCCATATTCGGCGGAGCTTAAAAGGGGAGAAGATGAGGATCAAGCTTGAGGTGGACGGAAAGGAGATCGACTTAAATGACTTCACTCAGGAGATCATCGGAAATGTCTCTGCAGCCATGGCCGGATCTCTGCGCGGAGTGGAGCCTGACTGGAAGGAGATGGAGATAAGAATAAAAAAGTGATTCTATCTCAATCCTTCTTTCCTTTTTTAAAGGCGGATGATAAATCTATAAAATAGGTTCCTTCTTTTACCGCCATGATCAATTCATCTCTCTCAAAGAGGGAAGGGAGATTGAGCTCATATGTGCCCGGAGCGGTTATCTTGATGCTCTCCAGGGCTTTGCCCTCCGGCTTGCCCTCGATCTCAATCTTCACCGGCGGATGAGACGGGGGGAGTCTCTCTCTCTCAGAGAGGGTGCTGCTGTGTATCTCAGGCCTGATGGAATCCTCTGGAGGCGACTTTTTTGCCCCCTTCGGTGGGACTCTGACTCCCATAGCTCTGGTTATTATCAGCTCCTTCCTTTCATCGCCCTTGGCTGGAACCTTTTTAACAAACATGAACTTCTTCCAGCCGCATTTGGGACAGCCTTTTAAAATGTCTTCACCAGAATCGAAAACATTATTGCAGCGGGTACAGATATGCGGCATCAGTCTCCCACGGATACCTTGGTGCTTATCTGGTACTTGTCCTTTTCAATGGTGCGAAGCTGATTGGCAGGGCCTATCACCGTCATCCTTCCTTTCAAGCTTCTGCCGAATAATCGGTCCAGGAAGGATCCCTCTTTCTTGGAAGGATAGCTCTCGATCTCTATTCCCGAGAACTCGTCTACCCTTATCTCGGTCATGGTCATCTCGATGAGGCGCACCTCCTCATCCGAGGTAAGTCCGTTCTCTAAAACCACGATCTTGCCTTTCTTGACCTTATCCAGGATGAGCCGAATCTTCTCCATCGAGGTCATCCTCTCCAGCTTCTCCCCGGAGATGAGGTCCATATGCACTTCTCGCATCAAGATCACCCGAAATGAGTTGCTATCGCCTGATAGAGGCTGTCTATGTTCGATCCTTCCAGGGCAGAAATCGGAACCATGGCATGCTGAGGAAAGGCCGCCTTGATCCTGGCCGGTGAGGCATTTGGCAGATCCATTTTATTGGCCACAATGAGCAGGGGGAGCTTTCTCGCTTCCATATTCCCAATAACAGTGACATTGACCTGAGTATAGGGATCCTCGGTGGAGTCCATTACCAGGAGCACGCCATCCAGGTCGTCCAGCCATTTGATGGCTTCAATAACTCCTTCCGTGGCCTCTTTTGCCCTCTTTTTGGATTCCGGCTCGCTCAGGCCGAAGGCCATAAACTCCCTAAAATCAATCTTGGTGGCCATTCCAGGGGTGTCGATTATATCGAGCTCTATGCTCGATCCGTTGGCGTTGATCACCACACCTTCCTTTCTCATGGCTCTGCGGGTCTCATGGGGGACTGGAGATATCTCCCCAAAGCTCTCCCCCTCGGTCCAGTCATGCAAAATTCTGTTGGCCAGGGTGGTCTTCCCTGCATTGGGCGGGCCATATAATCCTATCTTGGCCCTCTTTTTTTTAAATATCCTGTTGATCCAGGATCCAAGGCTCTCCCTGAGGCTGTCAAATAAACCCATATCCTACCTCTTTACCACAAATGGGCACCTCTATACTAATAATTTTCCATGATTTTCTTCAGGATCCGAACGACAGGTTCCAATTTAACCAAGCCAATTGATCTGCAAATTTTTGAATTATACCTGAAATATCTATGCAATAGCATTAAGTGCTGTATGCCTCTTAAAAGCTTCGTTGGCCTGATGGAATCTCAGGCAATTTTGATATATTTAATAAATTAAAAAAAAGTCATACCTAGGTCTTGCCTATGGCATCTTATATGATCTCTGGCTTATATGCCCTAGAGCCTTTATTTGGTCTTTTTTGCACCTTTCTTTGCTTTTTTAGACTTGGCCTTGCTGCGTTTGACCACCACTATCCTCTCTCCGGTGGGCTCTATAGACTCCAGTTTTATTATCCCCTCTTTCTTGACCTTTGGCTTCCAGATCTTGTCTGGCATCCAGGCAGGTGCACCCTTGGGCTTGGCTACTTGAATTCTCTCTCCGGAGAACACATGGACATTCTTGGTTCCTTTCTCTCTGAGTTTGATATCGGTATGGCCTCGATTGGCAGCCTTGAGTGCCGCCTGCCTGGGTGCCTTTCCTGTAAATACAGCTACCTCGTTACCGTTTTGATCCCTGAGGGCATAGTTTTTCATCTCTTTTTCAGCCATCTTCTCCTCCTAAGCTGTTCATCGGTAATCTCCATAAGAACTGATTGTATAAAATAGTTCCCTAAGGTTCTTTGCATAATGCTAAAAACCTCTTCGGGATATAATTCGGGGATCTCGCTTTAGCGCTAACAGGAGCCTTCAGGGGAGAAATCCGGTCTTAGCTGGATATCGACCTTCATCGCCTCCGATACGCCGGCGGCATCAGAGGGACAGGTGGCTCCGCCAGTGGCTATATATCTCTTCAAATAGCCCCAGATGACGGAAATTTCCAAGGGCAATTTTATGCATTTTGGCAGATGGTGGCGCATGCTATTCCTGGCAGCCCGGCAACCTCCACCTGAATTTCTTATTTGGATGCACCTTCTGTTGCAGGCAGCAGCTGTTCTCAGCAGTGTCCTGCCAACATCGATATTGACCGGCGGGTTCAGAATGCTTCGAGCATAAACCGCCGCTGCCATGGCAAAGAAGGATAAGCTTTCTATGGTGCCTTCAGACCATCTTTGGGAGAGGTATCTCATTATCCTGGGATTGATCTCCATCTTGGCCAGTTCAACCAGAGCCCGATAGCTGCTGGCTGTAGGCATTAATAATGATTGATCGAATTCAAATACCTTCTTGGAGGCTCTTCCGTCCACTAATAGAACAAATCGGCTACCATACCTCTCTTCGTATTCGTCCATCATCGGTCTCGGAAATTTCTCTCTAACTGAATTGAAGCCCTGCCGGATGAATCCAGATTTCTCCAAGAGGCGCATTATAGACTCTTCTCTTGCCTCAATATCTTGGGGGAAGACTGCTCCAACTACCTAATCTTCGATGCTTTACTGGTTTTTATAGCTTGGCAAATCGCAATGGGAATAGGCTTTCTTCATTCTCATCTATATGGGCGGCATTAGTGCCAGGGTATTCTTCTCTAAATGCAGCCTTATAAATTCAGCCTTCCAAAACCAATAAATATAAAGCACTACATCTTCGGCTCTG
>Ga0302252_1002107_pt1 | contig 9963 bp, 8 predicted proteins | sample AAG_RA_Leu_MG_FD_193511 | JGI IMG/M metagenome (GOLD analysis project Ga0302252, IMG submission 193511) | Enriched activated sludge microbial communities from anaerobic digester in WTTP, New Holstein, Wisconsin, United States - AAG_RA_Leu | ecosystem: Engineered > Bioreactor > Anaerobic >...
TCCTTTCTGCTAAAATAAAAAATAAATGTACTTTGCCGCTCACGATGAGCAACCTAGTACCATACACCTAAAATAATATTTTGTCAAGGAGCGATTTATATTCAAAAAACATCTTCTTCGACAAAAAAACCGCCCCATAGGACGGTTTGGAAAGCTACGAAACGGAAACTTTGCAAAGTACCTCAAATATCGAACAATTTAATTTTTTACAGTAAAAAAAAACCATATTGCTAATACCAGCGGGAACAAAAATTATTCCGCGCTATCATCCGTCCCGCTCTCAACTGAATCCTCCTCATTTGCGCATTCTTCATCATCCGGAGCGCATTCCTCGCTTTCTGATTCCTCCCCGGCCGCTTCGCATTCCTCATCGCCTTCAGGATCGCATTCTTCTTCGGATACGCTTTCATCTTCCTCTTCTTCCGGATGGCTCTCAGCATAGGCCACCGGATCAACACACTCGATTCCTTCCTCTTTCGTTTCATCGCTGCATAAAATTTCCTTGCAATTGTCTTCTTTCAGTCCGGCGCAATTCAAAGCGTCGCAGTTTTCATCATTCGGATCGCAAAGCGGTACAAGAAAAGCCTTCTTTTCCACTAATTTATAATAACTAAGCATCGCCTCCGGATCATCCGGATCTTCCGCGCAATCTTCATCGACTCCCGGAACGCATTCATATATGAAACATTCTTCCGCCATCGGATCACAATCCGCTTCCGCTTGAATAATATAATCCTTTAAATAAAAGTATTTTAAAAAAGTGATAATTACCACAGTAATTATCACCAGAAAAAAAGTCCAGGTTAATATCCTATCAAACGATATTTTTTGTATTTTTGGAGTTGTTTTCACACCCATAGCTGTATTTTATCAATTATTTGATATTTGTGCAAATAAAAAATCCTGAAAAGCTTTCGCTTCCCAGGATTTGGAAAAAATGGTCAGAGCTCCGATTAAAACTCGTACCGGATCCCAGCACCATAAACAATTTCGTTTTTGCGGTTGTGAAACGATGAGATTGGGACTGTATACTGAACCAGCCCCAGATCAACATTTAGATGTTCGGTTGCCTTCCACTGCAATGATGCAGTGTAGGCGCCAACGATACCAGATTCATATCCAAAAGCTCCGGAATCATATGTCCCTCGAACACTTTGCTCCAGGGAAATCGACTCCCAAATCTTCCAGGAGTGCCTCAGCCCGACAGAGGCATATGCTCCCTGTTCTCCTCCATTCCCGTTGAGCGGATAATAATATTCCACTGCCACGAACGGAGACAGAACATGGACTTCGTTCAGCTCAAAGGGCTTCTTGACTTCAAGCTCAAGGCCCAGAAAATCCTCTTTCATTCTCGAGAAAAGTCCCGGGTAGTCTTGATAGGAAATGTTCACGTCCCACTCAAGACTATTAAGAAAAGGATTTTCCAGCCAATAGAGCCTTCCGCTCCAACCGAGATAGAAATCCAGTTCCGCGCCCGGATTGTCAAGCAGGTTAGCATCGATCTCGGTTGAATGCCAAACTTGGGCATAGAACCCGCTTGGCAAGGATACGGTCAAGCTGCTCTGCAACACCGGCCCGCCGGAAAAAGAAATCCCGCCGGTGTTGACATATTGACTTAGCCACTGAGACGTGACTTCAACAGCCACGCCCTCCTCTCCCTCGTCAATTCCCCATGTTTCTCCGTTCTCCACCTCAACGCCCTCTTCAATTTGAGCAAAGGCAGTAGAACAAAAAATAGCCAGAAAAAAACAGCAAAGCACTGATAATTTCTTCATTTCTAATCCTCCATTTAGGTTTGATTGCTACAATTTTTCAGGTACTATACGGACTTTCCATTGTACACCAAAAAAGGGATTTTGTCAAAGACGAAAACCCTCCTTTGCATTTTAAATTGAATAGTATTACATCGCGAAGCACCGTCTGCTTTTTCAACTCTCCGTTTTTATCGCAGCCAAAATCGCTTTCCGGAAGATCAAAAACAACCGCGCCGGTTTCGTCTTTTCGAAACACATTTATAAATAAAGCAATTTTCTATCGTTGGATCATAATCCGCTTCCGCTTGAATGATATAATCTTTTAAATAAAAGTATTTTAAAAAAGTGATAATTACCACAGTAATTATCACCAGAAAAAAGTCCAGGTTAACATTCTTTCAAGAGATACTCTTTTTATTTTTGGGGCCATTTCGCCTTCTATGCTATTTATTTTAGTATTTTTTAATTTTTGTGCAAATAAAACACGGACGAATGGAAAAATTCCATCCGCCCGCTTCGTTTTCCCAGAAACATCAAACTTAAAACGGGAAAATTCCGGCGATAGAATTGGCCATCATATCGGCCAATTGATTAAGAGCGCCATTCTCATCCACTCCACCGCCCTCAAGAGGAAGTACTTTGACCACACCTTTATAGGCGGTCTGGTGGGTTTCGAAGTCCGCCACCGATTGCCGGACAGTGGTCTTGTAGTTTCCCATGCCCGATTTGGACACGGCCACAGACGTTTCAACTGGATCATTCTTCTTTGATACAATAGTCTCGCGAGTACTTGTTTTTTTGCCTGATTTTGTGGTAACAGTTGTCCGTTTTTCAATTGGACGCGGATCAAATTCAATCCGCTCGCGAACCTGCACCTGGACTTCGGCATAATATAGTTCTGGTGTCATGGCATTATCAATCGCCGCACCGATCAAAGCGCCTGCCAAGCCAACACCCAGACCAACAAGTGCAGCATTGCCTGTCCCCATTGCTCCGGAAGCGGCCAAGCCAGCCCCTGTTCCTACACCAGCCGCCAATCCAAGTGCTTTGCCAATTGCAGGAGCATTGGCATGGTCTTTCAGATAACCCAAGTAACTCACGTTCATTCTGAGGTCATAGTCAGCATCTCTAGGACCGACGATTTGATACCCGCGAGACACGAGCCTTTGAGCTACAAAATCCCGTAGCATGAAGTTATGGCCTGTCGTGTCGGAAAAAGAAATGGATACATATCGACCACCGGAGCGAAGAAAAATAGCATCGTCGCTCTTGGTGGTTACACCAGATTCCACACGCCTTGGAGTCGTTGCACATCCGAAAGACAGCATTGCAACAGAAGCGATAATAACTACACACACAAACAGCCTTATTTTCGAGTGTTTCATTTCAATTCCTCCCTTTTCATAATGATTTACGTTTTATTCTAGCCTCTGCCATATTTTTAAAGTCAGACCGCAAAAAAGGCCTAACTCGAAAGCCTTAATGTACTAAAAAAACCGTATCACATATGCTATTTTTAATCAATAGCAAGCCGAAAAATTACATCCTTTCCAAAACTTCAATTCCCAGCAAGTTGAGTCCATTCTTGATAACTAACCCGGTCGCTTCGGCCAGCTTGATTCTCGCTGAAGTAATTTTTTCATTTTTCTCGTCCAGTACCTGATGGTTATTGTAAAAAAGATTGAAAGCCTGAGCTATTTCATAGACTAAAGTAACAATTCTAAGGGGATTGAGTTCCTTTCCGGCTTGTTCTAACACTTCTGGAAATTGGATTAATTTCTGGATCAGTTCCAGTTCTTCTTTGTTGCCAAGCAAACTAAAATCGGTATCTTTTTTTATTTTTTTATTTTTGGCATTCCTAATAATTCCACAAATCCTGGCATAAGCATATTGGCAATACGATCCAGTGAAGCCATCAATCGCCACTGATTCTTTCGGATCAAATTCGATGTCTTGAGCCGGGCGCACCCGGAGCAAATGGAATTTTATGGCGCCGAGCGCGATTTTTCTCGCTCGAATATTTAATTCTTCTTTTGATATCTCCGGATCGTGTTCCTTAACTTGCACAGAAACCAATTTTTCAACTTCGGCTAGCAAATCATCCGCGTCTACCACCGTCCCTTCACGGGATTTCATTTTTCCTTCCGGAAGGCTGATCATTCCATAGGAAAAATGATGCAAATTCTTCGCCCAATCATATTCCAATGATTCCAAAATTTTAAACAGCACTTTGAAATGAAAAGTCTGCTCGCTTCCGACGACATAAATCAATGCTTCCAGCTTATATTTTTCAAATCGGGAGACGGCCGTTCCCAAATCCTGGGTCATGTAGACGCTGGTTCCGTCCGCGCGAAGAACAGTCTGCTTTTTCAGCTCTCCGTTTTTATCTTTCCCAAAATCGCTTTCCGGAAGATCAAAAACAATCGCGCCAGTTTCATCTTTCCGGAACACGCCTTTCTCAAGACCTTTTTCAACAATGTCTTTTCCAAATTTATACGTCTCGGACTCATAAAATTTTTCATCAAACTGAAAATAATAATTTTTACATGTTTCTTTGAAACCCTCATAGAACCATTTATTCATCAGCTTCCAAACTTTGATTGTTTCTTTGTCCCCCTCTTCCCATTTTTTGAGCATCTCTTGAACCTCATTTTCCAGCTCCGGATTTTTTTCCGCTTCCACCGCATATTTCACATAATATTTTCCCACAAAATGATCGCCTTTCATTTTTGAACTTTCTGGAGTTTCGCCATTCCCCCACTTTTGCCATGCCAGCATGGATTTGCAGATATGCACTCCACGGTCGTTTATCAAAATTGTTTTAATTATTTCATAATCCTGCGCTTCAAGGATGTTTGACAGCGCCATACCGATTGATCCATTTCGGGCATGGCCCAGATGCAACGGTTTATTGGTGTTGGGCGACAGATATTCCACCATCACTTTTTTTCCTTTTCCTATTTTGGAACCGCCAAATTTTTCTTTCTCTTTTTCCGCCTCGCCTATCACTGCGCCAAAAAGTTTTTCATTTTTGATTTTTATATTCAGGTATGGCCCAACCGCTTTGGCTTCAACGATCAAATCGCCAGCCTCAAAACTGTTTTCCACTTTCTTCGCCGTTTCTGCCGGACTCCGACCCAGATTCTTCGCTTCCCCGAAAAATTCCACCGCAAAATCGCCGAATTTCACATCGGGCGGAAAGCCAAGCTCCAGCTTTTCCGGCTTTTTTGAAAATGCCTTTTCAAAAGCCTTTTCGATTTCGAAGAGAATTTGGATTTTAAGGTTTTGAATAGTCATATTATATTATTGAAATTTTTCTAATTCTTTTCTGGTAAGCAATCTCGTTTCGGTTACTTTCTTCATCAAGCCGAAACTCGGTCTATATGTCAGCCCGACATATTCTATTTTCTTTTTTCTCTTAACAACATTTTCAACTGCTGGAATCAAGTCTGTATCTGAACTAATCAATATTGCCGTATCGAATTCATTTTCATAAGCGCCTACCACCATATCAACTGCGATTCTAACATCCACGCCTTTTTCGTGGTATATCCCATTATTTTTCATCATAAAACCTCTTACGATTTTTATTTCCTGATTATTCAACTCAGAAAATAATTTTTGCTGATTCGATACTATCCTTTGGCTTTTTTGAGGATCTTTTTTATCAAATCTGGCTACTCCGACATAATAGCGAATGTCCATTATTTTTCTTCCGCCAGACAGCCACTCAGCAATTTTTCTATACCGATATTTCAGGGTTCCTTGAATTCCAACCTCCTTGTTTTTCAGAATATGATAAAAATTGCTTCCATCGAAAAGAACAAGAACCCTCTCTTCTCTGTTTTCCATATGTTTTTATAAACAAAACCCGCCCTTATCCGAAGATAGGAGCGGGGGTTTTAGCTAAATTAAATATACAGGAAAATACCAAATAAGTCAATAGTGTCACCTGCTTTTTATTACAATTATTCTTCATGCAAATTTCGTACATTATGAGATATATCCTATGACTTAAATTTAGCATAAATCAGCTATTTAGCAAAAACCCGGCAAGAATCTTTGCCGGGTTTTATTATTTTTAAAGATTGCTATTTCACTTTCGCCAGCAAATACGCATCTAGATATTTTTCTCCCTTTTTAGCTTCTTTTCTGATTATTCCTTCAAGTTTATACCCGGCTTTTTCCAGCACTTTTTTAGAAGGCGGATTGAACAAATATACATGCGCGTAAATTCTTCTTAGTTTCAACTTTTCAAATCCGAATCTAGTAATTTCTTTCACAGCTTCGGTCATAATCCCGCTTCCCCAATACGGCCGTCCCAGCCAATAGCCGATTTCTGCCTTGTGATATGTCGCGATCTTATCAAGACTGATCACTCCCGCAAATTTTCCATCAATCTCAATCGCAAAAGTTATATCTGTTTTTTCTTTTTTCCTGTAACTGTTCAGATTTTTATTTACCCAAAATTTAGCATCTTTCAGAGTGTATGGATGAGGAATAGTCGCCGTATTTCTGGCAACAATCTTATCATTGGCATATTTGGCGATAAGTTCGGTGTCGTTTTTTTTAATCGGACGCAGGATAAACCGTTTGGTTTTGATGATGGTCATATGGATTAATGTTATTATTCATAATAATAAATCATCCTCTCAATAAAAACAAATTTTGACAATACGCTGATTTATTCGTATTATTAGTCTATGAAACAATCGCAACTATTCACCAAGACCCGGCATACGGCGCCGAGGGATGAGGAAAGCATCAATGCGCAATTGCTTATCCGAGCCGGCTTTATCGACAAGCTCATGGCCGGAGTTTATTCCTATCTGCCTCTTGGCCTTCGCGTGGAGAAAAAAATTGAAAACATAATCCGGGAGGAAGTAAACGCCATCGGCGGACAGGAAATTTTCATGCCTTCTCTTAACCCGAAAGAAAACTGGCAAAAAACCGGGCGCTGGGACGGGTTGGATGCGCTAGTCAAAATCGGGTTTGAAGATGAAAAAAATATGGCCCTTGCTCCGACTCACGAAGAAATCATCACGCCAATTGCCAAAAAATTCGTCAGTTCCTATAAAGACCTGCCTTTTTCCGCCTATCACTTCCAAAATAAATTCCGCCATGAAAAACGGGCGAAATCCGGAATTTTGCGCATGCGGGAATTTATTATGAAAGATCTCTATTCATTCCACGCGGATGAAAAAGATCTCGATGTTTATTATGAAAAAGCAATTGAGGCTTATAAAAATATTTTTGACCGGGCCGGACTGGAAAATATCACCTATAAAACTTATGCGTCCGGCGGAACTTTTTCCAAGTATTCCCACGAATTCCAAACAGTGGCGAAAGCTGGGGAAGATTTGATTTATATCTGCGAAAAGTGCCATATTGCCATCAACAAGGAAATTATCGAAGACCTGAAACATAAATGTCCTTTGTGCGGAAACACTAAACTCAACGAAGAAAAAGCGGTAGAAGTGGGAAATATTTTCAAGCTGGTAACAAAATATTCCAAGCCTTTTAATCTCACCTATCGCGATAAAAACGGACAAGAAAAAGATGTCATCATGGGATGCTACGGAATCGGCCCGCAAAGAGTTATGGGCACAATTGTCGAAGTGCATCATGACGCAAAAGGTATCGTTTGGCCGGAAGCAGTCGCACCGTTCAAAGTCCATCTCTTGAGCCTCAAGCAAGACAAAGAAGCTCAAAAGATTTATGATGATTTAACTAAAAATAATATCGAGGTTTTGTACGATGACCGCGAAGATGTAAGCGCCGGAGAAAAATTCGCCGACAGCGATTTAATCGGATTGCCTTATAGGTTAGTTATCAGCCAAAAATCCCTGGCTTCCGGTGGAATAGAAATCAAAAAACGCAGTGAAGATAAAACGGAAATAATTTCAATCAAAAACGCTATCAAAAAACTTGCTTGATTTATTTTCTTGATTCCAAAAACTTTTCCACCGACCGGTCATATGTCTTCTCCGCGTCAGCTGGAAAATAACAAGCTGGAAGCTGGTTTTTCTCGCGATGATGCTTTATGCACTCGCAACAAATCCCCTTCTTTGCGCAGCCCGGATAGGAACAGTTGCAATTTTTCAAGTTTTGTTCTTTTTTACACTGCATCCTCTCTTGCATTTAATATATATTATTTGTTTCGCAAAGCGAAACACCTTAATTTTGAATTTTTAATTTTGAGTTTTGAATTTTATTCGACGTCCCCCACCTTCTGCAGTCCGATAAGTTTTTGATACAGCCCTCCGTCAGTTTTTGCCAGTTCAAAATGGCTGCCCTCTTCAACCACCTTCCCTTTTTCAAGCACGATTATTTTGTCGGCTTTTTTTATCGTGCTTAAGCGATGGGCGATGATTATGACCGTGCGATTTTTCCTGATTTTATCCATTGCGTCTTGAATGAGCTTTTCGGAATAGGAATCCAGGTTCGATGTGGCTTCATCGAAGATTAAAATCCTGGGATTGGCCAAAATGGCTCTGGCAATTCCGATTCTCTGCCTTTGCCCGCCGGAAAGCTTTATCCCCCGTTCTCCAACCAGCGTATTATAGCCTTCTTTCAGCTGGCTGATAAATTCATCCGCATTGGCGATGCGCGCCGCCGCCTTTATTTCAGTTTGCGTGGCCCCTGGTTTAGCGTAAGAAATATTCTCCTTGACGCTGGAATTAAACACTTCCACGTCCTGCGGAACAATAGCCATGAATTTTCGCATGTCATAAATATCATAATCCTTGACATTTTTCCCATCCAGAATCACTTCTCCTTTTTGCGGATCATAATGGCGATAGGCCAGTCTTGCCACAGTAGTTTTTCCTCCGCCCGAAGGGCCGACCAGCGCTGTTACGCAATCAGAATTTATTTTGAAACCAACATTGTCTAAAGCTTTAATTTTGCTTTCGCTGTAGATAAAAGTGACGCCTTTAAATTCGATCTGGCCTTGAATATTTTTAGGCTTTATACCGTTTTTTAAGTTTTCTATTTCTGATTTTTCTAAAGATAAGTCATAAAGCCGGTTGACCGCTTCTCCGGATTCCATAATTCGATCATAAAGCCTCGATATTCTAAAAAGTGAAATGAGCGCTTTTTCAGAAATCGTATAGACAAAAACTAAACTGCCGACAGTTATATTTCCTTTCCAAGTCATATATATTCCAAATAAAAGAAGGGTTCCCCTGCCAAGATCAATTATCAGATTTCTATAAATATTATATTTTATTATTTTGGAAAACTCGAGAGAAAGACTGTCTTTGACATTTTGAGTGGCTCGAAAAAATTGTTTATATTCTCTAAGTTCCTGAACAAAAGATTTAACGGTATTGATATTGATGATAGACTGGGTCATTATCCCGGTTGCTTCTTCTTGCTGGTCAAATCTTCTTTTCCTGAAAGGAAAAACTTCCTTATTAACTTTCAGCGTAAGGATTATAAACATTGGAACAAATATCAAAATAATCAATCCGAAATACCAATTAATTATGAAAAGGGTTATCGTCGTCACAATTATCTGAAAGACGGTTGGCGCCACATCCCAGAAAAAATTTCCAAATAAGCCTTCAATCTTATCCACTCCGCGAGTTATTTTCACTACCTTATTTCCCGTATTTTCCTTTTCGTGATAAGCCAATCCTAAAAAAACCATTTTCTTGTGGGCATTGTTAGCCAAATAGGTAAGAATTTCCACTAGGGTCCTGAGTACTCTTTTGTCCACAAAATAATCAAAAATAGAAGTAGCCTGGTTGGCAAAAAACATAGCAATAACTAAAAATATCACCTTTTCGATTACTTCCGGTCGAAAATTCAAAGTAATAACATCGATGATTACTTTCAAAATATAGGGTCCGGCCAAGCGCAATATTTCAAGAATAATCGTAAGAAAAAGCAATTTTATTATTGCCCCATGAGAAGATACAAGAAGATTCCAAAGTTTCTTCCAGAATTCCTTCATGTTGAATCTTTCTTCCGAATCTAAATTTTTGCCTTTTTTATCTTTCATAATTAAATAAACAAAAAATTGAGAAATATTCCCTTATATAGATAATAGCTTAAATTAGAGTTGAAGTAAATTTTTCGCACGAATTTACCACCAGGCTCGAACCTTTTTCCAAGAAAACCTTTGAAGAAAGTTTTCGAGTTTGGCCTCCGCCCCGCTTCCGCCCGCAAATTCTTCCTAGAAGAATTTGCGTCCCAAAACTGA
>Ga0302252_1002109_pt1 | contig 9960 bp, 20 predicted proteins | sample AAG_RA_Leu_MG_FD_193511 | JGI IMG/M metagenome (GOLD analysis project Ga0302252, IMG submission 193511) | Enriched activated sludge microbial communities from anaerobic digester in WTTP, New Holstein, Wisconsin, United States - AAG_RA_Leu | ecosystem: Engineered > Bioreactor > Anaerobic >...
CTCCAGCGCGAGATCGGGTATGCCCGCCGGGATATTGTGGATATTGAGAAGTTCGTTAAGGAGGCAGTGGCGCAGCTCGAAATCATCCGGACCTCCACATTCAAACGGTATATCGAATTCAACAAAGGCCACAATTATAACGTCGGCAAAGTAGAGTTTTCGGTGTCATGTTATCGTGTCCCTCAGGTACCGGGGAATGAAAAACTCCGCGTGTATGAATTCGATTTCAGCAAACGTTTTGTCGGCAACGCGAAACGGGCTGAGGCTATCGAATACGTCCGGCAGGCACAGGCTAAATATCCGGACGCTAAGCTGATCGGCAATGCAGCCGGCCTAGTCAAGCCGGTTAAGGATGTTGTGCAGCTTTAATGGAGGAATAAATGAGTCTAACCCGGATGACCCTTGACGGCCCCGTGGATATCGTTCAGGAAGCCATAGAACGTATCAAGGAACATGAACCCACAATTGGATATGCCGTCAAGAATTCATTCGGAAAGGATAGCGGAGTCGTGCACCGGCTCATGGAGATGGCAGAGGTCACCTTCGACGCTCACCATAACCTTACGACCGTGGACCCCCCCCAACTCATCCGGCACGGCACGAAGAATTATCCCGATACCGAGATCCACCGGCCCAACTTCACCGTGAACATGCGAGACGGTAGGAAGGTGACGATCCGGAATATGTATGATCTGATCGTCTATAAGGGGTTCCCGCCGCTCCGGAACTGCCGGTACTGCTGCGATTACCTCAAGGAACGCGGTATCCGGGACCGACTTTCTGTCCTTGGGAAACGGCAAGAGGAATCTCCCGCACGGTCAAGGATCACGCTCTTGGAGGATTGCCGGACCGACAAACGGCAGCACTTCTTCAACCCGATATTTGATTGGTCAACGAAAGACGTATGGGAGTTCACGATCCGGTACAAGGTTCCGTATTGTGAGCTTTACGATCAGGGATTCACGCGGATGGGCTGTGTTCTCTGCCCGCAAGCCTGCGAAGCCCAACGGGAATTTGAAGCGGGATTCTTCCAGCCGATCTATATTGCATACCTGAGGACATTTGACAGGATGCTGACGTTCCGGCCCGACATGGCCCACAAATATAATTGGCACAATGCCGTTGAGGTTATGGAGTGGTGGCTGCGAAGATCTCACCTTGTCAACGATCCAACAACCCAATCAATCCTGATAGATTCTGGATAGAAAGACGCCCGTAAAAGCGGGCGCGAAGTGATGGGATAAAAGAACAGCAATCCAGCCTTATTTTACTCTCACATGAAAAAGAAGCCCGTATAAGCCTTCGTTTGGGAATAAAGTATAAATACAAATAAAACATAAATAGATTTGCAGCAGGGAGGCAGGGAACAAACCAGCCCTCCTGAGATCAGGGCACGCCCGAATCACACGGATGATCCGGACTAACCCGATGACCTGAAGTTGGCAACAACACCCCGACAGCACGGGTCTTTTTTGGAAGTCTTCTTTTCCACGGGCCGGAAGCCCCACAATTCGTTCAGGCGGTTGCAGGGAGAGAGATGGTCGGAGCACAAGGGGTATCAGATCGCAGGAATGCGAACCACTAGGATTCTGATGATGGCGGCACTTCATTGTAAGGCTGCCGGAGTATAGCGATACGATAGTTGCCCCTCAGGCCGGTTCAGGTTCCGGCAGAGGGGAATCCCCGAAGAGGGGTATGGCATAAGTTAAGAAATGAGGTGAATGAAAATGACAGTAAAAGGATACGGATTGTTTGGAGAGCTCACCCTTGAGGGATATGTTGGTGAGTATTTCAATGTTGACCTGAGGAAAAAGGAGGCTCCCGGTGGAGGCATGGTGTTAAAAGTCACCCCAAAGACCGGACAGAATGGAATCACCAGCGGCGTGTTTGAGGCTCTATCGGAAGCCTACACCTTCGTAGGTGTTCGGATTACTGAATTCGGGACCCTTGAAGCGACATTTGATCCCCGCCCACACCCAGAGGGGAACTAATGTCAACCCTAACAATTCCGGAGGATGCCGGCGAATCCTATCAGGAATGGGAAGACCGGCAAGCACAGCAGGAGATCGAAGACTGGGAGAACCGGTCTCAGTATGGAATTGAGTGGTGAGGAAAGATGTCAATTTACGAATGTCCCTTTTGTGGAGAACAAGTAACCACTGTGCATGATTTGAAGTGGCACTTGAAGCAATGGCATAAGGATAAACTGCGCGGAAAGGATTACATCGACTGTAAATTCCTGTTAAATCTAACGGGGGTATCGGAGAAATGACCGAATCCTACAAATGCATCCGGTATACCGAAGATGAGTTGAATCCCGGTTCCGGTGCCGGTCTCTGCTATGACACTCATGCCGGATTCGGGAAAACCTGCCTGACGTGTGAAGAAGTGATCCGGACGGGCCGGTGCCGGTATTCCCGGAAGACGCCGTATGGTAAAGGTGGGAAAGCATGATGAATAAGGATCGTATTCCATGTAAGGAATGCAAACATTGCGAGATCCATGAAGTTTTTGGCATCTGCCAGAATGAGCAAGCTGAGATATTTGGCGCTCCCATTTTCCATCAGCCGGTTAGACCGACAGCATCATGTCCATATGGAGAGAGATCATGAAAGCCAGCGAATGCACAGACTTCGCCCGGCTCGCGGACGGCAGCCGGCTCTGCAAGTATGCCGAGAAGACCAAGCATTGTTTCTGCGAGAATATGATCAAGCATGGAGAATGCCCGAAAGGGATCAAGGAGGAATGACAAAATGAGGTATCTTATCGACGATGAAATGTTAATGCAATGGAGATCAGGATGTATCAAACCACGATCAACTGATGATAACAAATGCCACGGTTGTAGGTTCGATGGGAAAGGCGCTCGTAAAAATTGTTGCGAGTTTGATGACAACGAGATGCAAAAAATCTTTCAATCTGTGAGGGTCAACACATGACCGCCGACTACCCGCCCAAGATCCTGCACGTTATCCCGTGCATCAATCCCGGCCTGAGCTGCTGCGAGCACCGGCTGGCCGGCAAGACGCCGGCGGATAACGTCTGGCGGTGTGAAGTATTCTGCCGGAAGTGGCGGGAGAACCGGATGAAGGATCGTGTGTTCAGCGCCTGCCAGCCGGAATACAAGGTACAGGACCCGGAGATTATTGACGCGGAATTGTACCAGAAGACCAGACTATCACTTAGGAGTGAGAAATGACCCAACAGCAGATCGCAGAAGCCGGCACTCATCAGGTACATTATCATTGTGCCGGATGCCCGAATGGCTGTGATACCTATGATCGGGTGCGGGATGGCGGGCCGGAGATCTTCCACCAACACAGTTGTCATAGGTATCCCAGCCGGTCAACTGAGTATGTGAAGGTGGAGTGATCTATTGGGCGATGATGTCTGGCCGTCTTGGACACCGGCTGGATTGAGCCTGAAACTGCCATACCTCCAGATTTGTCAGGGGATCCTTGCACCTCATGGGGATACTCCTGACCAGTCTATTGCACAGTCCTCAAATAACAGAAGCACACACAATCAACGTTTGGGATAGGTGAAGAGTCAGACCCTCCTCCCAACCTATCCTTATCAGTAGCCCCGTAGGGTAGACCGGCCAAGCCTTCAAGACTTTGGATCTTGAGACGCCAGTTCAAATCTGGCCGGGGCGATCCGCTTTGTCAGGTATGGCAGAGCGAGAAATATTTTAGGAGAGAGTAAATTATGTCACACGAAGATTGGAAACCGATCCCCAGTACATCGGGAAAGTATGAGATCAATTCTCAAGGGCAGGTGAGAAATGCTCGTACTGGTGAATTGAGAAAATGGGAATTTACGGATGATGGATATTGTATCGTAAGGGTGCATGTCAATAAAGGCAAGTACCGCCAGATAAGCGTCCATCGTTCAGTAATGCTCGCATTCAAAGGAGATCCCCCATCTCCAGAGCATCAAGTAAATCATATTGATGGTGTTAAGACGAACAACTCACTTGAAAATCTCGAATGGGTTACACAAAAAGAGAACATTCGAGATTATATCAATAAAGGGCGCAGACCGAAACACCATACAGTTTTGCATTGTCAACACATCAGCGAAGGGATACAAAATTCCCCTACCAAAAAACGAGGAGAGGATTGTAATTTCGCAGTATTGACAGAAGAACAAGCATTAATGGTGATCAGAAAGCACCGAGAGACCGGATACGGAGCAAGGAAATTATCAAAGTTGCTCTCGTTGCCCCGTGGTGCAATTGATCATATTATTGCAGGAAATTCTTGGAAAAATTTAAGCAGGAGTTGATTATTATTTCATCAGAAGTCGAAACCGCAGCCTACAACCGTCTGCCCGCATGGCACGGCCTTGGTACCGTAGTTCCGAACGCAATGACCGCAGCTGAAGCCCTCAAGATCGCTGGTATTGACTGGCTTGTTGAAGGCCGGACGGCATACTTCCAGAAGCAGCCCGATCCCGCCCAGATTGCATCGGCGTCCTATCAGGAAGTTCCCCACTGCATGATCAATGTCCGGATGAGCGACCAGAAAGTCCTCGGGGTCGTCACTGACAGGTATAAGATCTGCCAGAACCACGCCGCATTCTCGTTCATTGATCACATCATTGGCAAGGAAGGCAACGCCCACTACGAGAGCGCCGGCGCCCTGTTTGGAGGCAAACAGGTCTGGATGCTTGCCAAGATGGATGGCGTATCAATCCTCGGCGATCAGGTTGACCCCTACATCGTCTTCCGGAACTCCCACGATGGCAGTACCGGTATCACTGTTGCCCTGACGCCCGTTCGGGTCGTCTGTAACAATACCCTCACAATGGCCCTTGACGGGGCAAAGCGCGTCTGGTCGACAACCCACACGGGAGATCTCGATCAGAAGATGGAGGAAGCCCGGGAAACCCTGCGGCACGTCAAGCAGTACATGGAGGAGATGCCAAAAGCCGCTACCGCCATGTATGAACTGAACGTCTACAAGGACGAGATCCCGAAGATCCTCAAGGAGATTTTCCCCGACCCGCTGCCGGCAAAGGGCGAGGATGCACCGGGCAAGATCGCTGTTGCGCACGTCGAGAAAGCCCGGCAGGACGTGTTCAACATCTACGAGACTGTGGATGACATTGCCAAGTTCAACGGGACTGCTTGGGGTTTTTATAATGCTATAACTGATTACGCCCAGCACGTCCGGCCTGTCGGTGACCTTGAAAATCTCCGTGATTCAGAAAAGAGATCAATTTCTGCACGAGAAAGCCTATTTGTCCGTACCGTTAATGGCGATCCAATCGTCATGAACACCCAAAAGATCCTCATGCGGCTTGTCAGGAAGTGATAACCATGCAAGACCAGAGAACCGATCCATTCGATAAGCGCCGGGAAAAGAAACCCGACACTTTTTGCATCTTCTGTGGAATGCCAATCACCAAGGAAGAAGTCGGCATGACCGTCACGGACAGCCGGGCAGCTGATTGGGACGCCCACGAATTCGTCCAAGTCGTCCTCCATACCTGCGTACCCTGCAAGAAAGAACGGCTGCAATGGCTCAAGGATGGCCTTCGCGGAGCGGATGAACGCAAAGAAGCATATGCGAAACTCGCCGCCAAAGGACAGGATTTTACATGAGCACTGAACGGTACATTGAACATTTTTCAGAACGGTATAAATGCAACCTACCGATTGAGAGGATATGCACCCGTAATAATTGCGGAATGTGTCCTTATGGAATGAGGAGAGAATCATGAAGTTTGAAAAGAATGGACTGAAATTCGAGGTATCGAATCTTGACCACATTGTCATCAATACCGTCCGGCAGGTCATCAAGCCGGCAGTAAAAGGTAAACCCGCTCGCGTCACGAATGAAAAAGAGCGTGCCAATGGCGACAAGGGAACCCGCGTCTGGATAAAATTTGATTTCGAGCAGGGCCGGACACGGTGGCTCAAGTACCATGACGTTGTGACTTCCGAGGCTACCGTACTGGATCCCAAGGCAGCGCAGGAATATGCCAGCCACAAAGAGATCCGCGATCTCATCGATCATGCCATGCAGCGCCCTGATATCCGTATCTGGTTCTCCGGTACCTACTGCAACATTGAGATCTGCGAGAACTATCAGGAAGTCCAGCGGATCAAAGCACAGGAAGCGAAACGGAAGACCCGGTCACGGGCGGCAAAGATCCTGCGATCTCCCAACATTGGAAATATCCTGCAAGACGCTATCCAGAAGAGCGCCGCACATCTCCGGCAGGAAAGTATCGACACGCCGTTTGGTCCGGTGCCGGTAATGACAATCCGAGGATCCGGCAGGAGGAATTGAATATGGACGCCCGACAGGAACAGCGCAGCCTTGCAGAGTGTCCGTTACCGCCCGCGCTCCCCCCGGCAGTTAACCCTGCCAGATGCCCGTCATATATTGCAGAACTTGATCGGGATATTCAGGAACACACCGAGATCATTGAGCGATTACGGGAAGCGCGTCAGATCGCCCTCCAGTACGCAATTACCAATAAAATTCTTGAGGATGAGGATTTCCAAGTTATCAAGAAAGAGAAGAACCTCCCGCGCCGGATCAACGTCCCCCTGCTAGAAGAGAAGTATCCGGAGATCCACGCTAAGGCTGTCCAGATCGAGAAAGACAACGCCATGCAGAAAGCGCAGGCGATGATTGATAAAGTTGATGAGGCCGGCAAGGATATCCGGATCAAGACGCTGGATGCTCTGATGTCAATGGCACAGATCGATGAGGTCTGCTATCCGCATGAAATCAGTGTATCATGGGAAGTCCGGAAAATGCAGAATCCCCCGAAATTACCGAAAGGTGAAAAACCATGAGCAAATCAGCAGAGCACGCAGCAGAGGAGTTGCAGGCAACGCTCGCAGCAATCTCCACCAAGGATCTTGTCGATGAACTTGCAAAGCGGGAGGGCGTCCAAGAACATACTGTCGCTCCTCGCGCTCCATATGATCTATGGATCTCTGAAACGTGGGATAGACATGCCGACAACTTGAATGAAACTGGTCCGGCCCGCATTCTGGTGGTGATTGATTAACATGAGCAAATGTAAGTATTGTTCTCAGGAAATATCTTGGTCAAAACGCGGGGGTAAAAATATCCCGCTGAACATTGACGGCACGGATCATCACTGCAAGGATGGCGTGAATATCCCGTCAACGGAGAAACCGCCTACGCAGATCGGCAAGCTCGTGATGTATGAAGGCAACCAAGCAAAACTCTTGCTGAAGGATGGCAAGGAACACAGTTACGCGATTACGGCGGGTGTGCTGAAAGACTGGCAGAACGCAGGGCATTTGTTACCGCCTGAAAACCATCCGGACGTATGGCTGGATTTCTCAGTGGATGACAAAGGGTTTATCCGGCCCGGCGCGAAGGTTGCACAGCGTCCGGAGTGGGCGAAGGAGCTGTCTGATCCCACTAAGGGAGAAGTGAAATCGCCGTTCAAGACCGGTACGGAAGTCAAGCAGGAGAAGGCAATAGACGCGCCCGGTCCATCTGCCCCCACCAATCCCCCAGAAAGTACCGGAACCGCCCCGCAAACCACGCCAGCGCCCGCGCAGGGCCATGATCTGGAATCCCTTGTGGTATTGGCTTTAATGGATCTAATGCCATCAGATCGTGTCGGGTACCGGATCAGCTTAGCCGGCATGGTGAACAGCGTAATCGAAATGGAAAAGATGAGTACTGACGCTCCGAAGACCTATGCAGAACTGGAAGCGGATGTGAAAAAGAAGGCGCTGGCATTGTTCGTGTGGTGTGATAATCTGACCACGCGGAACATCAAGGGGTAGTCATGTTTGACCCCAAGCTCAAATTCATGGATGGAACCCCTGTTCCAGAAATCTATTCAGACATACTTGCCGCTTTAACCGCACAGGCGGCACTTGCAGAGGAGATATGCGGCGTGAATGAATGTGAATATTTCACAGCAGAACTTAGGGAGGGATGATAATGCAAACTCACAAATGCGCTTTCCTTGATTCCTGCGGGGATCAATGCCGGAATGATGAGCACTGCCAGTACAAGCTGACAACAGCGAATACGCCACTTGGCCCTATGATCTGCGGGAAGGATCAGATGATGCAGATTCCGATTTCTGATGGAGGGTGTAGATGAAGCTCAAGATTTTCACTATCGCCCGCCCAGAGTTTGGCATGGATGCTTTCGACAACTGGCACAAGCAGAATCCCGGGATCAAGATCAATTCCAAGCATATCTGCGCTCATGGGAAACCCGAACGGCTGGAAGGCCATGATGAGTTTACCAGTTTTGACCGGCTGTATGTCTTCTACGAGACTGCCGAGGATGTCCAGTATTCCAGTAACCGCGACACGATCTCTGAGAACGCTCAGCTGGAGATGTGCAAGGACATTGCCAAGGCGATCTATCTGAATCACAAGGAACTGCACATGTACAAGGAACTGAAGAACGCCACGCAGCGCCGGGCTTACATGATGGATGAGCATAACATTCCCGCAAAGGATGCCGATCTGGTTCACGAACTGATCACCATGATGCTATCCGGGATCCTCAAAGCACCTGAACCGAAAAAGGATTGATAATCATGCGGGTCAATCCGTTACATGAATCAACCTGCCACAACCGGATCGGGATGTATCGGGAAGGCCAGTGCACGGACGGCCCCCATCCTTGCTCATTTCTGGGAGAATGCGATCAGCATTATGATCCGGAAACCGGCGATTGGGATTATCCCGATCCTCTCGCACCACGGCTAATGACAAAAGCAAAGCCTGATCCGGAACGCGAACTGACCTGCCATGAACGATCTGCCCTGACGGCAGCACGTAATGGTGCTAGGGAATCCGTAAAAGGCAAAACCCGGTTGATTATTGAACGCGATCAGGTAATCCGAAAGGCTGTCATGGAGCATACGGATAAGTGCGGAGCGGTCTATACGGACGATCTCATTGAGGCGACCGGATTTGACAAGCGAGTGATTACAGATTACCTGAAACGAAATGGTTTTGAGAAACCTGCTGGCAGCACGTCTCGCCGATGGGTCAAGGATTGGGCGCCGAACCCGTTGGATCATTTCGTCACGCCAGAAGAATCACCAGCTGATCCGGATGAAGAACAAGAGCGCGATCCTCCGCTTGATCAAGGGGATCAGGACTGAAGAATGCCAAAACCAAAGCAACGATACTGGAAAGTCACCTATTCTATGCACCCTCCTTTCGGTGAAGGATCCTGCAAGGTATGGGCGAACGATGCCGAGAAGGCGATCGCTCTTGTGAAAAGCCATCAGAATATCAACGAGATCACCAGCGTAACGATCGTAGGGATGGAATGAAAAATGTCTGACAATACAAGCATTCAATGGGCGCAAGCCTCACTGAACTTTGCGACCGGCTGTAACAAGGTCTCGCCCGGTTGTAAAAATTGCTATGCGCTTGACCGCACGATCCCGCGCCTTCAGGCAATGGGACAGGAGAAGTACCGGAACGGCACGAAGTTCACCGTGCACCCTGAAGTCATGTATGAACCGCTGACGTGGAAAAAACCACGGCGGATCTTCGTGAACTCGGTCAGTGACACGTTTCATGAGGAGATGCCTGACGACGCGCTAATACGGTTCTTACGCGACGTAGTGCAAAAATGCCAACAACACACGTTTATCATTCTGACCAAAAGGGCAGACCGGATGCATCGGTTCTTCTGGGAAACTCTTCGTCCACATATTGACGAGATTGATAACTTGAGTAATATGTGGCTCGGCGTCACAGCAGAGAATCAGGAGATGGCCGATAAGCGATTATCAATCCTTAAAGAAATCCCCGCAAGGATCCGGTTCGTCTCAGTTGAACCCATGCTCGGCCCCGTGGATCTCTCCGCGTATGCTGAATGGCTGGATTGGGTGATCATCGGCTGTGAGTCCGGCCCGAAACGCCGGCACGTCTCAACAGAGTTCATTGAGAGCCTGATCGTCCAATGCAAAGCGATG
>Ga0302252_1002110_pt1 | contig 9954 bp, 7 predicted proteins | sample AAG_RA_Leu_MG_FD_193511 | JGI IMG/M metagenome (GOLD analysis project Ga0302252, IMG submission 193511) | Enriched activated sludge microbial communities from anaerobic digester in WTTP, New Holstein, Wisconsin, United States - AAG_RA_Leu | ecosystem: Engineered > Bioreactor > Anaerobic >...
GTTGGCCTCCTGCTGCAGTTTGCTGGTGGTGAACGGCGGCTGCGGGTGCTGCTTGCGGGTGGTGGCGCGGACCGACTCGACGACGAAGGCGCCCGCCTCCAGTTCGCCGCGGAGCGCCCGGGCTTCGTCGGCGGTGCGCACGACGAACTTCTGGCCGTCCAGCTTGATGGCCTTGGCGCGGAACGGCGGCGGCAGGGCGGCCTCCAGCTGGGCGGTGAACACCCAGTATTCCTCTTTCTGGAACGCGCCGATCTCGCGCTCGCGGTCCACGATGAGGCGCAGGGCGACCGTCTGGACGCGCCCCGCCGACAGCCCCCGCCGGACCTTTCGCCACAGGAGCGGGCTGATCTTGTAGCCGACCAGCCGGTCGAGGATGCGCCGCGTGTTCTGCGACTTGACCAGGTTCTCGTCAATCCGGCCCGGCGACTGGAACGCCTGGCGGATGGCGTCGCGGGTGATCTCGTTGAACATGACCCGGAAGACCTTGTCGTTGGCCGCCTCGATTTCCTCGAAAATGTGCTGGCAGATCGCCTCCCCCTCGCGGTCGGGGTCTGCCGCGAGGTAGATCACGTCGGCCTTGTCCGCGGCCTTGCGCAGGTTCTTGACGATCGCTTCCTTGCCCGGGATGATCTCGTAGTCGGTCTTGAAGCCGTGGGCGGGATCGACGCCGAGCCGCTTCTTGGGCAGATCCTTGATATGGCCCACGGACGCGAGCACCGTGTACTCGCCGCCGAGGTACCGTTCGATGGTCCGGGCCTTGGCGGGGGATTCGACTATGACAAGGGACTTGGGTTTCAAGCGCTACCTCACACTCCGGAGATAATACTGCCCGGGAAGTTCCTGGATCAGGTTGTTGAACTGGAGTTGCAGCAGGGCGGCTCCCAGTTTCCCCATGGATAGACCCGTGCGGTGCAACAGGTCATCCAGGTGGACCTTCCGGTCAAAAAGCACGTGTTTATATACCGCCTCTTCGTCATTTGTCAAACGGAGATTTTCCGCACCGCCGCCGAGAGGGCGCTCCGCCGCCGCCGGGTCGCCGGCGACCGGGCGGAGACGCTCCCGCACCGGCCGGGGCAGCTCGTCGAGGACGTCCGGCCAGAGTTGCACCAGTTTGGCCCCTTGTTTGATCAGGTAGTTGGGGCCCACGCTCAGGGGGCTGTGCACGGGGCCCGGCACGGCGAACAACTCCCGGCCGTGCTCCAACGCCAGGCGGGCGGTGATGAGCGAGCCGCTGCGCTGCGTGGCCTCGACGATGAGGGTGCCCAGGGCCAGGCCGCTGATGATGCGGTTGCGGATGGGAAAATTCTGCGGCGAGGGGTACAGCCCGGGCGAAAACTCGCTGACGAGGCACCCGCGCTCCAGGATCCGCCGGTGCAGGGCGGCGGACTGCTTGGGATAGACGATGTCGATCCCGCAGCCGAGCACGGCGACGGTGCCGCCCACCGCCTGCAGCGCACCCAGGTGGGCGGCGGAATCGATACCCAGGGCCAGGCCGCTGACGATCACCAGGCCGGCGTTGGCCAGCCGGCACGCAAACTCTTGCGCCACCGCCACGCCGTAGTCCGACGCGTGCCGGGCGCCCACCACGGCCAGACAGTCACCGCTCAGGAGCGTGGGATCGCCCCGCACGAACAACGCCAGCGGGGGATCGTAGATGTGGCGGAGCAGCTCCGGGTAGCCCGCCTCGAACCAGTGGAGCAGGGCGAACTCGCCGCGGGCGGCGCGGTCCAGAATGCCGTCTGCGCGGTGCTCCAGCGCGCGTTGTTCGGCGCGGGTGACGGCGATGCCCGATTCCCGCTGCACGAACAGCCAGAAGTTTTTGTCCACCGGCTCGGCCAGGAGGAAAGGCGCCCGCTGGACCAGCTCCATGAGCTTGCGCGGCCCGGCACCGGGCAGGGCATGCAGGAGCAGAAGATTGCGTGATTCCACCAGAGGGCCTGCGTGCGACGGGTTGGGGGGCATCGTGACTCCGGGACGAATCGGCGTTCATTAATTAATAACGGATGAGTCGGCAAGTGTTCGGAAAAAAGTTTGCCGTTTGCCTTCGGGGCGAGGGTGGGGCTAAAATGCGGACTTGATTTTGCGCGGACGGTTACCCGATGCCCGGTCCTCCCCACACCCGCCTGTCAGCCGTGTCGTTCCTCAATGCGGCGCCGCTCGTCTACGGGCTGCGCCACGGGGCACTTCCGCCCGGGCTGAGCGTCAGCTTCCAGGAGCCGGCTCGCTGCGCCGACGCCGTGCGGCGGGGCGAATCGGACGGCGGCCTGCTGCCGGTGGTGGAGTGCGTGCGCATCCCGGACCTGGTCGTCCTGCCGGGCATCGCCATCGCCTCGCCGGGGCCGGTGCGCAGCGTCGTGCTGGCCAGCCGATCGCCACTGCGGGAGATCGAGCGGATCTGGCTTAGCCCCCACTCCCGCACGTCGGTGGCGCTGCTGCACGTTCTGCTGAAGCGCCGGCTGGCGGCGATGCCTGCCATGGAGGTCCGTGAGATGCGTCCCGCGGCGCTCGGCCGGCGCGAGGCGGCGCTGATCATCGGCGATCAGGCTTTGACGGATGCGACGGCCGGGGTCGAGGTTTACGACTTGGCCAACCTGTGGCGCGAGTACACCGGCCGCTCCTTCGTCTTCGCCGTCTGGGCGGTGCGCCGGGAGGCTTGCCACCCGGAGTTGGCCCGCTTCCTGGCGGCGAGCAAGGCCGAGGGGCTGCGCCGGCTCGACGAGATAGCCGCCGAGTTCAGCGCGCGGCTCGGCCGGCCGGCGGCGGAGCTGCGCCGCTATCTGGGCGAAAATCTGTCCTATGACCTGGGTGAACCCGAGCTGGATTCGGTTCGACAGTTCCTGCAACTTTGCCGGGAGGACGGCCTGGTGGCGGCCGACCCCGATCTGGAGATGGCCCATGCTGGCTGACGTGTTCGCCGGCATCGAACGCGGGGAGCGCCTTGACCGCGCCGCCGCCGTCCGGCTGGCGGAGGGGGCGTCCCTGCACGAGCTGGGCTACCTGGCCGACCGCATGCGCCGACGGCTTTTGGGCGACCGGCCCGTCACCTACGTGGTGGACCGGAACATCAACTACACCAACGTCTGCTCTTCGAAGTGCCGGTTCTGCGCGTTTTACCGCGACCCCGACGCGGCGGATGCCTACGTCCTGGAGCCGGCGGCCGTCTACCGGAAGATCGAGGAGACGCTCGCCGTGGGCGGGACGGGCATCCTCATGCAGGGCGGCCTGCATCCCGGTCTCGACATCCGTTTCTTTGAGACGCTGCTGCGCGGCATCCGCGAGCGCTACGCCGTCGACCTGCACTGCTTCTCCCCGCCGGAGATCGTCCACATCGCGGCCGTCTCGGGCATCACTCTGAAGGAGTGTCTGAGCCGGCTCATGGCCGCCGGCCTGGGCTCCCTGCCGGGTGGCGGCGCCGAGATCCTCGACGACACCGTGCGCGGCCGCATCAGTCCACGCAAGTGCACCGCCGCCGAGTGGTTGCTCGTCATGGAAACCGCCCACGGGCTGGGGCTCCGCACCACCGCCACCATGATGTTCGGCTGCGGCGAAAACCTGGCCAGCCGCATGAACCACCTGGAGTCGCTGCGGCGGCTGCAGGACCGGACCGGCGGGTTCGTTGCGTTCATTCCGTGGACGTTCCAAAGCGCCCGCACGGACCTGGGGGACGAAGGCGGGCCGGAGGCGACCGCCGTCGAGTACCTGCGCTTCCTCGCCCTGAGCCGGGTTTACCTGGATAACTTTCGGTCGGTGCAGTCGTCGTGGGTGACGCAGGGACTGAAGATCGCCCAGGTGGCGCTGGCGTTCGGGGCCAATGACATCGGCTCGGTGATGCTTGAGGAGAACGTCGTGGCCGCCACCGGCATCGTGAACCGCACCAACGAGGCGGAGCTCCGCCGCCTCATTCGCGACGCCGGCTTCACGCCCGCCCGCCGGAACAACCGCCACGAGATCATCGAGCCGCCGGCCGGCGCCGCCGCGGAGCGGTGATGGATGCGCCGCGGCGGCCGCCGTGTCCCGCCGTGTTTTCGGTTGAAGCGTCCGGGGGGTTGTGCTATAAGGGGGAGCCCGAGAGCGATCTTTCGAGGAGAGGTGCTGGAGTGGCTGAACAGGGCTGCCTGCTAAGCAGTTGTACTCCGTCAAGGGGTACCGGGGGTTCGAATCCCCCCCTCTCCGCCAGATAAACGGCCTGCATCACGCAGGCCTTTTTTGTCTAACCCGACGGCTCGAGGGGTTGTCGTGAAGCTGGCTGTCGCGGAAATCTTCTTCAGCATCCAGGGGGAATCCACGTTCGCCGGGCGCCCCTGCGCCTTCGTCCGCCTTGCCGGATGCAACCTGGACTGCCGCTACTGCGACACGCCCGCCGCGCGGACGGGCGGACGGGCGATGTCCGTGGATGAAGTGGTCGCGGCGGTTGCCGCCTTCGGCTGCCCGCTGGTGGAGATCACCGGCGGCGAGCCGCTGCTCCAGGCCGGTGTGCCCGAGCTGTGCCGCCGGCTGCTGGCCGATGGCCGCCGGGTGCTGCTGGAGACCAACGGGTCGCTGCCGCTGGACGTCGTGGACGGCCGCGTCGTCCGGATCATGGACGTCAAGACGCCCGGGTCCGGCATGGCTCAAAGAATGCGGGCGGAGAATCTGGACCAGCTGCGGCCGCCGGACCAGCTGAAGTTCGTGCTGATCGACCGCGCGGACTACGAATGGGCGCGGGAATACCTCACGACCCATTCACTGCCGGCCGGCGTGGAAGTGCTGTTCGCGCCCGCCACCCCCGGACTTTCGGCGGCAGACCTGGCCCGCTGGATCCTGGAGGACCGCCTCCCGGTCCGGCTCCAGATTCAGCTCCACAAGCATCTGGGGCTGCCATAGAGAGGCAGAGACCAGCGGGTAGTGAACAGTGAACGGTGGACAGGGGGATGAGGGAGACTACGCCTGTGGGTGACGAGGAATAATCGAGCCGCGGGCGCTCACCGGGTGGATTCAGGATCGGGGGGCTGGTGTGTGAGGGCGTCGAGTGACGGATCCATGCTTCCGCAGATCCCGCACCGCGCGCACCCGGGGAGGCTGGGGCAAGGAGGGGTGAGATCGCCCGACCGAAACCGGCGCCATTCTTCGACGAGATGGTCTTCGGACAAACCCCACGTGGTCACCGCCCATGGCGGGCGACGGCCCGGCGTGGCGACGAATGGGCGCGCCGCGACGGCGCTGCGTTCAGCGATCAGATCGGCGGGATCGGCCGTGCCTTCAACCACCTCCAGCAGCTGTTGACCCGTCACCCGGCTGCCGGTGGCCAGGCGCCACTGCAGGTGGGCATCGCGGGCGGAACCGATCTGTGCGTCGAGCCCGCGGCGGCGCAACGCCGCGGCGTATCGGCGCAGCGTTGCCCGCAGCTCGGGGAGGGGGAGCATCGCCGCATATTGAAAGGGGGTGTTGGGTTTGGGCACAAACGGGGAGAGCGATACCGTCACCGGCAACCGTCCATCCCCGGTGCGGCCGGTCAGGGCCCGGCCGGCTGCTTCGGCGAGTGCGGCAGCCGCGTCGGCGTCCGCCGGTTCCTCGCCGGGGAGACCCGCCATGAAATAGAGGCGGACGCGGCGGATCCCCGCAGCCCGGGCCGTGCGGCAGCCGTCCAGGAGCTGCTCGTTGGTGAACGGCTTGTTCAGCCGGGCGCGCATGGAGTCGGTGCCCGTCTCCGGCGCCAGTGTGACCGTGTCCTCGCCGCCCTCGGCGAGGATGTGCAGCAACTCCGGAGTGAGATCCGCCAGCCGCATCGATGACAGGCCGAGGTGGAATCCCCGGCTGCGCAGGTCAGCCATCAGGCGGGCCAAATCGGGATACTGGCCGACGGCCGTCGAGACGAGGCCGATCTTGTCTGTGTGGCCGCGGGCGGCATCGGCGATCGCGAGGATCCGGCTCTCGGCGAAAGGCCGCACCGGCCGATACCGGTAACCGGCCCAACAGTACCGGCAGCCGGTGGGACAGCCGCGGGCGACTTCCACCAGCAGGGTCCGGGCGAACTCGGTGCCGGTGCTCAGCAGGTTGGTGAACGGTGGTTCCAGCGCAGCCAGATCATCGGCGGTGAGCACCGGCAGGCGGACCACCGGTTCGGCGCCGGCTGGCGCGTCGGCGGTTCGCTCCTGCTGTACGATCGCCCCGTCTTCGCCGTAGCTGATCTCCCACCACGAGGGGACGTAGAATCCCGGCTTTCCGGCGAGGCAGGCCAGCAACTCGTGGCGGTCGGCGGTGTCGCGGTAAGCCGCCAACAGCTCGGCCCAGGCGGTTTCCGCCTCACCCACCACGATGATGTCCACGAACGACGCCAACGGCTCCGGATTCACCTGCAGAGCGGCGCCGCCGGCCACCACGAGCGGGTGCCGCCGGTCCCGCCGGGCAGACTGGAGCGGCAGCCCGGCGGCCGCCAGGAACTGCAGCACGGCGAGGTAGTCGGTCTCGAACGACACGGATAACGCCAGCAGGTGACAGTCGCCCGGACGCCGGCGACCCTCCAGCGACCGGGGAGCCGCGGCATCGGGTGCGTGGAAAAACCGTTCGCCGTAGAATCCCGGGGTGATGTCCAGCTGCCGAAGCACCCATTGGAAGCCGAGGTTGCTCATCCCCACCGCGTAGGCGGCCGGGTAGACCACGCCCACCAGACAGTCGTCGGCCTGCTTGCGTTGGAAGATCGTCCACTCCCGGTTGAATCGCATGTCGCCTGCCGGATAACACAAACCCCCTGGGCGGACCCAGGGGGTTTGGGGATTCTCAGTGCGTCACGCGGGCGGTTTACCGAACCGGCACCGCCGCGAGGAAGTTCAGGCTGACGTCGCCGAAGAGCATGAAGGAGAACACCTCGACATCCGAAGTCAGTCGGACGAAGCCGCCGAACTGGTTGCCGCTGAATCCCGGGAAGAAGCTGGGGAGCATGCGTGACGTGCGCTGGCCGGGAGCCAGCTCGACCGGCGTGGCGGTTTGAGCCGTCAGGTTGCCGTTCTGATCGTAAAGCTGGAGGTTGATGGAGGCGGTGCGAGTCCGGCTGGGATTGACCAGCGCGATGCCCGTCCAGTAGTTGACCGTGCCGATCAGGCCGATCGCCACGTGGTCCAGATAGATTTCGCGCTTGGCGGCCGAGGTGGACAGCAACGGCAGGCTGGCCAGGAAGAGGCCGTTCTGAGCATCGCCGAAGGTGATGGATCCAACCACCCCCTGATCGCTCTCGATCATGACCGATCCGCTCACACCATCCGCGGCGGTCAGCGGATCGGGCAAACCGAACAGGGTGTGCCCCATCACGCGGAGCTGGGCGCCGGGATTGAGGGTGCGGGCGACGGGAGTGACGATCTCGCTGCCCGCGTCATTGATCAGGTGGAGGGTGAGGTTGGCAACCTGGGCGGAGGCGTTGATCACATTGATTTCCGTGAAGTAGCGGATCCCGTAGTTGCCGGAGGCGAAATGGGCGTCGTACAGAATGTTGGCCGTCGTGTCCGCCGCCGCCTGGGCGTTGAGGCCGGCCAGAGCGTTGGCGTTGCCGAAGCACTGGAAGCCGAACACCTCGCCGGAGGTCAGGGTGAGGTCGAAGTAGCGGTCCAGGGTGTTCGCGGTAAAGGTGCCCTCGTACACGCCGTGCGCCGGGATGTTGACGGGAATGGTCTGGACGGTATTGCCGAGATTGTCTTTCATCAGCAGGTTGCCGGCGGCGGCCGTCGTGCCGGGATTGATCGCGTACAGGTCGGTGTCGCGGGCGGCGTCCTTGCCCAGGATCGGGAAGATCACCCGGGAGGCGACCTGGTGACCCACCTCGGCGCCGTCCATCTGGGTGATGTCCGCGCCCTCAAAATGGCCGATCAGGAAGAAGCCGCTCAGGTTATGCTCATTGGCGGTCACTTCGATCCAGCCGTGTTCGATGTCCAGCGCGCCGGAGCTGCCGAAGAGGTTGTGACTCATGCGGACGTACTGCTGAAGTGGAGCCAGGGGGTTGTCGCTCACGTTGGGGTTGGTCATGCCGGCCTGGGTGATGAGCTGGCCGGCGGGATTGTAAGCACGGAAGTTGAGGTTTTCCGTGGCGACGCCCTCGTTGACCACGGTGACGCCCATGAAGTCGGCGTCGCCGGAGATGAAAACTGGATAGAAGATGCTGTAGGAGCTGCCCCCGGTCGCGATGGTGACCAGGGCGGCCTCATCGTCGTAAGGGATCTCATCCGGCCCGCCGTTGGCGGCGGTGTAGGTTGAAGCCAGCGATCCCTCATGGATGGTGCGGGCGGAGTTGACGTTGAACTGGACGCGGCCCCCCTGGGGACCCGTCTGGAATGTCAGGGTGGCCACGTGGACGATGCCGGTCGGCGTGCCCGAGGCCGTCTGCGTGTTCACCACGGTGACGAATCCGCGGGCGTTGGCGCGGGGCAGGTCGGTGAAAACCAGGTCGCCGGGCGTGAAGGAGCCGCTGGTGCCCGCCTCGACAGAAATCAAAGTCAGCCGTGAGTTGTCGAAGGCAACCGGAATGGCGAATCCGCCCAGTGCCGCGGCGGTGGAACCCGAGCCGGTGATCCCGGTCAAGTCCACGTACACGTCCACCTCGAACGTGCTGTTGATGGCGGGCGTCGCCGGGGTGAGCTGGATGTGAACCTCGGCGTTGCCGGAAAACGGTCCGCCCTGGGCCGCCACGCCGGCACCGAGCGCGGCGAGAATCGTCAGAGTCAGCACAAATTTCTTCATGGTGATACCCTCAACCTTGATCAATCAGAAAATTGTAAAAACATGTTAGCACAACAACTATCGCTTCGGAGCATATAATTGATACCGCACGGGGCGGTCGGGTTGCAACCCTTTTCGCTGCGGCCATCTTATTTTTTTAGTTTGGCTGCAAATTTCACCTTGTTCTCGTCGCTGTCCACAGATACGGAGAACTCGACGTACCGGCACCTGTATTTTTTTCGGATCTCCTCGGTCCGGGTTTCGATCAGCTTCCGAAATTTGTCAAAGTCCATGTTCGGCGGGTTGTCACCAACCCGGCGATGGGCCTCGTTCAGGAAATCGAACATGGCTTGGATCTGCTGGGGTTCGGCGGCGGGGTTGTCGGTGACAAACACATATTTATCGGGCGGGGTGCTCTCCAGCGGCCGGGTGAGCCCGTGCTCGATCATGGCCTGCAGCTCTTCCTCGCTGCGCAGGATGCCCTTCTCCTCTCGTTCCTGGTTCTTCTTACGCCAGAGCTCGCGGTAGCTGCTGTAACGGGCGACCAGAGTCTGGAACTTGAATTTCTGCGCGAACGCGAACCGCTTCTCCTCGAGCAGGCGCTGGATCATCGTATCCACCGAGCTCTGGAGATTGCGGGGCGGGGTTTTCTTCCCGCCGATGAGGAAGATGTCGTACTCGATTTTCAGCTGGCGGATCCGCCTTTCGAGTTCCGCCAATTCTTCGTCCAGGGTCGGCATAGCGTCGGATGGTCCCTCAGTGTCCAGCCAGAATCATGTGGCCCGATTATAGCCGCTCACCTTCCGGCGCGCACCACTTTTTTCGACGAGCTGAGACGGGAAGGCCTTGACTTGCCGTTGCCGTTCCACTTAAGATTCGAGAAAATCTCAACAAGGAAGGCGTGCGATGGCTAGAACCATTCGTCATGATCTGCTGATCTTGGGTTCGGGCCTGGCCGGGCTTCGGGCCGCGCTGGAGGCGTCCATCGTCACCCAGGGACGATTGAACATCGGCCTGATCTCCAAGGTGCAGTTGATGCGTTCCCACTCCGTGGCCGCCGAAGGCGGTACCGCCGCCGTGATTCGGCCGGAGGAGGGCGACTCCCTGGAGCTGCACGCGTGGGACACGGTCAAGGGCTCCGACTTCCTGGCCGACCAGGATGCGGTCTTTCGTTTCGTGGAGATGATGCCGGCCGAGATCCAACTGCTGGACAAGTGGGGCATCCCGTGGTCCCGGCGTCCCGATGGCCGGATCGCCCAGCGGCCGTTCGGT